>Ga0116170_10001707_pt1 | contig 21933 bp, 20 predicted proteins | sample AD_JPNHW1_MetaG_FD_89797 | JGI IMG/M metagenome (GOLD analysis project Ga0116170, IMG submission 89797) | Active sludge microbial communities of municipal wastewater-treating anaerobic digesters from Japan - AD_JPNHW1_MetaG | ecosystem: Engineered > Bioreactor > Anaerobic > Digestate | place... | reverse complement strand
TCTTTTTCAGTGACCATGTTCCACCCGTCCGATGTGGTCTATGTAATCTTGCACGGACGTTTTATAACCATTTTTACGGGCAAGCTTCTTCAATACTCCCCAGACCCCGCTCCCGTACTGCATGGCTTTTTTACCGTAGCCCGCCAGTTCGCGCGGGATATGGCGCTCTGCTGCTTCCCGTAAGGGGACTTTTCGCATGCCGTCATGCACCTTTTTGTGGGCCGGGATCGCGCGTGCAGCGCGCACGACCCGGATATCAAGATACGGCATGGAGAGGTATGTGCCATGTAGAGCCGCGACTGACTGGTCGCGCTGTGCCTGCAGCTCAAGTCCCGCGACATCCCGCGCGAGGTCTTCTTCAAGCGATGCTGATGTAAGGTACCGGGAGTATCCCCCAAAAAGTTCGTCCGCGCCCTGTCCGGTAATGATGCGCCGGTACCCGTGCGTTCCCGCCCACCGGGCGATGAAGTACTGGGTGAGGGCGATGCTCACGTTGACCGGGTCTTTTTTCGGGATTGCGGCAATAACAGCCGGGAGTGCATCCCGTAGGTCATCCTCCGTTATCTCAACTTCCGTGCAGGAAAGGCCGAGCAGTCCTGCTGCATGCCGGGCATGCATGAGGTCGTGAGATCCCAATAGACCTACTGACACGCATTCCCTCTGCGCGAGCGCGGCAACAAGGCTTGAGTCCACACCGCCCGAGAGGGCGACAACGCCTTCATCGCTCCTCAACCGGACCGCCATTTCTATGGCTTCATCAAGCGTGCAGGGCACAGGGTCGGGTTCGATTGAAAACCGCACCTGTCCGTTACAGATAAAAGATCCCTTGGGTCCCGGACCCGGCATAATGCCAAAATGATCGCGTGCGTGGCAGGAATCAAATGAAAGTGCAAACTCGCCGCCAAAAGTACGGATCTTTTCCGGGTCTTCCCTGACGATTTTTTCAACATCTGCCATGGAAAGACGGGTCCCGTTTTGCTCGACCCAGCCGGTACACTTAAACATAGCCTTGTACTCGCCGGATAATTGTTGGATCCGGCTGTTCATATAATGGTGACAATGTATTTGTGTCAATGCCAGGACAATGAATCCACAGGGGCAGGTAAGGAACAAAGGAGAAAGGGGGACTATACCAAAATAAAAAAGGAGGGCTCCTGTCAGCACAGGAAATATACGTTTACGGAAAAATTCTGTTCCGGGCCCGGACAAAAAGCCGCGATTCTTTTTATGATATGCACGAAATACTATAGGGCGCGAGGGTACGAAAGTGGCCAACTCGGCTGGACTTAAGATCCAGTTCCGCAGGGATTCATGGGTTCGACTCCCATCCCTCGCATAAAAGCACTATTTTTGTAGATTTTTCATGCAAACCGGCCTCATATGGCCGTTGGTTGTATTATAATTACGATAATACGATAACCATCGTACGTGCGATACGTTTCTCCCAAGGGACAAATTATGGCTTGAAAAATGTAGCGTGAAATGAAAGAGGTTTCTATACCCCAAAATCATTTAACCAACAGGAGTGCCTGCTGAATCCCTTCCAATAATTTTTGCCACCCGGCCTACGCGCCCGTCTTTGAGCCGGACCTTGATACCGTGGGGGTGAAAAGAAGAATTTGTCAGGATTTCCTGAACAATCCCCCTTGTAAGTTTCCCGCTTTTCTGGTCGGCCTTTAGAACTATATCAACAGTGCAGCCGGGGCGTATGGCATCACGATATTTTCCGGATGATGTGTCAGGTCGTTTGTCCATAAAATACAACATCTCTTTTTTAGGATTCACAAAAGTGTCGGGAAACGGATATCGTCTTTAAGACGCGATAAAAATTAACGGATTTTCGGTATATCGTATGTACCGATACCGGATTCAAGCCAGCCCTTTGTCGTTACCCATCCATGGTTGTCACCGTGCATCAGGACGTTGATGCGGTTCTTGTAACTGTTGGATCCCGGGGCAAAGATCGTCCACGAGTTTGTTGCTTCAACGCTGGCGCTGATACTGACAGACGCAGAAGGGTCTGCCGTGTAATCTGCAAACGTGCTGGTAAGATATGCAAAGCATTCCGGCGAACCCTGGCTTGTTGCCTCACCTGCGGGACACTCTACGGAATGAATATCCTGTACCGGGCGGAACAGCGCAGAATTCTCTACGGGGGAACGCGTGTCAATCAGGGCATATGTCGATGTGTTTACCACAAGCGTAATAGTGGTCGTGCCGGCGCTCCCGTTTATGGCCGCCTCACCGATTGTCGGGGCATTGACTTTTAACAGCGTAGCTTTTCCCGTATCATAGAGCGTATATGTCCAGTCTGCCGGGACTCCGGTGATTTTTTTGCCGCTGATTTCTGCAACCACCGGTGAGTTTCCCTTCAGGTCTGCGGGAACCGGTAAGAACAACGTGACATTTGAAAGGACAGAATCCGTCGTAATATTGCAGGTGTAGGTATACGTACCGGTAAGCGAATTTTTGTATTTCATATCGATATATGTCGTGTAGGAAACGACACCGACAAATAAGACAAGAATGATGACAAAAAGCCCCAGCGTGATTTTTACAATCTTATCCATAATTCCCCCTCTGGTGCTGGATTCCGGACCGGCAGGCATACTGACAGCCCGGAATTTTTTGGCACGATATTATACTAATTCAAGGACACAGGAGAAAAAGCATTGGTTGTTTGTGACAGGTGTACCGTAAACCAAAAAAACAGCATGACTATATGGTCCGGTGCCGATCATATTGACATGGAACGCCGTCCCGCCCTCGTCCTTGCAAATGCCCGGCTTCCTTCTGGCCGGACGGCAGATATTACAATCCGTGATGGCCGGCTCGACCACGTTGGTGCCGGGGCAACTGCTGACCGGGTAATAGATTGTACAGGTCTTTTTGTCCTGCCGGCAGCGGTGGATGTCCATGTCCATATGCGGGGCGGGAACCAGTCGGCAAAGGAGGACTGGACGACCGGAAGCAAAAGCGCTATTGCCGGCGGAGTGACCGTCGTTATCGACCAGCCAAACACGGTCCCGCCGCTTTCGACACCGGAGACGTTTCTTGCCCGTGTATGCGAGGCGCAGGAAAATTCATTCTGTAGTTTTGCAATAAACAGCGCGGTTACCCCGGATACGCCGTTTGAAAAGATGTGGACGGCAGGCGCAATGGCCTTTGGTGAAACCTTTTTTGCGCCGTCAAGTTACGGTGAGGCACTGGGTGCCCCGGAACTTTCCCGTGCGCTTGACCGTATCGGGGCACTTGGTGGACTTGCCACCATTCACGCAGAAGGCGTATCCCCCGGTAATGATACTGACCTTGCCGCCCACGACAGTCTGCGTTCTCCGGAACGCGAACGGGAAGCCGTTCTCGCAGTGCAGGCAAGTAATACAAGCGGGTGCCGGATCCATTTCTGCCACATGAGCACGGCAAAAGCGATCGATACCGCACGGGGAACGGTTGAAGTGACGCCGCACCACCTGTTCCTTTCCCGTGAAAAAGCAGAGATTACCGATACACGGTTCAAGGTTAACCCACCGGTCAGGAGTGAGGATGAGCGAAAGGCACTTTGGGCACGCTGGGACCGGATTGACATGATCGCATCAGACCATGCCCCGCATACGAAGGCGGATAAATCCCGCCCGTTCCCGGATGCACCTTCAGGAGTCCCGGGCGTTGAAACCATGGTGCCTCTCCTTATGGCAGAGGTTCTTGACCGGCGGATTACCCTGCCCGCCGTAATCCAAAAGACCTCGACTGCACCGGCTGGACTCATCGGAATTTTGCCGTCGGGTTTTGCACCCGGGGACCGGGCAGACTTTGCACTCTATCCCCGGACTCCGGTAAAGGTGGAGCCGGAACTCCTGCACAGCAAATGCGGCTGGACTCCATATGAAGGATTTAAGGCGGTCTTTCCCCTGATAGTAATCCGGGGCGGGGAGGTTGTATATGATCAGGGAGAGTTCTGTCGCACAGAACCGACCTGGTTTGCCGGCAGGGGCTATATTCCTGAAAGCCGGACCTGAATTGCGCGGGGAACGAATGCGGTTCCTATATACAAGGACAAAAAAATTTACCGGGTTTAGTCCACGAAACGCTAAAGAGCCCGGAGAACAGATCAAGAAGGGTGCCGATACAGCGCACCCATAGGTCCCCGGGTGATCGATTGGCAAGTGCCTGGATATGATCCATGGGACAACCCGGGTGCGCGACAGGCATCGCCCGGCCGAGGGTTTTATCCACCGGTGAAGTACGGCAGCAGCCACTGGTGATCCGCGTGTGTTTAAGCCGGGCGACACTTCCTTTCATGACAAGAGGATTACTTCATGTCAACAATGGCAGATGCGCTTTTTGATGACCGTAACGGCACGCTGGTGGTCATTGAAGTCACTCCCAACGCAAAATCAGATCTTTTTCCTGCAGGATATAACGAGTGGCGAAAAGCAATCGGCTGCCGGGTTACCGCCCCGGCTGTTGATGGCAAAGCGAACAAAGCGGTGATCGCGCTTATCAGTGCCACAATCGGGGTGCCGATCTCTTCAGTAACTCTTGTTTCCGGGCAGACGTCATCCCAAAAAAAAGTAAGAATCGCAGGTGTCACAAAGGCCCGGCTGGCCGGGCAGCTTTGTGCGGATCCAAACATTAAATAATCCGGCAAATCCCGGATGCAAAAACCGCCAGTCCGGATTCTCGTTTTTTCTCGTAAAAATTGCTGGAAAAGAACCTACACTTTAAGTAATTTCGAATGTTATATATATTTTATACCTATGATCAGGCATTACATCCAGCGCATGATACATGGGGGTGCGTTTACGTGTATTCAACGGATACTACCAAGTACCTTATTCACATCAGCCTCACTGCAGAGGGGGTGGTCGAGAAACCTGACGTAGTCGGTGCCATTTTCGGGCAGACTGAAGGGTTACTCGGCGAAGATTTGGATCTGCGGGATCTCCAGAGGACCGGACGTGTCGGCAGGATTGACGTCCAGATTACAAGCAAGAAAGGAGAGACAACAGGAGAAATACTAATCTCTACCTCTCTTGACCGGGCAGAAACAGCCATTCTTGCCGCATCGCTTGAGACTATCGACCGCGTCGGCCCCTGTGTCGCTCATGTTGAGGTTAGCTCAATAGAAGACATCAGGGTCAGCAAACGCAGGAAAATTGTTGAGCGCGCAAAAGAGATCCTTGTCGAACGGTTTGAAGACGGTGCAATCGACAGTGACGAACTGCTTGACGATGTGCGCCAGACGATGAGGATCGAGAAGGTCGGCACAATTGGGGACGAAAAACTGCCGGCAGGTCCAAACGTCCTTGAGTCTGATGCGATCATTATCGTTGAAGGCCGGGCAGATGTCATCAACCTTTTAAGATACGGTATCAAGAATGCGGTGGCCGTTGAGGGGACAAAGATCCCAAAATCAGTCGTTGACCTTTGCGAAAAGAAGACCACGACTGCATTTTTTGACGGTGACCGTGGCGGAGAACTGATCTTAAGGGAACTTTTACAGGTGGCAGACATTGATTATGTTGCCTTTTCTCCCCGCAACAAGAGCGTTGAGGACATGACCAGAAAAGAGGTCATCAAGACGCTGCGGAACAAGGTGCCGGTCGAATATGTCCGCGACCAGTACTTCGAAGATACTGCTGAAATCCCGGCAGACCTGCCACGATTATCCCGTCCGGCACCTGCTACTGAAAGTGCGGATCGCAGCGAGGCTGAAAGCCGGGCCGGCGCAGGACAAAAGAAAGGAAAAGAAGGCGTTTCCAAAACGCCCGTTACAATCCGGGATCACATGGAAGACGTGAAAGGCAGGAATGTCGCCCGGTTCTTAAACGAGGAGATGGTGGTGATCAGGGAGATCCAGTCTGACGAGGTAGAAAAAGCCGTCGATACACTGGAGACTCCTGCGGCAGGTCTCATCGTTGACCGATCAGTTGACCAGAAACTGCTCGACCGGCTGGTCTGGAAAGGGCTGGAATACGTTGCAGCGAAAGATTTCAAAGGAATTATAAAAAGACCTTTAAACATCCGGTTAATGAAAATGAGTTCGTAAAACCGGATTCACACAAATTTATTTATGCCGGGTCTGCACCATGTAAAAGATTGGTGTGGAAGTATGCACAAGGAAGAACTGATCACGCTCCACAAGATCCTGTATGAGGTCAAGGACTATTTTGAAGAAGTTAACCCGGATCTGAAATTTTCACAGTATAGCGCGTTGAAGATCACACCTTCCCAGCTGCACAAGAGCAAACTTGAGCATAAATATGCCATTTTTGTGCTGGGAAATGAGATTGCAAATGCTATGAAAGATGTCGATTATACGTCATCCTCACGGATCTCGGCACGCATGAAAGACCTTGCAGAAAAAACACTCAAGGAAATGGATTACGCTTAGTATTTTTTATCGTTTTTTACTTCAGCATGCATTTGAAAATACGTACATAATCGTTGCGATTTTTTAGTTCTTCCTTACAAGCCATGCTGCGGTTCGCACAGATACCGTAACGTGCCGGGCTTTTTTTAATTTCCTTGTGACTGGCATAATGCTATATAAAAGACAGGTGCATCAATCGCTCATGCGCTACTATCCGGATCCGGACCGGGACCTCGATATCAGCGAGGTAAACCGTGTAGTTGAGGCTGCATTTGCCGAGCATGGGAACGGTCGCGTTCAGATGCCCCCCAAACTGTATGTCACCCTTCCCGCCGGTGATTTCCGTACAATGCCGGCATATCTTCCGTCGCTTGGAATGGCAGGCGTAAAAATTGTAAACGTCCATCCGGATAACCCGTCAGTGGGGCTTCCGACGGTAATGGCACTGACTGTCATTCTTGACCCGGCAACCGGCCGGCCGACTGCCATCCTGAATGCAACCCGGCTCACGGATATGCGAACGGGAGCAGCCGGGGCTGTTGCAGCAAAATACCTTGCGCCAAAAAAAGACTGTGTCCTTGGGGTCATCGGCACCGGCCGACAGGCAGAAGCGCAGGTGCGGGCGACGGCACAGGTGCTTTCCCTCACTAAAGTCCGGGTATGGAGCCGGGATTCTGCCCATGCTGAATCGTTTGCGGCACGTCTTGCACCATTTGATACGGAATCAGTATCCCTGGAAAAGGCCTGTGACTGTGATGTTCTTGTCACTACGACCCCCTCACGTGTCCCGATCGTGAAGGATGAATGGATACATGAAGGCACGCATATCAATGCGATTGGTGCTGATGCGCCGGGAAAAGAAGAACTCGATCCTGCAATCCTGCACCGGGCAAGGGTCTTTGTCGATGATCCGGCACAGGCGTTTCATTCAGGAGAGATTAATGTACCGATCAGCAGGAAACTCTACGAACCCTGGATGATCGCCGGCACCCTTGGCGAAGTTGTGACCGGCAAACGAAAGCGTGATCATGCGGATGAAATCACAATATTTGACTCCACCGGGCTTGCCATTCAGGATTTGGCAATTGCTTCCCTTGCAATACAGCAGGCAACGGGTATGGAACTGCCGTTTTTATAATATCAGGTTCTTTTTGGTTCCTGTAAAAAAACACATTAACCCTTAAATATCCGGAATGTACGATAGGGATCAACGATTATTCGTCTGACATATACCTGATTGCCGGATTTGTCCTTTGATCTCCCGTTATGAACATGGCAAGTATTTGTCCGCTTCAACATGGCAAACCCTGTAAAAACCATTTTTATAACAGGCCACCCCCACCCGATTCTGATTGAGGGGGGTATCATCCTTCGCACCAGAAAATAAAGTGGGGGGTGGGGGGTGGGGGGGGCACCCTTGATCTACATCGCCCTGAGGGTCACCCCCTCCATATTGCATGAAAGGTGACCCCCTTCTTTTGTTGATACGGGAGGGGGTGTCATACATTTTCCCGGAAAACGCGGTGGGGGGGCAGGGGGGTCCCGAATTTTTTTAAGAAGGGGACAACCCCCCTTGCCGTATATACAAAAAAGTTACCTGCAACTTGCAGTCCCCGTAAAAAACCGTAATCTGAACCGTGAATTAAAGGGGTCACCCACAGCGATGAAAAAGTGGCATAGTGGTGTTACGCGCCAAAAAATTGTGAAATAAGTTTTTGCAAAACTAAAAAAAATGTAAAAGATTACGGCTGCTGTTTTGCGTATTTCTTCCATACCTGTTCGCGGTACACCGGGCCGCTGTTGTAGGTACAGAACGGAATAAGTCTGCCATCCGGCGTTGCATAGTGGATGCAGCACCGCTGGACACGCTCGATATCGTAGTTATACCGGTCCATGAAATGCATCGTCCCGATGAAAAGTGCATTCCAGTGGAATTCACGGAGCGCATCAAAGTTCTGGCCAATCAGCGTCTTTCCAATCAGCTTCCAGAACTCGGCGGTGTTTCCTTTCTCGCCTTTCTTGAACGATGCGTGAAGTTCCTTGACACCTTCGAGCAGCGTGGCATACTTGTTAATGGTGCCGCCTTTCTTGAGCTTGTCGGACATCTCTTCGATTGCCTCAAACAGGCTTTCCACGTCGACCATCCGGGTCACCGGGGTCATCCCGTCTTTTGTAACAAAGACATAGGTTGCAGCCCCGCAGTGCTCGTGTGCGGTAAAGCGCACCTGGGGCTTGCCGGTATAAGCTTCCACAAGATCTGAGAACGGCAGGACACAGGGGACCGGATAAAAGTCAGTCTTTTTTAATACCCCTTTTGTCTGGGACTCGATATTTCCAACCAGTTCGGGGATTGTGATCCGTTCCTTTTCAAGATCTTCATCCTTTGCGGCACCGGTAAATGCCACGGGCTGGAAGTTTACTCCCCTTACAATCGAGATATGTTCTGCGGCAAATTTAATGATCTCCGCGACTTCCTGATCGTTTTTACCCTTGATTATGGTGGGTACAAGCACAACGCCAAGACCGGCTTTATTCAGGTTCTCCAGCGCCTTTAAGTGGATCTTTAAGAACGGGTTTGTTGCCGGCGTAACGCCATCGAAATGGAGATAGACTGTCGAAAGCCCGGCATCCTTGAGCTGCTGGGCAAGTACCGGGTTGTTTGCAAGTTTCACTCCGTTTGTTGCGATCTGGACCTGCGGGAAACCCAGTTCCTTTGCCTTTTTGATAATATCGACAAGGTCATCCCGCATGGTCGGCTCGCCGCCGGAGAACTGCACGGCCGGAGTTGGCACGGGCTTTTCGTTCCGGAGCATCTGCATCATGCTGACGACTTCGTCAAAAGTCGGTTCGTACACAAACCCGCATGCACGGGCGTTCGCGAAACAAAAACTGCAATCGAGATTACACCGGTTGGTCAGGTCGATATTTGCAAGGAGCGTCCCTGAATGGTGGTTGCTGCACAGACCACACGCGGTAGGGCATACATCCGATGCCACCGGGTTCTGTGGATTGGTTACGCCCCGGCCAATCGCATCGTAATGTTCAAACCGGTGATACATTTCCGGATCTGACCAGTAAATATGCCGGAACAAACCGTGCTTCGGGCACGTCCTCACGATCCAGATCTTGCCCTCTTCTTCTACGATTGCCGCTTCCAGAACTGAACCACAGACTGGACAAAGGCTGCGTGTTTTCTTGATTTCCATGTAATCCACCCGATGCAGCAATGACAGGTTTTTCCCTTTTTAGTAACCTTAATCTTTTAATCTGCACTTTATTAGAGGTATTGGAGTGCTACATTATTAGTGTGGAGTCATTCATAATACCATTGCTCACCACGTTGCTCGCCGCCTTCTGGATCATGGTCCCTGCCTACATCCCAAACCCTGTCGCGGCACTCTGCGGTGGGGGGACACCGATCGATTTTAAGAAAAATTATTCCGACGGCAAGAGGATTCTTGGTGACGGGAAGACTTACCGGGGTCTTGTCTGCGGCGTATCAGCCGGTATTGCCGTTGGCGCACTGCAGATCTGGCTTGCCGGCACCTGTAACTGGGATTTTCTTCCGCAACACACGGCAGCTTCAATTATCCTCCTCTCGCTCGGTGCGCTTCTCGGGGATATGGCAAAGAGTTTTGTAAAACGGAGAATCGGAAAAAACCGTGGAGAAGCATGGCCGGTTGCCGACCAGTACGACCTTGTAGCCGGTGCGTTTGTCATGATGCTTATCTTTGACCCGGCGTGGCTGTTTGCCAATATCACATGGCAGATCCTTATTGTAATCATTATCCTGACTCCTATCCTCCACCGTTCAGTAAACATTATCGGGTACCTGTTGGGCGTAAAAAAAGAACCCTGGTGAACTTTCATGAATGCACTTGCAGATCTCCTAATAAGATTCAAAGCCATCGAATTTGGTGACTTTACCCTTGCTTCCGGAGCAAAAAGCCGGTATTATGTCGATGTGAAAACCGCGGTGACACACCCGGAATTTTTGTCTGCGATAGCACAGGAGATAGTAAAAAAATACGAGTTTGATGTCGTGGCCGGAGTTGCCGTAGGGGGAGTACCCTTAGCGGTTGCAACAGCGCTTGCCGCAAAAAAACCCTTTGCAATAATCAGGGCTGAAGAAAAAGACCACGGCAAGAAGTCGCTCATTATCGGGGATGTCAAAGGTAAAAAGATCCTTTTGGTTGAGGATGTCACAACATCGGGGGGATCAGCCCTTTACGGGATCTCGACGCTGAGGAATGCCGGGGCACAGGCTGACCGTGTTGTGACCGTTGTCGACCGGGAGCAGGGCGCAGCAGCAATGCTAAAAGACAATAAGATCGAACTCTGCCCGCTTGTGCGGGTAAGTGAGATCCTCTGACGTTTTTGTCCGGATAGCGTAAACCATTTTTAAACAAACGACCCATGTGATGGATAATGAAGATCCTCGTTGTTGGTGGAGGGGGACGGGAACATGCCATAGCAGTTGCACTCTCCCGCAACAGCGAAACCGAGATCTATTCTGTAATGGCAAAGCAGAATCCCGGTATCGCCCGCATCGCAAAGAAAATCTGTCTGGTAAAGGAGACGGATATCGACCGGATCGTTGCGTTTGCCAGAGAGACCGGGGTCACCCATGCATTCATCGGCCCTGAAGCGCCGCTTGAAGCCGGCATTGTTGACCGGTTGTCTGCCGCAGGTGTGGCATGTGTCGGCCCGACAAAAGCTGCCGCACGGATTGAAACCGATAAAGCGTTCTGCCGGGACCTGATGGCCCATCATCATATCGATGGCAACCCGGCATACCGGGTCTTCCATAATGCCGCTGACGCAATCGCGTTTGTGAAGGATCATGACGGCGATCTCGCCATCAAGCCCATCGGACTCACCGGGGGGAAAGGGGTCCGGATCATGGGAGAGCAGGTGGATCGTGCCGGCGCCATAGAATATATCAAAGAGATTAACGGGGATGTCGTTCTTGAAGAACGGCTGAAAGGCGAGGAGTTCACGTTACAGGCTTTTGTTGACGGGTTCCATATTGTCCCCATGCCGCTCGTGCAGGACCACAAACGGGCGTTTGACGGCGATACCGGGCCAAATACCGGGGGAATGGGGTCGTACTCGATGCCGGACCACATGCTTCCTTTTGTGAGCAGGAAAGACCGTACCGCCGCCCTTTCCATCATGGCATCGGTTGTCGCCGCGATGGCAAAAGACGGGTATCCCTATAAGGGAATCCTGTACGGCCAGTTCATGAATACGGCACAGGGCCCGAAAGTCATAGAATTTAATGCACGGTTTGGCGATCCTGAGGCAATGAACGTGCTCACGCTCCTCTCGTCCGATCTATGCGATGTAGTGACCGGGATTACAGAAGGAACTCTTAGTGCATCAAAGGTTACTTTCGAGCACGCGGCAACGGTCTGCAAGTACCTTGTGCCCGCAGGCTACCCTGCCTCCCCCCAGTCAGGTAAACCACTCGATCTGGGAAAGACCGGGGATGCAATCCTTTACTATGCAAATGTAGAGGAGCGGGACGGAAAACTCTTCACGCTCACATCCCGTACGCTTGCGTTTGTGGGAAAAGCAGGCGACCTTGCAACAGCAGAAAAGATCGCAGAACATGCAGCTTCGGCAGTACAGGGAAGTGTCCACTACCGCCGGGATATTGGAACACCGGCGCTGCTTGACCGGCGGATTGCTCATATGAAGGAATTGCAATGAAGAAGGATTTTCTATCCATTCTGGATATCAACAAACAAGAGCTCGACGAAATTATTTCCGGCGCCGAGCGCCTGAAGCGCCAGAAGCGGGCGGGTGTGCCCCATGAGTTGTTGCGCGGCATGTCCCTCGCGATGATCTTTGAGAAGTCCTCCACCCGGACACACATCTCGTTTGAAGTGGGCATGCACGAACTCGGCGGCCATGCCCTTTTCTTAAACGCGAAGGATCTCCAGATCGGAAGAGGAGAAGAGATCCGCGATACCGCACGGGTTGTTTCCCGGTATGTCTCCGCGGTAATGATCCGCGCCTACCGGCACAGTACTATAGTAGAACTTGCAGCAAATGCCACAGTCCCGGTCATCAACGGGCTTTCCGATATTGAACATCCCTGCCAGCTGCTTGCCGATATCCTGACCATTAGGGAGCATTTCGGTGAAACAAAGGGTATCCGTGTCGCATGGGTGGGAGACGGGAACAATGTCTGTAACTCACTTGTCCTTTCAACAGCCCTCACCGGTATGGATGTCACGGTTACAAGCCCGAAGGGATACGAGGTGGCGCCGGAGCTGATACAACAGGCCCGCAGCCTCGGAGGGAATGTCAGGACGGTACAATCACCGGCTGATGCAGTAAAGGATGCGCAGGTGATCGTTACCGATACCTGGATCTCGATGGGTGATGAAGCTGAAAAGGAAAAACGCCTCGCCGCATTCAAAGGATATACGGTAAATGATCAGCTCCTCAAACATGCGGACCCGGATGTCCGGGTGCTCCACTGCCTGCCAGCCCACCGGGGAGAGGAGATTACCGGTGAGGTGCTTGACGGGCCAAAGAGCCTTGTTTGGGACGAAGCGGAAAACCGCCTGCACGCCCAGAAAGCGCTGCTGGTAAAACTTCTCAAGAGATAAAAAAAGGGTTCCTGAGTTATCGGAATAACCGGTGTTATTCCCCGATAAACGCACGGACTTTTTCGATCATATATCTTTCAATCTGTTCTGCCACTTCGCGTTTTGCACGGAATGCCAGAAGTTCACGCTCATCTCCTTCCATGTTGGCAAAGCTGAGCTTCTCTTTTCGTTCAATTACATCAATATCGAACTTTTTTGCGACATCAAGAATGATCGAACGGGGTACTCCGGGGGGAATAAGGACGTCGTAGAGCGGTTCTTCCTGGGTATCGGTGTTAATGTTCTCCTGGGGATTCATTTCGTCTGACATTGTTGATATCCTCCTATTTACCAATTTTGATCCGGCGGCTCATAATACAGGGCCCGCCCCGGACTCCGCCAATGGGATTTTTAGGCTTTCCAAGGGAGTTCATGCAGCGCCCCATCAGGGAGGCTCCCCGGGCAAGACCGTCATCCACAAAGACAAGGTGGTCGTTTGGATCATCATAGAGGTTGCGCCCAGTGATTCCTTCGAGGATATACTCAGGCTTTCGTCCGGAAATCGCCGCACGCCCGGTAAACCCGATTGATGAATTCCGGGGGACAAGGTGCTCTTCAACGGCAACATCGATGAGCCGTAGCGCCATCCTCGAACATACCCTGTCGACAACTTCGTTTAATACCGAAAGATTGTAGTTTTTGTGGATTTCGGCACCGATCTCAAGCAACTTATCGAGATCGCTGCTGTTTACCCCGCAGTCGCACCCGATCATCGCAATATTGGACTCCTTTGCAAGTTTTGCATTGACCGGGACACGTCCGAACCGGTCGCGATCCGAAGGAACTATCCGGATATCGATATGTTCATGGCACCGGTTCACAAAATCCTCGATAACCCGGCGGTTGCCGCCCGAGAAAAAACCGCCGGTCACGCTATGCTCGCCAAAGATATCAAGCGCTGTCCCGGTCCGTTCCTGCACAAGGCCGGTCCCCCGGACAATTGCATCGGGGATTGCCCCGGCAAGGCCGCAGAAGTTCCCGATGGTCTTTGCAAACGGATTTGGATCGTCGGGGGCAACATCGCTTGTAATCCGCCCGTCAAGAGTCGTCCCGAAATCTATGGATATACAGGGATTCCGGAAATCTACCGGAGTCCATTTTGCCCCTTCCTTGATCCCGGCCATCGCAAGCTCTCCTTCCATCTCGTTTGCAACCATCTCGACACCGGTCGAACCAACGGGGGGAATCACACCGGCAACAGCACCGATAAAAACGACTTTGTCGGCAAAACTGAACGGCTGGAGTTTTTCAGACTGGTTGGCCTTTGTCATGGGGGGTGTCATCTTCTTTGGCGGGACACCACCCATCAGGCAGCCGTTAGCAAGGGCAATAACAAAATCCCCGACCTGGTCCGGGGACTCCATTTCTGCTACTACGCCGGTACTGCGGACGACAAAATCAAGGTCTTTTTGGATATCGAGGTGCGCATCCCTGTGGCACCTGATGAGTGTATCCTTCACGAGCTCTGTTACTGCCTCACGTGAGAGTTTTGTCCCGTCAAGCGTCTCACCGAAGACCTCTTCGCCGGGCTTTGGCGGCCGGATATCACGGCTCATGCTTACAGTCTTATTGATTACGTATGACTTGCCGGTTTCCAGGCTCACGCCGGTAAGGATGCATTTTGTTGTGGTATTACCCATTTCAACAGAGGCCACAATAAAATAGGGCTTGTTTTTGTATTCCGGGATCTGCATACCGGCACCGTGCACGATCGATGGCGGGGCAGGACTTTCAACGATATGGGGGTGTGGCTTAAACAGACGGTTGAAAAAACTGGCGCACATATTCTAACGATCTGGTTGTTACGGGAAATAGGTTTTCTTTTTGTAATGCCCTGAACAAAAAAAAAAGAAAACCGAGTGTGACCGTTCCAGAAAACGTGACTTATTTTCTGCCGGCCTTTTTCTGTTTCATCGCGTGGACAAGGCGAGCCTGGAGCCCGAAGTACTGGGACACACCAATTGCGTGGCACTGGTCGATGGATGCGCTGTCAAAGGAGACAAGATCCCCTGAGTAAATTGCCTGCGGTGAACTGCGGCCAAGCACCCGGACGCTGCCCTTGTAGAGTTCGAGGTCAACGTTACCGTTTACCCGCTCCTGTGTTGAGTCAATAAAGGCGTTGAGAGCCGCATAGAGAGGTTCATAGACAAGACCTTTGTATGCCAGTTCCGACCACTTGTCGTCCACCAGTCTCTTGAATGCCAGTTCCTGACGTGTCAGTACCAGTTTTTCAAGATCGTTGTGAGCAGCAAGAATAACCGTCGCCGCCGGGTGTTCATAGTTTTCCCGCGCCTTAAGGCCGAGGATACGGTCTTCGATCATGTCGTTCCTGCCGACACCGTGCTTCCCGGCAAGGACATTGAGTTTCTGTATCAGGTCATAGCCGGAGAGTTTTTTCCCGTTTACTGCAACCGGGATGCCGCCTGCAAACGTGAGCGTGATCTTCTCGGGTTTTGCCGGGGCTTTTTCCGGGGATACTGTCCAGAGATAGATCTCCTCCGGCGGGTGGAAATCCGGCTCTTCAAGCCGGCCGCCTTCGATACTCCGGCTCCAGCAGTTCTCGTCCATGCTCCACGGTTTGCTCTTTTTGACCGGGACCGGGATCTTGTGCTGCTTTGCGTACTCAATCTCCCAGTCACGGGTCAGGTTCTGCTCCCGGATCGGAGCGACGACTTCAAGGCCGGCTGCCCGGATAATAAAATCAAAACGGAGCTGGTCATTTCCTTTTCCGGTACACCCGTGGGCAATCGCACCTGCCTTCTCCTTTTTTGCGATCTTCACAACTTCTTCTGCAATCAGGGGCCGGGCAAGAGACGTGCCCATCGGGTAACCTTCATACGACCCGTTTGCCTTGATTGCGGGGAAGATGTGTTCGTCGACAAACCTCTTCCTGACATCGATCGTGTAGTGGCGGTCGGCAAGTTTCTGGCCTTTTTTTGTCGCCACATCGATTTCTTCATCCCGCTGGCCAACGTTGACGGCGACAGTGACCACGCGGTCATAGTCATACCGTTCCTTTAAAAGAGGAATACAGATGGAGGTATCAAGACCTCCGGAATATGCAAGAACGATAGTACCTTTTCCCATGATAGATACTTCCTGTTGTCAGATCATCTGGTTGGACGTCTCACCATATATTTGCTGAGGCGGACTCATGAGTCCTGCCATTTTTTTAATTGTACTAACCCGGACTATCAGGGTAATAGAAACGCCCGGACAGGTAACACAAAAACTACGTAAAATGTAACGTGGGGGTACGTTAATGTCCCGACTCATTAAAAACGCAGAGTCGAAAAAAAATGACGATCTCTTTCTTTTCGCGGTTGTTGGTATATTTGCAATCTTGGGTATAGGGATAATGAGTATAGCCGGCCTATACAGCCAACAGCAGGTCCAACATGTACAGGTTTTATCTGCCGAACCGGTCACGACATCGGTCCCAAATGTAGTACCCACACCGGCATACCCCGCCAGTATTGAGTTCACGGTTTTTTCAACGACATTAGCCGACGGGCACTATTCGGTTTACACAACCACCGGACAAACCCTGTATTTACCAGACTTTTATTCATGGAATTCTCTGTTGCCGCATGATACCTATACTGCAACCATCACCGGTATTGAAACAAATGGTGCGCTTGATGTCGGCACAGTCTATCGGGGCTTCCCGCTTGTAGCGGTATCTGCGTTACCGGGAGGCATGCCGGCATCGCCATATCCCTACATCGTTGAGTTTACGGTCATGTCAACGGGAGTGACAAACGGGCATTATTGTGTTCGCACAACTGCGGGGAAAAAACTGTATTTACAGAATTATTCTTCGTGGAATTCATTGGTCCCGGGGGACACCTATACTGCCATTATCGCCGGGATAGCGGTTGACGGTGTATTAGAAATCGGACCTGTAATCCTGATTTCAGATAATAATTCTCAGGAAAATACATACCCGGAATCTCCACAAAAAAACAATGTGAAGGAACTGCCACAGAACTGGATAATCCGGGGCTCATCGTATACCGGTACTGTGACACTGAACCCGGATGGCACCGGATCCGCTAAAATTGATCATTACCCGAAGATCTGGTTCCAGTACACAATTCCGGCGGGGGGTATGGATGGTACGGCAACGTCCGGTTTCTGGTCGGTTCCTTTTACCTATGATCCGGTTAATAATGTGATTACCTCACCAAAGTATCCCGGTGCAGAACTGGTACCTACAGAATAGACATTATCGGTTTTTTTTCAGGTTGCAGCATATCATCACCAGTCATCCTGTGATACTATTTACGGGAATGACAAAAATCCAATCTCCGGACCGCTTACCTGATTAAAGCGTGAAACCACGGGTCCGTATAAACTGATGACGCCAGAGTTTTCTGATCTTTTGACAGATTCCAAAAAAAACGGGATAAAAAAGAAACGACGAATCTAGTTCACCAAAATTATTTGAGATAATGGCTGAGTGGTTCGAGGGTCATCTTCTCGCGCTTGATCGCATCAATCGCAAGCGCTGCCGCACGTGCTGCCTGGAGAGTCGTTATGTACGGGATGCCGAAATCCACTGCCGCCCGCATAATCTGGTAGTGGTCCTGGCGGGACTGCCGGTCCTGCGGGGTATTGATGATAAGCTGGATCTCGCCGTGGTGCATCATGTCCAGCACGTTCGGGGAACCTTCCTGCACCTTCCATACAAGATTTGCATCCACTCCCGCCTCGTGAAGATAATCGACGGTTCCCGCTGTGCCGTACAGGGTAAGACCGTGATCGCGCAGGCTCCGGGCGATTGGGATTACCTCCTCTTTCTGCTCGATATTGACCGAGATAAAGACATTGCCCTTAAGAGGCAGCTCGTTGTCTGCTGATATGCAGGCCTTGTAAAAAGCAAGCCCGAAATCATAATCGATACCCATGACTTCCCCGGTACTCTTCATCTCCGGCCCAAGCATCGTATCGACACCGACCAGTTTGTTGAATGGCAGGAGCACCTCTTTTACTGCGACATGCTCGATTGTCTTTTCATGGAACCCGAGCTCGTGCAGTTTCTTTCCAATCATGACTTTTGCCGCAATCTTCGCGATGGGGAGACCGGTTGCCTTAGAGACAAACGGGACGGTGCGGCTTGCACGCGGGTTTGCCTCAATGATATAGACCACGTTGTCCTTTACTGCCATCTGGATGTTGACAAGACCCACAACACCAAGCCCAAGCGCAATCTTTCTGGTATATTCCCGGACAGTCTCGACGATCTCTTTTGAGAGGGACTGGGTGGGAATGACACATGCAGAGTCACCGGAATGGATACCGGCCTGCTCGATATGTTCCATGATACCGCCGATAAGCACGTCTTTCCCATCACAGACCGCATCGACATCGAGCTCAACAGCGTTCCGCAGGTATGAATCGATAAGCACCGGGTGGTTCTGGCTTACCCGGACTGCCTCTTTCATGTACGTCTCAAGTTCCGAGGTATCGTGGACAATTTCCATTGCCCGGCCGCCCAGTACGTAGGAGGGCCGGACAAGCACCGGGTAACCAATCTTCTCTGCCGTATGGCGGGCTTCTGTTTCGGAATATGCAGAACCGTTTGCGGGACTTGGGATTTTCAGTTTGTTTAAAAGGCTGCTGAACCGGTCACGGTCCTCGGCAATATCCATTGCATCGGGAGATGTACCAAGAATCTTTGTGGGAAAACCCAGTCTCTGTATCTCCTTTTCAAGGGGGACGGCAAGGTTAACCGCATTCTGGCCGCCAAACTGCACCATCACACCGCAATAGTCGTCGGTCCGGAGAACGTTTATGACATCCTCAAGCTGCATCGGCTCGAAGAAGAGACGGTCAGACGTATCAAAATCTGTAGACACCGTCTCCGGGTTGTTGTTGACGATATGGACTTGAACGCCCTCTTCCCGCAGCGCTTTTACCGCGTGGACTGTACAATAATCAAACTCAATTCCCTGGCCGATCCGGATTGGCCCTGAACCAAGGATGAGGACTTTCTTTCTCGCGTCCTTCACTATCTCGCTTGATTTATCCCATGTCGAGTAGAAATACGGCGTCGATGCAGGGAACTCCGCAGCACAGGTATCCACCATCTTATAGACCGGTTCCCCGACCATTTTTTCGATAGCATTCGCGTCTTTTCCGGTGAGTGCCGCAATTTCAGTGTTTGTGAACCCATATGTTTTTGCAAGGCGGATATCGGCGTCACTTCCTCCGCTTGCCAGGCGTTTTTCCAGATTAACGATGTTTTTTATTTTCTCGAGGAAAAACGGCACGATGGAGGTGAGCTGCGCAACTTCGTCAACGGTAAAGCCCTGCCGGAATGCATCGAAAAGGCAGTGGAACCGCTCATCGGTCGGGCGCGAGAGGATCATGCGGATTTCACTCTGGCTTGTGTGGGACCGGACATCCGTATCGATCGAACGCTTGGCCTTCATGAACGCCTCTTCAAGCGTCCTGCCGATACCCATCACTTCCCCGGTGCTTTTCATGGATGTTGAAAGCGTCCGGTCAGCGCCCTTGAACTTGTCAAACGGCCAGCGCGGCACCTTTACAACGACATAATCGATGGTCGGCTCAAACGATGCCGCAGTACACCCGGTAACCGAGTTCTTGATTTCGTCAAGGTGCAGGCCGACTGCGATCTTCGCTGCGACACGCGCTATCGGGTAACCGGTCGCTTTTGAGGCAAGGGCAGAAGACCGGGAGACACGGGGGTTGACCTCGATGACCCGGTATTCCCCGTCCTTATACGCAAACTGGATGTTACAGCCACCCTGGACATCAAGGGCACGAATAATATGGATTGCGGCGGTGCGCATCATCTGGTATTCATCATCGCGGAGCGTGAGAATTGGTGCGACAACGACGCTTTCACCGGTGTGAATACCCATCGGGTCGACATTTTCCATGCTGCAAATGATAATGCAGGTATCGGTCGAATCCCGCATCACCTCAAACTCCAGTTCTTTCCAGCCCATCACGCTCTGCTCAACAAGCACCTGGTGAATACGGGACCTGGAAAGCCCGAGTTCGACAATCCGCGTCAGTTCTTCCTTTGTCCTGCCGATACCGCCGCCTGCCCCGCCAAGGGTATAGGCCGGGCGGACAACCGCAGGGAGACCGATCTTTTCAATAGCCTCATCAACCTGGCTTAAGGTGTTGAGGATCATGCTCTTTGGGACCGGCTCGCCAATCTCGTTCATGAGATCCCGGAATTTCTCCCGGTCCTCTCCCTTGTAGATCGCTTCAAGTGGCGTGCCAAGGATCTCAACACCCTTGAGCGCGCCCATCTCGGCAAGTTCTGCCGTGAGGTTAAGCCCCGTCTGGCCTCCCATACCGGAAAGGATACCGTCAGGGCGCTCTTTTTCGATGATCTTTGCAATGATGCCTGCCCGTAACGGCTCGATATAGATCTCGTCTGCCATGTCCGGGTCTGTCATGATCGTTGCCGGGTTGGAGTTGACAAGGACAACCTTGATCCCCTCTTCCCGGAGGGAACGGCAGGCCTGGGAACCGGAGAAATCAAATTCGGCAGCCTGGCCGATCTGGATCGGGCCTGACCCGATAATCAGGACTTTTTTTATGTCTGTCCGCCGGGGCATTTATGCCAGCCTCCTGAAAAGGTCGTCAAAGAAAGGAACTTCAGTATCCAGTGGCCCGCCATGAGCTTCAGGATGGAACTGTACGGTGACAACATTGAGATCCCGGTTCTCAAACCCTTCTACCGTGCCGTCGTTGACATTCGTATAGGTGACTTTGCAGCCTTCCGGCAGGGAATCTGCATCCACGGCAAAACCATGATTCTGGGTAGTGATATAGATCTGGCCGTCTTTATACCGCACCGGCTGGTTTGCCCCACGGTGGCCGAACTTCAGCTTATATGTGTCCGCGCCAAGCGCAAGCGCGGAGACCTGGTTGCCCATACAGATTCCAAATATCGGGAGATCTCCGAGAAGGTCCTGTATGCAGCGGATTGCATCCGGTGCCTGCTTGGGGTCGCCAGGACCATTACTGATGAAAAGGGCGTCGGGCTTGCAGGCCATGATCTGGTCTGATGTGACGTTATAGGGAAAAATATACAGGTCCCCGTTCCGTTTTGAAAGACTTGTAAGCATGTTCTTTTTAATCCCGAGATCGATGACTGCAATCCGTTTGCCGGAACCCGGAATGTGGTATGGTTCTTTGCAGGATACTTCAGGGATGGGGACAATGTCACTTATTGAGGGCGTCTTTTTTGCAAGCGCCACAGCGTATTCCCCGTTATCGCTTCCAACGACAAGGGCTGCCCGCATCGTGCCGTGAACCCGGGCCTTGATCGTCAGGGCACGGGTATCGACACCGGTTATCCCAAGGAGTTTATTTTCTTCAAAAAAGGTTCTGACAGAAGGTTCATGTTCGGGTTTTTCGCAAATCTCTTTTGTGACACAACCAAGCGCACACACATGAGGGTTCTGGAAATTTTCAGGATCGACACCATAATTGCCGATCTGTGGGAAAGTAAACATGAGGATCTGCCCGAAATAACTTGGATCCGTGAGAGATTCCATGTATCCGGTCATCTGGGTATTAAAGACCAGTTCTCCTGCACATTCCCCTTTTACCCCAAATCCATCCCCTGTTACAAAGTCCCCGTCTTCAAATCCCAGAACCGCCTTCATAATGTCCATAGCTTATGTGCCGGATTAGTTATTAACGCTGATGCAAAAGACCAAAATCAGTTCCCCGGCGTACGTTGTTTTTCGCAAGTGCGGCGGATCGGAAAAATAAAAAAAACTGCTCTGTAGAAAACCTAATCCAAAATAGAAGTACCGACAACCGAAAGATCTAAGGTACAGTGTCTCCTTTTTCTTGATGTGAAGTCAAAGAACCAGGAGACACATAAGAGATCGGTGAGCC
>Ga0116170_10001706_pt1 | contig 21940 bp, 15 predicted proteins | sample AD_JPNHW1_MetaG_FD_89797 | JGI IMG/M metagenome (GOLD analysis project Ga0116170, IMG submission 89797) | Active sludge microbial communities of municipal wastewater-treating anaerobic digesters from Japan - AD_JPNHW1_MetaG | ecosystem: Engineered > Bioreactor > Anaerobic > Digestate | place... | reverse complement strand
TCCATCCCACCGCCAAGGGCGTGGCCTACAGCCGCACGGACGTGGGCGGCGCCTACCGTCTGGCCGCCAACGGCAAGGACTGGGTGGCCATCAACGACGGGTTCGCGCTGTCCAACGACATGGGCTCCATCGCCATCGGGTTGGATCCGGCCGACTCCAACGCGGTGTACCTGACCGGCGGCTTGTATCTGACCCTCTCCTGGGCCGGTCCCGCCTCGTTCTTCCGTTCCGCCGACCAGGGAGCCACCTGGACCAAGATCTCGCTAACCACCACGAACGTGTCCGGCACCAAGAGCACCATGGTGAACGCGGACGGAGCCCTGTGCCTTGGCGGCAACGAGAACACCCGCGGCGCGGGTCCGCGCATCGCCGCCAAGGGAACCACCATCTACCTGGGCACCAACCAGAACGGCCTGCTGAAAAGCACCGACAAGGGCAGCACCTGGACCACCGTGGCTGCCCTGGGCGACACGGGCGTGAGCGCAGTCCTGTTCGACGACGCGGGCAACGTGTACGCGGCGCCGTATGCGGGTGGCTTGTACACCAGCACCGACGGCACCACCTGGACCCAGCTTCCCGGCTTCACGGGGAAGGTCTACCAGATGGGATACGCCAAGTCCACCAACACGATCTGGATCAGTTCCAACACCACCAAGCCGCTGGACCAGAACGAAGCCGGCGGCGGCTCCGTCTGGACCTTCGACGCCACCGCCAAGACCTTCGCGAAGGCGACCATGCCGGAGAAGGGCGGCAAGGACTACGGCTACGCCGGCGTGAGCGTGAACCCCGCCAACGCCAAGCACGTCCTGATCTCCACCGTGGGCTGGTGGCGCGGCAACGGATCGCCCGCGACTCCTTCCACCTTCGTGCCGCACGAGGCCATCTTCCAGACCCTGGACGGCGGCGCCACCTGGACGGACATCCTGGGCAACGGCACCCTGGACGGCGCCAGCGCGTACAGCTCCATCACCTCCAATCCCCACTGGCTCACCGCCCTGGCGGTGGATCCATCCAATCCCGACCACGTGATCTTCGGCACCGGCTACGGCGTGTGGAGCACCGAGAACGCCTCGGCCGCCAAGCCCGTCTGGAGCTTCACCAACAAGGGACTGGAGGAAACCGTTCCCCTGGGCCTGGTCAGCTCCACCGTGGGCGCGCCCCTGGTGAGCGTGGTGGGCGACGTGGACGGATACTACCACGCCAACCTGGACCTGCCTCCGGTATCCCGCCACCAGATCGAGGCGGGAACGAACTTCGACTTGTCCGTGGCCGGTCAGGCTCCCACCAAGATGGTCCGCATCTTCAAGGAAGCCACCAAGGGCCTGGGCGCCTACTCCGAGGACGCAGGCAAGACCTGGACCGCCTTCAAGACCTACCCTCCCTTCGTGCAGGGACAGTACACCACCAGTCCCACCTACACCAACGAGACCAACTACGCCGCGATCTCGGCCGACGGTTCCAGCATCGTGTGGAACATGCAGACCCACGGGGTGTATTTCTCCAAGGACAAGGGCGCGACCTGGACCAAGTCCACCACCGCCGCCACGCTCCTGGCCAATGCCATCGTGGGTTTCCGCGTGGTGGCAGACCGTGTCAAGGCCGGGACCTTCTACATCTACAACGCCGCCACCGGCATCCTCTACCGCTCCACCGACGACGGCGCCAACTGGATCGCGATGAACTCCTCGCTCGAGAAGGTGGACGATTGGGCCTACAACTACATGCGGGTCTACGCCTCGCCCAAGGCGGCCGGCGAGCTCTGGATCACCCAGGGCCAGCAGGATCCGCCCAACATGTGGGTGGGCGTGAACGCGGTCTACCGCTCCAAGGACGGTGGAGCCACCCTGGAGGACGTGGGCACGCTCAAGTCGGCCACGGCCATCGGGTTCGGCAAGGGCCTCACCGCCGACATCCCCGCCATCTACGCCTACGGGCTCAAGGGAAGCGGCAAGGGGCTGTACCGGTCCACCGACGACGCCATGTCCTGGACCCGTGTCGACGAGCCCGGCCACCAGTACGGCGGGTTCGGGATGATCGCGGGCGATCCGTGCATCTTCTCCCGCATCTACGTGTCGGGCGGGGCGGCCCGCGGCATCCTCTACGCCGAGGACGGCGTCAACGTCAATTCCTGTCCCGAACGCGTGGACAACAAGGGGGGATCGGCGGTCCAAGGACGCCAGGTCGCGCTGCCGTCCATCCGCCGCGAGGCCGGACGCCTGGTGTCTTCCGCCGACTTCGCGCTGACCACCCTGGACGGCCGGCAACTGCGTCGCGCCACCCGTTCCGGAAATGGATCTTCGCTCCCGCTCGCGGGACTCCCCAAAGGGGTCTACCTGGCCAAGGACGCCTCGGGCGCCAGCATGAAGATCTCCGTGTTCTGAGACCCCCTTCCAAGCGTTTGCGAACCTCGGCCTCGCGGCACCGCCGCGGGGCTATTTTTTGGGTTCCACATATTGTATATACAACGTATGGAATTTGAATGGGACGCACAGAAGGCGGACCGCAACCTGAAGAAACATGACGTGTCCTTCCTGGAGGCACGCTCGGTGTTCGACGACGAACATGCACTGTTGATCGAGGATCCGGACCATTCCATCGATGAAGAGCGTTTCATTCTCCTGGGAACGAGTTTCCGCCTTCGCATCCTGGTCGTGGTCCATTGCGAACGCCATCTGGATACCATTCGGATCATCTCCTCCCGGAGAGCGACGCGCAAGGAAGCCACCGAATATCTTCGGAGAAAACCATGAGAGCCGAATACGACTTTTCAACCGCCCGGAAGAATCCCTACGCCTCCAGGATCCGAAAGCCCATTTCCATCCGGTTGGACACCCAAGCGGTGGAGTACTTCAAATCCCTCGGCGAAGAGATCGGAATGCCCTATCAATCGCTGATCAACATGTACCTGTTGGAGTGCGCTGCCGACAGGAAACGTCCGCAGTTTCGCAAGGTTTCCTGATCGGTCCACCGCATCGCGGACCTTGCCCTCGGAGGTGCGAAAATGGCTATCCTGTGGGAAACCGGGGGCGTGCGCTCCCGTCGCACCGAAAGGTCCTCCATGCGACTCGGCCACGGCCTCCGCTTCCCCCTCCTTCTGGTCCTCGGCTCCTGGGCGGCCACCTACCACGTGGGTCCCGGCCAAGCCCTGGCCAACATCGCCGACGCGCCGCTGTCCACCCTCGCGCCCGGCGACAGCGTGCTGATCCACGCGCGTGCCGAACCCTACCGCGAGAAGTTCGTGCTGTCGGTGGAGGGAACCGCCGAGCGTCCCGTGGTGGTGCGGGGCGTCCCCGATCCTTCCGACGGTTCGCTTCCACGCATCGTCGGAACCAACGCGGTGAACGCCAAGGGGCAGAACTTCTGGTCGGAGGGACGCGGCCTGATCAAGATCGGCGGAGCCAACACGCCCTCCACCCCCGCCGCGCACATCCGCGTGGAGAACCTGGACCTTTCCGGTGCCAAGCAGGGAGGCACTTTCACCGACCGCAACGGATCGCAGGCCCAGTGGCCTGACAACGCCGCGGCGGTCTTCGTGGAATCGGGCACCGACATCCACATCCGCGGATGCCGCGTGCACGGCAACGGCAACGGGCTGTTCTCGGCATCGGCCTCGAAGGACGTGGTGATCGAATCCAACACGATCTGGGACAACGGCAACGCGGGGAGCATCTACGAGCACAACTCCTACACCGAATCCGACGGAATCGTCTTCCAGTGGAACGACTACGGAGCCTTGTGCGAAGGCTGCGATGGCAACAACCTCAAGGACCGCTCGGCCGGCACCGTGATCCGCTACAACCGCATCGACGGCGGGAACCGGCAGCTGGACCTCGTGGACTCCGACCACGACGAGATCCTCGCGCGCCCCACCTACCGGCGCACCTACGTGCTGGGGAACCTGCTGATCGAGCGCGAAGGCTCCGGCAACCGCCAGATGGTCCACTACGGCGGCGACAACGGCGACAATTCCACCTACCGCAACGGCATCCTTCGATTCCACCACAACACGCTCTGGTCGGACCGCACCGACCGCAACACATGGGTGCGCCTCTCCAGCCCGCGCGACACCATCGACGCGCGCAACAACGTCGTGTTCACCAAGGCACCGGGCTCCTCCCTGGAACTGATGGCCGGCGAAGGAGTCATGCTTCTTTCCGGCAACTGGCTCCCCGTCGGATGGAATACCTCCTTCGAGCCGAAGGGCAAGCTGGTGGACGCCAACACCAACCGCACCGGAACCGATCCGGGGTGGGTGGACCTGGCCACCGAGGACTTCCGTCCCGCGGCGGGTTCGCCTCTGTCGACCGGATCGGTGGCCATCCCGCAGGAGGACGGCGCGCCCTCCATCGACTTCTGGCTGGACAGATCCCGTCCCCTTTCCTGGGTTCCCCGCGCCTCGCGCGAGGTGGTGGGAGCGTTCGGGACCGGATCGGTGGCCGTGCTTCCCCGACGGGGCGGCCAGCGGGTTTCGGATGCGCCACGCATCCTGCCCCCGCAGGGACGCGTCGTCCTGCCTTCGTCCAGGGGATGGGTGGAGCCTTCCGGACGCGCCGTCCCGGGACCCGTCGGCGCATCGCACTGAACTCCCGGAGTTTGACGAAAAAACAAACGCCGGGAAATGGATCCGTCCTTGGCAGGAAACGAGGAAAAACCCAGTTTCCCGTGGGTCCGGTCAGACAACGGTTCTCGCTTCCTGGAGGTGCTCGATGAAATGGATCCCAACCGCCGCCTTGGCGCTTGCCGCCTTGGCCGCGCCCCTGTGGGCCGGCCCCCTGGACTGCTCCGGAGCGGAACTCTACTCGGTGGACACGGTCACCTACGGACGCTGGGAAATCCGCATGCGCGCCGGCGGCAAGTCGGGAACGGTCTCCTCGTTCTTCCTCTACTACAACCGCTCCCACGAAGGACGCGGCGAACCCTGGCGCGAGCTGGACATCGAGATCCTGGGCAAGAACTCCAAGGGCTTCCAATCGAACCCCATCACGGGCACCGCCGAGAAGCGCGCTCCCGCCGAGAAGTTCCACGACACGGAAGAGGACCTCGCCAAGACCTTCCACACCTACGCGCTGGAATGGACGCCGGACTCCATCGTGTGGGAACTGGACGGCAAGCGGATCCGCAAGATCCAGTCCGACTCCCAGGTGGTGGGCCTGCGCTCCAAGCCCATGAGCTACCGCATGAACCTGTGGGCCTCGGCCTGGCCCGACTGGAGCGGCCCCTTCGAACTCAAGAATCTGCCCACCTGCCAGTTCATCAACTGGATCCGCTACCTCAAGTACACTCCCGGCAAGGGCCCGGGCGGCTCGAGCTGGACCGAGGCGTGGGTGGACGATTTCGACTCCCTCAACACCAACCGCTGGGGCGAAGGTTCGTGGGGATTCGACGGCAACTACGCCACCTTCTCGCCAGCCAACCTGGAAGCCCACAACGGCATGGCGGTGCTGGCCCTCACCCGGCGCGGCCAGGAAGGCACCACCTGCGGCTTCGCACGCGGCCTGTATCCGGAAGACCCGATGGGCAAGACCTTCCCCGGCTCGGGCAAGGGATTCACCGTTCGCTGAGGCTTTGGCGGGGATGCACCCTCCCCGCCTAGCCACCCTCCCCGCAGGCAACCTTCTCGCTGATTGAGCAATCAGGATACGAGTTCCTCGTTCCTGGATCCAAAAGAATGAGCCGCCCTCTAGGGCGATACCGTTCCATGGACTAGACTTCGCTGCTCGCGATTCCCCCTATTCCCGCCTCAGCAAAGGTCACCCAAGATGCTCTCCCGCAAGCAAATGTTCCTTGTCGGAACTCTTTCCACGATAGCCCTCGCCTGGATCGCTAAGACGGCCTGGATCGCGAGTCTTCCCTACCGCAGCGCCAAGGTCGCCGCAAAGATCAAGCATTACAGCGAAAGCGGCGAGATATCCGAAGCGGTGAAACTGATGGTATCGTCGCGTTCTTCCCTTAACTTGGCCGACGAGTATTCCTGCAAGGTCAAAATGGTCATGGACGGATGGTACGAAGGACCCAGCAGGGAGCAAGTCCTGGGGGATGCCAAATCCCGTGGCCTTCCTGAGGATTCCCTCCTGACTTGGAAGCTCGAGTTCGCTTTGGAGGAAGCCTTCAGCGCTCCCTTCCACGGCTACTTCCAAGACTCCAAGGCACGCCTGAAGCGAATGACCCAGGAAGCCGAGCATCGACGCCCCGGCGATTCCCTCACACTCCTGGCCCAAGCCACGACTCACTTCCAATACCGCGAGTTCGCCCAGTGCCGGAAACTGGTGGATCCCGCATTTTCCCGATGGCCGGAATCCTTTCGGTTCCGCTTGTTGAAGGGTCGGTGTTTGGTGGCGCAAGGGAAGCACGACAGTGCGCTGTTGGTGTTCCCCAATCTCGAGGAGGTGTTCCAGTCGGAAAGCATTCAAACCACTTCCTATCGGCCGATGCGGCGAACCAGCCTTCTTGAAGACTGGTACCGCACGGCATTGGTCGGCGCGCGGGGGGTGGAATTCCGTCGCTTCGCCTGGAATGTTCTGGGTTGCCACGGGAAGGAATCAGGCGAGTGGCAACGCAACGCCAGAGCCGCTTGCCAGATCCACGCGAGAATTCATCCTGCGGATTCCGCAAGCCACTGCCTGAAGGAGACTCTCGATGGCGATGATCCCGACACGATACCGGAATTATTGAAACTCTTCGGTGCCCCCCCCAAGTGTCCGGAGTGGGTGGACCCCGCTACCTCGTCCAGCACCAAGGAATCGATGGAGAATCTCATGCAAAGACGGACCGATTGTCTGTTCGGAACCGGAGATTCCGCGGTAGACTCCACCTGCGAGCAATGATCACATCTGGATTCGCGATTCCGGACGTTTCCCTCCGTCTTGAACGACCTGGCCGTGACACTCCGCCGCTGGGCACTCCAGTAGTTTGAAGGCACGAACCTTCACACGGAGTGCACCCATGTTCCAAGGAATCTTCCCCTCTCTCACCGCCGTCCTCGCCGCATCGGCCGTCTCCGGCGCCACCGAGCCGCGCGACGCCCTGGATTTCCGGATGAAGGGAATCGATGGACAGGAATTGGATCTGGGCAGGTGGCGCGGCAAGGTGGTGCTGATGGTGAACACGGCCAGCAAGTGCGGCCACACTCCCCAATACGCGGGACTGCAGAAGCTTTGGGAGGAGGACTCCGCCAAGGGTCTGGTGGTGGTTGGATTCCCCTCCAACGACTTCCTGTGGCAGGAGCCGGGCACCAATGCCGAAATCCGTCAATTCTGCTCACTGAAGTACCGCGTGACCTTCCCCATGATGGAGAAGATCGAGGTCAAGGGCAAAGGGCAGGCACCGCTCTACGCCTACCTCACCGCCCAGGACACCAAGCCCGAGGGCAAGGGGAGGATCTCCTGGAACTTCGAGAAGTTCCTGATCGGTCGGGACGGCAAGGTGGCGGCCCGTTTCGCTCCCGGCACCAAACCGGAAGACCCGGCGTTGGTGGATGCGGTGCGGAGGGAACTCGCCAAACCGGCTCCCTGATGGCTGTCTTCGTCTCCTTCCCATCCCGGCGAACATCCACTGACCATCCTCGTGGGTACGTCGGGTTCCTGAATTAGATTCTCCTCCAGCCAGAATTCCCCATGTTCCCCGCCTCCGGAGCCGTCGATGCCATTTCGCCAATTGGCACAAAACCGCAAGCCCAACCGTATGCTCCAACAGGATTATTCTGCGCCTGGGGCCTATTTTGTCACGATCTGCACGCTAGGGATGGTGGAACACCTGGGCGACACGGACAGCGGCCGGATGGAACTGAACGATTTTGGGATCATCGTGGAAACCCAATGGCGCTGGGCTTTCGACCATTTCGACGGCATCGAAACCGACGCATTCGTGGTCATGCCCAACCATGTCCACGGCATCGTGTTCATCACCGATCCCACCGTGGTGCCGCCCGCCGCGACGGTGCCAACGTACGGGTCCGGTACGACAACGTCCGTTGCACCGACGACCGCCGTTCCGCCAACGGCATCGTACGTAACGCCGACGCCCGTACCAACGCCGTCCCCCCGGGCGAACGGGCGGCGGGCAGACGGTTGGTCCAACCGGCGTCGCAACCGTTGTACATACCCGTGGCGTCGCGGCGTCACAACACGTTGTCGAAAACCATCAACGCGTTCAAAACCACATCGTCGAAACACATCCACATCGCAGGGAACGCCGAATTCCGGTGGCAGCGGTCGTTCCACGACCACATCATCCGCGACACCGCGGAATTGTCCCGGATCAGACGCTACATCGCCAACAACCCCATGAAATGGGCCCTGCAGCGGGGATACGACTCAAGGGACGCCTGATCTGGGCCACAACAAGGGCATTTCCCGCCATTTAGCCAGACTCGATGATCCACTATTCTTGCTACGTTCCGGTGGCGCTCTCGTCCGACCACCACCTTTGCCAGGACACACCCGCCATGGACCGACGCTTCGCGCTTTCGCATGCCGTTCTCGCCTTGGGGCTATTCGCCGGGGCGTCCGCCTCGCTTGCACAGGATCCCATAGGCATGCCACCGCTGGAACCTGCGACGGATTCCGTCCGCTATCTGACATGGACCTACAAGGATGCGCCCATGGGACTGTACCTGCCCGCGCACCCCACCAAAGGCCTTCCGGTGGTCATGTTCCTGCATCCCTGCCACAACGATCCGGTCTACGAAGGCCATTGGATCAACGCGGCCCTCAACGCCATCGAGCCGGTCGCGGTTTTCGCGCCCACCGCCGTGGCGACCGCAGGCGAGAATTCCTGCGCCGATTGGGGCGGCACCTACGACGCCGGTCTCCGCCCGCAGATGGTCAACGCCCTGCACGAACTGGACAGCCTGATCCGCGTCTTCCAGTTCGATTCCACCCGCCGGTACCTGTACGGCGAATCGATGGGTGGCGAAGGCGTGTACCGCCTGCTCATGGACTTCCCCGGACGGTTCGCGGGAGGGGTCTCCGTGGGAGGGTATTCCGTGAACAAGGGCGCCGCCCAGATGGCCCGCACGCCCCTGTGGATCCTGATCGGGACCGAAGACGAACTCAGTCCCATCGCCGACACCCGGACCATCCACCAGGCGATCGTCCAGGCCGGAGGCACCCAGGTGAAGCTCACCGAACTTCCCGGTCTGGGGCACGTTCCGGCCATCGAGCAGGTGCGCACCGATTCCAGCGTGGTGCGCTGGCTCCTGCGCCAATCGCCCACGTCCTCGGTGTCTCCTCGCGCGGTGGCCCCCCGGTCCATCTCCACACCCTTCGCCTTCCGCGACGGATCCATCTTCCGTAAACCCGGCGTTCCCGGCGGATCCCGGATCCGTCTGTGGGGCATGGACGGCACTCCGCTGGCCACCCTGGAACCTGGGATGGAATCCATTTCCCTGCCTACCGGTCCGCGCGGGGGCGTGGTGCTGTGGAGGGCTTCGTCGCCCAGGGGAGTCGGATCGGGAAGAGCACTCATCGCGCCGTGAAAGACGAACGCCGGATGCCAACGGCGATCATCAGTCCACCTGAGGGTCGCCGTGCATCAGGAGTCGTACGCAGCCTCAGGCATTCAACGCGATGCCGCCACAAGGCCGTTCCAGATCCTGTTTCCCTGTCGCATGCGAACGCAGAAGACCCCGCCGCCACGCGAAGCATCCCCCAACGGGATGTCCGTTTCGGCGCCGTGCGTTCGGATTCGTGTCGCGAACACGCGCATCCCCTCCGCATCGAACAGTTCGACATCGATCGGATCTACCGCATCCGAGCCTATGCGCAAGGTGTTCGGACCGATCACGCTTGCCCGAAGAGTCTCCGGCGCCTTTGGCGGTGCCGGCGAAACCGGCGACATGGCACCAGGGACGACGATGGTGGTGATGGTCTGCGCTGGAGCGGAGACCTGGATCCGCTTGCCACTCGCTGGAACGTCGGCGAGTCGCGCGAGGCTTCCGGGAAGTGCGAAGCGATGGACTCGCGCAGTGGTTCCGATCGTGGGAAATCGCGTCAGGTCGACGTCGTAGGAGATGGCCGAGCTGGCCGCGTTGCGTAGCACGACCACCAGATCGCCTCCCGGCGTGATGGCGGCGACGGAGTTCGCATCGGAGCTTTCCACGATTCGGGAACCGGGTCGGATGAAGCGGCTGAAGGCGGCGTGCATGTAGTAGCGCGCCGTATAGCCGAACGTCTGTTTCGAATGGTCCAATCGGATGCTCATCCAGTTCTCGCTTGGATCACCCAGCTGCCAGTCGATCCACGCGTTGGGTTTCATCCCGCGCAGATCCTGGATGATGACATCGGACATCCACAGGGCGATGTTCGAATTGTCGGAACCCTTGTTGAGAGGTCCTGATTCGGACTGCCAGAGATTCTTCCTGCGGGATCGCGCGATCGAATCCAATCTTGGCCTGGAGCTCCATCCGGAATAGGAATGCGCATTGATCTGCGACAGGAACAGGAACGCGCTGTCGTCGTAGCCCTTGAGCTGGCTCACGGCCTGTTCCAGCGAGGTCTCGTCGCCTGCGCTGACCGTCGTGGTGGGATACAACCCCTTGGCCACGAGCTGCCTACCAAGCTCCTTGACCATCTTCGCCTGGTTGCTCTTGAACCCGCAACCTTCCTGCCCTCCGTTGCTCTTCCACCATCCGGCCGAAGGCTCGTTGAACGGCTCGATGGTCCGGAAGGTGATCCCGTGGACGTCCCGGTAGTGCTTGGACACGTCAACCAGGTATTCGGCGAACTTGCCGAAATGCGTGGGCTTGAGGTTGTCGGCGCCGTTGGCGTTTCCCGAGACGCAACCGCTGATGGTCATCCACCAGGGCGGCGAGTTGGAGAAGGCTTCGAAGATGGGGTTCTTCGCACGGGCGGCGATCCCGAGCAAAATGTTCCTCTGGTACGAATCGGCGCTCCAGTCGTAGTTTCCGGTCTCGGTCTTCTTGAATCCCGGTACGGCGCGATCTTCGGCGAGGTGGGTGTGCCCGGGTTGGTCGCCGCCCCCGATGTTGTAGCGGAAGCAGTTGTATCCCAGTCCCGTGTCGGGATCGACGATGGCTCCGATGAGCCGTTCGCGGTTGGCTTCGCTCCACTTTCCGGCGAGCTCGGCCCACCAGCACAGGCTGGTACCCCACCCTTCGAACGTCTGGTGCACCACCTTGGGATCCACCACGACGGTGACCGCACGGGCGGATCCAAGAGGAAGAAAGGCAACCGCGATCGCCGCGACAGCAGCTGGTGTCGGATGCCGGATCTTCATGGATGCCGTTTCCGAGTTGTCGGTGGAAAGGTTCTTGTGGATGTCGCCGTGAGGGGACGCCGCATTCGTCCCCGTCTGGACGGCGACCATGCCTCGGTGTAGACGCTTCATCCGGCGAGCGCCAGGCAGCGCGCAGATGATCGTCAGCAACGGTGGAGAGTACATCGTGGACAACCTCCGGACGAAACCACGGAACACGACCCATGGACAAGCTAAGGCCACCACCGATCCAGCCGTGGATGGTTCGCGGCCAAAGGCGCGATTTGCGTTGAACGACGTTCAACGGCGGTCGGTACCTTGGGCTCCCGAGCCTGTCCAACGATCCGGCCATGGACAACTCTTCAATGGAGTTCTGCGAAATTCCGGACACGACGCGCGGTTTACAAGCCAACTTCATCTCATGAACCTCCATCCATCCATGGCTTCGCTTTCCGTGTGCCTCATGGCGTCCACCCTCCAGGCCGCCTACACGCCGCCCTCCGTGGCCGTTTCCGCCCTGGACAAGTTCAGAGGCTATTCGGAACTGACCACCGCAGCGGGGTCCACTGATTTGGACACCTACACCTCCAACCTGATCACCTGGCAGATGTCCCACGGTGGGTGGTCCAAGGCCCATGCCGACCTGTACAAGAGCGCCTGGGACGGCAAGGCCGATCTTTCCAGCTGGACCGGCACCAAGAGCGAGCCGCTGGGCATGTACGACAACAACGCGACCGTCCAGGAGATGCGCCTGTTGGCCGTGCGTTACAAGGCCACCACCAACGCCGCCAACAAGACCAAGTTCAAGGACTCCTTCCAGAAAGGGATCGCCTTCGTGCTCGCCTCCGCCCTTCCCAACGGCGGGTGGCCGCAGGTGTACCCCAAGCGCGGGAACTATTCCGACATGGCCACCTACAACGACAACGCCATGGTGCGCCTGATGGTGATGGTCCGCGACATCGTGGAGCGCAAGGACCCCTTCGATACCGACATCGCCACCGCCACGCAGGTTTCCCAGCTCAAGGCCGCCTTGGACAAAGGGGTCCAGTTCGCCCTGAAGGCGCAGATCGTCAACGGCGGCAACCCCACCGTCTGGTGCGCCCAGCACGATCCCTCCACCTACAAGGCGGTGGGAGCCCGCGCCTACGAATTGGCCTCCAAGTCGGGATCGGAATCCGTTGGGATCGTGTGGTTTTTGATGAACTGGCCCGACCAGACTCCGGAAATCCAAAATGCCGTGAAGGGCGCCATCGCGTGGTTCAAGAAGACCAAGGTCACCAACTTGAGCTACTCCTCCGGCACGTTCACCCCCACCACCAACGGCGCGCTCTGGTACCGCTTCTACGAGGTGGACAACGACAACTACTTCTTCTGCGACCGCGACGGCGCGTCCACCAAGACCCAGGACATCACCAAGATCTCCGAGGAGCGCCGCACCGGATACCAATGGGCCGGCAACTACGGCTCGGGATTGCTTTCCGCGGAATCGGCCTATCTGGACGCCATCAAGAACCTGAGCGGCACCACCACCCACCCACGCGCCACCACCCGCAAGGCCTGGGCCGGTGTCCACTCGGTGTTTGCAACCGGTTTTCCCGACGGCCCCGTGCACATCACCTGGCTGGACGCCAACGGACGCACGCTGGCCTCGGTGGACGCCGCCTCGCGCGAAGGGCTCGTGGAAGTCCCAACACCCCTCTCGGTGGGCTTTGGCCGCGCAAGCCTGGTGCGCATCCAAGCACCGGACGGCACTTCCCTTGGTGCGGCGATGGTGCGGTAAGGAACGCTTCCTTTCCCATAGGAGGTTCCTCTCATACCTGGGCCAGCGATTCGCGGACAGTGAGTCGCCCGGCTCGGCGCGCCGGAATCCATCCCGACACCAGGGAAATCCCCGCGACGAGCACCGCCCAAACCAACGGGCCCCTCACGTCGATCACCAGCGGCAGAGGCGCCATGAAGCCAAGGCTTCCGATCAACCGGTCCAATCCCCAGGTGAGCGGAACGGACACCACGCATCCCAGCACCCAGCTGGCCGCTCCTGTCCACAGGACCTCGGCCATCACCATGCGGAGGATCCTGGAGGGAGTGGCCCCGAGGGTCTTGAGCACCCCGAATTCGCGGGTGCGCTCCAAAATCCCCATGCCGGTCACCGAAACCAACCCGAGCGTGCCCACCCCCGCGATGATGCCAGCCAGCACCAGAAGCGAAGTCAGCAGGATGGTCATGTGGTCTCCGATCGCGGTCTTCAGTTCCGAAAAGGGGATGGCCATCTGCACGGGCAGACCGGAGGTGTCCATGGCCCGCTCCAAGGCGTGGAGGACCCCGGTGCGTTCCTCGCTGGATCGGGCCGTGGTCACCACGCGGATCATCCGCGAGCGGCCCTGGGTGGACTGGAAGGAGGCGAAGGTGTGCGGGGTCACGTACACCACCGCGGGCGACCCCACTTCCTCCACCACGCCCACCATGATGGTGGACAGGATCCGTCCATCGATGCCCACCATCACCCGCTCTCCGAGATGCGGCTTCCCCGCCTGGATCCAGCCGATGTGGTTGAGCACCGAACCATTTGTGTCCGCATCGGTCAGGCGCCGTCCTTCCATGAGCGGGAAACTCGTGAGGGCGCTTCCCACGGGCATGGCCATCAGGGACAAGCTTCCATGCCCCTTGTCCGGCCAGACCTGCACCAGATCGAACGTCCCGGGGCGCGCCAGTCCGGCGGGCGACCATCCCCACGCCTCCACGCGACGCACACCCTCCACCTGGGCCAAGCCGGCCAGTAGGCTGTCCGGCAAAGCCGTGCGGAAACGGACCTCCACGTCGTAGTGGCGGGTCCTCCACACCTTGTCCAGATTGGCCGTCCACCCCTCGCGCACGTTCAGGGCCGACAAGAAGATCGCTCCGCTGCATCCAAGCAGGGCCAGCGACAGAGCCAAGCGGACCGGTCGGCGCAGGATCTGTCTTACGGGAGGGGGAAGCCTGTACACCCACGACCTGGGGGGCGCCACCCTGGCTCCCCACTCGGAAATGGCCTCGCGCACCGTAGTGCGGCTTGCCGCGCGGATGGGAATCCAGGCCACCAGCAATGGGATCCCCACTCCCGCGGCGAGCACCGTCAAAGGCGCGGACAGGGGAATGGAGCGGTCCTGGATTTGGAAGTTCAGCATGGTGGAGAGGTTCCCGGCAAAGACCAAGGCGGCGTGCGAACCCACCATCCAGGCCAACACGCTCGCCACCGTCCCCAGGGCGGCCACGAACACCAGGTACATGGCGGCGATCTGCCACGACCGGGCACCCACCGTCTTGAGGATCGCCAACTCCCGCGTCTGTCGCGACAGCCAGGCCGAAAGGGTGGTGGCCACCAGCACCGCGCTCAGGAACACGGCCAGGAGCGCGAACAGGAGCATCATCATCAGAACTGTTTCCATCTGGATCTGGTGGGGATGGTATTCGAAGGGAGGTACCCGGATCTGGTGCACCACCTGGCCCTGCGCCACCAGCGTCCGAGCCAGGGACTCGGCCTTCCCACGCACCTCGGCGGTGCTGCCGGGGTCCATCGCGAAGTTCACCCGCAATTCGTGGAGGGACGGATCCTCGCCCAGGGCCGCCAAGGTAGCCGTGCTCGCATAGGCGTAGCCGATCCGTTCCTGGCCCGCGGGAGACAATCCGGGATCGTGAACAATTCCCGTCACCTCAACCCGCTGGGCGGGAGTGCTCGGGAACTTCACCTCGATCGCCTCTCCCTGGCGGATTCCCAGCACCTTCATGGCCGTGCGCTCCACCAGGAGCGTTCCCGTGGGTGCCGGCCAAGCGCCGCTCTGCGGGAAATACCGGCTCAGGCGCAAGTTGGAGAGGCTGTCGGTGGCGAACACCAGAAGCGGCAGCCAATCTTCGCCCACCTTCACGCGGGCCTGGATCACCTCGTGGGCTTCCGCTTCCCGCACTCCCGGCAAAGCTCGCACCTTTCGCACCAAGGCGTCGTCGATGGAACGGTCCATTTCCAGTGTGGCCATGGCCGGATGGGTGGACAGGTAGTTGGCCCGGATCTCCCGGCGCAGGATCTTTCCCGCGCCCAGCAGGGTCGCCACCGCAAGGAGGCTCACGACCAGGGCGGAGAACATCAGGAACACCCGTTCCTTCTCCAGGCGCGCATCGCGCCACAACTTGATCCAGCGCGGACAAATCTTCGTGGATGTCATTTTTCGTCTCCCTTGCGTGCACGCCCGCCCGCCACATCGCTTTCCACGCGCCCATCGCGCAAGGTGACCACGCGGTCCACGCGGCCGGACAAATCCCGTTCGTGGGTGACCAGCAAAATGGTCCGCCCCTGGTCGGCGCATCCGGAGAACAGGTCCAGTACTTCGTCTGCGGTGCGGGTATCCAGGTTGCCGGTGGGCTCGTCGGCCACCACCAGGGCGGGGTCGTTGGCCAGGGAGCGTGCGATGGCCACACGTTGCTGCTGGCCACCGGACAACGACAGGGGAAGCTTGTGCACCTGGTCTTGGATGCCCACCTTGGCCAGCAGGTCCATCGCCTTGAGCTTGGCCTGTCCAGGGGCCACGCCCGCGAAGTCCAGCGGGAGCATTACGTTTTCCAGCACCGTGAGGGTGGGCAGAAGCTGGAAGGACTGGAACACCACTCCCACCTTTCCCCCTCGCCAACGGGCCAGCCCGTCTTCGTCCAATCCAGAAAGATCGCAACCATCCACCCGGATGCTTCCCGAGGTGGGCCGGTCGATGCCCGCGACCAGGTTCGCCAGGGTGGATTTGCCGCTCCCGGATTTCCCGACCACCGCCACGAAGCTCCCCTTGGCGATGGCGAGGTCCAAGCCGCGCAGGGCATGGAAATCGACGCTTCCCACGCGATAGATCTTGCCTAGATTCTTCATCTCGATCATTTTGCACTCCGTCCGTTATTGAACACGTGTACTTTCAATATCCAGGGGATATCGAGGTTTTCCAATCGACAGACGGTCGAATTCGTTCCTTTCCAGACAAAGCGCACGATTCGTCCAATTGCACCCAAACCACCGGGGATTCGGCATGAAGCACACCTCCATCGATGCCAACGACGACCGGCGCGTCCGGCGCACCCGCGACAACCTCCAGGCGGCTTTCATGGAACTGCTCCACGAGCGCACCTGGGAAGAGATCCGCGTGCAGGACATCTGCGACCGCGCCAACGTGGGACGTTCCACCTTCTACAACCACTACGTGGACAAGGAGGGATTGATCGTGGGCGGACTCACGGAGCTGGGACAGGGAATCACCGCACAGTTTGGCGGCAAGCCCGATGTCCCGGTCTTCTGGTTCGCCCGACCTCTCCTGGACCATGTCCTGGAAGGGGAGGAGCTGTTCCGCAAGCTCAAGGGCACCGACGCCGAGGCGGTCCTGAAGTTCCGGTTCGGGCAACTGGCGGTGGATCTCGCCCGCCGATGCCTGGTCCAACGGGGCGTGCAAGGACACCGCCTGGAAGCGGGAGCGTATTTCGTGGGAGGGGCCTTCATGGAACTGCTCGGCTGGTACGTGCACGCCCACCGCCGACCCTCCCTGGACAAGCTGGAAGCCATGTTCCACGAGATGGCCGACGGCGCGGTCCGATTGGAGGCTTGAGCCCTAACCCCTCCTTCCCGGTGGGGATTCCCGCTCGATCTGGCGCAGCCTCCCCTTCTCCAGGGTCCAGGGCACCAGATCCAGCGCGCGCGCCAAACGCTGGTCGTGGGTGGCCACCACCAATCCCCCCGGCCACCGTTGCAGGGCCTCTTCCAGACGCTGGATGCTCGCCGCATCCAGGTGGTTGGTGGGCTCGTCCAGAAGGAGCATCCAGGAAGGGCTCGCGAGCATCCAGGCCAGCCGCAGTTTGCGTGCCTCGCCGGGCGATGGTCGTCCGGTGGCCTTCAGCGCCTTGGCTTCGGCGCCCAGGGCGGAGGCAAGCGTCAGAATCCGTCCCATTTCCGACCGCGATCCCGATCGGATGGATTCCAGGCACGCGAGGTCGTCGTCCAGCGCGGGCTCCTGGGGCAGATAGGCCACCCCGGAGGCGGCGCGCGTGGCGATGGCTCCCAACACGGTGCTCTTCCCCGCGCCGTTGGGACCCACCAGGCGCACCCGGGATGTTCCATCCAGGCAGATTCCGTCATGCAAAATCCACCCGCCACCCGCCGTTTCGATTTTGCCCTCCGGCACCGACAATCGCCGCGACGCGAGCTCGGGATCCCAAGGGAATTCCAGATCACGCAGGGTGTCGCGGCGCACTTCAATGGTTCCTTGCGCCTGCAGCCTCTCCAGCTCGCGTCGCAATCCGCGCCGATCCTGGCCCAACCGTGCCTGGGCGGTGCGAAACTTGAAATCCGCCGCCATGGAGGTGGCGTCGCGGTCGTTGGCGTCCTTCATGCGTCCGTTCGCGGTGCGGTGGCGGTTGGCCCCCTGCGCGGCCTCGCGGCTCCGCTGCAACGAACCTTCCACCACGCGCACCTGGCGGTCGTGCTCCTCGCGGCGGAACAACGTCTCGCCCATCCGCCGCGTGCGCGCCTCCCAGGCATTCGTGAATCCCCCGCGCGTGACGTGGAGGGCGCCGTCTTCCACCCACCAGGTGGACAGGGCCAATCGGTCCAACAGATCGCGGTCGTGGCTCACGAGCAAGGTGGGCCCGTGGCGGCGTCGCAATCGCGCTTCCAGATCGGCCAGTGCCGCCGCGTCCAGGTGGTTGGTGGGCTCGTCCAGGATCAACAACCCGTCCGGTTCGGCCAAAGCCGCCCCCAGGCGTGCGCGTTGGGTTTCGCCCGGCGATCCCTCGAGGCTCTCCTGGCGTTGGTCCAGGCGCACCACCTGCGAGGTCCCCAATCGGATCCGCCCTTCGGTGGGTTGCAGGACTCCACACAAAAGATCCAGCAGGGTGCTCTTCCCCGCGCCGTTGGGACCGCACAAGGCCACCACCCCTTCCAGGGGATGGGACCCGTCCCAATCGTCCAGCACCGTGCGGCCACCCGGCCAGGAAAACCCCAGATGCAGAAATTGACAATCGATGCGCAGCATGCGCGATCTCCTTTTCCGTAGCGTCGCGCCGCGCGCGAACGCCGTCTCCCTCCGGATCCGCAGCGCGCGGACCCGCCCCGGACAGGCCCGGGGGCTCGTTCCCCGCGCCGCCCCTCCGGGAGGGACGCGCACGAGGCAGGAATGGATGGATTGGGATCAGTCTTGGCGCATGGTAGGGCGTCGGCGGTCCGGGCCCGGGAGGGAAGATAGGAAGTTTGGCGGAGGCCGAGATCAACTAGCTTGTGGTACCGGCAGGACCATCCCATGAAGTTGATCGACAACATCAATTCCCTTCTTGGAGACGACCTCAAGTCGGTTCTTGGGGATAGGGGCAAGCTCAAGATCGCGGCGGCGAGCTTTTCCATCTACGCCTTCGAAGCGTTGCGCAAGGAATTGGAATCCGTCGAGTCCGTGGAATTCCTGTTCACGGCTCCGTCGTTCGTCGAGGAGCGGGCGACCGATCCCATTCGCAAGGAGCATCGAGAGTTCCACATTCCGCGTCTGGAGCGCGAGCGCGAACTGGTCGGCGGGGAGTTCGAGATCCGGTTGCGCAATCGTCTGACCCAGAAAGCCATTGCCCGCGAATGCGCCGACTGGATCCGCCGGAAGGCGAAATTCCGCTCCAACAAGACCGATGCTCCCATGCAATCCTTCGCGATCGCCGCGCAAGGCGACCATGCGTCCACCTACATGCCGTTGGCCGGCTTTACCAGCGTCGACCTGGGATATCAGCCGGGAAAGGCGGTCTCGAATTTCGTGACGCGCACCGACGACTCCGCCCACACGCAACAGTTCAAGGCGCTGTTCGACCAGATCTGGACCGACCCCGATCGGGTGGAGGATGTCACGGCACGGTTGGCCGACCACATCGCCACGGTCTACAAGGAAAATTCTCCGCAGAGGATCTACTTCGTGGTCCTCTACAACATCTTCAAGGAATTCTTGGAAGACATCGAGGCGACGGATCTTCCCAACGAGCGAACCGGATATCAGAACACCCTGATCTGGCAGAAGCTCTTCAACTTCCAGCGCGATGGAGCCATCGGGGTCATCAACCGGCTGGAATCGCACAACGGGTGCATCCTTGCCGACAGCGTGGGTCTGGGAAAGACCTTCACGGCGCTGGCCGTGATCAAGTACTACGAACTGCGGAACAAGTCGGTTCTTGTCCTCTGCCCCAAGAAGCTCTCCGACAACTGGGTCAACTTCAACCGCAACCTCACCACGAATCCCTTCGTGAAGGATCGGTTCAACTACGACGTCCTGTGCCACACCGACCTCCAACGCAGGCGCGGCGATTCGCTGGGCATGAGGCTGGATCGCGTGAACTGGGGCAACTACGATCTGGTGGTCATCGACGAATCCCACAACTTCCGCAACAACGAGTCGTTCAAGGATCGCGAGACCCGCTACCAGACCTTGTTGAACAAGGTGGTGCGGGATGGCGTGCGCACCAAGGTCCTGATGCTTTCCGCCACCCCGGTCAACAACCGGTTCCACGACCTCTACAACCAGTTGTCGCTGGCTTGGGAAGGCGAGAACGCGGATCTGGGAGGACGCCTTTCCGGCAAGGATCTTCGACACATCTTCAACGAGGCCCAGGCCGCGTTCTCCAGATGGTCCAAGTTGCCCGCCCAAGACCGCACCGCCTCGGCCATCCTGGAATCCCTCGACTTCGATTTCTTCGAGGTGCTGGACCGGGTCACGATCGCCCGGTCGCGTCGCCACATCCAGTCGTTCTACGATACGCGCGACATCGGATCCTTTCCGTCGCGTCTGAAGCCGAAGTCGTTCCATTGCCCGTTGACCGCCCGCGAAGACGTTCTTCCGTTCGGCGAAATCTTCGAGCGGCTGATGCGACTGCATCTGTCGATCTACGCGCCCATGTCGTTCGTGCTGGAAAGCCGACGCGCGAAGTACGCCGAGATGTACGACACCGAAGTCAGCGGTGGTGGCGGTACGCTCAAACAGACCGATCGCGAAAAGGGGCTCCAGCGGCTGATGACCACCAACCTGCTCAAGCGGTTGGAGAGTTCGGTGGCGGCCTTCCGCATCACCTTGCAGTCGATCCTGGACAGCCATCTTTCCCTGCTGGCCACCATCGATCGCTACCAGCAGGGGAGTGGTGCCGAGACGGCGGATCTTTCGTCTCGCTGGAACGATCCGGATTCCGACGACGACGATCTCGCCGACGAAGAAGGGTTGGTCGGGCGTAAGGTCAAAATCCGTCTGTCCGACATGGATGTGCCCTCGTGGCGGCGGAACCTGGAGGAAGACACCGCCATCCTGCGGAGTCTGGTGGAGCAGATGGAAATCGTCGCGCCCCGGCACGACGAAAAGCTGCAGCACCTCAAGCGCCTGATCGGGGAAAAGCTCGCACACCCCATCAACGTGGGGAACAAGAAGATCCTGGTGTTCTCGGCCTTCGCCGACACGGCCACGTATCTGTACGAGCAGCTCTCCCATTGGCTTGTGCAGGAGCACGGGCTGCACGCGGGCCTGGTGGTGGGATCGGCCGACCCCAAGATCACGATCCGGCCAACCCAAAAACGGCGCGCCGGATTCGATTTCCAGGAGATCCTCACGTTGTTCTCGCCGCGCTCGAAGGGGAAGCGCGAGGCGATGCCCGACGAGCCGGGCGAGATCGACCTTTTGATCGCCACCGATTGCATCTCGGAGGGCCAGAACCTCCAGGATTGCGACTATCTGGTGAACTACGACATCCACTGGAATCCGGTGCGGATCGTGCAACGGTTCGGGCGCGTGGATCGCATCGGATCTCCCAATGCCTGCATCCAGTTGGTCAATTATTGGCCCGATGTTTCCCTGGACGAATACATCCACCTCAAGGAGCGCGTGGAGAGCCGCATGGTGATCGCCGACATGGTGGCCACCGGCGACGACAACGTCCTGACCGCGAACGCCGAAGACACCGCCTATCGCAAGGAACAGCTGCGGCGGCTCCAGGAAGAGGTCATCGAGCTGGAAGATTTGCGCACCGGCGTGAACATCACCGACCTGGGTCTGAACGAGTTCCGCATGGATCTGTTGAACCACGTGAAGGCCCATGGAAACCTGGAAGGCGTCCCGACCGGGCTCCATGCGGTCGTGCAGTCGGATCCTGCCAAGGGACTCTTGCCGGGTGTCCTGTTCGCTCTGCGCAACCGCAACCGCGGAATCGACGTGCAGCATCGCAACCGCCTGCATCCCTTCTACCTGGTGTACGTGGGCAACGACGGACAGATCGTGGCGAACCACCTGCAGGCCAAGCGCCTGCTGGATCTGGCGCGGTTGGCATGCAAGGATCGCGACCAGCCGGTACCGGAGGCGTTCGAGCCGTTCAACCTGCGCACCCGCGATGGACGCGACATGGCCGAGCCCTCCCGGCTTCTGGATCGCGCCGTGGAATCGCTGGTGGCCCGCCAGGAAGAAGACGCCCTGGACAGCCTGTTCGCGCACGAACGCACCGCCGCCTTGGACGCGGGGTTCAGGGGGCTGGACGACTTCGAGCTGGTGGCCTTCCTGGTCGTGGAACCGACGGATTCCGACGCATGACTCTGTTCCGCTATCCCGATGCCAGCCACTACGGCAAGGTGGTGCCCAAGGCAAGGCTCTACGAGCGCGGGCGAGTCGGGAGCGCGGTCCAGCGCCTGTTCGTGGCGCAGGTGGAGAAGATCTCGTGGGAGCACGTGTTG
>Ga0116170_10001704_pt1 | contig 21968 bp, 17 predicted proteins | sample AD_JPNHW1_MetaG_FD_89797 | JGI IMG/M metagenome (GOLD analysis project Ga0116170, IMG submission 89797) | Active sludge microbial communities of municipal wastewater-treating anaerobic digesters from Japan - AD_JPNHW1_MetaG | ecosystem: Engineered > Bioreactor > Anaerobic > Digestate | place... | reverse complement strand
GTAAATCATTACACTGCTGCCCGTCGTTTACGGTCAGATGATGCTTATACTCCAGGAGGAAAAGCAGGCTTCCGTCCTGATTATCCCACAAATGTATATACGAAGATCCTTAAGGATATTTTTCCTGATGTGCCGGTTGTGATAGGTGGGATAGAGGCATCAATGCGCCGACTGACACATTATGATTACTGGAAAAATAAACTTGAACCTTCAATACTTATAAGCAGTGGAGCTGATCTGCTGGTTTACGGAATGGGTGAACAGCCATTGCGTGAACTTATACGGTTGTTATCAAAAGGAGTTCCTTTCCCATCGCTTAAAACAATACCGCAAACTGCGATTGTTACCGGTAAGGACGATCACCTGCCGGCACAGAAACAGTGGAAAGATATTTCCCTGAACTCATTCGAAAAATGTGTAAGCGACAAGAACCTGTTTGCTGAAAATTTTGTAAGCTTTGAAAAAGAGTCCAATAAGATTGAGTCTGCAAGGTTGAATGAAAAAGCAGGCGAAAAAAAGGTAATCATCAATCCGCCTTATCCTCCCATGGACGTGGAAGAAGCTGACCGCTCTTTTGACCTCCCATACATGTTTATGCCGCATCCGAGGTATAATAAGAAGGAAAACATCCCGGCATATGATATGATAAAATTCTCAGTGAATATTCATCGCGGATGTTTTGGAGGATGCAGCTTCTGCGCTATAGCAGCACATCAGGGGAAACAAATAATAAGCCGATCGGAAAGATCAATCATGACAGAAGTGGAAAAAATTACATTACTCCCTGATTTTAAGGGATATCTGTCTGATCTTGGCGGTCCGTCGGCAAACATGTACATGATGGGGGGAAAGGATAAGAATTTGTGTAAAAAATGTCCGAAACCATCCTGTATATGGCCTGTTGTATGCAAGAACCTGAATACCAGTCATGGGCCACTTCTGGAACTATATAAAAAAGTGGACAGGATGGATGGGATAAAGAAATCATTTATAGGGAGCGGTCTCCGGTACGATTTGCTGTTCCCTGAATGGAATAAGAATGCCGGAAGAACAGAAAGTGAGTATCTGGAAGAACTGATAGTAAATCATGTTTCAGGGAGGTTGAAAGTAGCACCTGAGCATACCTCCTCAAAGGTTTTATCAGAAATGCGTAAACCTCCTTTTGAGCTTTTCAGGAAGCTTAAAAAACGGTTTGATAACATAAAAATCAAGCACGAGATTAAGTATGAACTCATTCCATATTTTATTTCATCACATCCGGGTTGCATGGATTCTGACATGAAGGATCTGTCGGAAGAGGTTAAAAGTCTTGGCATTAAGCCTGAACAGGTTCAGGATTTCACCCCGACCCCGATGACCCTTTCAACTCTGATGTACTACACCGGGTTTGATCCATACACCGGAAAGAAAGTTTTTGTAGCAAGAAATATTGAAGAAAAAAGAAGACAGAAAGATTTCTTTTTCTGGTATAACAAAGGCCATCACGCAAAGGCTGATGGCAGAGTTCATAAAGGAGGAAGAAAAAAAGAAACCGGGACTAATAAATAATCCCGGTTTTCATGTTTATAATCAATTATTAAAAATCTCTTATTCGTATTCTTTAAGAATATTTTTAACATCGTCAGGAGCAACCCTGCCGTAGGTTTTTCCGCCTACCAGAACAACCGGAGCAAGACCGCAGGCACCCACACATCTTAGTGTAGATAATGAGAACTTGTTGTCTTTAGTTGCTTCGCCTACCTGGATCCCCAGTTCTTTCTTGAACTCTGCAAGGACGTTTTCGGCACCCCTTACGTAACATGCTGTTCCCAGACATACGCTAATAGGATACTTGCCTTTTGGAGTCATTGTAAAGAAAGAGTAGAAAGATACCACTCCGTATACTTTGGCTACAGGTACGTTCATGAAATCAGCAACTACTTCCTGTATTTCTGCAGGAAGATATCCAAAATGTTCCTGGGTAGTGTGCAGAACATTAATAAGCTCCTGTGGATCATTATTGAAGGAATCACATGTTCCTTTTATAAAATCCACATCTTCTTTTCTTAATTCTATTTTTATATGAGACATATCCGTTAATTTTATTATTGACCAATGTTAAAGTATTATTTTTTAATTATGATCTTTTCCTTCTTATCAAAATAATGAGTATGAAGAAGATGATGGGCTTTTTCGCTGTTAGGCTTGCCAAGGAACTCTTCATAAAGCTTTATTATGAACGGATTCTCATGAGATTTTCTTAGAGGCTTATTCTTATCTTCACTGTAAAGTGCAGCAGCTCTTGCTTTGAGCACTTCGGAATTGCCATGATGCAATGGCTGTCCGCCACCACCTATACAACCTCCTGGGCAGGCCATAACTTCGATTGCATGGAACTGTGATTTTCCTGCTCTTACATCATTCAGAAGCTTACGTGCGTTTCCAAGTCCGTGTGCAATACCGATATTCACAGGAAGACCATTAAAGTCGATTGTTGCAGAACGGACACCTTCCATACCTCTGAGTTCGGTAAAATCGATTTTTTCGAGTTTTTTACCTGTAAAAACTTCGTAAGCTGTACGGACGGCTGCTTCTATAACACCACCGGTAGTACCAAATATTACAGCTGCACCGGTTGATTCTCCGAGAGGATTATCAAAATCTTCATCAGCAAGTGTGTTGATATCGATATTTGCCTGTTTAATGAATGCTGCAAGTTCCCTTGTGGATATTGAGTAATCAACATCAGGATTATTATCAACTGAGAATTCGTCTCTCTGGCATTCATATTTCTTGGCAAGGCAGGGCATTATTGAAACAACTACCATATCCTTGCGGTTAACACCGATCTTGTCTGCGAAATATGATTTGGAAATAGCTCCGAACATCTGCTGCGGTGATTTTGCAGTTGAAGGAACATCTTTCAGATCGGGGAAATAATATTCAAAGAAATTTACCCAACCCGGGCAGCACGATGTAAGAATAGGAATTTTTGCAGTCTTATCACCCTTGAGGTATCTTCCCAACCTGTCTAGAAGTTCAGTGCCTTCTTCCATTATTGTCAGGTCAGCAGCGAAATCGGTGTCAAAAACATAGTCAAAACCGAGAGCCCTGAGGGCAGCTGCCATTTTACCGGTAACGATTGATCCTGGTTCCATTCCGAATTCTTCACCAAGAGCCACACGTACTGCAGGTGCAGTCTGTACTACAACTGTTTTAGTCGGATCAGCCAGAGCTCTCAGTACCTGAGGAATGTGGTTAACCTCTGTAAGAGCACCTGTGGGGCAGACAGCAACACACTGACCGCAATATGTACATGGAGAGTGTTCGAGATTCTGTTCAAAGGCAGGAGCAACAGTGGCCATAAAACCTCTGTTTACAGCTGACAATGCACCAACAGTCTGGACTGTGTTGCACATTGTTTCGCAACGACGGCACATTATGCATTTGTCGAGGTCTCTGACAATTGAAGGCGATGTGTCTTTTCTATAGGTGGATACAGCTGCAAATTCCTGTCCTGGTATTTCTCTTATGCCAAGACGGTGAGCCATCGACTGCAGATCGCAATTTCCTGATTTTGAACAAACCAGACAATCCTTAGGATGGTCGGAAAGTATAAATTCCATAACGGTTCTTCGGGCATTCAATACCCTTGTGGTATGAGTCTTGACTACCATTCCGTTCTGGCAATCTGTTGAACATGAGGGAGGAAGGTTTTTTCTTCCGTTAACCTCAACTACACAAATACGGCAACCAGCAGGTTTGTTCTCGATGTTCATATCATCCAGATGCATGTAGCACAATGTAGGGATATCAATTCCCAGCATTTTGGCAGCCTGGTATATTGTGGTACCTTTTGGTACTTCAATCTCTTTATTATCAATAGTAAGTTTTATTGTTTCCATTGTTTTTTCTGATTATCTGATAAATATTGCATCAAACTTACATTTCTCCTTACATGAACCGCATTTAATGCAAATAGAAGGATCGATCTTGTGAGTCTCTTTTCTTTCCCCTTTGATAGCACCAACAGGGCAAACTCTTGCGCATGCAGTACATCCGACGCAATTATCAGGATTAATAACATATTCCATCAGGCTGCGGCAATGACCTGCCGGACATTTTTTGTCAACAACATGTGCCTCAAACTCCTCTCTGTAATTTTCCATCATTGAGAGTACAGGATTTGGAGAGGTTTGTCCAAGACCGCAAAGAGCAGTGTCCTTAATAACATTACTCATATTTTTCAGTCTGTCAAGATCCTCAAGAGTTCCCTTACCTTCACAGATTTGGCCAAGAAGCTCATTTAATCTCTTGTTGCCGATTCTGCAAGGGGCACACTTACCGCATGATTCCTCAACGGTGAAGTCGAGGTAGAATTTTGCCATTGAAACCATACAGTCATCTTCATCAAGGATAATCATTCCACCTGAGCCCATTATTGATCCGGCTGCAACCAGGTTATCATAGTCGATAGGAATATCAAGATGTTTTTCTGAAAGACAACCACCCGAAGGACCTCCGGTTTGTACACCTTTGAACTTTTTACCGTTTCTTATACCACCACCGATCTCAAATACAACCTCTCTCAGGGTAGTACCCATTGGAACTTCAATAAGTCCGACGTTGTTTATCTTTCCGGCCAGTGCAAATACTTTTGTTCCTTTTGATTTTTCAGTTCCGATACTTGAGTACCATTTTGCTCCTTTAAGGATAATTACAGGAATAGCTGCTAATGTCTCAACGTTATTAACATTAGTAGGTTTTTTACGGAAGCCTGATTCTGCCGGGAATGGCGGTTTTACTGTAGGTTCACCGCGAAGCCCCTCCATTGAATGGATGAGAGCAGTCTCTTCACCGCAAACAAATGCACCTGCGCCATAGCGAAGATTAATATCAAAATTAAAACCGGTGCCCATAATATTATTGCCAAGCAATCCATATTCTCTTGCCTGTTTTATTGCAACCTGCAATCTGTGAATTGCGAGAGGATATTCTGCGCGCACATATATAAGTCCGTTTGAAGCTCCGATGCTGTATCCGCAGATAGCCATAGCTTCAAGAACTGAGTGTGGGTCGCCTTCAAGAACTGAACGGTCCATGAATGCTCCCGGGTCGCCTTCGTCAGCATTACAAACTACATATTTTTCATCTGACTGGTTCTTACGGGCCAGTTCCCATTTGAGACCTGTCGGGAAACCTGCGCCACCACGACCTCTCTGACCTGAATCCTTAATCTCTTTAATGGTATCTTCAGGGGTCATCTCTGAAAGTACTTTTCCGAGAGCCATATAACCATCGCGTGCGATATATTCATCGATATTTTCCGGATTGATAAATCCGCAGTTACGAAGAACTATTCTGAGCTGTTTTTTGAAAAAGCCCATATGTTTTGAGTCGGAAACCGGTTCCTTGTTGACCGGATCCTTGTATAAAAGACGTGTTACTTTCCTTCCTTTTATAACGTGTTCTTCAACTATTGTCTGTGCATCTTCAGGTTTAACCTGTACGTAGAAAGTATTGTCGGGCATTACTTTCACAATAGGTCCTTTTTCGCAAAAGCCGAAACAACCTGTCAGAATAACCTGAACCTTGTCGGTCAAACCTTTTGCTTCAAGTTCATCCCTTAAATTGCATACAATAGCATCGCTTTCTGAAGAATGGCAACCTGTGCCACCGCAAACAAGAAGATGCATGCTGTACTTTGACATAATTTTTCCTCCTTACTCTTTTTTGTCATCAATAGATTGGTAATTCACTGGGATGATACCATCAACAAGTTCACCCGTTTTAATGTATTTTTCAATTATCTGGTCTGCTCTTTTAAGATCTACATACCCAAATACAACCGGATCCTGTCCCGGGAGTTTAACCTCAATAGTAGGTTCAGCGTAACAATATCCCATGCAGCCTGTCTGAGTTACAACAGCTGCAATATTTCTCCTTTCGAGTTGTTCCAGAAAAAACTCCATAACGGCTTTTGCCCCTGATGCAATACCGCAGGTTGCCATAGCAACCTTCACCTGAACTACACTTTCAGGATCCATGGCCTTGATTCGGATGTCCAACCCGGTCTTTATTTCTTCGCGTTTCTTCTTAAGATCCGCCAGTGACGTGATTTTTGACATGCTTTTATCTATTTAGTTTAATTTTTATTTTGTTGCATTTCTCAGTTGAGATTTGCGGGTTAAAATTATTCAAATTATTTATTAGAATACAATGACAATTGCTATCACTTTTCTTTAAATGTTATTCCTGATGCCTCAATTTCTTTAAGATTCTCACTTATCATGGATGCTATATCATCAAGCAAATTTTTGTCATATAATGTTTCGACTTCAAGAAATTCCTTAGTCTCCTTTGACGAAAACCTGTACTCATCTTTGTCAGTTGAATGCTGGTATATAAAATTTATTTCCGGATTTGAGGCCACCAGGATTATTATTGTACCGACAATATCACCCAAAGGCTGTCTGTCAATATGATTTAATATGAAATCGGCTGTCACCTTAGTTCCTTTTCCCGGCTCAGAGTCAATTTTCAATCCTCCTCCGGCAAGTTCTGCATGATACTTAAGCAGAGACAACCCAAGTCCCATTTTCCTTTTTGTTCTCGTAGTGACAAAGGGATCAGTGACATTTGCAAGAATATCAGGTGGGATTCCGGTGCCATTGTCTGTTATTATTATCCGGTAAGAGTTACCTGAAACAGATTCTGTTATTTCAATTGAGATCTCATCAGCTTTTGCGCGGATAGAGTTCTGAACGATATCTAATATGTTAAGCGACAGGGTTATCATTCTGTAAATACCTTTCTGCCATTTACTCCTTTTAGTGCCTGTCTTATCTCGGAAAATGAACGGGTCTCCATGGAGAAGTTTGTGAATATAGTTCCGATATTATCCGGGAAATGAGCATCGGAACTTCTTGTTATGGTGAATCCTTTTATTTCAGGATGCGCTGCAGTAAATTTCTCCGGCGAGGTCAGTCTGGAAATTTCGAGAGCATCAGCTTTCATGTTTACCGGAAGAAATCCAAGCTGGCTGTAAATGCTGTTTTTCAGTTTGTCGATATGGGCCGGTATGAAGAGACCGTTAAGATTGCGAGTAAAAGCTTCCACCTCTTCAAATGATTTAGACAGGGCATTTGTCAGTAGCCTCTTCTCCTCAAAGATAACGATGTCATTCTCATCAACCTGAACCTGGTACCCGAATTTGTCCGGATCGTTAATCAGATCCGGAAGGTTATTATCGAGAAATTCCTGAAAAAGATCAAGAGCATCAGTATTTTCAAAGAACGCAAGGCAATGAACCTCTTCTTTTGTTGTTATTTCAGCCCCCTGCAAAACAAAAATTCCCTTTTGTGCTGCAAGTCTTTTTATCAGCTTGCAATGCCGGGTGGAGTTGTGATCGGTGATTCCGATTATATCAAGCCCCTTTCTGGCTGCTTCCGAAACAATATTTACCGGGCTCATGTCCAGATCTCCGCAAGGGGAGAGGACAGTGTGAATATGCAGGTCGGCCCGGAAAACTTTCATTCCTTTTTCAATAATTCAAATAAACGGCCTGCAACGCTGAATGTATCCATATCAGTACTTAAAACGGGTATGCATTCGGTGTTGCTTTTTTCAATTGTATCAGCTTCAGGAACAGATCCCTTTACAATAATAATTGCAGCAAGATCCTTAAGTGAAGCGATTGCTATTATATTCTGATGTGTCTGAAGAGTGATCCATACTTCTCCTTCTTTTGCATTCCCCATCACATCACTCAGCAGATCTGAGACATATCCTCCTTTTATCTCATTGTCAAGACCATTCTGACCTGAAATTACTTTAAGGTCCAGTGCTGTTATTAAATCAGTTATTTTCATCTTCAGCGACTAAGTTTTTACAGTCTTTATCTAATTTGTCTTTTCCCCATATCTTTTCATTGATCTCTCTGGCCTGATCAGGAGTGAGCAGATTCTGCCTTATCATCTGCTGTTGCATAAATATGCACTGGGATATCCGTGCATTTCCCTGGGCGATATCTTCAGCCAGTGTCTCACACTCAGGAGCTCCGCAGGCACCGCAATCAAAACCAGGAAGAAGATTCATTATCCGGCTTTTCTTCTCCATCTTTTTCATTGCAACAGAGAGCTCTTCATCAAGTTTTTCAATATTTCTGGGCTCAATATTGCCAAGGAAACTGTGCTTCTCAATATTAACCGATCCATCAGCCAGTTTTCTTATACTGTCTTTCTCTTCAAGCGCATAATCCGATGCTAATTTTCTTAACCTTTCAACAGTGAGGAACCTGTTTCCAGTCATCAGGATACCTCCTGCGCAACCTTCATCACACGCTCTTAATTCGAGAAAATCCACACTGTTTAGCTTGTCATTCTCAACACTTTCAAGTATCTCTCTTACATTGTTTATTCCATCAATGGCGAGGGTTCTTTTTTCAGAATGAAAGGCTTCTCCACGGGTAAGACTCCAAAGGATAGCACGTGAACTTATTAGATCATCGGTGATAGGTAATTCGGTTTCAGAATTGCTTTTCTGCAGATACTGATATATTTTGTTATATAGAAAATCCATGTTTATAACTCCGGAAATAGCTGATTTTGTTTCTCCAACAGGACTTTTTATTGCAGCAATCTTTGCAGCACAGGGAGTTGCATAAAATAAACCTATATTTTCTTCAGGAATGCCTTCTGCCTTAAGCTTTTCCTTATAATAATAGGCTGACATGTCGATTGGCGGATTAACTTTCATTAAATTATCTACCAGAGAAGGAAACCTTACCTGAATAAGTCTTACTATTGCAGGGCAGAATGATGATATAAGCGGCCTTATTTTAGTCCTGGATTTATACTTTCCATATGCATCAAGAACCATATCGACAGTGTTTTCAACATGATAGACATGGGTGAATCCTATCTCTTTTAATGCCTGGTAAATCCTTGAAGATGGAATTTTGTGTGAAAACTGGCCTATAAGGACACTTGGAATAAGAATAACTCTGACAGGAAAACCGAAAATCATTTTAAGATCATCCTGCTCAACACCTATTGCGCCAACAGGACAGGCTTTGTAACATTCTCCGCAATCAACACAACGGTTCGCTATGATTGTGGCTTTTCCATTCCTGACCCGGATAGCCTGTGTCTGGCATACAGTCATACAATGAGTACAACCAATACATAAATCATTCTGTACTTTTAACGCATGATGAAAATCCTTATGTTGATTTTTATCTAGCATCAGGTTGTATGTAATTTATGAGTTCCACAATTGTTCCTTCTCCAACAACACTTGTAATTTTCATAGAATCACTGTTCTTCTTCATGTTCGATAACCCCATCCCTGCTCCAAACCCCATCTCCCTTACCTGGGCTGTCGCTGTCGAAAAGCCTTCCACCATGGCTTTCTCAATATCTTCAATTCCGGGCCCTTTATCTGCAATTGTGATTTTTATCTTTTCTTCATCAATATCAATATCAATAATACCCGAATATGCATGAGCAACAACATTCACTTCACCTTCATACAATGCAATTACTATTCTTTTTGAAATTGCATGGTCGATATTCAACTGGCGAAGAACTTTCTTTACGGAACTGGCTACGTTCCCGGCTTTTGCAAAATCACCTCCGGCTATTTTATGCCTGAATTGCATCGCCTAATATATTGGTTTTATTCCGGTTTTATATATCTCACCGGAAATGTAAAAAACAGAATGAGGACTCTCTATAAGTATTATATTATTCTCTTTGGCCAGTGAAATCATCTCTCCACCTATCTTTTTATCCCTGGCGAATATTATGCAATAGATATCCGACATTTCAGCAGTTCTTATTACCTGAAGATTTGCCAGACCGGTAATAAGCACCAGGTTCTCCTTTTCAATGGTAAGCACATCACTCATTAAATCGGAGGCAAAAGCATACTCTATTGTGGATGAAAGCCTGTCCTCGCAACATATTACCCTTCCATCTATTTTGTTGATCATTTCCTTGATAGTCATTGGCTTAAGCTTAATTGTCTGATTTGTAGAGCTAACCCAAATATTACTGTTTTTCTAAAATCGGAAGCAAAGATAATAATCTTTGTGAAAACAATAACAATGTTAATAAAATAACAGAAGTTTGTAGAGCTTCTAAATAATGAATAACAAATATTTGAAAGTGAGAAAAGCTTTAAAGATTTTATATAAATTTTTCATGTCTGAAAGTGAAATGAGATTTTATTCTCCGGAATTTATATAATGATGCAAAAGTATGAAATGTTTATTAATTCTACTTTGGCAGATTAAGTTTATCCATGAATTTTACCCCGATTTACCACTGCCCTGAAGGGAATCAGAAGAAAAATATGCCTGTTCCCTTCAGGGTGCAGGGTAAAAACAGGCTGATTTTTCGGATATGTTAAAGCAGAAGTAATTAGCAGATTTTATATTACCATGCATTATTCAATAATTGCCAAAAGGAATTTTTATATTTTTACCCTCTTATTTTTATTTTTAGAATATTCACAATCAATAAACATCATATGACAAGATTTGCTGCGCTCCGTTTTGCTATCTGCATTATTGCAATAATTGCAAATAATTTTATAACAAATGCTCAGATGCCACCCCGTGGTGGTGCTCAGGTTTCCGTGTTGGGCTGGGCCGATGATACTCATTTTCTGATCAGAACATTTGATGCTGAAAAGAAACCTGTAGTTCAGAATGTTGATATTAAGACCGGAAAAGCAATTGTTGTTCCTTCTCTGAAATCTGAAAGAGAACTGTTATCAGAAGCCCTGCCGCAGGGAATAACACTGACATATAAAGATGTGGTAAGCCCCGATATGAAAAGTGTCGTTCTTACGAGAGAGAATGATCTTTTCATTTTCACCAGAGGCGACCGGAAACCAGAAAGACTTACAAATGATAAGTTTGAAGAAGTGAACACCTGCTTTTCTCCCGATGGAAAGAAATTGGCATACACAAAAAACAAGGATTTGTATGTTTATGATCTGAACGGTAAAAAAGAGACGAGGCTTACTTTTGATGCTTCCGATAAAGTATATAACGGATACTCTTCGTGGGTTTACATGGAAGAGATTATTGGTCGTTCAAGCCATTATACTGCATTCTGGTGGTCGCCCGACGGAAACAGACTTGCATATCTGAGAACAGATGAGACCGATGTTCCTGTCTTCACACTTAACAGGCTCGATGAACCCGATGGGATTCATGGACTGATTGAGGCTACTCCTTACCCAAAACCAGGCGATCCGAATCCGAAAGTTAAAATGGGGATTGTTGATATTGCTTCAGCAAAGACAACATGGGTCAAGACAGACTATGATGTTGATCAATATATTGCATGGCCGTTCTGGACTCCTGATAGTAAAAGCCTTGCAATACAGGTAGTCAATCGCGATCAGAATGATCTTAAAATTATTCTTGCCGATGTTTCAACAGGCGACTATAAACAAATATTTGAGGAAACCAGAAAAACCTGGGTTGAATTTCATGAGGATATTTATGTGATGAATAATGGCTCAGGCTTCGTTGTCAGAAGCAACAGCAGCGATTGGGAGAATCTTTATTATTACGGCTGGGATGGGAAGTTGATCAGTCAGATTACAAATCTGGATTTCAGGGTAACCGATATAGAAAGAGTGGATGAAGATAAAAAAGTACTCTATTTTTCAGCTACAGGAAAGGAATCCACAGACAAGCATTTTTTCAGGGTCGGCCTTGACGGAAAGAATTTACTGCAGCTGACAGGCGGAAACGGTACACATAATGTCAGTATCTCTCCGAAAGGTGACTATTTCCTTGATACATGGAACAGTATTGAATGTGCAGGTTCAATAACAGCAATCGATAAAAAAGCAAAAATAATAAGAGAGGTCTATAAATTTGAGCAGCCGGTATTTGATGCTTCAGAAAATTCCAGATCTGAAATGGTCAGGATAATGACTTCTGACGGACTGTTCAACATGCCGGCAATAATAACCTATCCGGTCAATTTTGATCCTGCAAAAAAATACCCTGTGGTTTTTTCTATTTACGGTGGTCCTGATATGAAAAATGTCACCAACAAATGGATGGGAAATAATCCTTCATGGTATTCACAGAATGGTATTATTACTTTCACTGTCGATCACCGGGGGTCGGGTCAGTTCGGGAAGAAGGGTCTCGATTATCTTTATCGCTGTTTAGGCAAGTGGGAGATACTTGATTATGAGGATGCTGTAAGATGGCTTGTATCCAAACCTTATGTTGATGCAACAAGAATGGGTATTACAGGAAGTTCGTATGGTGGATATATGACCTGTCTTGCACTGACAAAAGGTGCTGATTACTGGACACATGGCTTCGCAGGATCTTCAGTTACCGATTATCGCCTTTATGACAATATATACACAGAACGATATATGGATACCCCGCAGGAAAATCCTGAGGGATATAAAGATGGATCAACTCTTACTTATGTAAAAAACTACAGGGGGAAGCTGTTCATGACTCATGGTGATATGGACGATAATGTACATATGCAGAATTCAATTTATCTCATCTCCAAATTGCAGGATGAAGGGAAATCCTTTGAATTCATGCTTTATCCTGACGGCCGTCATGGATGGGGAGGTGCAAAAGCAGTTCATTCGAGAAATGAAGCAAACAGTTTCTGGCTAAGAAATTTTTTCGGTACGAATCAGGGTATTAAGTAAATCCTGCTAAACGTTTTTTCCGAATCTTTGATTGGGGATTCCTTATTGTTTACTAAATTAGAGTACAATTTGTTTCAGTACTCAAACTCCGGTAGTATGATAATAGGAATTCTCAGGGAAAATGAAACTGAAAAAAGGGTAGCCATTCTTCCTGGTGAAGTGCCTGCCTTACTTCAAATGAAAATTGAAGTTTTGGTCGAAAACGGGGCAGGCGACAGGGCATATACTGATGATGATTCTTACAGAAATGCAGGTGCGAATATTGTTTCCAGGACGGAAATTATTTCTAAAGCTGAACTGATACTATCTGTTAATGCCCCTGTGGAGGATGATATTAATTCATTCAGGGAGGGGCAGGTTATATGTTGTGTGCTCAGTCCTGTGGAAAATCGTAAATGGGTGGAGGCGGCACGTCAGAAAGGATTGACAATCCTTGCTCTTGATCTGATTCCAAGAACCTCAAGAGCCCAATCTATGGATATCCTCTCATCTATGGCGACAGTATCTGGGTATAAAGCCGTGCTGGACGCAGCATCATTATTGCCCCGTTTCTTTCCAATGTTCATGTCGGCTGCCGGAACAATAAAGCCGGCAAAAGTGTTGATACTGGGAGCAGGTGTTGCCGGATTGCAGGCTGTTGCCATTGCGCGAAAACTGGGAGCTGTTGTGGAAGTGTTCGACGTGAGGTCTGCAGTAAAAGAGGAAGTAAAGAGCCTGGGTGCAAAATTTGTTGAGGTGGAGGGAGCAAAGGAAGATGCAGCCGCAGGCGGTTATGCGGTGGAACAAACAGAAGAGTTCAAAAAGAAACAACAGGAACTGATTCAGCAGAGGGCTATTGCCGCTGATGTTGTAATAGCCACTGCAAAGATACCTGGAAGAAAAGCTCCCGTGCTCCTTGCCGGAGAAACCGTTAAATCGATGCGTCCCGGATCAGTTATTGTTGATCTGGCCGCATCATCAGGAGGCAACTGCGAACTGACGGTTAATGGAAAGAACATAGTGGTGAACGGAGTGAATATTATCGGAAAAACTGACTATGCTTCCGATATGCCTACTGACGCCAGCAAGATGTTTGGGAGCAATGTTATCAACCTGCTAAAGATAATGGTTGATAAAGAGGGTAATCTTAAACTCAATATGGAGGATGATATAGTAAATGTCACTGCCGCAGTATTCGCGAAAGAGTATGTTAGTCAGAGAATAAAATTGATGCTGGATCTTAAATAATCATTTTATGGAAAAATTTCTGGAATTTTTCTTAATGCACAGGGAGGCTATTTTTATTGTGATCCTTTCTATATTTCTGGGTGTTGAGGTAATCAGCCATGTTCCGGCCATACTGCATACCCCGCTGATGTCGGGAGCGAATGCCATTCACGGGGTGATTATAATAGGTGCAATTATTGTCCTTGGCCATTCAGAAACAACAGTAACAGAGATACTGGGATTCTTCGCTGTTGTCCTCGGAACTCTTAATGTGGTGGGAGGCTTTGTTGTTACCGACAGGATGCTGGAGATGTTCAGGAAGAAAAAATAATCAATCTCTATAAAATTGTTAACGATTGACAGGATGCACGAAATAACCCAATTTTCAACAGGCAGCTCAGTTCTGGAAATCATTTATGTAGTTGCTTCGGTGCTCTTTGTACTGGGACTGAAAATGCTGAGTCATCCGCTTACTGCGCGTCGCGGGAATTTGTTTGCTGCAACAGGAATGGTATTGGCAATTACTGCAACTATTCTTTTTCATGAACGGGAAGGAAAACCTATCGGGCATATAGATCTTATCCTTATCGCTATTGTAATCGGTACTGTCATAGGGTGGACGATAGCAAAGAAAGTCAGGATGACAGCAATGCCACAGCTGGTCTCCTTTTTCAACGGTATGGGAGGAGCTGCCGCCGCCCTTATTTCAATGATGGAGTTCTCGCGGATAAATCCGGAACTGATAGAAAAGAGTGGCATGGCTAACGGACAGGTGCTCGTTATTCTTGTCGGACTGTTTATTGGTTCTGTCTCCTGCGCAGGCAGTATGGTAGCCTTCTGTAAGCTTGACGGCCGTATTGGCGATATGAGAATAAAGGCTATGAAATATGTTAACCTTACTATTCTGACTGTAATAATCGGGCTTATTGTTTTTATTATGTCACGCGATGTGGAGTCAAGTAAAGAGATTGCTCCATTGATGTATTTAATGTTCACTGTTTCAGTTTTATATGGGGTTCTTTTTGTCATGCCGATTGGTGGTGCCGATATGCCGGTAGTCATCTCATTATTGAACTCCCTTACGGGTGTTGCAACTGCCATGGCCGGATTCCTTTACAACAACCAGGCTATGCTCACGGGAGGCATATTGGTGGGATCAGCTGGCGCCATACTTACTGTTCTTATGTGCAGGGCAATGAACAGGTCGCTTATTAATGTGATAATAGGCGTGTTTGGCGGAGGAGGAGAGGCTGCAACAGCTTCCGGAAAAACAATAAATGAGATAACTGTATCAGATGCAGCAGTGCTATTGTCATACTCAAAAAAAGTGGTTATTGTCCCCGGATATGGTTTGGCTGTTGCGCAGGCACAGCATATCTGCCATGAGCTGGATAAGCTTCTTGGGGAAAAAGGGGTAGAGGTCAGATATGCCATTCATCCTGTTGCCGGACGTATGCCGGGTCATATGAATGTTCTGCTTGCAGAAGCTGAGGTTCCATATGAACAGCTTATTGAGAGTGAGGTGATCAATCCTGATCTGCCAAATACAGACGTACTTGTTGTTATCGGAGCAAATGATGTTGTAAATCCTGCTGCAGAAGATGATCCTTCAAGCCCTATCTATGGAATGCCGATAGTAAAAGCGCACGATGCTAAAAATATAATTGTCATGAAACGTGGAATGGGGAAAGGCTATGCTGCTATCGAGAACATGCTTTTTTATAATGACAAAACCCGGATGCTGTTTGGTGATGCAAAGAGTACTTTGCAGAACCTTGTTAACGAGGTTAAAAGCCTGTAATCATTAAGCGGATAGTCAGCCTGGTTCTGCGATCAGTGCTGAAACTGCTGTTATTTTGGTTACATTTGCGTAATTAAGTTAAGCCGTTCACAACATGTAACAGCATATTATTATCACATCTATTGGTTTAAATTATGAATCCCTTTGCAAAAAAGATTGCTCTGCTAAGAGCTTCAATGAAGGAAAATAACCTTGATGCTTATATCATCCCTTCAACTGATCCCCATCTTGGAGAATATGTCCCCGATTACTGGCGCGAAATAGCCTGGTTGACCGGTTTTACAGGATCAGCCGCTACAGTGGTCGTAACTGATTCATTCGCTGGGCTATGGACTGACTCGCGATATTTTATCCAGGCAGAGAATCAGCTTGAGAATACAGGTTGTGTTCTTGTAAAACCTGCACTTACCGAAAAAAAAGATTACATTGAATGGCTGACATGTAACATGAAAGCAGGGAGCCGGGCAGGCATTGACGGAAAGATTTTTTCAATTGCCAGGGTGAGAAAAATTAGGAAACAGCTGGAGGAGAAAAAGATTTTTCTTGATATAAACTGCGATCTTATTGCAGAACTTTGGACTGATCGTCCTGCGGTTTCCGATTCAATGGCTTTTGACCACCCGGTAAGTTTCTGCGGTAATGATAGGTCTTTAAAGATTACCGAAGTACGGACTAAGATGAAAGCAATGGGTGTAGGTTATCATCTGCTTACATCCCCTGACGATATAATGTGGCTGCTTAACATAAGGGGAAATGACGTTAAGTATTGCCCGCTTCTGATGTCGTATGCCATTGTCAATGAAGATCAGATACTTCTTTTTGTGGAAGAAAGTAAGATACCAATGAAACTCGCCATGGAGTTTGACAGGCTTGGCATAGTAATGCTTCCTTATGAAGAGACAGAGGGTATATTGACAACACTCTCTTCCGACCTGGCTATTTTGATTACTCCTGGAACCACCTCAGCCAGTATGTATAATTCGATACCTGCCGGCATGAAGATCATAGAAGACATAAGCCTGCCAACACGCCTGAAAGCCATTAAAAATAAAACAGAGATTGAAAACATCAGTAAAGTCATGGTGAAAGATGGTGTTGCTCTCACAAAATTTTTTTATTGGTTTGAACAGAACGCAGATTCTGTAAAAATGTCAGAATTGTCCATTTCTGAAACACTGAATAAATTGAGATCTGAACAGGAAAACTTCCTTGGACCGAGTTTTGCCACTATTACTGCTTACAATGAGCATGGAGCTTTGCCTCATTACTCTGCAACATCCGAGACTGATTATATTATAGGATCCAAAGGGACTTTACTGATCGACTCAGGAGGTCAGTACCTGGATGGCACTACCGATATCACCCGGACAATTGCCATCGGCAGACCAACATCGCAGCAAAAGAGAGATTTTACATTGGTACTGAAAGGAAACATAGCCCTTGCAACGGCCAAGTTTCCTTCCGGGACAAAAGGGTGTCAGATTGATATCCTGGCCCGGAAAGCATTATGGGATAACGGGCTGCATTATGGCCATGGGACAGGTCACGGAGTGGGTTTCTGCCTCAATGTCCATGAAGGCCCGCAGAGTATTAGTATGGGGACCGGTAATGATTTCAAAACAACTATTGAACCGGGAATGCTTATCTCCGATGAACCGGCAATTTACAGGGAAGGGGAATATGGGATCAGAACAGAAAACCTGCTAATATGTTATGAAGATGAAGAGACCGAGTTCGGACAATTCCTTAAGTTTGGTACCGTATCGCTTTGTTATATTGATAAGACGTTGATCGACACTGATTTACTTGATCAGAAAGAGATTGACTGGCTCAACTCATACCATTCTGAGGTATATGAAAAGTTGTGTCCTCATCTTTCAGAAGATGAAAAGATCTGGCTTAAAGAAAAAACCGAAAGTATTTAGAACATTTTTTTCTGGTCACATATTGAATTTACAGAAGAGATTCATCAGTCAGATGACCTCATTACCTCTTCCATCAGTATGATATCCATTAAAGGAAATTCCGAAATACGTAATTTTGCACATCCGTAAGGCACAAGTGTAATTATTTCAGGATCACCTTCCGGCCTGACAGGACTTAACGGAGGAACATCAGCTGAGTTGTTCTTCATACCCCATTCCGGTATTCTGATACCCCTTGCCGTTATAACAACAGGAGCATCCTCTTTTGAAGGGATATATTTTGAGGAATCAGCTGACCATATCATATCGCCTTTGTCTGCAAACGGATACCTGCCTATTGTATTCTCTTTCAGTGTTATCCCGCGTCGCAGGTTAGCCTTGTCGATAAGCAGCCCATAGTTCCAGTTACTCTTCGGATATATTTCCCAGTCAACACTGCCTTTATATCCATAGTTATCATAATTTATTTTGACACTCTTATATTCCTTGGCAATCCGAAGTGAGAAATATAGTGGTCCGCGTATGATTGATACCGAATTATTATATCTCTTTTCGGTACGAAGGTTCATTGGCATTTCCACAATTATCTGATCTCCATTTCTCCATCTCTGATCTATTTTGAAATCGGAACCGGAACGGCCAAAAGCTGAAGATTTTTTATAAAATATTTTCACAGAATCAGCCCATCCCGGTATTCTGAGATAAACAGGAAACCTGACCGGCTTGTCTGTGTTGATTGTGAATTTAATATTTCCGCTAAAAGGATAATCAGTCTCTTCTGTTATTGAGACTTCCTTGCCGTTGCTTACTTTAGCTTTTACTTCCGATGGACCGTATGCCACAACGGCAAGACCATTATCGTTTGTGGCCATCCACATATTCGCAATAAACTTTGGCCAGCCCTGGTGCATGTTGGCAAGGCAGCATCCGAAGTTAGGCATGAGACCGTATATGTTTGAATAATCCCCGTTTGACCGCCAGTCTCTTTTAGCCGCAGAAACCAAAACCTGGTTCGACTGCTGGTCATATTGATGCGACCACATGTCGGGAGTGGTTGTGCCAGGCAGCGCATTGTATGTAAGAAGTTCAAGTCTGTCGGCCAGGGTGTTGTCACCAAAGATTTCATAGAGTTCCTCCAGTGAGAACATATATTCAACAACAGAGCATAACTCAGTCCCCTGGTTTGGCCCCTTGCCTGAAAGATGTTCATCACCTGAGAATCTGCCTCCTATCTGGCCGTGGTTAATGTCATATTTTTCAATTCCTGCAAAAACGGCTTTTCTAAATCTTTCATCTTTTGATTGCTGGTACCATAATCCCGGATATTTGATTGCCATCGCATTATTTACAACATGTCCCGACAACGCCTTTGCCGGATCTGTAGGTACCGGTTTTCCAACTGCCGCTGCTGAATCCCATGGGAACTTTTCATAATAGGTGGTCCAGTCAGGACTGTTTTTCTGGATCGATTCAATAACTTCAAGAATCCATGGTTCTCCTGTCTGTCTGTATAACCAGTAACCGGTCACTGCATTCTCCATTGCGCGCACGCCTCTCCATTCGTTATCGGGCCAGTCGGGAGGAGTATCGTGCAGGTATTTGAAGTACTTTGTCAGCACATCAAGAGCACGCTGGTCCCCCGTAGCTTCATAATATTGCATTAGTGCTTTGTTTGCAACCGATAAAGGCCACCGGTCCTTATTCTGGGCAGGGCCATACCAGCCTGATTCATTGCTGCTTGCAAGAATTGGTTCAATCCATGTCTTAACCTTTGCAATAAGATGTTCATCATTTAATAGATAAGCCAGCGGGATAAGACCATCAAGATAATAAGGTCCTCTTTCCCATGCATCTCCGTTGCCTCCCCGCCATGAAGAGTTTACCAGATCAGGCCAGAAATCGTCAATATTGCCTGAGAGGCCTTCAGCCTGGGCTTTGAGCTGCGACTTCAGCCAGCCCTCCGGTTTGATTGATTTAAGCGGCAGTTTTATATATGCATTTCTGAATAATGTTTCAGGGTTGCTTTTGTAGTTTGTATTCACATCATGTCTGGTGCAGAATGAGAATAACATACATAACAAAAGAAGCGGGAGCAGGGAATATTTGTTCATCTTATAATAAAATATTTTATACTTGTCAATTCATAAAATTAATACAAAAATGCGATTTCCGGTCCGATCTGTCATTTATCTTCAGTGACACTTATCTGATCGAACCAGGCAACTCCCTGACCCGGCATCTTAAGAATCAGGTTTATTTTAAATGAGCGCAATGTATCGGCAGGCATTGTAACAAATGTTACATATCGTTTCCACTCATTATCGGGAACAAATCTTGCTTTGCCTAATTCACCTAAGGAGACTTCTGCATATTGAGATATAAGTGTGGTATCGGGCATATCCAGCTGTTCTCTTTCCTGAAGTATCTCTGTTCTCTGTTCAGGATCTGACTTCGCCCACATTGAAATTGAGTATGAGGCCCCGGCTTTTGCGGTAATCGGGAAAAACCTGATAGCAATACTTTTACCCTGTTCAGGGGTAACCAGTCTTAATGAATGGTTACCTTCGTGATGTTCCCTGGTGTCGAGAAAGAATGTTGCACCTCTTTCGCCACCGCCTCTGGCATAACATGCAGCAGGTATGCCCGGGATTGAGGTATCTTCAAATCCCGGATCCTTTATAAGGTTGGCTTTTGAAGCTGTTGCGACACCAGGGAGTGCCCTGATATCTATAAGATAGGCCTGTGATCCGAAAGGTGCCAGATGATCTGTAATTACTCCTCCGGTAATTGCAACTGACCTATTCTCGAACAAGACTAATGCTTTGCCGTTTTTTACGGTTCTGCTTATACTGATATTTGCACTGACCGGCTCATTGACTTTATTCACAGCCAATACCAGCAACTGGCCATCATGTACCCTTGAAGTAACAATTATTTTATCGGAAGGGGATTGTACCGGTATCGATTCCTCATCGGATAGCAGCCATGGAGTCAGTTCAGCGACTTCGACAGATATTCTGCCGCATTCGTTCCATGCTGAAGTTGATTTAGGGAAATAGTTAGGCCCCTGTCTTACAAAATATTGTATTCCACAGCTTCCCCTTATTATTGCCTGCCATGTCATCGACCTTATTTCCTGCATTGTTGGCTCGCGACCCCACCATTCACCTCCTCCGAAGGATTGAATTACCATCCAGACATTTTTTTCGTTTTTGAACTCTTTTGTAAGAGCTCCTGTTGCCTCTTCTACCCGTGTGATTGGATAGTTGGGAACAGGGTATGGATCGGCCATTACTATGTCAAAAGCATCTTTATACTTTCTTGAATCGAGAAATGGAGTTGTAAACACTATAGAAACGGGGTGCCAGGGATCATTCTCTTTTACTGTACGATATATCTCTTCAAGCTTTTGAGGAGGTATTCTGTTGGCATTTGGTTCATCGGAAATATACCATGCCAGTAGGGCAGGATGATCGCGGAAGGTCTTTATTTCCTCAATAAGCCGCGATCTTTTTTCCTCATCACTCAGCCCCTCAATCTTCGAACCGACACCGCCGCCTCCGGATACTGAAAGCAGATTGTAATGCACTTTCATACCAAGTTCAGCACATCGGTCCATATAGGCTTTTCTTTCATTTATCGCTTCCGGTAATATCTTCTGGTATGGCGACATCATATTAAATCCTCTGGCGACTTCTTCTTCAGGCATAGTTGGAAATACTGGTGAATAGCAGTAGAAACCGAATGGAAAAAACGGAAGCCTGTTAACGACTAATCCCCCCGTCAGAAGATCCGTCTTGACTTCATTTGGTTTATAGGGAAGGACCATAAGTTTTGTTTTTGTCTTGTATATTACACCAGGTGTGGCTGTTGATATAATCTTTGCGTCTGATGCATAGGTTGCCGGCGAAAAGTTTAAAGGAAAAGGGACCCTTAAAATTCTCTTGCCGGCTTTACCTTTCCATGTAGCCACAGTATCTTTTCCAATCATAATATTTACTGAAATATTTTTTTGCAAAAGAGTTTCCGGGATTTTCAGAAGGTATTCTCCGTTCTTTTCATATGAGTAAAAGCTCAGACGGGGTTGAAGTTTTATGGATGTTGAATCAATCTGTTCACAAAACGTGTATAATGGCAATAAAATAAATATACAGGATAAAGGAAGTTTTCTTGTTGGTCGGGTTGTCATAATATGCTGAATAAATTGAAATTTAATTCGTAAAAATAATCAGTTTTGATAAAGGCTTTATTTGTTGAGGTTATTTATATTTGATAACAATAAAATTTTATTTGATCTAATGAGGTTAGGGATTGTCAATATTGCTATTCATTTTCTGCTTCTGATG
>Ga0116170_10001703_pt1 | contig 21980 bp, 21 predicted proteins | sample AD_JPNHW1_MetaG_FD_89797 | JGI IMG/M metagenome (GOLD analysis project Ga0116170, IMG submission 89797) | Active sludge microbial communities of municipal wastewater-treating anaerobic digesters from Japan - AD_JPNHW1_MetaG | ecosystem: Engineered > Bioreactor > Anaerobic > Digestate | place... | reverse complement strand
GTATATACATTATTATTAATGACCGATTAAGATATTTTTTCTTGTATATTATGAGTATTTCATATAAAATCACCTTATATTATAAATGTCATTCAACATTTAATATTAAATTTTAGTATATTTTTTCAAAAAGCTATTCCAAAATACAGATTAATTTGTTATAATAGCTATTATGTATTAAAATCGTCAAAATCTTTGGAGGGCTCTATTGAAAAAATTATTTGATGCTTTTAAATATTTTTCCTACGGGATTCAGTTTACAGCAATAGTAATAGCACCTTTTATTGTATGTATACTTCTCGGAGGGTATATTCAGAAGAAATACGCACTTGGGGACTGGGTTATACTTGTCATCATTATTATTTCTGTTGTGCTTATGATTTCGGATATGGTATCCTTCGGAAAGGCAATGCTAAGAAAAATGGATAAGGAATCGCGGAGGGGAAATAATGATAAGCAAAATGATAAAAAATGAGCTTATATCGCTTACCCCATGGATTTTTATTTTTGATGCGGCGGCATATTTGATTTCCTTGATTTTTCTTGGGTTAAATTATTCAATGGCATTGGGACTTATTCTCGGGACGGCGGTACTTTATATAAATTTAATTCAGCTAGGCATTTCGTCAGAGAATGTTGTCGACCGATATAATATTAATAAAGATGTTAAAAGCTCAAAAAGATATATGTTTTCAAATTATCTTCTTCGCTATCTTATTATCGGTATTGCGGTATATATCTCACTCTCGGTAAAACTCGGCTTTTTGTTCAATACTGTGGGGGTAGTTCTTCCGCTTATTTACCCTAAGCTGATTTACTTAATAAAATCATTATACGACAGAAAGGAGGATAAAAAATGAACGGACCCAAAGTTGTATTTAAAATTCCGATTTTCGGAGGGATAAATATTTCGGAAACATTGGTTATCGGATGGTTTGTTATTGCGTTTATTACTGTTGTAATCCTTTGGCTGACTCATGACATGAAAAAAGTGCCGGAAACTAAAAAACAGGTTGTCGCGGAAATGCTTGTAAATACCGTAAACAATCTCATAAAGGATAATTTAGGTCCGAAGCACATGATTTACGCCCCATATATAGCGGCGCTTTTCAGCTTGTCAATATGCGGAAGTCTTGTAAGTCTTATCGGTCTTAGGTCAATGACGGCTGATATTAACGTTACAATGGGCTGGGCGCTGATATGCTTTGTGATGATAACCTACAATAAGTTTAAGTATAACGGCTTCCTCGGATATTTTAAAGGATATACCGAGCCGGTTGTCTTTATGACACCGCTAAATATTATAAGCGAAGTTGCAACACCGCTGTCAATGGGTTTCCGTCACTTTGGAAATATTGCGGGAGGAATGGTTATTACTTCTCTTCTGTATGCGGCATTGGGAACACTTACAAAAGTGCTGGGACTTAGTCTTTCATTCGGAGGATATGATTTTAATATTTTCACGGTAGGTATACCCGCGGTATTATCGATTTATTTTGACCTTTTCTCAGGCTTTATGCAGGCATTTATCTTTATCATGCTGACTATGGCAAACGTCGGCGGCGCTATTCCAGAGGAACAGCAATAAACAGCTATACATTAATATTAAAATAATGGAGGATTTTTTTATGGAACTTGAAAGAGCAATTGTATTGGGAGCTTCCGCTATCGGCGCGGGACTTGCTATGATAGCAGGTATAGGACCTGGTATCGGTGAAGGTTATGCGGTAGGTAAATCATGTGAGGCTATTGCACGTCAGCCTGAAGCAAAGGGCGATGTTACAAGAACAATGTTTATCGGATGTGCTATCGCAGAATCAACGGGTATTTACGGCTTCGTTGTTGCGCTTATTCTTTTATTCGGCAATCCGTTTATAAACAAAATCGCAGGCTAATAACAGGACTTTTGCAAATAATGCTATTTATAAAAAATAGCAGCAGGAGGGAACTATGCACGAATTTTTAGACTTCTTAACCATTGACAAGGCTACTCTTATCGGCAATCTTCTTAATACGCTGATATTGTTTCTTATTCTGCGTCATTTTCTTTTCGGCCGTGTAAATAAAGTCCTTGAAGAAAGAAAGAATCATATCAAGGCAGCTTATGACGATGCCGATAAAGCTAAAGAATCCGCACTTGCACTTGAAGCGGATTATACCCAGAAGCTTACGGCAGCAAAAGAAGAATCCGCAGAAATTATAAAAAATGCAACTAAAAAAGCACAGTCGCGTTCTGACGAAATTATTTTCACCGCAAAGGACGAGGCAGTCGGAATAATCACCAAGGCAAACAGTGATATTGAACGTGAGAAAAAGCGTGCCGTTAATCAGATTAAGGACGAAATTTCCGATATTGCGATAGCCGTTGCAACAAAGGTTGTTGAAAAAGAAATCACAGCCCACGACAACGACCGGCTTATCGAAGATTTTATTTCAAATGTTGGTGAACTGCAATGACAGGAATGATTGAAAAGGTTTATTCACAGGCTCTTTTTGAAACTGGAATGGAAAGCGGTACGCTTGATGCTTTGTATTCCGAGCTTAGTGCGGTTTCAGAAATTCTTAAGGATAATCCTGATTTTTTAAAATTTCTTTCGGCCCCGGTTATAAAAGCGGATGAAAAAAAATCCGTTATTGCTAAAATTTTTAAGGATAAAATATCCGAGTATCTATACAACTTTATATGTATACTGACGGATAAAAACAGAATTAAGTATATCGGACGCATAACAGAAGAATTCAAAAAGAGCTATAACGGCTATAACGGAATTATGGAAGTAACCGTAACAACGGCTCTCCCCATGAAAAAAGAATTGCTCGAAAAGCTTGTCAAAAAGCTTGAAGCGGCTTCGGGGAAGAAAATTTCAATAGTCGAAAAGGTCGACAATACCATTATCGGTGGAATAATTTTAAGCTATGGGAACACGCTTCTCGATTCAAGCGTCAAATCAAAGCTTGAAAGCATTCACTTACAGATGAAATCTGTTATTGCATAAGAGCTGATATATTCAAAAAACAAAAGTCTATTAACTGGAAGGTGTGAAATAATTTGGATTTACGCCCAGACGAAATTACGGGTTTGATTAAAGAGGAAATTAAAAATTACAGCTCTAAAATCGAACTCAAAGACGTGGGGACGGTTGTTACCGTAGGCGACGGTATTGCAACTATTCACGGGCTTGAAAAATGTATGTCAAATGAACTTCTTGAATTTGACGGCGGCGTTTACGGAATGGCGTTAAACCTTGAACAGGACTTTGTCGGAGCGGTTATGCTTGGTTCCGATAAGGAAATAAAAGAGGGAGATACCGTTAAACGTACAGGGAAAATTGTTTCTGTCCCTGTCGGCGAAGAGCTTCTCGGAAGAGTAGTAGATTCTCTCGGACAGGCAATTGACGGCAAAGGCCCTATTCTGACAAAGGAAACTCGCCCGATTGAACAAATCGCCCCCGGAATTATCACAAGAAAAATGGTTAGCCGTCCTTTACAGACGGGAATAAAAGCAATCGACTCTATGATTCCTATCGGAAGAGGACAGCGTGAGCTAATTATAGGCGACAGACAGACAGGAAAAACTGCAATTGCCCTTGATACAATTATAAATCAAAAGGGACAGGACGTTATCTGTATTTATGTCGCGATAGGACAAAAGCGTTCAACCGTTGCAAATGTCGTTGAAACTCTTTCAAAGAACGGCGCAATGGATTACACAATTGTTGTATCCGCAACAGCCTCAGAGCTTGCGCCGTTACAGTATATCGCACCGTATTCGGGCTGCGCTATGGGAGAATACTTCATGTCACAGGGGAAAGACGTCCTCTGTATCTATGACGACCTTTCAAAGCACGCCGTGGCTTACCGTGCTCTTTCGCTTCTTCTTAAGCGCCCGCCGGGACGTGAAGCTTATCCGGGCGACGTTTTCTATCTTCACTCACGTCTGCTTGAGCGTGCCTGCAACCTCAACGAAAATTACGGCGGAGGTTCTCTCACCGCTCTTCCTATTATTGAAACACAGGCGGGGGACGTTTCCGCTTATATACCGACAAACGTTATTTCCATCACTGACGGACAGATATTTCTTGAAACAGATCTTTTCAATTCGGGCGTTCGTCCTGCGGTTAACCCCGGTATTTCAGTTAGCCGTGTAGGAGGTACCGCGCAGATAAAGGCTATGAAAAAGGTTTCGGGTTCATTAAAGCTTACCTATTCGCAGTATCGTGAACTTCAGTCGTTCTCACAGTTCGGCTCTGACCTTGATGCCGATACAAAGGAGCGTCTTGCAAAGGGCGAACGAGTTGTTGAGGTGTTGAAGCAGGGCAGAAATTCTCCTATTTCGGTTATAAATCAGGTGCTGATAATCTTTGCGGTTATCAATAACTTCCTTAAAGAGGTTCCCGTTAATCTTATCGGTGAATATCAGGAGGATATGTTTGAATTCATGGATACCATGCACCCTGAAATAATCAAGGCCTTGAAAGAAACAAAGGATCTAAGTCAGGAACTTGAAGGTGAAATTTCAGCAGCGTTAGCCGAATTTACGAAGAAATTTATTTCGGAAAAGATTATCTAAAATATATCCTTTGTCAGGAAAGACTGAGGTGATAAAAAGTTATGGCAACTGCCAATATGAAAGACATAAAGCGCAGAATTAAAAGCGTTGAATCCACTATGCAGATTACCAAGGCTATGGAGCTAGTGGCTTCCTCAAAGCTTAGAAAAGCCAAGGAAAAAGCTGAAAAAGCACAGCCGTTTTTCAATGCACTTTATGAAACAATGTGTGAAATTGCACAGTCAAACAAGGATTTCTCAAGTCCCTTTACCGCAAAAAGAAAAATAAATACCGTTACGCTCATTGTAATTGCTGGTGACAGAGGACTTGCCGGGGGATTTAACTCAAATGTTCTGAAACCTGCCAGAAGGAGAGCGGAAAAGCTCATTTCAGAGGGTAAAAAAGTAAAAATCATACCGATAGGAAAGAAATCCGCTGACTTTTTTGAAAAAAGCGGACTTGAAGTTTCTCAGAAATATATCGGCATAGGTGAATCAATCAATATTTATGAAGCAATGACGATTTCCGATGCTATTATTCACGAATTTAAAAAAAGAGAAACCGATTCCGTTGAGCTCTATTATACGACTTTTTTATCTGCACTTACACAGCAGGAAAAGAATGTTATTCTTCTTCCTGTCAGCGCACAAAATAAAAGTAAGGATACAGCCGCCAAGTCGCTGACTGAATATGAGCCTTCTGCCGAAGATGTATTTGACTCGATTGTTCCGAAATATCTTGCGGGAATAATATTCAGTGCGATTGTTGACAGCTTTGCGGCAGAGCAGGCTTCACGCCGTACCGCTATGGAATCCGCAACTGACAATGCCGGTGATATGATCGATAATTTATCGCTTATTTATAACCGTGCAAGACAGGCGGCAATCACTCAGGAAATCACCGAAATCATAGGCGGTTCTCAGCTTTAGGCGACAATTAATCCAGTCTGCGGTTAGATGCATAAATACAGCAGATTTTCTGCTAAGGAGGTTTATTGATGGCACAAAACATTGGCACAATTGTTCAGGTTATCGGTGCGGTTATCGACATACGCTTTTCAAAAGACAATCTTCCGAACCTGCTTAATGCCATAGAAATTGACAATAACGGAACGCGCCTTGTTGTCGAGGTTGCTCAGCATATCGGCGACGACGTTGTGCGCTGTATAGCTATGAGCAGCACCGACGGGCTTGTGCGCGGTATTCCGGCTAAGGATACCGGCGGACCTATAAAAGTTCCTGTCGGAAAAGAAACATTGGGAAGAATTTTTAATCTTCTCGGCGAGCCTGTTGACAACAAGCCTGCCCCCGAAGTTAAAGAGCATTGGGAAATCCACAGAGAAGCTCCGAGTTATGAAGAACAGCAGGCTTCAAGTGAAGTTCTTGAAACGGGAATAAAGGTTATCGACCTTATAGCACCTTATCTTAAGGGCGGTAAAATTGGCCTTTTCGGAGGCGCCGGAGTTGGCAAAACCGTTCTTATTCAGGAGCTTATCAACAACGTTGCAAATCAGCACGGAGGAATTTCTGTATTTACCGGAGTAGGCGAGCGTACCCGTGAGGGAAACGATCTCTACAACGAAATGAAAGAGAGCGGAGTTATTGATAAAACCGTTCTCGTTTACGGACAGATGAACGAGCCGCCGGGAGCAAGAATGAGAGTAGGACTTTCAGGGCTTACAATGGCTGAATATTTCAGAGATGTTGAGGGACAGGACGTTCTTTTATTCATAGACAACATATTCAGATTTACACAGGCAGGCTCTGAGGTTTCCGCACTTTTGGGACGTATGCCGTCAGCTGTTGGCTATCAGCCGACCCTTGCAACCGAAATGGGCGCTTTGCAGGAGAGAATTACGTCGACAAACAAAGGCTCAATAACCTCTGTTCAGGCGGTTTATGTTCCTGCCGATGACCTTACCGACCCTGCTCCTGCCACAACGTTTGCTCACCTTGATGCAACGACCGTACTTTCACGACAGATTTCATCTCTCGGAATTTATCCGGCAGTTGACCCTCTTGACAGTAATTCACGTATACTTTCTCCTGAAATTGTCGGTAACGAGCATTATCAGACAGCACGTGCCGTACAGTCAATTCTTCAGAGATATACCGAGCTTCAGGATATTATTGCAATTATGGGTATGGACGAGCTTTCCGATGAGGATAAGCTTATCGTATCAAGAGCAAGAAAAATTCAGCGCTTCCTTTCACAGCCTTTTTCTGTTGCAGAACAGTTTACGGGCATGAAGGGTAAGTTTGTTCCGATAAAGGAAACGATAAGAGGCTTTAAGGAAATTATTGAAGGCAAACACGATAATCTTCCCGAATCTGCATTCCTTTATGTAGGAACAATTGATGAAGCGGTTGAAAAAGCCAAGGCTCAGAATGTTTAGCCGGAAAAGGAGGATATTATGGGCGTTCCTTTCAAGGTTAAGGTAATCACTCCCGACAAGACACTTTTTGACGGCGAAACCGAACAGATTATTGTTCGGTCAACCGAGGGCGACGTGGGAATTCTAGCAAACCATATAAGCTACGTTTCAAGTATTCCGTCAAGTCCGCTTAAAATAAAACAGTCTGACGGAACCTATAAGGTTGCCGCAATTTCAGGCGGAATGATAAAAACGTCTAAAGACAAAACAACCATTATCGCAACAGCAGCCGAATGGGCGGACGAAATTGACGTTGACTGGGCAAAGCGCTCGGAAGAGGATGCCAGAAATCGTCTTAAAATCCATAACGGCGGGTTGGAGTTTGAAAGGGCAACGCTCAAACTTCAAAGAGCATTAAATAGGCTTTCCGTTGCACAGATGAAATAAAAATAAAAGCTCCGCAAAGGGCATACCGTATAAAACTTATATCGGTATTGAGTCGCCTTTGCGGAGTTTTTTATAATTTTAGGTTATATTTTTCCAAGATTGATTTTGCCCATAGAACATCTTTTTCTGTGGGAGGTTCTTTCCCTTTAAGCTTTGAGGTCAGCCCGAGAGCATCCCATTTTGAAAGCCCCATTGTGTGATAGGGGAGAAGCTCGACCTTTTTTACGCAACTAAAATGCGAAAGATATTCGCCGAGCCGATTTAATTTACTCTCATTCAGAGTATATTCGGGAAGAAGAACGTGCCTGAGCCATACTGGCTTTTGTGTCATTTCACAGTATTGAAGCGTTTTAAGGCAGTTTTCATTTGTCATGCCCGTTAGTGCCTCACAGTCGTCAGGGTCAATATCCTTGATGTCAAGAAGAAGCATATCCGCCGCGTCAATCGCAGACTTTGAACGGCTTATCGGAATTGCCCCCGAAGTATCTATTGCAGTGTGAAAGCCCAGTTCCTTACAGCCGTCAATAATCGCTTTGCAGAAGTCCGGCTGAAAAAGCGGCTCTCCCCCCGAAAGGGTTACTCCGCCCTTTCCGATAAAGCTTTTGTACTGTGCAATTTGTTCAACAAGTTCAATTGAAGATATTTCTCTTCCGTCGGAAGAAAGCCAGGTGTCAGGATTATGACAGTAAAGGCATCTTAAAGGGCATCCCTGAAGAAATACGACAAAGCGTACTCCCGGACCGTCAACGGCGCCAAAGCTTTCAGTTGAGTGAATTCTTCCGATTATATCATCCATTTTGTGCCCTCCGTTTGAAAAATGATTATCAGAACTTATCGTGGAATGTTCTGTTTATAACGTCAAGCTGCTGTTCCTTTGTTAGCTTTATAAAATTTACGGCATAGCCCGAAACCCTTATGGTAAGCTGCGGATATTTTTCGGGGTGATTCATTGCGTCAATGAGCGTTTCACGGTACATAACGTTCACGTTAATATGATGACCTGTTTCGGAAATATATCCGTCGAGAAGCGTGACAAGGTTGTCAATCCGCTCACTTTCCGTTTTTCCGAGAGCAGCGGGAATAATTGAAAAGGTATATGAAATTCCGTCCTCTGCGCTGTCATAAGGTATTTTTGAAACGGAAAGCATACTTGCGACACAGCCTGAATGGTCGCGTCCGTGCATAGGGTTAGCGCCCGGTGCAAAGGCTTCTCCCGCTTTTCTTCCGTCAGGGGTTGAACCTGTTTTCTTTCCGTATACAACATTTGATGTGATTGTGAGAATAGAAAGCGACGGAATGGAATTTCTGTATGTTCTTCTTCTTGCAAGACGTTTCATAAAGCTTTCTACAACGAATTTCGCCATATTATCGGCACGTTCGTCGTTATTTCCGAATTGCGGATACTCGCCCTCGATTTTAAAGTCGGTTGCAAGTCCATTTTCGTTCCTTATTGGTGTAACCTTTGCATATTTTATAGCCGATAAGCTATCGGCAACGACTGATAGTCCTGCAAGACCGCACGCAGAAGTGCGGAGTATTTCCTCGTCGTGAAGTGCCATTTGTATGCGTTCATAGCAGTATTTGTCGTGCATGAAATGAATTATGTTTAAGGTATTTATATATAGCTTTGTGAGCCATTCGCATATAATTTCAAACTTTCCCCACAACTCGTCAAAATCAAGCGGACCGTCGGAAAGCTTGCCTACCTCTGGGCCTATCTGTTCGCCTGTTTTTTCATCTTTTCCGTTATTAATGGCATATAACAGTGCCTTTGCAAGGTTTGCTCTTGCTCCGAAAAACTGCATCTGCTTTCCGATTCTCATAGCCGAAACACAGCAGGCTATGCCGTAATCGTCACCGAATTTCTGACGCATTATATCGTCGTTTTCATATTGCACAGAAGATGTATCAATAGAAATTCCCGCACAGTAGCGTTTGAAGTTTTCGGGGAGCTTAACGCTCCACAAAACAGTTAAGTTAGGCTCGGGCGCAGTACCTAAATTCCTTAAAGTATGAAGAAAACGGTAGGACATTTTTGTAACCATTGTTCTTCCGTCGTCACACATTCCGCCTATTGCTTCGGTTACCCATGTCGGGTCGCCGGAAAACAGCTCGTCATACTGAGGAGTTCTCAAAAATCTTATCATTCTGAGCTTCATTATGAAATGGTCGGTAATTTCCTGAATTTCTTCTTCTGAAAATACGCCGTTCTTTAAATCCTGCTCGGCATAAATATCAAGAAAGGTTGAAACTCTGCCCAGTGACATTGCGGCACCGTTTTGCTCTTTTACTGCGGCAAGGTAACCAAAATAAAGCCACTGAAAAGCTTCCTTTGTGCTTTGTGCAGGCTTTGAAATATCAAAGCCATATTCCGCCGCCATTGCTTTTAATTCTTTAAGCGCTTTGATTTGTTCGGCAATTTCCTCTAAATCACGCACCGTATCGCCGTACATAGGCTCATCGTCACGGGATTTTTTAGCCTGAATTTTAAACTCAATAAGCTTGTCCACGCCGTAAAGAGCAACTCTTCTGTAATCCCCGATTATTCTTCCTCTTCCGTAAGCATCGGGAAGTCCTGTTATAATTGAAGAATGGCGCGCTTTTTTCATAGCATCGGTATATACGTCAAAAACGCCGTCGTTATGGGTTTTACGGTATTTGAAGATGTTGTTTATATCTTCGGGTAGCTCTTTCCCGTATGCCTCAAGCGAAGTATGAACCATTCTTATTCCGCCGAAAGGCATAATTGCTCTTTTAAGCGGAGAGTCCGTCTGAAGTCCGACAATTCCCTCTAACTCCTTGTCGATATATCCTGCCTTGTGAGAGGTGATTGATGAAATCGTCTTTTCGTCAATGTCAAGAACTCCGCCGGCTTTACGTTCTTTTTCCATAAAGCCGAGAACCTTTTCCCATAGCGCTTTTGTCTTTTCGGAGGGGGCAGAAAGAAAGCTTTCATCGCCCTCATATGGAGTATAGTTTTTGACAATAAAGTCACGGACGTTTATTTTTTCGTTCCATTCACCGTTTATAAAATTCATCAGAATACCTCTTTCCGGCCGTGAAAATAATCAGTAGCCTTCTGTTCCGTTTATTGATTCATCGTTTTCAACCCATTGGTTTACGTCAAATACTGTATATGTATCTTTGGTATTGCGCACAATAACCTTTGAAATTCCTGCGTTTATTATAAGTCTTTTGCACATCAGGCAAGGCTCAACATCGCCGTAAAGCTCACCGGTTTTGGCATCGTGACAGGCAAGATAAATTACAGAGCCTATCATATCCGAACGTGCGGCAGATATGATTGCGTTCTGTTCGGCGTGAACGGAGCGGCAAAGTTCGTATCTCTGACCTTTGGGGACATTAAGCTTTTCTCTTGTGCAGTAGCCTAAGTCAACGCAGTTTGCGCGTCCTCTTGGAGCACCGACATATCCGGTTGAAACAATTTCGTCATTCTTGACTATAATCGCACCGAAGTTCCTTCTTAAACAGGTTCCGCGCTCAAGTACGGTTTCGGCAATATCGAGATAATAGTTTATTTTGTCCCTGCGTTCCATAAAATACCCCTTTTCGTATAGACTTTATATTTTAATTATAAACTTTTACAGTGATATTTGCAATAAGCTTTACATTATTTTGGCTTATATGGTATACTTATCGGTGTTGAAATTTATCCGTATTTTATTAACATTTTTATATAATGTATACAAATAGGGTACACTATGTCTGAAAAAGGGGAACTTCATGGAAAATTTATCGAACATAAATACTATAAAAAAGGTTTTTGAAAAACACGGTTTCAGCTTTTCAAAAACTCTGGGGCAGAATTTTCTTATTAATCCGTCGGTATGTCCTAAAATTGCTGAAATGGGGAACGCGAAAAAAGGCTTCGGGATTATTGAAATCGGGACGGGAATAGGTGTTCTTACCTGTGAACTTGCTAAGCGGGCGGAAAAGGTTGTAGCAATTGAAATTGACGAAAGGCTTATGCCTGTTCTTAAGGATACACTGTCGGAATATGACAATATAAAAATAATCAATGCAGACGTTATGAAAATAAATCTTTCCGAAGTAATTAAAGATGAATTTGAGGGGCTTGATGTTGCTGTATGTGCGAATCTTCCGTATTACATCACATCGCCGATAATAATGATGCTTTTGGAAGAAAGACTTCCCATAAAGTCAATTACCGTTATGGTTCAGAAGGAGGCGGCGACAAGGCTTTGCGCAGAGCCTGGAACACGCGATGTCGGTGCAGTTTCTGTTGCGGTAAGGTATTTTTCTACACCAAAAGTGCTTTTTAACGTTTCAAGAGGGAGCTTTATGCCGTCGCCGAATGTTGATTCCTGCGTGATAAGGCTTGACATAAACGAAAATACTCCCGATGGAATTTCAGATGAGAAATTCTTTTTCAAAGTTGTTCGGGGGGCGTTTTCTCAACGCAGAAAAACTCTTGCCAATTCGGTGTCGTCATCGCTCGGGATTGAAAAAGCAAAGGTTTTTGAAGCGATAAAGCAAGTCGGTCTTTCGGAAAACATACGGCCCGAGCAGCTTAAAATGCAGGATTTTGTCATGGTTTCAGAGGCTTTGAAAAAAATATAGTATATTTCGATTTCAAAAATCACACGGATTTGTTCCGTGTGATTTTTTTCGTCTTTTCCTGTTATTTCCTAACTATATAATTTGTTTTATACTATCTGAATATGACAATTATTTACTATATACAAATTGTATAATAACTATATTCGGCTGAAATAGAACAAAACCGAAATAAGAAAGAAAAAGCTCGGGAAAGGGAATGATTTTAATGTTAAAAACGGAATCAATACAGATGAGGGAAAGAGCAAATTCAAACCTCGGAATTATGACAAAAGCGCTTATAACGCTGCTTGCCGCCTTTATAATCGGGAATTCGACGGTTTCGGGGATTCAATCGCCGCTAATAGCCTCTTTTGTGGGTGGGATAGAGGCTACTTCAGGGATTTTCGCTTTTATAGGCGCAATGACGGCGTATTTTTTCACGGGGAAAATCGGGCTGTCAATTGTACAGATAGCATCTGTGATTGTTATACTGGTTGTTAAAATTATACTTGGCGAAGTGCTGTCAAAAAATCTTAAAGCTGCGGGTTGTGCGGTACTGACCGGCGTTACATATTCGCTGACGGGAATGATTGTGGTGTTTGTGACAACGGGGAGCGGCGCGGCAGGCTTTCTTGCGGTATGTCAGGGGATTTTCTGCGGCTGTGCGGCGTATTTTTTCAAGCTTTTCAATATCTGCATTAAGCAGGAGCATAAGCTGGTATTTACGGGAACCTACGGTGCTTGTGCAGCTTCGATTTATGTTCTTGCGGTCACGGCTTTATGCTCAGTTTCACTTGGCATATTCAACCTCGGACGAATTGCCGCCCTTATTGTTGTATTAATGGCGGCAAGACGATTTAAGCACGTCGGAGGAGCCGTAAGCGGTGCTCTTGCAACCTGCGGAATGACGCTTTATTCGGCAGGCTTCGGGAAGAACGCGCTTCTTCTTGCTGCCGCAGGCCTGCTTGCCGGAACTTTTTCGGAATTCGGAATGATTTTAACAGCCTTCTTTTTTATAGGCGCAAATGCGATAGGCTTGATTGTTCTTGGGGTTACTCCCGATTCCGCAAGGCTTCTTGCCGATGCTTTCGTGGCAGCTATTGCTTTTGTTCTGATTCCCGAAAGGCATATAACCAATATTGTTGGTGCAAGCCCTGCATCACAGGCGGGAGCAAAAATTGCGGATATTGCGGCGTCACGTCTTGAATTTGCCGCACATACAATAAGCGATGTCAAAAAAAGCGTAATGCAGATTTCAAAAGCACTTGAAAAGAAGAGCGAAACCACTGATATTTCGGCAGAGGTATGCGACAAAGTCTGCTCAAACTGCCGCAATTGTCTTTACTGTTGGGAAAAGGAATTTGACAGAACCGCCGAGGCGTTTCAGGCTGTCAGAAAATCCGTTGAAATGAAAAAAGTGATTTCACAGGAGGACTTGCCTCAGGCTTTGAATAATTGCTTTAAAAAATCAGCGCTTGCGGAGAGCTTTAATTGCGTTTTTTCACAGAAAAATCAAGAGGATTTTGCAAAGGCGAAAATCAGGGATATGCGCGGAATTCTCTTTGAACAGTTTAACGTTATGGAGGATATGCTGACCGAAATTTCATCGGAGCTTACCGCCGGAAAACAGCTTGACGAAAATCTTTCAAAGGAAGTAACTTCGTTTCTTCAGGATTTTGGTGCGGTAACTCCGAGAGCGTGCGTTTTTTATGACAGCTTCGGTCATCTTTCGGTTGAAGCGTTTTTTGGCGGAAAGCTTAAACTTACAGCTGAGGAAACAGCACTCGAGCTTTCTGACGTTGTGGGGAGAGAACTTGAGCTCCCGCAGTTTTTCATGGCAAAGGACTATACAAAGCTGTGCCTTATGGAAAAGCCGTCATATGTGCTGGAAGTGGGAGCAGTTCAAAAATCGTCAGCTGAGGGTGAGCCCTCCGGCGACACCTGTGAGCATTTTTATGACGGAAAAGGAAACGCTTATTTCATAATGTCAGACGGAATGGGCACGGGCAAAATGGCGGCCGTTGACAGCATGCTGACCTCAAATCTTATAATACGCCTTTTGAAAGCGGGAATAGGCTATAATGCCGCCGCAAAGCTCGTCAATTCCTCTGTACTCGTGAAATCTTATGACGAAAGCTTTGCGACAATCGATATTGCGTGCATAAACCTTTATACGGGGAAGCTTGACATATTAAAGCTTGGTGCATCAAACACATTTGTTAAAGTGAATGGAAAAATCATGAACGTACAGGCCACCACTCTTCCTCTCGGTATTCTTGAAGCGCCGGAATTCGACAAACGGGGCACTGTTTTAAAAGAAAACGATGTTGTTATAATGGTATCTGACGGGCTGAAAGAAGATGTTTATCCGTACATAAGAAACGAACTGATAAAAAAAGAGCCTGTAAGCTCCGAAACATTTGTCAATAACATTATTGAAAAAGCAAATGAAAAATCTTCAGAAAAAAGAGATGATATGTCGGTTATTATTATTAAATTGATGAAAAATAATTGTTAAATTATTGGGATTTTAGATTTTCAAAATTCTGTGGTTTAATAAAACATTCATATATTCGACTAATAAGGCATAATTTACAACAAATATCAGAAAAATTTTACACGATTTTTATAAAAAAATTACAAAAACTCTTGAAAAGTCAGACATAATCTGTTAAAATGTAATTGACATAGAGGAGGGAATACTATGAATACAAATTTACCACAGGATTATGAATTTTCGCTGCACTTATTTCATGAAGGGAATTTATTTGAAGCATTTAAATTTTTCGGAGCACATAAGGGTATAAAAGACGATAAAGAAGGAGTATATTTTAGAGTTTGGGCTCCCAAGGCAAAGTCTGTTTCTGTTGTTTTTGATGCAAATAACTGGGACAGAGATAAAAACCCTATGGAAAAGCTTACGGACAACGGGATATGGGAAATTTTCCTTACCGATGTTCCTGAATATTTTTCTTATAAATACAGCATTGAGGCTCAGAATAAGCGTGTTGTGATGAAGTCTGACCCTTATGCTGTGCATATGGAAACACGTCCGGGGACAGCTTCAAAATACCTTGAGCTTGATAAATATGAGTGGAGCGATGCTTCATGGGCTGAAAAAAAGAAAAGCACAAATATCTATAAAAGCCCTGTAAATATATATGAAGTTCATCTTAATTCATGGAGAAAATATCAGGACGACAGCTATTTCAGCTATACAAAATTTGCTGAGGAAATTATTCCTTACGTTAAAAAAATGGGGTATACCCATATTGAACTTATGCCTCTTGCCGAATATCCGTTTGACGGCTCATGGGGGTATCAGATTATCGGATATTACGCTCCTACGTCACGTTTCGGGACACCTTATGATTTCATGAAAATGATTGATATGTGTCATCAGAACGACATCGGTGTTATTCTTGACTGGGTTCCTGCTCATTTTCCAAAGGACGAATGCGGACTTTATGAATTTGACGGCGAGTGCTGTTATGAATATTCTGATCCGTTAAAAAGAGATCATCGTTCATGGGGAACAAGGGTGTTTGATTACGGGAAGCCTGAAGTTCAGTCGTTCCTTGTTTCAAACGCAATATACTGGCTTGAAGAATATCATATTGACGGATTAAGAGTTGATGCCGTTGCTTCAATGCTTTATCTTGATTATGACAGGAAGAACGGCGAATGGCGTCCTAACTCTAAGGGTGGTAAAGAAAATCTTGAAGCAATAGCTTTTCTCCAAAAGCTTAATAAAGCGGCTTTTGCGCAGAATCCAGATATATTAATGATTGCCGAGGAATCAACCGCATGGCCTCTAGTTACTAAACCGACAGATGTGGGCGGGCTTGGATTTAACTTTAAATGGAACATGGGCTGGATGAATGACATGGTTAAATATATGTCGCTTGACCCTATTTTCCGTGCCTTTAACCATGACAAGCTTACGTTCTCATTCTTTTACAGCTTTTCCGAAAACTATATTCTTCCTATTTCACACGACGAAGTTGTTCACGGAAAATGCTCGTTGTTAGAAAAAATGCCGGGCAATTGGGAGGACAAGTTCACATCATTAAGAGCATTTTATTGTTACATGATGGCTCACCCGGGGAAAAAGCTTCTCTTTATGGGACAGGAATTTGCTCAGGTTAAGGAATGGAACTATAAAACCGAGCTTGACTGGGGGCTTCTTGAATTTGACCAGCACATACAGATGCAGGATTTTGTTTCAAAGCTCAATAAATTCTATCTTGAAAATTCTTCTCTTTGGGAGAATGATGAGTCCTGGAACGGCTTCGCATGGATTTCACACGACGATTATAAACAAAGTGTCATAGCTTTCAGACGTATTGACGACAGCGGAAACGAAATTATTGCAGTCTGCAACTTCGTTCCTGTTCAGAGAGAGGATTATAAAATCGGCGTTCCGTTTGAAGGAATTTACAATCAGGTATTTTCATCTGACGGCAAGGAATTCGGCGGAAGCGGTGTTGTCAATTCAAAAATCAAGACGATTGACGAACCTATGCATGGATATGATCAGTGCATAAGTCTGACAATTCCTCCGTTATCAGTTCTTTATTTTAAGGGGACACCTAAAAAGGTTAAGGCTAAAAAAGAAGTTAAGACGGAAGAAATTAAAGATATTGAGCCGACAGTAATTCCTGCTGAGGTTCCTGAAAAAGCCGAAATAATAGAAAAAAAGCCGAAAGTATCTTCAAAGCCAAAAGCAAAATCCGAAAAACCGGCAGAGAAGCCTAAATCAAAGACTTCTCCGAATAAAAAAAGTGCAAAAGCTTCTGAGGCAAAAAAGCCGAAAGAAGAAAAATAATTGAATTGTGACCACATAGCTGAATTCGTTTCAGAACATCAACCTAGGGGGAAAACGTATGTATATTAAAAAAGATTGCGTCGCTATGCTTCTTGCCGGAGGGCAGGGGAGCAGACTTTATGCACTGACGCAGAATATGGCTAAACCGGCAGTTCCTTACGGAGGGAAATATCGAATTATTGACTTTCCTCTTTCAAACTGCATTAACTCAGGAATTGACACAGTAGGGGTACTTACTCAGTATCAGCCTCTTGTTCTTCACGATTATATCGGGACAGGACAACCATGGGATCTTGACAACATTCACGGCGGCGTTCACAGCCTTCCGCCTTTCCAGACGGCTCTCGGCGCACAGTGGTATAAGGGCACAGCAAACGCAATCTATCAGAACATAAGCTTTGTTGACAGATATGACCCTGAATATGTAATAATTCTTTCGGGCGACCATATTTATAAGATGGATTACTCAAAAATGCTCAATTACCACAAGAAGACTGAAGCAGATGCAACTATTGCCGTTCTTGATGTTTCGCTTGAAGAGGCTTCGCGTTTCGGAATTATGATTACCGATGATAACGACAAAATTGTCGATTTTGAGGAAAAGCCGAAGGAACCGCGCTCAACGCTTGCTTCAATGGGCATTTATATATTCACATGGAAGAAGCTCAGAAAATACCTTATCGACAACGAGAATGACGAAACAGCTTCAAAGGATTTCGGAAAGGATATTATTCCGAATATGCTCAAGGACAATCAGAAGCTTGTTGCATATCATTTTGACGGATATTGGAAGGACGTCGGAACTATCGACAGCCTTTGGGAAGCAAATATGGACCTTTTAAATCCGAATATTCCGCTTGACCTTTATGATCCGACATGGAAAATTTATTCAAGGAATCCGATTATGCCTCCGCAGTACATAGGCAACGATGCGACCGTAGAAAACTCAATGATTTCCGAAGGCTGTGTAATTAACGGCAATATCGATTTTTCAATAATTTTTGCGGGAGTAACAATTGAACAGGGTGCGGTTGTACGTGACAGTATCATTATGCCGGGTTCGGTAATTAAATCAGGTGCGGTGATTGAATATTCAATAGTTGGGGAAGACTGTGTGATTGAAGAATATGCAACAATCGGTGCAAGACCGGAAACAATTTCGGATAAGAGCGAATGGGGCGTTGCGGTAGTAGGTCATAATGTTACGGTTTCTGAAGGTGCAAAAGTTCTCCCGAAGCAAATTATCAGCGAAAATATTTAGTGGGAGGAATTAAAAAATGAACGAAAATACCAACGTACTCGGATTAATATTTGCAAATATGCATGACCATACCGTCGTAGACCTTACAAAAGAAAGAACCATGGGTTCAATTCTTTTCGGCGGAAGATACAGACTTATTGACTTCCCACTTTCAAACATGGTTAATTCAGGAATTTCAGAAGTTGGAGTAATCACAAAATCCAATTATCAGTCGCTTCTTGACCATCTTGGCTCGGGTAGAGAATGGGATCTTGCAAGGAAAAAAGGCGGACTTCATCTTCTTCCTCCTTTCGGTCATGTCGGAAGCGGAATATACAGAGGACGACTTGAAGCGCTGTATGGCGTGTGGCAGTTTGTGAAAAATTCTCCCGCAGAATATGTACTGCTTTCAGACTGCGATATTATCACAAGCATCGACTATGAAAAGGTTATCAAGCAGCATATTGATTCTCTTGCAGATATTACTGTTGTTTACGGAAAGAGCATTCTTTCTATGGAGCAGGCTGTCAACAGCACAGTTCTATCGGTAAATGACGACGACAGGATTTTTGATATTCTTCTCAATCCTCAGATAAGCGGAGCTTGCAATGTCAGCTTAAATATGTTCGTCCTTTCAAAGGAATTTTTGAAGAACATCGTACTGAGCGCTGCGAGCAGAAATCAGTACAGCTTTGAAAGAGATGTGCTTCAGGCTCATATCAAGGATTACAAGATAATGGGCTATATGCACGAAGGATATTTCAGCAAAATTGACAGTATCAGCAACTATTACAAAGCTAATATAGCATTGCTTAATCATGAAATCCGTGAAAAATTATTTATTGATAAGGCACCTATTTATACAAAAATCCGTGATAACGCTCCGGTTAAGTACGGACTTGATTCAAACGTAAAGAATTCCCTTATTGCAGATGGCTGTATCATTGAGGGAACAGTTGAAAACTCAATTCTTTTCCGCGGAGTTAAGGTCGCAAAGGGCGCAACTATCAAGAATTCAATTCTTATGCAGGATACGGTTATCGGTCAGAAGTGCGACATCAATTATGTGATTACCGATAAAAAGGTTATGATAGGTAATTTTCGACTGCTTACAGGTTCTCAGTATTATCCGCTTTATGTCGGAAAAGGCGCAACAATTTAATTTATAAAATAAAAAAAGGGATACAGTCTATAATGACTGTATCCCTTTTTGTTATTGATTATTAAAGCAAAGATGCTAGAATCTCTTCGTTTGTTTTAGATGAAAGATATGCCGGGGGAACGTCGAAAACGCTCTTTGCGCCGGTTGCTCCCTCTTTTGAAAATCTATATGCCGCTCTTGCATAAGCGATAAGTACACTTGCGGTAAATTCAGGGTTTGAGCCAAGTTTCAGCGAATATTCAATAAGCTGTTTTGTATTTTCACCGGTTACACCGCTTCTTAAAACAAATCCGCCGTGAGGGATTCCGCTGTGATTCTTGTCAAGCTCTTCTTTTGAAATAAAATGAACGGTTGTATCATAGTCAGAAAAATAGTTAGGCATATTTTTAATTGTTTCTTCAATTTTAGCTTTGTCTGCTCCGTCTTTTGCAACAACAAAGCATTCACGGAGATGCTTTTGTCTTGTGGTGAGTTCAGGGTTTGAACCGCTTCTGACTTGCTCAATAGCAGATTCTACCGGAATTGTATACTGCTTTCCGTCAAGTACACCCTCAACACGTCTGATAGCGTCCGAATGTCCCTGTGAAACGCCTTTTCCCCAGAATGTATAATCTTTTCCTTCGCTTAAAATTGCATTCCCGTAAAGTCTGTTTATAGAGAACATTCCCGGGTCCCATCCGACTGAAATAATTGCAGTCTTACCGTTTTCTTTTGCGCTTTTGTCTACGGCTTTAAAGTATTCGGGGATTTTTGCGTGTGTATCAAAGCTGTCGATTGTGTTGAACATTGCCGCATATTCAGGTCCTTGTTCAGGAAGGTCTGTTGCGCTTCCTCCACACAAAATCATTACGTCGATTTTGCCCTTGTAATCAGCGGCTTCGCTTATACTTTTTACTTCTGCTGTTTTTGTCAGAATTGAAAGACTTTCCGGTGATCTTCTTGTAAATACGGCAACAAGCTCCATATCGCTGTTTGGTTTTATTGCGTATTCTACTCCCTTACCAAGATTGCCATAGCCTAAAATTCCTATCCTAATTTTTGACATACTCGTACCTCCACTTAATAATGTAAAGAAATTATACCATAAAACTTTATAAAATTAAATAGGCAATTTTAATTTTTTGCAATTTTTAAAAAATAAAATTTCATTTTTATAGAATTTTTATATAAAAATTAGTCATTACCTATTGACACCTGCGAAAAAATAATATAAACTAAATATATAAATATTTTTAGATTTAAAAGCAAAGACGCTTGCAGATTCATTCTGCCTGCGTCTTTTTCTTTTTTATATTAATTTTCATAGGGTGGTTGTTATGGATAAAATTGATCAAAAACTTATTTCATTATTGCAGCAAAATGCAAGAACGCCTTTAAAACAGCTCGCACAGCAGGTTTTTTTGTCACCGCCGGCTACTGCAACAAGAATTGATAAACTCGAAAAGCAGGGGATAATAAATGGGTATCAGGCGAAAATAGATCAGATTAGGCTGGGCTTTCATATAACGGCATTTATAAACCTTGAAATGACGCCTAGTTTGAAGCCGAAATTTTATCCATTTATAAATGAATGCCCGAATGTTATTGAGTGCAACTGTGTTACGGGCGATTATTCAATGCTTGTAAAAGTTGCTTTTCCAAGCACAATGGAGCTTGATACATTTATCGGACAGCTTCAGGAATTCGGAAACACCTCGACACAGATAGTGTTTTCAACGCCTGTTGAGCACCGCGGAATACAGTTCTGATTTTACATATAAATATACACTGTACAAAATCTAAATTTTGAGGTATAATATTGTCATGTAAAAATCGGAAGGATATGAAAACGTGAGCAATACAATAAATTCTTATAATTCATATAATTCGGCTTATCCGAGAAATGTTTCTTCGGCGGCTGCAAATATACCCGTATCGGCTGTGAAGCCTGTTTTTAGTGCTAGCCAGAAGCCTAAGGAAGATTTGCTTGAGTTGAGCGGCGCATATAAAGCTTATGCGGCGGCCGCACAAAAATCCAAAATAGCGGTATTAAATTTAAACAGCGTTCAGTCAGCGAGCATTGCCAAAACAAATGATTATGACGGCGCACAAATAACCGACACATTCAGCTTTTCAAAGCCGATAACAGAAAAAGTTTCCGTATCTTCGGCAGCGGTAAGCCATGATATTCCACTATCGGCGTATCAGAAAAAAGGTGTATTTATTTATATGAAAAATGCGGGATATTTTTCAGAATCGGTTCAGAATGAAAATCTGATGAATCTTGCTTAAAAATTAATGCTTATGAAATATAAAAAAACAGCAGACACATTGTTTTGTGCCTGCTGTTTTGAGTTTAGTGGTATTTATCTGTATTCACCCAAAAAGAAAAGTGCTATTGTTCCGGGACCCGAATGAGAGCCTATTACCGGACCAACGTGATTTATAATAAAGTTTTTTATTCCGTATTTTTTTTCAATTAGCTTTTTAACATATTCGGCGTCTTCAATACAGTCTCCGTGGCTGATTCCGATTGTATCGTTTTTATAATTGCCGAGCCTTTTGTCCATTTCGTTCACAAGCGCTTCAAGGGATTGTTTTCTGCCCCTTATTTTCCCTATCGGGATGAGATGCCCCTCGTTATCGACATGAAGAATCGGCTTTATTCCAAGGATAGACCCTGCAATTGCACTTGCTTTTGAAACTCTCCCCCCACGGTGAAGAAACATAAGGTCATTGACGGTGAACATATGACAAAGGTGAAGCTTGTTATCCTCACACCACTGATAAACCTCGTCAATAGATTTCCCTTCTTTTTTC
>Ga0116170_10001700_pt1 | contig 22009 bp, 28 predicted proteins | sample AD_JPNHW1_MetaG_FD_89797 | JGI IMG/M metagenome (GOLD analysis project Ga0116170, IMG submission 89797) | Active sludge microbial communities of municipal wastewater-treating anaerobic digesters from Japan - AD_JPNHW1_MetaG | ecosystem: Engineered > Bioreactor > Anaerobic > Digestate | place... | reverse complement strand
GATATCGGACAGGTTCGCAGGCACCTTCCGGATATCGAAGTTGTTGCCGGTGAACGGCGGGACTGATGACCGCCCCGGATCCCTTTGGATCCATCTTCCGATGCCACTTTCCGATGCCGGCGAGACCGGCCGGTCTTTAAATCCCGGAACCGATAACAGAGGATCAGGATGAACAAGATCCCGCTTGAGACGATCAGCGACGAAACGGAAGTCCGGTTCCGGGACTGCTTCTCCGTCCGGTACATCCAGTCTGCCGCAATCCTCTGCCGGCTGGGGTACGTCATCGAAAAGGAGTACGAAAAGACCGGCGGTGTACCAGAGGAGTCCGTGCTCCTGCACGAGGCATTCATCTTGAATTCCGTCCTCTCGACAGTCGCGTTCCTCGAAGCCGCAATCAATGAGCTCTACTCGGATGCCTCCGAAAACGCAACCCTCTCCGCCGGTGATGAGTGCGCTGCCCTCTTCCGGAAGATTGCCGAGGGATGGCACAATGAGAAGAATTTCGATCGCGCCCCCCTGCTGACACGGTACCAGAAGATCCTGGCACTTTCCGGAAACCCGCCGTTCCTGGAATCGGATCCGGCCTTTGCCAACGTGACAAACCTCATTGCGATCCGGAATTTCCTGATGCACTACCAGCGGGAATGGGTCGTCCTTGCACACCGCCGAACTCCCGGTGATCGCGGGGAGACACGGGGGGAAAAGTTCGAAACCCTGCTCCGGCACGCGTTCTTCGAAAATCCCATTGCCGGAAAAAACCGGCCCTTCTTCCCGGACCGGTGTCTCGGGCACGGGTGTGCGGAATGGGCGGTCCTCAACAGCCTCATTCTTACGGACACGTTCTTTGAACGGCTTGGGATTGCAGCCCCGTACGAGGGGATAAGAAAAGATCTTAGGACCCGGTGACCCGGGCTTACTGCTTCTTCTTCTGTTTCTTCTTCTCGTCCTTTGAGAACGAGAGAAGATCGATATTGTAGACGCCCTCTTTCCCGACCGAGATGATCCGTTCGTCACCCTCGGCCATCTTCTCGAGGTTGAGCTCGTAGGTTCCGGGGCCTACGATCCGGATCGTCTCGACCCGGTCGTACATCTCGACACCCTTATCGGGTTCGGTTTTAACCTCAAGGACCTCTTCTTTGGTCTCGCTCGCGATCTCGTCAACGGACTTCTCTTCCAGCACGTCCTTATGGATCTCTTCCTGCCTCACGTACAGGAACTTCTTGCCCCCGCAGCTCCCGCAGCCCTTGAGGATCTCGGTTGAACCGTCTTCGTACTCCCGCCCGCACTTGGTGCACTTGTGTGGCATGCCTGTTGTTCCCCGTATCCCTCAGCCGAAGAGTTCGATCATCATCTCGTAGAGTTCTTCCGTGTTCTTCCCCTCGAGACCGGAGATGGCTACGACCGGGTGCTGGGGGAATGCGCTCCGGATCCGTGCGGGAGCGGAGTCGGGAAGGTCGATCTTGTTGGCAACAATGATGACGGGCAGTTTCCGGCTCTCGATGATCCCGACCATCATGATATTGACCTGCTCGAAGGGGTCGATGGTCGCGTCGAGCATGTAGATGACCCCGTCGATGTCCTCCCGGAGCCAGTGCATCGCCTCGGCAACACCCTCGGTTGCCTCGCGGGCGCGGATGATCGCCTCGTCCTTCTCAAGCCCGAATTCGAGGAACTCGTGGTAGTCGATCTTGGTTGTGACCCCGGGTGTGTCGACGATATCGATGGTGACCGTCGCACCGTTTGCTCCCGAGATGACGATGTCATCCTTCCGGCGGGCGCGCCGCGTCTCGTGGGGGATCTCGGAGACCGGCCCGACAGCATCGCCGGTCCAGTCCCGTGCGATCCGGTTGGCGAGCGTGGTTTTCCCTGCGTTCGGTGGCCCGTAAATGCCGATCCGCGTCCGCTTCTTCTTGAAGAACCGGTTCAGGAAACTGGAAAATTTCTTCCTGGCTCTGCCAAATGTCTGATAAAATATTTTCATTTCCGTTCACACCTCAGGGCACCCGGAATCTGGATGACTGCAGGGCACTGCCCATACTCTCACAGGTACTTTATGGGATCGGCTGTTTATTATGTTTCTTCCAGACCGCGTAGAAATTCCCGGGATGATGCCGGAATTAACGTCTTACAACATACGTAATCTTTGTGGTCCGCCTCGCAGATTTATGATGCGGCCCAAACCCTTTTATCAGAGTTGGTGAGTATTGGTAGATTGTAAACATCAGACCAACACAGGGAGGTGATCTCATGAAAAAGACTGACAATCGGATTCGCTTCGAGACCGTTGTCCCCTTAAAGGAGATGATGCGGCCTAACCCGACGACGATTGGCACCGGCGCGACCGTCGATAAGGCTGCCGCCGCCATGTGTCATGACGATGTCGGGAGCTGCATCGTCCTCCAGCGGAACCTTCCCGTCGGGATTGTGACCGAGCAGGACATCAACTGCAAAGTGGTGGCAAAGGATCTCAGGCCAAGCACCGTCCATGTGAACGAGATCATGAGCACCCCGCTCATTACGGTGGGGGCTGAAAAAACTGTGGGTGACGCAGCCCATATGATGGTGAAGCACAGGGTAAGGAGACTCCCGGTTGTCAATGAGAAGAAGAAGGTCATTGGCATTGTAACCGTCCGGGATCTCCTTACCGTATCCAACGAGCTCAACGAGCTGATGGCGGACTTAATCGAGATCAACCGCGAGGACACCGTTGAGCCGGGGATGTGCAGTCGCTGCAGCCAGATGTCTGATGACCTTAAGCGTGTCGACAACCAGATGCTCTGCCCCCGGTGCCGGGAGGAGGAGAACATCACATGAAACTGGCACAGGATTTCTTGATCGGGATTCCTGTGCTGCGTTTCAATGACCGGTTGACAAAGGCACGACAGATCCTCCGGGACGACCGGTTCCGCGAAGTGTATGTCGCAGATGAGAGGGGACGGTTAATCGGGTATGTCGATATCACCGATACCCTCCGGCTCACCGCGACAAAATCCGATGTGACCGTCGAAGGATTTGTCAGGGACGCAGCAGAAGCAGGAAGGGAGGATACCCTCGAGCAGGTTGCCCGGACAATCCGGGCCATGAATACCGACAGCGCAGCTGTCATCGACCGCGAACGGCAGGTGATCGGAAGCGTGCTCCTTTCCGATATCTTCCCCGTAATACTTTCAAGAAACGATCTCCGTGGCACGGTCAGCGATTACATGGCGCGGCAGGTGGTGGCTGCAAAGGCAACGGATACTGTCCGGCACGTGCTTGCCCTGATGCTGGAGGGAGGCTATACGGCATTTCCGGTGGTAAAGAAAGGAAAGCTCGTCGGGATCATTTCAAGGCGCGACCTTATCTCAGGCGGCCGGATCAGGACGGCGCTCACCCATGGGGAACAGACACCGGTCGAGAGCCTGATGCAGAAGACGGTCGTCACAACCCGCCCTGAAGAAGATATCGGCACGGCAGCGCAGCTCCTCGTCAGCCATGACGTGGGCAGGCTTCCGGTGGTTGAAGACGGGGCGCTAGTCGGGATCCTGGCAAGGCACGATGCCCTTGCCGGGCTCGCCTGATCGTTTCTGCGAAGCAGGCACCATGGCAGAAACGGCAGGACGTATCGAAACGAACGTATGCATTTGTGAATACGGAATCAGGAAAGGAGGTTTCTTGTGAACAGGAATGACCGGGGTGTCAAGCAGGGCGACAAACTGCTGAAGATGCACGGCAAGTTCGACCGGGGCCCGATTGAGTTCCGCTCCCATATCGTTCCGCAGGAGGGGGAGATCATGGCGCTTGCCAGCAGGCAGGTCGTATCGGTCCCCCAGACAACGACGATCCTGCAGGCCGTCGGCACGATGACAGAACATTCGTTCCGCCGGCTGCCGGTGACCGACTCCGGGACACGGAAACTGCGGGGGATCGTGACATCAGGGGATATTATCGATTTCATGGGAGGCGGGGACAAGCACCGGCTGGTGCAGGTCAAGCATGACGGGAACCTGATAGCGGCGGTCAACGACAGCGTGCGGGAGATCATGACACGCGACCTCCTCGTTCTTCCGGAGACCGCCTCCATCGCGGACGCGATTACAATCATTGTCGGCAAAAAGACCGGCGGGCTCCCCATCGCGGACGGGGAGGGTATCTTAAAAGGGATTGTCACCGAACGCGACGTGATGCGGGCGCTCGCTGCCGGAAAGAGCACGCTCTCGGTTGAAGACGTGATGTCAGGATCGCTCCGGGTGACCAGCCCCGACCGGCCGATATCCGAGGTCACCCGCGAGATGACCCAGTACCGGTTCCGCCGTCTTCCCGTTGTGAGCGATGACGTGCTCTACGGGATCATCACGGCAACCGATATCATGCGGTACCTCGGCAGCCGCGAGGTGTTCCAACGGATCTCCACGGGGGACATCTCCGAAGTCACCGCGCTTCCCGTCCGGACCCTGATCGCGGGGGACCTCTTTACGACGAATCCGGAAAAGAGCATCAACGAGGCGGCCCGGGAGATGCTGGAGAAAAACATCGGGGCGCTCCCCGTGATCGAGGACACCCGGCTTATCGGGCTTGTCACCGAGTTCGATCTCGTCAAAGCGTTTGCGAGGGGGTAAGAACCATGAAAGCAGCCGATGTGATGGCAGCGCCGGTCCGGGTGATCGCACCGTCGGAGACGGTTGCGCATGCCCGCAGGCTCATGATCCGGCACCATATCTCGCGGCTCCCGGTCATCGACGACGGTGATCTTGTTGCAATCGTCACCAAGAAGGATCTCGCGTACCGCTTACGACAGAGCGAGCCTGCATGGCGGCGGCGCCCGATCGACCGTATCCCGGTCAGGGTTGTCGCAGTACCGGATCCGGTGACAGTTTCCCCCTCAACCAGCATCAAGGAGATCGCATCGATCTTCATCGAACGTTCGATCAGCGGTGTTCCCGTGGTTGAGGGGGACGATGTCGTGGGAATTGTCACTAAATCCGATCTCATGAGGTCAGCGTCGTTTTTGAACCTGACCTCCCCGGTATCGGATGTCATGGAGGATGTGGTGGTGGTAAGCCGGCTCCATTCTCTGGATCATGTTGTGGATGTTATAAGCGAGCGCAATGACAAGGTGGTGGTGGAAAATACCGACGGAACCATTGCAGGAATTATCACGGAGACGAACCTCGCGTTTTTCGAAAGCCCGGGTCGTCTCTCCCGTACTGGTCAGAAGGACGCCAGCATCCGGCACCGGAGATCCGCGTGCGGGATGCCCGCAGAGGGCGTCCTGAAAGTACCCCCCGTAACGGCAGAGGATATCATGACCTCACCGGTCTTTACGACGACCTCAGAGACTGTAACCGGGAGGGCGGTTTCATCCATGAATACGCACCACATCAACAGTCTCGTTGTTGTGGATGGCAAGGACATCATTGGCATTGTAAAACGTGATGACATTATCAGGGAAGTGGCAAAATGACGAAAGATCTGCTTGTAAAAGACATAATGGCAAAACCCGTGACCATCGCAAAATCGGCAAAGATCACCGATGCACTCGACCGGATGATTGACGAGGGCATCGACCCGATGATCGCAACCAACAACACCGGCGTCGCCGGGATTGTCTCGCGGGCAGCCATCGCAGAGAAGCTGGGCAACCGGCACGATGCAAATCTTACTCCCACCGCCCTTCACGTATCGAGCGTTGTGGACGAGGATTTCACGAGCGTCTACCCGGACCAGAGCGTCAACGTGCTCGTCCCGCTGCTCCAGCGCTACAAGCTGGTCGTAGTGTATGACGCCGACCACAACCTGGTCGGGCAGGTCGGTGCAATCGACCTGCTGAAGCGTCTTGCACCCGCAGGAAACCTGACCGACATGATGGAAAAATGCGTCTCCATCGAGGCCGACGAACGGGTCGTTCACCTCCGGCGCCGGATGCTGGATGACGGCATCACCCGGTTCATCGTGACGGAGAACGAGAAGATCCTCGGAATCGTGACCGAAACCGACGTGGCGATCTCCATGTGCAGGTTCCGCAAAGCCGTTGAAGTAAAACACCAGGACCACCGGGTCCGGAACCTGCTCGTGAAGGATATCATGAGCACGCCGGTCATCGCAATCGACCGCAGCCGCCCGGTTACCGACGTGATCGATACCATGCAGAAGAAGAACATCAGCGGGGTCCCGGTGACCGACAAGGGAAAACTTGTCGGGATGGTCAGCCGGCGCTCGCTGGTCAAAAGCCTCTGACCATTCCCTTTTTTCAGGGCAGCAGCGGAATTTTCCCGATTCCGGCCCGAAAACGGCCCCCATCGACAACCCTTAATAATTGTAAACCGTTACGTTAGAGCAGATGGTTGGCAAGCGTACGATGAAGAAGACGAGCCCGGTCTGCCCCTCCGACAGTGTTGCAACGCTGCTGTCCGGCATGGCAAAGACCGGGTTCCAGGGGCGCAAGCTCGGGGAATCGGTTGACGTATGGCGTGCCATGCTTGCCGATCCCGACTGCACCATCTTCTTCGGGCTCTCGGGAGCAATGGTCCCGGCAGGGATGCAGAAATGCCTCGTGGAGATGGCAAAACGCCATTATGTCGACGCTGTCGTCTCCACCGGGGCAAACATCTTCCACGATATCTGCGAGCATCTCGGCGTCAGCCACTACCTTGGCCACCACCATGTCGATGACTGCGAGCTCTACCGGAAGGGGATCGACCGGATCTACGATGTCTTTGCGTTCGAAGAGGAGTTCCGTTCCGTTGACCGGAGGATCGCGGATTATTCCGCATCGATCGCCCCGTTCCGGGGATCGTCCCGGGAGTTCATCGGCATGTTCGGGAAGTACCTCGCGGAAGAGAAGCCCGGCTCCGAGTCGCTGACCTCGGTCTGCGCACAGGAGAAGATCCCGATCTTCATCCCGGCCCTGTGTGACTCCTCGATCGGGATCGGCCTCCTGATTGCCCGCCGGAAGGGGACGGACACCGATATAGACCAGATTGCCGATGCCGACGAGATCACCCGCATGGTTGAATCCTCAAAGAAGACCGGTGTCATCTATGTCGGCGGCGGGGTTCCCAAGAACTTCATCCAGCAGACCCAGGTGATCGGGTCGATCCACAACGAGGAACTCGGGGGGCACGATTACGCGATCCAGTACACGACCGATGCCCCCCACTGGGGCGGGCTCTCCGGCTGCACGTTTGACGAGGCGATCAGCTGGGGCAAGGAATCCGCGGAGACCCGGCAGGTGCAGGTGCATGTCGATGCCACGATCGCTCTGCCGGTTGTCCTGTCGGCCCTGATCGGGAGCGGTGCAAAACGGGTCGGGAAGCGGAGGAACCGGCGGCTGTCCTGATCCGTCCCCCATCCCCTGATAGGCCGGCTATGACTCATTCTCCTGTTCTCCGGTATGACAGACCCGTTCATCCGCCGTCTGCAATCCTTCGGAAATCCTCCGGAGTCCTGCCCTCGTTGAGAGGCAAACAGTTATAACCCGGCGGCTACCATAGTATAAAGCACCATTCATGGAGCGGCGTAGTGTAACGTCGCGAGTGTCGAAAGACGCGAGATTCTCTGTTGAGGTAGCCAAGCCTGGTATGGCGCAGGTTTGCTAAACCTGTGTCCCAAAAGGACTCGAGGGTTCAAATCCCTCCCTCAGCGCTTCAGGGGACATCTCACGAACCGAGGGGATTGGATGGCAGAAGAAGAGATAAAATATTTCGTACGGATTGGCACCACCGATCTGGATGGCACGAAATCTGTCCGTGTCGCCCTGACCGGCATCAAGGGTGTAGGCAGGCACACGTCGACCGTGATCGCCCGCATGGCAAAGGTGAATGAATACGCCCAGCTCGGCCGCATTCCGGAGGAGGAGGTCAACCGTCTCCGCACTGCAGTCGAACAGTACTCCGGCAAGATCCCGACCTGGATGGCGAACCGTCCCAAGGACGTGTACACCGGTGAGTCGAAACACCTGTTCGGCGCCGATGTCACAATGACAAAGGACGACGACATCAACATGATGCGGAAGATCCGGTGCTACAAGGGCATCCGCCACGAGACCGGCCAGAAGGTCCGCGGCCAGCGTACCAAGTCCACCGGAAGGACCGGGACGACTGTCGGTGTGAGCAAGAAGAAAGTGGCAGGTGCGTGAAGACCATGGCATACCCGGGAAAGAACTACAAAGCCTACCAGACCCCCAAGCGGCCGTTCGAGAAGACCCGCATTGAAGAGGAGACCCGGCTTGTTATCGAGTACGGGCTCCGGAACAAGCGCGAGATCTGGAAGGCGCAGAGCGTCCTCCGCAAGTACCGGAAGGGTGCCCGCGACCTGCTGGCGCTCACCTCCAGCGGCGTGGACCGTGCCCTCGTCGATGCAAAGCGCGACGAGCTGATCTCGTCCATGCAGCGCGGAGGGCTCCTTGGCCCCGACGCAACCATCGAGAACATCCTCTCCCTCAAGGTCCAGGCGCAGCTCGAGCGCCGGCTCCAGACCCTCGTGTACCGCAAGGGGCTGGCCCGGTCCCCGAAACAGGCACGCCAGCTCATCACCCACGGCCATATCGCAATCAACGGACGCCGCGTGAACATCCCCGGTTACCGGGTCACCCGGCTGGAGGAGCCCCAGGTCGCGTACTACGGGAAGTCCCCGTTTGTCGCCGACCTCCACCAGGAACGCCAGCGGATAACGAAGGCAGCAGGAGTGAGATAAGATGGCCGGTGAGAAGGAAAAGTGGGGGATCGCCCACATCTTTGCCTCGTTCAACAACACCATCATCACGATCACCGATCTCTCCGGTGCCGAGACCGTGACCAAGAGCTCGGGCGGCATGGTGGTCAAGCAGGACCGGAACGAGAGTTCCCCCTACGCGGCAATGCAGATGGCATCCAACGTCGCAGCCGCGGCAAAGGAGAAGGGAATCGTCGGCGTCCATGTCAAGGTGCGTGCACCCGGGCAGGGGAAGCAGCGCAGCCCGGGGCCGGGAGCCCAGGCAGCCATCAGGGCGCTTGCCCGTGCCGGCATGCGCATCGGCAGGATTGAAGATGTAACGCCGATCCCCCACGACTCATGCCGTGCGAAGGGAGGCAGGCGGGGAAGGAGAGTCTGATGGAGATCCAGTTCGCAAGTCTGGACGATACTGCTACCCGGTTCACGCTTGCCGGTGCGAGCCCGGCATTTGCCAATGCGATCCGCAGGGCAATGATCTCCGATGTGCCGACACTGGCCATCGAGGATGTTCGCATCTACGACAACACGAGCGCACTCTTCGACGAGATGCTGGCCCACCGCCTGGGCCTCATCCCGATCACGACCGATCTTACTGCCTATTCCTCCAGGGATACCTGTTCCTGCGGCGGTGCCGGGTGCCCGGGATGTACTGTCACGTACACCCTGAGCGCCGAAGGCCCGAAGATGGTCACTTCCGGTGACCTGATCCCGCAGGATCCCAAAGCTGCCCCGGTGAGCGACACCATACCGGTTGTCAAGCTCGCGAAGGGACAGAAACTGGTGCTCGAGGCACGGGCAGTGCTGGGAACGGGCAAGGAGCATGCCAAGTGGCAGCCAACGCTGGTCTGCGGGTACAAGAACCACCCCGCGATTGCGATCAGCAATGCCTGCGACGCCTGCGGCATGTGCGTGGACGAGTGCCCGCGGGAGATCCTCGTAGTCAAAGGCAAGAAGGTCGAAGTCGTTTCCGGCAGGCTGCCGGAGTGCTCCCTCTGCCGGCTCTGCGAGCGGGCATGCGTGGCAACAGGGATCGGCGAAGAACCGGCAATCCGGATCTCCGCCGAACCGGACCGGTTCATCTTCGTTGCGGAAAGCGACGGATCGCTTCCGGTCAGGGAAGTCCTGCAGCGGGCGCTGCAGATTATCAAAGGACAGTCAGACGAGCTGGAACAAAAGATACGCGAGATTTCAGGGGATGAGAAGTGATGACAAAAACCGTAACCAAGACGAACCCCCGTCTGAACAACCTCATTTCGCTCTTGAAGAACAAGTCACGGGAGAATGAGGCCAAGATCTGGCGCGAGATCGCATACAGGCTGGAGACCCCGAACAGGAACTATGCCGAGGTCAACCTGTCCAAGATCAACCGTTATGCAGGAAATGGCGAGACAATCATCGTCCCGGGCAAGGTTCTCGGGAGCGGTGCCCTTTCGCAGTCAGTGAAAGTTGCCGCGCTCAATTTTTCGGCATCGGCTACGAGCAAGATCCGGGACGCGAAGGGACAGTGCATGACGATCGAACAACTGCTGGCGGACAACCCCAAGGGGAGCGGCGTCAGGATCCTGAGGTGAAGTGACCATGGCAACCATTATCAACGGCGACGGGATGCTCCTCGGAAGGCTCGCAAGCGTTGTTGCAAAGCGTGCGCTTGCCGGCGAGGAGATCGCAATCGTCAATATCGAGAAAGCGGTCATCTCCGGAAGCCGCGCCCGTGTCTTTGGCAACTACCACCACAAGCGCAGCCGCGGTTCCACCGGCTGGGGGCCGTTTGTCCCAAGGAGACCGGAACACCTGATGAAGCGCACGATCCGCGGGATGCTTCCCTACAAGCGCCCCCGCGGCGCCGATGCGTTCCGGCGCATCAAGTGTTATGTCGGCGTTCCCGTGCAGTTCACAGGAAAAGAGATGGAAGTGCCCGAAGAGGCCCACATGAACCGTCTGAACAATGCCCAGTTTGTCACCCTCGGTACCGTCTGCTCGTTCCTGGGGGCCAAGTTCTAAGGAGGTGGAGACATGGTCAAGATCATCAATACCAGTGGAAAGCGCAAGACCGCAATCGCCCGCGCTACCTTAAAAGCCGGCAAGGGAGTCATACGGATCAACTCCGTCCCGCTCGAGAAGTACGGCACCGAGGTCGTCCGGATGAAGATCTCCGAGCCGCTCCTCCTCGTCCCCAAGGCAGTCGAAGGCATCGATGTCGCCATCGATGTCGAAGGCGGCGGTGTCATGGGGCAGGCCGAGGCGGTGCGCACGGCCCTTGCACGGGGCATCATCGAATGGCACAACGATCCCCAGATGAAGGACGTTTACCTGTCCTATGACAGGACGCTCCTTGTCAACGACTCGCGCCAGAAAGAGACCAAGAAGCCCCATGGGCGCGGCGCAAGAAAGAAGTTCCAAAAGTCTTATCGTTAGGACAAAAGAAATGATGAGAGGCCGATAGGTTTGATACCCGTACGATGCTTTACCTGTGGGAAGACAATCTCAACAGCGTATGAAGAGTTCAAGCAGCGGCGGGCAGCCGGCGAGGATCCCAAAAAGATCCTCGACGATCTCGGTCTTACGAGATACTGCTGCCGACGGATGCTGCTGACACACAAAGAGATCATTGATGAACTCAACCCCTACCAGTAACATAATTTATCCGGGGTCGTGGGGTAGCCTGGACTATCCTATTGCGTTCGGGACGCAGTGACCTGAGTTCGAATCTCAGCGACCCCATTTACCAATTCTGAGGAAACCTAAATGCCAGCGAAGACGTACACCCGGTATGAACGGGCGAGGATCATCGGAGCAAGGGCTCTGCAGGTGTCAATGGGTGCTCCGCTGCTGATCAAGACAGCAAAGATTGATCCGCTCGAGATCGCTCTCGAGGAATTTGCCAGCAATAAAATTCCCATCACCGTAAAGAGGAAGTGAAGAACGAATGACCATGATCGAAGCTGTCGGGCTGCGGGTCATCCTTGACAGCCGGGGCAACCAGACGGTCGAAGCCGACGTGGTAACCACGTCCGGCTTCGGCAGGGCAGCAGCCCCGGCCGGTGCAAGCACCGGCTCCCGCGAGGCGAAGGTTCGCCCTCCGCAGGAAGCAGTCGAGAATGCATCCGGAAACCTCATCGAGGCACTGGTCGGGCTTGATGCCTCCGACCAGCAGGGATTCGACGAGCAGCTCCGGGAAATCGACGGGACGGCAGACTTCTCGTCAATCGGTGCGAATGTCGCAGTCGCGCTCTCGCTTGCCAATGCAAAAGCGGCCGCATCGTCGGCAGGCATGCCGCTCTTCCGGTACCTTTCCGGTGCGTTCGGTGCGGAACTGCCGCTCCCGCTCGGGAACGTGATCGGGGGCGGTGCGCATGCAGAGGACGCGACCGAGATCCAGGAGTTCCTCGTCGTTACGGGGGAGACTGCCGGCGTCCAGGAAGCGGTATTTGCAAATGCCGCAGTCCACCGGACCATCAAGGACCTCTTAAAGAAGAAGGGCAAGGCCTGCGGCAAGGGCGACGAGGGGGCATGGGCGCCGAAGATCGACGATGCGCTCGCCTTCGAGATCGTCTCCGAGGCCTGCAAGACCGTCTCCGACGAGATGAATGTCTCTGTCGACATCGGCATCGATGTCGCGGCAAGCCAGCTCTGGAACGGCGAGGCATACCAGTACCGCGGCAGGAAGCGCACGACCGAGGAGCAGATCGCCTACATCGCGGAACTCGTGGACAAGTACGACCTTGTCTATGTCGAAGACCCGATCCAGGAGGAAGACTTTGCCGGGTTTGCCGATCTCAATGCCCAGATCGGCGACCGGTGCCTCCTGTGCGGGGACGATCTCTTTGTCACGCAGGCCGAGTACATCGCGAAAGGCATCGAGATGGGTTCGGCAAACTGCGTGCTGATAAAACCCAACCAGGTCGGGACGCTTTCCGACACCTTCGAGGCAGTAAGACTTGCCCATACCCACGGGCTGGACACGGTCATGAGCCACCGGTCCGGTGAAACGACTGATGAGACCATTGCACACCTTGCAACCGCATTCTCCTGTGTTTTCCTAAAGACCGGTGTTGTGGGCGGGGAACGCATTGCAAAACTGAACGAACTGATACGCATAGAGGAACAGCTATGACCCAAGTAACAGAGATGGAAATCGAACTGAAAGAACCGCTCGTCCCAGTCGAGGAATACCTCGCGGCAGGCGTGCACATCGGCACCCAGCAGAAGAGCGAGGACATGAAGAAGTTCATCTACCGCGTCCGCGGCGATGGGCTGTATATCCTGGATATCCGCGAGACCGACGGAAGGATCAAGACCGTTGCGAAATTTTTAAACCAGTATGAGGCCCCGAACATCCTTGTCGTCACTTCACGGCAGTACGGGCAGTACCCGGCAAAGAAGTTCGCGGACACGGTTGGCGCAATGTCCGCAACCGGCCGGTTCATCCCGGGCCTCCTCACGAACCCGACCCTTGACGGGTACATCGAGCCCCAGGTCATCGTCGTCACCGACCCGATCGGCGACGCACAGGTCATCCACGAGGCAGTCCAGTGCGGCATCCCGGTAGTTGCCCTCTGCGATACCAACAACATGACCAAGTTCGTGGACCTTGTCATCCCGACCAACAACAAGGGGAGAAAGGCCCTCTCGATGATCTACTTCCTCTTAACCCGCGAGATGCTCCGGCTCCGCGGCATCTCCACGGCACTCACCGCCGAGGACTTCGAGACCGATATCTGAAAAAGGGTCCGGCTGTTGTCAGACAGCCTCCCCTGCAACCGATATCTGGATATAGCAGTGCGACAAGAGGGTTAATCCGATGAATATGCGTACATGCGCCGTTGCGGGCATGTTCTATCCACGGGACCCGAACCATCTTGAGCAGCTGCTCACCCGGTTTTTCGGGAATGCATCCGCTGCCGGGGATCTCAATGCCCCGGGGATTGTCGTTCCCCATGCAGGGTACATCTACTCCGGGGCGGTTGCAGCGCAGTCCTATGCGGCAATCCCCGCCTCCTTTTCCGGCACGTTTGTCGTGATCGGCCCTTCCCACAGGGGTTTCCTCACCGCGGCATCCGCTGTTCCCTGGGAGACGCCGCTCGGCGTTGTCGACACCGATACCGGATTGATCTCTGCGCTTGGCGTCGGGGTTGACGAACCTGCCCATGCACAGGAGCATTCGATCGAGGTCCAGATGCCGTTCATCAAGTTCCGGTTCCCCCGTGCCCGGATCGCACCGGTCATGATGGGGGAGCAGGACGAGGCATCGGCGCTGAATCTTGCGCAGGCAATCGTTGATGCGGCAAAATCGGAGCGCCGGGAGATCCGGATCCTCGCTTCCAGCGATTTCTCCCACTATATCCCGGAGGAGGTCGCCCGGGACCAGGACCTGTATGCCATCGGGGCCCTCAAAACGCTCGATTCCAAGGAGTTCTACCGCAGGGTCGTCGCCCGGCGGGTCTCTGCGTGCGGGGTTGGCCCGATCGCCGCCATGACCGAAGCCTGCCGTATGATGGGGGCAAAGGAAGGCCGCCTGCTCACGTATGGGACGAGCGGGGACGTCACGGGGGACCGGAGCGAGGTCGTGGGGTACGCAGCCATTGCGGTGATCTAGGTTGGCTACGTGGAGCGCACCGGGCAAGGTCTTCCTCTTCGGAGAGCATGCCGTCGTGTACGGAAAGCCCGGGATCGCGATGGCGATCCGGCCGCGGGTGTACGTGACCGTGCGGCACAGCAGGCGCCCGCTCTCGGTGAGTTCCCCGTATATCCAGAACTGCTTCACCGAGATGGGAGTGTCGGGCAGCGTGTACATCAATTCGCAGATCCCCAGTTCCTCGGGCCTGGGATCGTCGGCGGCCGTGACGGTTGCGACGCTCTGTGCGATCAACGACGAATTCCAGCTGGGAAAGACCCGCGAGGAGATTGCCGATATGGCCTTTACCGTCGAAAAGAAGGTGCAGAAAGGCCGGGCGAGCCCGACGGATACGACCGTTTCGGCCTACGGCGGGATCGTGCTGATCACCGGCACCTCGCGCAGGCGCCTTGCCCCCGTGAACCTCCATATCGTGATCGGAGACACGCTTATCTCCCACAATACGGCGCAGCTCGTGGAGCAGGTTTCCGAGCTGAAGAAGAAGCACCCGGAGATCGTCGGGCACGTGCTGGATGCGATCGAGGGTGTGACGCTGAGCGCCATCCACCACCTGAATAACCAGAAGGAACTGGGAAAGTACATGGACATGAACCATGCCCTCCTCGAAGCCATTGGCGTCGGTCACCCGGCGCTGTCCCGGCTCGTGCTCTCCGCACGGACTGCGGGAGCGTTCGGCGCCAAGCTGACCGGGGCCGGCGGGGGCGGGTGCATGGTTGCCGTCTGCCCGAAAGGGATCCGGCACCGGGTCGCCAAGGCGATCGAGTCCCATAATGCCCGGGCAATCGTAACAAGCATCGATACCGAGGGTGCGAGGAAAGAGAAGAATGTCTGACCGCATCATGCTCAAGCTTGGCGGGAGCGTCATTACCGACAAGAGCGGCGACTGTGTTATCGACCATGACCGGCTCGCCGGCATAGCAGAAGCTGTTGCCGGCGCACAGCGGGAAGGCATCCTGATCGTGCACGGTGCCGGTTCCTGCGGGCATCCCGAGGCGAAACGATACCGGCTCGACACGGGTGCAACCGCGGAGAATGCCGAAGGGATCGCGGTCACCCATCACGCGGTCTCTTCCCTCAACGCGGAAGTGGTCGCTGCACTGCGGAAAGCGGGCATCGAAGCGATCGGCATCCACCCGCTGCACGCGGGGTATGCCGATGAAGGCCGGCTTATCGCGTTCGAATGCCGGCAGATGGAACGGATGCTTGACCTGGGGATGGTCCCGGTGATCCACGGCGACGTGGTGATGGACCGGTCCCGGGGCGCCTGCATCGTTTCAGGCGATCAGCTGATCCGGTTCCTTGCAGGAAGACTTGCCATGCGGCGCGTGGGACTCGCCACCGATGTACCGGGAGTGCTGGATGGAGAGACGGTCGTGCCGGTGATCACACCGGCGGATTTCCGGACCCTCCAGATCGGCAGCTCAACCCATACCGACGTCACCGGTGGAATGAGAGGAAAGATCGCCGAACTTTTTGAGCTCGCATCAGCGGGCATCGGGTCGGAGATCTTCCACGTCTCCCGCATCCCGGATTTCCTTGCGGGAAGGGATTGCGGAGGAACCCGGGTCACCCGGTGAAAACCTTGAACAGGGAACATGAACAGGGAACATGAGAGGATTATGAAGGACAAGAGACGTTTTACTTCGTCGCGGAAGCTCGACCACCTGCGGATCTGCAGTGAATCAGATGTCGGGCGCGGCGATGCCGGTTTTTCTGACATACGGTTGGTGCATAATGCGCTGCCGGAGTGTGATATGGCGGCGATCGACCGGCACACGCGTTTTTTATCCCGCACGTTTGACTCCCCCCTGTTCATCTCTGCAATGACCGGCGGTCACCCCGATACCGGCATCGTGAACGCACGGCTTGCCCGTGCGGCGGAACGTTTTGGCATCGGCATGGGCGTGGGCTCCCAGCGGGCAGCGCTCGAGGACCCGGCCCTTGCAGACACGTTCTCGGTTGTCCGCGAGGAAGCGCCGAAAGCTTTCCTCGTTGCAAACCTTGGCGCGGTCCAGCTCCGCGATCATGGGATCGAGTGGGCGGAACGGGCTGTCGGGATGATCGACGCGGATGCCATTGCCATCCACTTAAACTTCCTGCAGGAAGCCATCCAGCCGGAAGGGGACCACAATGCCACGGGATGCCTTGACGCGATCCGCGAACTCTGCGACGGCATGAAAACACCGGTCCTTGTCAAGGAGACCGGATCCGGTATCTCCCTGCAGACTGCAAAGGCATGCACCGGTGCGGGCGCTGCGGCAATCGATGTCGGCGGTTTTGGCGGGACGTCGTGGGCGGCAGTAGAGAGCCTGCGTGCCGGCCGCGGCCGGTCTGCCGATGCCCGGCAGAAGAAGACCCTCGGCGAGGACTTTGCCGACTGGGGCATTCCCACGGTTGTCAGCCTCTGCGAAGTGCTTGGCACTGGCGCCCCCGTGATCGCATCGGGCGGCATCCGCTCCGGCATCGATATGGCAAAGGCACTCGCGCTCGGCGCCGATCTCTGCGGGATGGCGCTGCCACTCCTTGCACCGGCGCTTGAGAGCGATGAAGCCGTCGGAGAGGCAATCGGTGCCTTCCACCGGCAGCTGGATGCAGCCATGTTTCTTACAGGCTGCCCGCGGGTTGCCGACCTTAAGAAGGCGCGGATGTTTATTACCGGCAGGACCCGGCAGATGATCGGGATGGACAACCCCGAACGGACCGGGAAATAACAGACCGGAACCGTCAACAAAAATCATTCACACATTCACAGACCAGCAATTTACGAAAGAAAGGAGACAGTACATGGATATAGAAGTCTTGGCAGTGGGCGGATACGACGAGGTCGGGCGGAATATGACCGCCGTCCGCTGCGGAAAGGAGATCGTCATCTTCGATATGGGCTTACGGCTCGACCAGGTGATGATCCACGAGGACGCGGAGATCGAGAACATGCATTCCCTCGATCTCATCAAGATTAAGGCGATCCCCGATGATACGATGATGAACTCGATCGAGGGAACCGTCAAGGCGATTGTCTGCACGCACGGGCACCTCGACCATATCGGGGCAATCCCGAAACTGGCGCACCGGTACAACGCCCCGATCATCTCCACCCCGTACACGACCGAGCTCATCCGGCAGCAGATCTCCGGGGAGCAGAAGTTCGGTGTCAACAACAAGCTCTTTCCCTTAAAGGCAGGCCAGCGGTACACGATCTCGCAGACGCTGACCCTTGAGTTTGTCCGGATGCAGCACTCGATCATCGATACGGTGATGGCGGTCCTGCATACCCCGCACGGCGCAATCGTGTACGCCTGTGACTTCAAGTTCGACCGGACCCCGGTGATTGGAGATCCCCCGGACTTTGCAAGGCTCCGGCAGATCGGGAAGGAGGGCGTTCTTGCGCTCATTGCAGAATGCACGAATATCGAGCGTTCGGGCCGTGCCCCGTCGGAACGGATCGCCCGGAACCTTGTCCGGGACACGATAACAAGTTACGAGGACGACAAGAACGCCATCCTCGTCTCGACGTTCTCTTCGCATATCGCGCGGGTAAAGACGATCGCGGAATGCGCCCACGAGATCGGGAGAAAACCCGTTCTCCTCGGCCGCTCCATGGAGCGGTATTCCGTCACTGCGGAACAGATGAAGCTCGTCTCGTTCCCGACGACAACCAGCGTCTTTGGCAACCGGCGGACCGTTGACCGGATGCTCCGGCGCCTGATGAAGGAAGGCAAGGAGAAGTTCATGCCGATCATCACCGGCCACCAGGGAGAGCCCGGGTCGATCCTGACAAGGATTGCGACGGGAGACACGCCGTTCCTGCTCAGCAAGGGCGACAAGGTGATCTTCTCGGCAAATGTCATCCCGAACCCGATGAACTATGGCCAGCGCTACATGGTGGAGGCCCACCTGAAGCTTGCCGGTGCCCGGATATTCGAGGATCTCCACGTCAGCGGGCACGCGTACCGGGAAGACCATTACGAGCTGATCCATCTCTTAAACCCGCAGCACATCGTCCCTGCCCACGGGAACATCCGGCTGACCGGCACCTATGCCGATTTTGCCTCGGAACTCGGTTACACGCTCCATTCAGACCTGCATGTCGTCAAGAACGGCCAGCGGGTCAAACTGAACTGAGGGAACATCATGGAACTGTCCGAATACATAGAAACCACCGCACGGTCGATCGACACCATGATCGACCGGTATTTTGTCGATACGGTCGGCGAGCTGAACCAGGCGAGCGCCCACCTCCTTACCGCTGGCGGAAAGCGGCTGCGCCCCGCGGTCGTCCTGCTCGCCGCCGACGCCGTAAAACCGAACAGCTCTTCCGACCTGATGCCGGCAGCGCTTGCGCTGGAACTGACCCACACGTTCACGCTGATCCATGACGACATCATGGACGACGACACCCTCCGGAGGGGTGTGCCAACCGTCCATTCAAAGTGGGGCATGCCGACCGGCATCCTTGCCGGGGATGTCCTGTACGCGAAGGCTTTCGATTTCCTCATCCGTTCCACGGCGACCGATGAAGCAAAGTCGCGGGCAGTCTCCATGCTTGCGATAGCATGCGCAGAACTCTGCCACGGGCAGCACATGGACATGACATTCGAGAAGCGCGACGATGTCGACGAAGGGGAGTACCTGGAGATGGTCCGGAAAAAGACCGGTGCGCTCTATGCGGCGGCGGCGGGTATCGGTGCCATCCTTGCCGGCGGGAACGCGAGGCAGGTCAAGGCTCTTTACACCTACGGGCTGAATATCGGCATGGCATTCCAGATCCAGGACGATGTCATCGACCTGTTGACCCCTCCTGAAAAGAGCGGGAAGGACCGGGCGTCCGATCTCCGCGAAGGCAAGCAGACCCTGATCTGGATCAAGGCGCGGGAGAAGGGGATCGACTTAACGAAATACAAGCGGAACCTGACCGGCGCGGAGATCGATGCGGCGATCAGGGAGCTGGAAGACGCCGGCGTGATTGCGGACGTCACGGCGACGGCAAACGATCTTGTCGCGACAAGCGTAAAGCACATCGCCATCCTTCCACCCTCTCAGGAGCGCGATCTCCTCCGCCAGATCGGCGAATACTTTGTGACACGGAGCTTCTGAGATGGCAGGCGCTGACCCGCGGGAGCTGCTGCTGCGCTGCGCCCTTGCGAACGCGGTGAAGCACGGCGGCGTGCCCCAGGCGGGAGCGGTGATTGGCATGGTGATGGGGGCAAACCCGGAGCTCCGGCCAAAGGCAAAGGAGGTCTCCTCCCTTGCCCGCGACGTAATTGCCGAGGTTGCCGCGCTTGACCCGGAGAGCCGGCGCAAAAGACTCGAGGAGATCGCGCCCGAGATGATCGCCGCGCTCTCAGAGAAGCACGAGCATAAGAAGGTGCTCCCCGAGCTTGAGGATGCAAAGAACGGCGTCGTCATGCGGTTTGCCCCGAACCCGTCCGGCCCCCTCCATATCGGGCACGCACGGGCGGCTGCCCTCAACGACGCGTACGTGAAGATGTATGGCGGCCGGTATATCCTGCGGATCGAGGACACCGATCCCAAGCGTGTCGATCCCGAGGCGTACGAGACCGTCGTCGATGACATCCGCTGGCTCGGGCTCGGCATCACGGAGACCGTGTACCAGAGCGACCGGCTCCCCCTGTACTACGACCTCTGCCGGCAGCTGATCGGGAAAGGCGGGGCCTATGTCTGCACCTGCGACAACGAGCGCTTCAAGGAGCTCAAGATGGCAAAGCAGGCCTGCCCCTGCCGGGCAAATACCGTTACGCAGAACCTTGCGCTCTGGGAGAAGATGCTTGCCCACGGCTTCAGGGAAGGGGAAGTGTCGGTCCGGATTAAGACCGACCTCCTCCATCCCGATCCCGCCATGCGGGACTTCCCGGCGTTCCGGATCCTTGATTCACCCGCCCACCCGAGGAAACCGGGCGCATTTGTCTACCCGCTGATGAACTTCTCGGTTGTTGCCGACGATCACCTGCTGGGCGTAACCCACGTGATCCGGGGCAAGGACCATATCGCCAACACCCGCCGCCAGCGGTATATCTACGACCATTTCGGCTGGAAGGTACCAGTCTACCGTCACTACGGGAGGATGGGGATCGAAGGAGTCGTGCTCTCCACCTCGCAGATGCGGCTCGGGATCAAGGAGGGGACCTACTCGGGCTGGGACGATATCCGGCTCGGCACGCTCCGGGCCCTTGCCCGGCGCGGCATCAGTCCCGAGGCGGTCAAAAACGCGATGCTCGCGATCGGGATCGGCGAGACCGACATCTCGTTCTCGTGGGATAACCTGTACGCGGAGAACCGGAAGATTGTCGATCCGGTGGCGAACCGGTACTTCTTTGTCCCGGACCCGGTGACGGCGGTCATCCATGCCGCCCCCCACGTGACAACAAAGGCGCTCCTCCACCCCGCCGATGAGAAACGGGGGGTGCGGACGCTGGCCTTCAACGGATCCCTCATCCTGCCCGCGGCGGAACTCGGGGATAAGTCCCGGACCCTTCTCCGGTTCAAGGACCTCTTCAACGTCTCGGTGGAGTACGACCATGGCAGGCCCCACCTCACCTATGCAGGGAACTCCCTCGCGGACGCCCGGGCGGCAAAAGCCCCGATCATCCAGTGGCTGCCGGTCGCAGACCAGGTGCCCTGCACCCTCCGGACACCGGAAGGCGATATTGCCGGCGCCTGCGAGCCGGCTGCCCGGAACGAACTCGGGAATGTCGTCCAGTTCGAGCGGGTCGGGTTTGCGAAGATCGATTCCGTGACCGACGACGGCGTAGTGGCGTACTTCACCCACAAGTGAACCGGGGAAGTTCCGCCATCTTTTTACCCGCCATAGATAAACACCACTTATTGAATAATTCCCGCCAGCCATCTCCCGATCCCGCTATCCGGGTCGAAAAGGTGATCCGCTCGAAGCGGAGGACGATTGCGCTTGAGATCACGCATGACGCAACCCTGATAGTTAGGGCTCCCAATCGCGCCCCCGACAAAGCGATCGCCGACCTGATCCGGGAGAAGCGGGGATGGATTCTCCGGCACCTGGAGGGGATGAGACGACGTCCCCGTCCCGCCGTGCATGAGTACCTTGAAGGGGAGATCTTCCTCTTTCTCGGGGGGTTGTACCCGCTCACGTTTGTCGATGACGGGAGGAATGTCATTTCACGGCTCGACCGGCTGTATGTCTCCCGGAGCCTGCTGCCGGATATCCGGCGAAGCCTGGAACGCTGGTACATGCGGGAGGCGGAACTGATCGTAAAGGAACGGTGCGCGTATTTCTCGATGGTGACCGGGCTTGTCCCCGCCTCCGTCCGGGTCACCGGCGCCCGGCGGCGGTGGGGGTCATGCACCTCCGAAGGCAATGTCAATTTCAGCTGGCGGCTCGTACAGGCGCCGCCCGGTATCGTCGATTACGTTGTTGTCCACGAGCTTGCCCACCTCAGCCACCATAACCATTCTCAGAGTTTCTGGCACAAGGTTTCCGGGATCCTGCCGGATTACCGGGAGAGACGGGCCTGGCTTAAGGAGAACGAGCACCTGATGAGGATCTGATAACCTGCCCGCAGGCTACCGGAAAACCGGCTTCTTTGGCTCCATATCGGCTACAAACAGATGACGTTTTTCAGGCGCACGGGAACAGTCCACCGGCCGGCCCGGAAGCCGCGCCCGTCAATGCCCAGTCAATCATGGCCT
>Ga0116170_10001696_pt1 | contig 22060 bp, 18 predicted proteins | sample AD_JPNHW1_MetaG_FD_89797 | JGI IMG/M metagenome (GOLD analysis project Ga0116170, IMG submission 89797) | Active sludge microbial communities of municipal wastewater-treating anaerobic digesters from Japan - AD_JPNHW1_MetaG | ecosystem: Engineered > Bioreactor > Anaerobic > Digestate | place... | reverse complement strand
GGCTGATCCTGGTCGTCAGAGCTTGCACGGAAAGCACAGGATATTCGGAATTGAACCAGGAGCTAAAGTCTGGATCAGCAAGAAGATCACTGAGATTGCAGGACATGACCAGGGTGCTGTTCGCCGAGTCGATCGTCGTCTCGATCTCACCGATCAGGGTCTGATCCGAAAGTCCTGTTCCCGTGATCTTGTAGAGTCCGGGACTGATAACGCCGGAGACCGTGACAGTGTACATCATCGCAAAAACGGTAGGATTGGAATTAGGATCGGCAGCAGGATCGACGATCACGCACATGTATGAGTAGAAGTTCATGCCGGAACTGACAGGGAAGGTCGTGGCATTGTTCCTGATGGCGAAATAGAGCTTGGTCTCACTAAAAGCGATCTTGCTGGCAAGGATATCCAGGTGCCCGGTGCCCAGGAGCTGATCATTCGCGGGATCCTCTTCCATGACGATGAATTTGTCGTGCGTGGGAACACCTCCCGCGTCCGGATAAAAGATCGGATTGGCAAGCAGATTCCTTGTTCTGACGCCGGAATCGCCCTCACGGAAGGGGATATAATAGAATCCCTGATAGCCGATGTATTCATGAGCTGGAATCACATTCAGGATCGCCTTGCTCCAGTTATCCGAGCGGAGATAGACAGTTGAATTTGCCAGGCTCAGGTTTTCCCCACCGTCCACGAACCAAACATCCGCGTAAGCACCGGCATTGGTCAGCAGAGCTATACCCTGCGAGGCGGGCGTGAAGGGACTGCAGTAGAACTGACTTAGGTCGTTTGCTGGCAATATATGAATCGATAAGATCAGGCTCAGGACAGCCGTAATTACGATCAAACTCTTTTGCATAATGTATATCTCCTTGTTAAGGTACGTGGTGATGATTCCACCTTGCGTCATCACCCAAAACATTAATATACTAATCCCCGCAAAGGAGGATCGCTATCAGAATTTGAGCCCCAGGAGCAGAGAATATGTCTGGTTGCGAAGCTTGACCGGATCGGAGAGACTGAAGGTCGGAAGCTCCAGATAATCCCAGCCGAGGACGAAGCGAAACTCAGCGCTGAGATCGACCTTCCCGGTGTAATTCACACCCGCTCCATAGACGAAGCTGAAATCGAACTGATTCACACCGGCGAGGTCAGACTCTTCAGAGATAGGGATCTCGTCAAAATCGTCACCGGATGGCAGATAGACCTTGCCGCGGAGCTTGTGATGAGAGTGGATCTTCAGGCCCATCGCCGTGCCTGTTATCCCCTCGAGAGAGAGCTTGTCCCAGCAGTCCGTATGCAACCTCAGCAAAACTGGGATCTCCAGATAATCCAGGTCATACTCAACGTTCATGACTGCCGGCCTGGCGAAATCCTCCCCATCCATCGAGTAGATCGTGATCTTCTCCCGCGAGCCTTTCTGGGAATAGAGAACTTCATAGCCGAGACGCAGCTCGGGGAGGACAAGATAGTTCATATACACACCGGTCGCGAAGCCGGGGCGTATGCCGGGATCGACCGCAAAATCCTGATCGACTAGCTTGGGAGCATAGTGCTGGGCAAGATTCATGCCGAGCCTGAGCCCGAATTCTCTGGGGATGGACTTGGCGGAAAGTGACGCGAAAGATACGAGAAAAAGAAGGACAGGCAACCAATGTTTTTGAGGACTAAGCAGGTTCATCATGCTCATCTATGCTATCCTTGCATAGATATTCAGGAGCCGCTTGTTAACAAACGAAGCTGCTCTTTCTGCACCAGATCGTGCAGATAGACCGGCAAACCAGCTTTATCATGGTAAATCGCATCGTTCGGAGTGATCGGAGGAAGGATGCTGATCTTGACCTTGCGGCTATGGATGCTGCCATCGATCTCGAAGATGCGCCAGGTTCCGCTCACAGCGAAAGGAAGGATGGTCGCCTCTGCCATGGTTGCCAGCTTAAAGCTTCCTGCTTTGAACTCCGCCATACTATCGCTCTTGGCGCGTGTTCCCTCCGGAAAGATCACGATGGGATTCCCGGCTTGAATGATCCTGACGCTTTCCTGGAAGGATTTGATCGCCTCTCTGGCACTGCTGCGATTGATGAAGACACTAGGTAAGAGCTGCATCCACTGGCTGATAATAGGGACTTTCTTCAGCTCCTGCTTAGCGATAAAACCTGCGGATATTCCCATCCATCCCAGCAATGAAGGGATGTCGAACAAGCTCTGATGATTGCCGATCAGGCAGATACGATGATCTTGGGGAATATTTTCCAGTCCGGTGATCTCGACCGTTGAGCCAGTTGAGAGCACAGTAGTCCTTGCCCAGAAACGGACTATCATATAAACGACACCACGCTTCATCCTGTGAGTCATGAAGATACCGAAGACGTAGTAGATGATCAATGCCATCAAACAGACGAGCATGAACAGTATGTAAAAGACCTTCCAGAGAAATGATATTGGCTTCATGATCTCCCTCAATAGCTGAGATTTACCCATTCTTCATAGATGTTGTGCTGGGATGTGACCCAGCCTTTCTTCTTCAGGGCATAGTTGATCGTCTTCCAGAAGAGATGACCCCAGAAGGGATAATCGACCGGGTCAAACGTCGTGTTGTGCCAGAGCAGGGAAAGATGCGACTGGTATTTCTCCGCCAGATCGATCAGACGTTTCAGGGAACGCAGCGCGCTGACATAGGAGAGGTTCATGGCTTTCTTGGAGAAGAGGGTCGTATCCATCACGATCAGGGGAATTTCCAGCACGCGGAACGGCCTGTTCTCCTCGATATTGAAAGGAAAGAAGGGGAAGGAAATACCGGCGCGGAAACCGAGATTCTCCCAGTATCCCAGAGTAGAATCGTACTTAATACCCGCCTTTTCCAGGATACTGAAGCTCTTTTGATAGTCGAAATTCAGGTAGTGAGTGCGATATCCAGTCGGATTGAAGCCGATCTTGCGCAGGTTCTCCAGCTCGTCCTCCAGCTTAACGGGATCGAAAGCTGATTCCGGCGATCCATGCAAACCGATCTCCTGCTGACCGAGAATGTCCAGGATCTGCTCTTTGGCGACCACATTGAAGAGATAATTCTGCCGTTTGTCCTCAAAGTCATTCCGCGCGAGCAGGAACCAGGTCGAATTGACTCCTGATTCTGCCTCGTCGCGAGCGATGTTCTTGACGATGCGCCAGGGATTGTGGATGAGATTCTTGTGGATCCCATGCGCGAATATCTTGTAGAGAGCAAGGATCGGTCGCTTTGGCAGAGTACGCAGGTTGTACTTCAGATTCTCCGTCCGCTGATGCTTGTCCCAATAGTCCCAATAGTCGATATCATGCGAGATGGAGACCACAAAGCGCTTATCCTTCGCCCAGTTGATGTCTCGTATGAACTGAGGACAGAACTTGTTCATGGCATAGAGCAGAATCTGGGCATAGACGTCCACGACCGGTACTTCCGTGAAATCCCAGCGGTAGCCAAGGGATTGACGATAGTCGACGCGTCCGCCCTTCATGCCTCTGGCGCTGAGGATATACTCATGCCAGCAGGCGAGGAAGTAAAATCCACTGGCGATGATGTCCTTGCGGATGATGCAATGATCCTCCGCGAGGGCAAAGATCGCGCCTCCCTCAGAGAAGAGGAAGGGGATCTGCTCACCCTTGAACTTGCAGAAGTTCACGCCATCGAGGGGGTAAAGCTCCCGCTCTTCGAAGAAATTCTCCGTCTCGGGATCATGATAGATCTTGATCGGCACATCCAATTCCGTCTCTGGCCCATAGTAGATATGGCTTCCTTCATGGTAACTGCCGTAGATGAACTTCGGATTTAGACGCAGGATATAGCAGAATGTGCGCAGGACAAACTCCGCCTTGGGGATATATCGAGGCTCCAGATTCAGGAGGATATTGATGTTTGGATATCTATCCATTGGATTGAGGCTCTGTTCCTTCAGCCTTAGGCACGGATTTCTTCGGGGGCTGCTTTCGGGGAAGCAGCACGGTTTTCAGGACTTCATTGACTTCCGAGACGAACTGCACCTCGACCCCTTCGAGGATATCCATGGTGAAATCAGCGATCGTCTCGCGATTCTCTTCCGGAATGATCAGATGCTTGATCCCTGCGCGTTTGGCGGCAAGGATCTTCTCCTTGAGCCCGCCGATGGGCAGAACCTTCCCTTGCAGGGTGATCTCTCCCGTCATTGCGATATCGTGCCTCACCGGTGAACCGGTGAAGAGAGACGCAAGTGTCGTAGCAAGAGTGATACCTGCGGACGGTCCATCCTTGGGTACTGCTCCGGAGGGGAAATGTATATGCACGTCGTAGGTGCTGAAATCCTTCGGATAGATGTGGAATCTAGCGTGATTTGCCTTGAGATAGCTGATGGCTATCTTGGCTGATTCTTTCATTACTTCGCCCAGCAGACCGGTAAGCATGATCGCTCCCTTCCCGGGCATTTTGATCGCTTCGCAGAAGAGGATCTCACCGCCATAGGCTGTCCAGGCAAGCCCTGTCGCAACGCCCACTTCCGGCTTACGATTGGCAAGCTCGAGGGAGTATTTACGGGGACCCAGGAAGTCTTTGACCTGGTCTCCGGTGATGTTGTAAGAGATATCCTTTTTAGCTGCCGCTTCACGGGCGATCTTGCGGAAGATAGAGCCGATCCGGCGCTGGAGAGTACGCACTCCCGCTTCGCGCACATAGTAGCGGATCAATTCCTGCAGGGCTGTTTTTTGCAGCTTGACGTCAAAGCCCTTGAGCCCGTTGTCATCGAGTTCCTTGGGGATCAAATAACGCTTCGCGATCTCGATCTTATCCAGTTCCAGATAGCTGGTGAACTCAATGATCTCCATCCTGTCTCTGAGAGGCGCGGGAATCGTTTCCAATGAGTTTGCCGTGGTGATGAACATCACTTCCGAAAGATCGAAAGGCAAGTTCAGATAATTGTCCACAAAGCTGTTATTCTGTTCCGGATCGAGCACTTCGAGGAGCGCTGACGCCGGGTCACCGCGGAAGTCTCTGCCGAGTTTATCGATCTCATCCAGCATAAAGACAGGATTGGCTGTGCCCTGACGCTTGATCTCCGTGATGATCTTGCCCGGCATGGCACCGATGTAAGTACGCCGGTGACCGCGTATTTCCGCCTCGTCGTGTATTCCGCCGAGACTCATGCGGATGAACTGGCGGTTCAAAGCCCGGGCGACGGACTTGCCGATCGAGGTCTTTCCCGTTCCGGGAGGGCCGACAAAGCAGAGGATAGGACCCTTGAGGTGTCCCTTCAGCTTCTTCACCGCGATGTATTCCAGAATCCGTTCTTTCGGCTTTTCCAAGCCATAGTGATCCGTCGCTAGGATCCGCTCGATCTTCTTCATATCCAGCCGGTCTTTGCTCATCTTGGTCCAGGGGATATTCACGATCCATTCGAGATAGTTGCGCACCACCGCGTATTCACTTGCGGCAGGCTGCATTGCTGAGAGCCGTTCAAGCTCATCCAGCGCTACTTCCTTCACATAATCGGGAAGATCGTTTTTCTCGATCAGGTCATGCCACTTGAGGATTTCCTTGGAAACTTCGTCATTCTCGCCCAATTCTCTGCGAATGGCATCCATCTGTTCACGCAGATAATAGCGGCGCTGATCTTCGTTCATCTCAAGCTGGATGTTGTTGCGGATATGGTTTTCGACCCGCATCTGCTTGATCAGTTCCGCCAGGCAGTTATTCAGGTACATATAGCGTTTATGCAGATCGATCAGTTCGAGCAGTTTCTGCCTGTCCTCGAGGGGCAGCTCGATGTTGCCGGCAATGATGTCCGCGACTCTTCCCGCCTGCTTGATATTGTTCAGTCCGCTGATCATCTCTTTGTTCAGCAGGGTGCTTTCTGAGGCGATCTTATCCAATAGCTCGAGAGCTATATTGTGTAAAGCGTGTATTTCGGTGTCTTCCGTATAGGGTTCTGTAATGGACTCCACATCGACCATGGTGAAGGGTTCGCGTTGAACCACCTTCTGCAGTCTGATGCGTGAACTGCCCTGCAGGAGCAGGCTGATCGAGCCGTCCTGATTGCGCAGCATCCGCAGGATCGTGACGGCGGTGCCGATCTCGAAAAATCCCGTATCTGTGGGTTTTTCCTTGTCCTTATCCAAAAAGAACGCCATCGTCTTGTCGCTGGAGAGAGCGTGATCGATCACGAGCTTGGACTCTTCGTCCGAGATCACCAACGGCATGAGCAGGAAGGGAAACATCACCACATTCTGCATATGCAGGACTGGTAAAGTTCTGGGAATTCTGCTGGTTTGGTCTTCCATTTTGCGCTCCTGTTTTATTTTCTCAATTATAACAATATAACGCACTCCGCAAGTATGTAAAGCGGAATGAGACTTCAATCTCTGCGAGTGCTGATTTTTTGGCAAGAAGATTTATTTTTATCAGGGAGTGGGGGTGCCGTCTCGATGCTGCGCGTGCTGAAGTCCCAATGTAAGAAATGTAGTTCATTCGCCGTAGCCAAGCTTGAATTGATCTCTGGTCCGGAAGGGCGAAATGGACTTCATTGCAGCAGATCGCGGGAGGTATGGTTTGATGCTGCGTGTCCAGGTTTGATGCTGCGCGTCCTGAAGTCCAAGACGGCGTTGAGACAGGATGTTAACTGAAGACTTGTTAGCCGTCTTGAACTCCAGACTTAGATACGTCTTGAACTCCAGACTTAGACATGGCGACAGGATGTCGCCGCTACATTTTCTCCCTATTTTCTGCCTATCCCCTCTCTATCATCTTACGTCATGACATAAGATGATAGAGAGGGGATAGAGATAAGATATCAGTTTGATAAAAGCCATAGAAAGGGAGTGATTACAATTTCCTTGACGTTCTGGCACATCCTATAATCCTGCGTCTTATAAAGAATTATAGGTGAGAATTGATGACCCTCAAAGAAATAGCCACGCTACTTGAAGCTGAAGTGCTTACGCAGAAAGCGAATATGGAGATACCCGTACCATGCGCTTTCGCCTCTGACCTGATCAGCGATATCCTGATGTGCACCAAAGAGCCGACCCTACTCTTAACTGGGCTGGCAAATACACAAGTTATTCGTCTTTCTGACATGATAGATATTTCCGCCATAGTCTTTGTGCGGGGGAAGATACCCACTCAGGAACTGATCGAAATGGCTGAAGAGCGGGGACTTCCTCTCCTGCGAACGACCATGACCATGTACCGCTCCAGCGGTATCCTTTACAATGCCGGTCTGCGCAGCTGCAAGATCTGATAGTTTGAGCGACAGATGGCTGAATATTTAAATCAGAATCCACTGTACCAATCCGCGGTCGAGACCTTCTTTTCGGATATGCCCGAAGCGGAAGTGACTCTCGAATTCATCGTTCCCGAAAAGGACTTTAACAACGCCGGCAAAGGCAGCGCGGAGGTCAAGAATCTACTCAAACGGTTAGGAGTGGATTCGGAGATCCTGCGCCGGATCGCGGTCGCCTCCTATGAAGCTGAGATCAACGTCGCGGCTCACTCCCGCGGGGGTAAGATGGTCTCCAACGTTTACGATGAGCTGATCCATATCTGCTTCGTGGACGAAGGTCCCGGGATCGGCGACATCGAACAAGCGATGCAGCCGGGCTTTTCGACGGCGGATGACCTCGTGAGAGAAATGGGATTTGGCGCCGGACTCGGTCTTCCCAACATTAAAAAGAACTCCGATTGGATGCGGATCCGCTCCAATGCCGGAGATAGTACGACCCTGGAACTAATCATCTTTTTTGCCTGATATATGGATAACACAGAAGCAAAGTATTTTCACGCTATCCGGATCCTCGAGGATAACTGCACCGGCTGTACCGCCTGTGTGCGGGTTTGTCCGACGGAAGCGATCCGGGTCCGTGACCGCAAGGCAGTTATCGATCCGAACCGTTGCATCGACTGCGGCAATTGCGTAGCCACCTGTCAGTTCCACGCTATCATTCCACGCTCAGATTCTCTGGAACTGCTTCACAACTTCAAGTATAAAGTAGCCATCATCTCCTCCTCTTACGCAGGTCAGTTTACCGAAGACATCAGCTATGGAGTCGCCAAGCAAGCTCTCTATGAGCTTGGTTTTGACGAAGTCGCGGAAGAAGCGATGGTGACGAACTTCATGATCAGAATGATCAGAGAATACATCAGAGAAAACAGGGATAAGCGGCCCATACTCTCCTCAAACTGCCCCGCTGTCGTGCGGTTGATCCAGGTTAAATATCCCTCTCTGCTGCCAAATCTCTTTCATCAGGAAGCGCCGATGAGTATTCTCACCCGCTACCTGCGTGAGAAGATCGCCGCTGAACGACACCTCAAAGACAACGAACTGGGCATCTTTCTCATCGTACCCTGCGTCGCTCACGTCACTGCCGTCCATCAGCCCGAAGGTGCGTATAAACACCTGCAGGATGGAGCTTTCTCTATCGGCATGATCTATGGGAAAGTTCGCGAACATCTCAAGAAATTCCAGAACAATCCCATGGAAGTCGAGACTTTCAGCAAGGGACTGACCTGGGCGTTGTCCGGCGTGCAAGCGGAATTGGTCGATTGTGAGGACATCAGAGCCTTGTCCGTCAACGGTATTGAGAACGTCATGGATATCCTTTCACGGGTCGAAGACCACTATCTGGATCAGTATGATTACATCGTACTGAGAAGCTGCACAAACGGTTGCGTGGGTGGTTGCCTGAACGTGGAGAATCCCTTTGTCGCCATGAGCAGGATCAAAAAGATGATCAAGGAAGCTCCGGAGCAGAGCTTTGATGAAGAGCCTCTCTCCGATCTGCACGATCAGGGTGAGTTCGATGTCGTACCCCTCACTCCCCGTTCCATTCTGGAACTGGATAAGGACATTAAAAGCGCGATCCAGAAGATGAAAAAGATCAACGAGTTCCTCATTCTCCTGCCGGGATTGAATTGCAGCGCCTGTGGTTCGCCAAGCTGTTACGCGCTTGCCGAAGATATCGTTCAGGGACGAGCCACGATCGACGATTGCGTCGTCCTGCTCAAACGCCACAGCCACGATGAAGGGGCTGAGGATGATTCCGAAGAATAATAAACAGTAGGATAAATACTTATGTCTCTAACTCTTAGTACTTACATGGAAGCGATCAATGGGCAGAATCTCACCCCCGCGATCAAGCCCTCTGAGATCGAACTTACCGGCGCTTACGTTTCCGATATGCTGTCCGATGTGATGGGCAACGCCAAACCCGGACAAGCCTGGATCACGATCATGAAACATATGAACGTGGTGGCAGTCGCCTCCATGGCAGGCATCCCCGCGATCATCTTTGCCAAGGACAGTATCCCCGATACGGCTGTGGTGGAAAAAGCCCTGGAAGAAGGGGTTTGCCTCATTTGCAGCTCTCAGCCCACATTCGACGTGGTTGGCATATTATATAAACTCTTGGGATATTAACCGCTTCCCCTGATGCGCACCTACCGCGCCGATCTGCACATCCATTCTGTTCTTTCCCCCTGCGGGGGTCTGGAAATGTCCCCCGGAGCAGTCGTCGCACGGGCAAAAGCGCTGGGGTTGGATTGGATCGCCATAACCGATCATAACAGTATGGCAAATTGTCCCGCCTATGGGAAGGTTGCGAGAGACGCAGGACTAGCCTTCAGTTGGGGAGTTGAAGTTCAAAGCGCGGAAGAAATCCACTTTCTGGTCTATTTTGACGATATTGATGCGGCTTCGGACTTCGATCACGAGCTCTATAACTCCTTGATCCCCATGGAGAACGATGTAGATTTCTTTGGTGATCAAGTTGTTATTGACGAAAATGAGGACATAATAAGAATGGAGAATCGTGCCTTGGCTAACTCATCTTTATGGGATATTAGCGAGTTATATGACCACGCGGTATCTTACGGTGGGTTTGTGATGCCGGCTCATGTTGACGCTTCGGCGAACAGCATTATCAGCCAATTGGGCTTTATGCCGGATGATCCGGTGTTCGATGCCTATGGCTTGACGGCAAGGTGTGACGCGCTGAAGTGGATCTCGAGACAGCCCTTCTTTGCGGGCAAGGCACTGATCCGTAGTTCAGACGCCCACTATCTGGATGATCTGGGCTCAGGATACTCGCTGATCCGGGTCGCCGAGCCGACCGTGAAAGAGCTGCGACAGGCTGCTCTGGGACTTGAAGAACGAAGAATAGAAATATAAAAAATAGAGAACAAGGAGGAGAAATGACTCCCTCAACCCAGTTTGACAATGCACTTTATGAGAAGTTGCATCAGGTTATTGAAGAGAAGAAGAACCTTCAGAACCCCGTGATCGAGATCCTTAGGATCGCACAGGAGATCTTTGGCTATCTTCCCGTCGAAGTTCAGGAATTTGTCGCCTCTGAAATGAACATTCCCGCCAGCAAGATCTATGGGATAGTGACATTCTACAATTTCTTTAGCATGAAGCCCCGCGGCAAGTACATCATCAACGTTTGTACCGGTACTGCTTGTTTCGTCAAAGGCGCACCCAGGCTGATCCAAATGATCTCTGACCTGCTGGGCATCCAGATGGGCGAAACCACTCCGGACGGACGTTTCACCATGAGTGCGGTTCGCTGCGTCGGTGCCTGCTCCCTTGCGCCGGTCTTCGTCATCGGTGAAGAAGCGTTTGGCAGAAGCGAGAACAAAGACAAGATCGCTGAGATACTGAAGCGTTTCGATTGATCTGAGCCATGCAAGATATATCGTTGCACCTTCTGGACATAATCGAGAATTCGGTTCGGGCAGGGGCAAAACACATCAAGGTGCGTGTGATCAACAATGTCCCAGAGAATGTCCTCCGGCTGATCGTCGAAGACGATGGGATCGGGATGGATTCCCAGACCATGCAGATGGCTCAGGACCCCTTTTATACCAGCAAACTCGAGCGCGAAAAGAAAGTCGGGCTCGGGATACCTCTGTTTAAACAAAATGCCGAACTATGTAACGGCTCATTCAAGATGGCAAGCGAACCCGGCTTTGGCACGGTGCTGACCGTTGACTTTCAACTGGATCATATCGACAGAATGCCTCTGGGCAACCTCAAGGATACTCTCCTTGGGGCGGTTGTGGGGCATAGCGAAGTGGATTTTTACATCAACCTCATCTATCAGAGTCCCTTTGCCACGCAATCATTCCTGTTTGATACTGCCGCGATCAAAGAAGAACTGGGTGATATCCCGCTCACCTATCCTGATGTTATAGAATACATAGACCAATCATTATTAGAAGGAATACAAAATACAAACATGGAGGATGTCTGATGAAAACACTTGCAGACCTGAAGAAAATCCGTGAGAAAGCCCAGGAAGAAATGAAGCTTCGTGGCGGAAACGTGCGCATGAAAATCGTGGTCGGGATGGGAACATCCGGAATCGCTATGGGTGCGCGTGAAGTGATGAAGACTTTCCTGGAAGAGATCGCGAACCGTAACCTGACCGATGTCCTGGTGACACAGACAGGCGAAAAGGGGCTTTCTTCTATGGAACCTGTGGTCGATGTTATCGAAGAAGGTAAGGAAAAGATCACTTATGGTAACATGAGCCCTGAAAAAGTCAAGAAAGTAGTCGTGGAACACATCGTTAATGGCAGAATCGTCTCCGATTATGTAGTCGCCACCGGCAACTAAGGAAGGAGAGCTGTAAAATGTCACTAAAACGTATTGATCTGCTGATCTGCTGTGGATCCGGTTGTGTATCAGCCGGTTCGCTGAAGATCAAGGAGAAGTTTCACGAAGTCCTCGATCAAAAAGGACTGACGAGCGAAATCAACATCATCGAAACAGGATGTATGGGACCCTGCGACTACGGTCCGGTCATGGTCATCTATCCTGAAGGTATCTTCTACAAGAAGGTGACCGTCGAAGACGTCGAAGAGATCGTCACAGAACATTTTGAGAAGGGCAGACCGGTCAAGCGTCTGATGTTGCAAGATATGGATGAAAAGACCATCCCTGCTCAGAAAGACGTCCCATTTTACCAGAAACAGATCAAGGTCGCGCTCGAAAACTGCGGCTACATCGATCCCGAAAGCTTGGACGAGTACATCGCCACCGGTGGTTATGAGGCACTGGGAACAGTACTTACTACGATGAAGCCTCTCGACGTGATCGAGATCATCAAGAACTCCGGTTTACGCGGAAGAGGCGGCGGCGGATTCCCCACTCACATCAAGTGGAAAATGGTGCATGATGCCGTAGCTGACCAGAAGTACTATATCTGCAACGGCGACGAGGGCGACCCCGGCGCGTTCATGGACCGTTCCCTACTCGAAGGCGATCCGCATCGTATCCTCGAAGGTATGATGATCGGTGCCTACGCAATGGGGGCGTCCCGTGGTTACCTCTATATCCGCGCTGAATATCCCCTCGCGATCAAGCGCATCAAAATGGCTATCGCGCAGGCTCATGAAATGGGTCTGATGGGTGAAAACATCTTCGGAAGCGACTTCTGCTTTGACGCTGAAGTGCGTACCGGCGCGGGAGCCTTCGTCTGCGGAGAAGAGACTGCTCTGATCCACTCCATCGAAGGTAATCGCGGCAATCCCTCTCCCAAGCCTCCTTATCCAGCCGTCAGCGGTCTCTGGGGCAAACCCACCGTGGTGAACAACGTCGAGACTCTCGGTAATATTCCCACCATCTTCCGCAAAGGCGCTGAGTGGTTTGCTTCCATGGGAACAGCTACCTCCAAGGGCACCAAGGTGTTCGCCCTCACTGGCGATATCCGTAATACCGGATTGGTCGAAGTCCCAATGGGCATCACCCTGCGTGAGCTGATCTTCGATGTCGGCGGCGGTATGGTCGGTGACCGTAACTTCAAGGCTGTCCAGCTTGGCGGACCTTCCGGAGGATGTCTCACGACGGAACATCTTGATGTTCCAGTGGATTATGAGACTCTCAAGGAAAAAGGCGCTATGATGGGCTCCGGCGGTGTTATCGTGATGAACGACCAGAAGTGCATGGTGAATGTCGCCAAGTTCTTCATGGATTTCTGCGTGGATGAATCCTGCGGAAAGTGCTCTCCCTGCCGTATCGGACTCAAGCAGCTCTATGAGATCCTGGAACGCATCACCAATGGTGAAGGCAAGGAAGGCGACATCGACGAGCTTATCCGTTTGGGAGAAGCGGTCAACAAGCTTTCTCTCTGCGGTTTGGGCCAGACAGCACCGAATCCTGTCCTTAGTACTCTACGCTATTTCCGTAATGAGTATGAAGCCCACATTCGCGATAAAGCTTGCGCCAACAAAGTCTGTCTGCCTCTCATGCACTTCAACATCCATAAAGACAAGTGCATAGGTTGCTCACTTTGCGCCCGCAAGTGTCCCGTCACCTGCATCAGCGGTTCCCGCGAGGAAAAATACACGATCCACCAGCTTGATTGCATCAAGTGCGGCAACTGCATGGAAGTCTGTCCTGTCAAAGCGATCGACAAAATTGCAGGCATGCATCCAGAAGTAGTTGCCCATAAAATAGCCGAGAAAAAAGCTCTCGAATCCGAAGACTAAGGAGTTCTTATGTACCAAGAGATTTGCAGTAAATATGCTCCTACCAAGGATAACCTGATCTATATCCTGCACGAGATCCAGGACACACATCCTCAGCATTATATTTCTGAGGAAGCTGTGGACTATATCGCGCAGTATCTGAATATCCACGCCAATCACATCTATGGCGTCCTGACATTCTACACGATGTACAGCACCAAGCCTCGAGGAAAGAACATCATCCGCCTGTGCGAATCTCCACCCTGCTACATCAAAGGCTCGGAAAACATCCTCCGCAAGCTTCATATCCTCCTGGGAGTCGAAACCGGAGAAACGACCAAGGACGGCGAGTTCACTCTTGAGCTCTGCGCCTGCCTCGGCGTCTGTGGTAATGCCCCTGTCATGATGATCAACGATGACGTCTATGGTGATCTCACCGAAGAACGTGTCGAAGAGATCATCACCAAGATCAGAGGGAGGAAATAATGAAGTTCTATCGCAGTCACATCCTGATCGGCATCAGCGAGACCTCACTCAATGCCGGAGTTCAGGCATTCATTCCCACTCTGCGCCAGGAGCTTGCTAAGCACGAGCTTACCGAGGAGATCAATATCCTGGAAACAGGTCCTCTTGGATTCTTCGGAAAAGGAATCTGCGTCACGGTTTATCCGGAGAACATCAGCTACAGTGATCTGAAACTTGAAGACATCCCCGAGCTAGTCTCGGAACATTTCCTCAAGGGACGTCCCGTAAGCCGGTTGCTCTTCGATTCAGCGACCAAGTTCCAGCCAAAGTTCAATTACGAAAGCCGTATCGTTCTGCGCAATTCCGGTATCATCGATCCGGAAAGCATAGACGAATATATCGGTGCCGGCGGTTATGAGGCTTGGGAAAAAGCCCTTACTCAGATGCAGCCAGCCGAGATCATCAATGAAGTAAAAGCCTCCGGTCTTCGCGGACGTGGTGGCGCGGGCTTCCCCACCGGAGTGAAATGGACGTTTACGGCTCCGATCGACGCTCCTCAGAAGTATATCGTCGTTAATGCCGACGAAGGCGAACCCGGCACCTTTAAAGATCGTTTGATAATGGAAGGTGACCCGCATCAGCTCCTCGAAGGCATCATGATCGCCGCACGCGCAGTCGGAGCCACAAAAGCATGGATCTATATCCGGGGTGAATACAAGCTCTGCATCGAACGTCTTCGCCTTGCCATCAAGCAGTGCAAGGACTACGGCATCATTGGCGAGAACATCTTCGGAAGCGGATTTGACCTCGATATCGATCTCAAGATCGGTGCCGGAGCATATGTCTGCGGTGAGGAAACAGCCCTGATCGAATCTCTTGAAGGTAACCGTGGTAATCCCCGCTGGAAGCCGCCATTCCCGGGTGTCAAAGGACTCTGGCAGTGCCCGACTGTCGTAAACAACGTCGAGACTCTCGCCAACGTTCCTTACATTATCCAGAAAGGCGCGGAAGCTTTCAAACAACACGGAACTCCTGAATGCAGCGGCACCAAGGTCTATACGATCCTAGGCGACGTCGCTCATCCCGGACTTTGCGAAATCGATATGGGAACCACTCTGCGTACCATCATCAATGAATACGCCGGTGGAATGAAGAAAGGCTTCAAGTTCAAAGCAGCGCTTGTTGGCGGAGCCGCCGGCGTGATCCTTCCCGATCGTCTCCTGGACGTTAAGATGGATTTTGCCAGCCTCAACCAATACGCCGCCGTTCTTGGCTCCGGAGCCATCCTCGTGATGAACGAACATCAGAGCATAGTCGATATCCTCTGGTCGATCCTGCGTTTCTTCCGCCATGAATCTTGCGGAAAGTGCGCTCCCTGCCGTAATGGCAGCCAGATGCTGTACCAATTGATCAGCAAGATCAAGAAGGGAGAAGGCACTATGGATGACGTCGAGCAGATGCAGATCATTGCCGAGACAATGTTCAACACTTCGTTCTGCGCCCTCGGTCAATCGCCCATTATGGCGATCCGCAGCGCGATCGAGAACTTCAAAGATGAATTCATCGCTATAACTAAGAAATAAGAGATAAAAGAGGATTTGAACTATGGCTAAACAAGTCAATGTTTGGATTGATGGGCATCATCTGGAAGTTCCCGATACCATGACCATCATCGAAGCAGCGGATAAATACGGGATCAATATCCCCCGCCTGTGCTATCATCCCGATCTTCCCCCAACCGCCAATTGCGGCGTCTGCGTCGTCGAGCTTGCCGGCAATCCCGCCCCCAAGCGCGCGTGCTGCACCCCCGTGACCGAAGGTATGAAGATCACCACCAATTCACAGAAACTTCGCTCCTACCGCAAGACCCTCGTGGAGATGATCCTTTCGAACCACGAAGTCACATGCCCCACCTGCGGAGCAAATAATAAGTGCGAACTCCAAACCCTGGCGAACAACCTCGGTGTCGATCCTGAAGCACTTCCCACCATCCTGCACAAGCAGCCTCTGGACACCAGCAGCCTCTCGATCGTGCGTGATATCAATAAGTGTATCGCCTGCGGTCGTTGCGTCACTGTCTGTAACGAAGTCCAGACTGTCTATGCCCTTACCTTCAGCGATCGCGGCATCGATGCTCATATCGACACTGCTTTCTCAAACGGTATGGCAACCAGCCCCTGCGTCAATTGCGGTCAATGCACCGTGTATTGCCCCACCGGCGCCTTGCGTGAGAAGAGCGAAGTCGATGAAGTGTGGAATGCCATCCTTGACGATACCAAACACGTCGTCGTCCAGGAAGCGCCCGCTATCCGCGTTTCCCTTGCCGAAGAATTTGGCATGGAGCTTGGAACCGTCACCGCCAAGAAGATGTATGCCGCACTGCGTAAGATCGGGTTCGATGCCATCATGGATACGAACTTCACTGCCGACCTGACCATTATGGAAGAAGGCACGGAATGCGTTACCAAGCTGAAATCCGGCTCAAAGCGTCCGCTCATCACTTCCTGCTCACCCGGCTGGATCAAGTTCATGGAAACCTACTATCCCGACCTTGCGGATTGCGTTTCCACGGCAAAATCACCCATGTCCATGTTCGGCGTTCTTTCCAAGACCTACTATGCCCAGGAACAGAACATCGATCCCGCGAACATCGTCTCCGTCGCGGTCATGCCCTGCACCGCCAAGAAGTTCGAGGCACGTCGTCCCGAACTGCGTGACAGTGGTTTTCAGGATACAGACTATGTCCTGACCACTCGTGAATTCATCCGCATGATCAAGGAAGCCGGAATCGACTTCAAGTCCATCAAAGAGGAAGAAGCCGATGAAGGCATGAGCTTCTACACAGGTGCCGGAACCATCTTCGGCGCAACCGGTGGCGTGATGGAAGCCGCCATTCGTAGCGCATATACCCTTGTCACAGGCCAAGAGCTGGAAGACATTGATATCAAAGTCGTACGCGGACTTCAAGGCGTGAAAGAAGCCGTCGTTCCCGTTCCCGGTTTTGGCGATCTCAAAGTTGCCGTGGCGCACGGTCTCTCCAATGCCCGCATCGTCATGGACGCCATCCGTGAAGGACTCAAGACCAAGGGTGAATCCCCCTGGCACTTCGTCGAGATCATGGCTTGCCCCGGCGGTTGCGTCGGTGGTGGCGGACAGCCCTATGGCAACAATATGGCTATGCGCGCCCGTCGTGGCGAAGGTCTCTATGAAGAAGACCGTAAGCTCACCTACCGCAAGAGCCATCACAATCCCGAAGTAAAGAGGATCTACGAACGCTTCCTCGGCGCTCCCAATTCCGAGCTAGCGATAAAACTCCTGCATACTCATTACTTCGAACGCTCTGTCTCCAGCGGACAGGTCGTCAGGGAAGCAACCCATAAACACCATTAATAACGGGTATCTACCCTTAATAAGAAAAGCCGGAAGTTCTCTCTTCCGGCTTTATTTATTACTGATCCAATAACTCGAAAACGATACTGGTTAGACTACTCAATTATTCACAAGAAAAGATTGCCAAGGTGATACTTCCACGAGTTGGTTGTCCTGGAATATCACAATATAGAATTTAACCGACATCGACCAGGGGGGTAGATGAAGTTCTGAGTAGGGAATGATCAAACGAACATCTGAATATGATATATCATCGCCACCCGGCAATACATACGTGGAAGTCATAACCTGTCCCTCTTGGGTGCGAAAGAGATAATTCCCATCCCAGAGTTTATCACCATTCTGTTGGAAGAATAGAGCGTAAACATCAAGCTTCTGACCTGAGTATTGGTAGCACCTGATACTAGAATGAATCAATAAACAATTCGTTCCGCTATAGAAAATATTATGTTGCAGCCAGACCCTATCAATAACAACTCCTTTGTTCATTTGCTTAGATCCTTGGGTAGTTTGACTGGTTTTCTCCCTATCAGGCACATCAACGGCCTTTGCTTCAACAGGAGCAGATGATCTTGACTCTGATCGATCACTTTCAGTCTTTGCGGTTGAGTCTTCAGCTGAGGTCTCTTGTATTTGATTCAACTGTATTGCTAATCCAACCATTGCGAACAAAAACAAACATCCGACTAACAATCCTGTGATTAGCATAGCTTTACTTGATCGTGGATGTCTTGATTTTACACCTGTCGACGGGGGAAGTTGTGACAAGATATGATGCCCCTTGTTTTCTAAGGATACTACTGTGTCATCAATACCTCTATTTAAAGGGCTGAGAGGAATTGCTTCGTGTTTATCTTTCTGTGAATTTATTAGAATCGAACTAGCACTTGGTCTGCCATCTGGTTGTTTATTCGTCATCCAATTTAGTAATTCAATTGACTGATCGCTTATAAAAGGATAACGTTGTCGTGGATTCGGCAAGGGTTGATAGATGATCTTCTCTGATATGGAAAAATCACTTTCTGTTCTGTTGTCATAGGGTGGGTTCCCGCTCAACATCTCATAGAAGGTAACTCCCAAGGAATAGACATCTGATTTGTAATCGATATTTGTACTGTCTCTTACTTGCTCAGGACTCATGTATACAAGTGTCCCAATTAGCGCTCCAGGCAGTGTTTTCCCACCTCCTTCTACTAACCGCGCAATACCAAAATCCATGACTTTTACTGCATCATCCGGCATGAGCATGATATTGCTTGGTTTTATGTCTCGGTGAATGACTCCATGACTGTGAGCATAAGCTAAACCCTCAGTTACCTGTATAAATATCTTCAGAGCTCGCTCTTCTGGAATGGGGCCTATCTGATCGATTAGATCCTTGACGCTTCCCCCCGGAACGTAGTCGATTATCATGCAGTAGACCTGATTAAAACTGAAGAATCCATGTATCTGAACTATATTCCTATGGTTGAAAGCTGACATAATTTTCGCTTCGTTTATAAACCGTTCTCGACACTGAAGATCTTCAGTCAGTTTAGGATTCAGGGTTTTTAAAGCAAGTTTTCTTTGAGTAAATTCTTCTTCTACGAGATATACTTCTCCCATACCTCCAGTACCTAAAAGCCCGATGATTTTGTATTGATTGATCTGATCGTGTAGCTTAAAGATCATGTTCTACTCTCCTAATTATGAAATACCTTTTTAATTCTATCATAATGAAAGACTTTTTCAAATCATTCATTAGTGCAGTATTCCTGTCATTTGATTACCCATCCCATGTAGCCTCTTTACATCAGGGAAACCGGATCAATATCCACGGAAGAGCTGATCCCTGCCGCTAGCTTAAATGCCGCATTCAGTGTCTTAATCGTTTTACTGATAACTCCTGTGTTTAGTCCCTTGAGGATCAGGTGATAGCGGTAAAGACCGTTCATCTTACTGAATGGCGCGGGTGTCGGTCCCAGGAAGATCAGCTCGTCGGCGCTAAAGCCATGCCGGATGTGATCCAACAATGCTTCCAGCGCGTCCATATTACTCTTGATCAGCTCCTGATCCTTAGATTGATAGAGGATCCTTGCCAGACGGTAGTAAGGTGGATAATGAAGCCTGTTTCGATAGCTGAGTTCTTCCTCCGCGAATCCGGGAAAATCCTGATGGGTGGCATGCGTGATCGCGTAGTGATCCGGGTTGTGAGTCTGGATGATCACTTCGCCATGTTTATCACCTCGTCCCGAACGTCCCGCGACTTGGGTGACAAGCTGAAAGGTTCGCTCCGCTGAACGGAAATCCGGCACGTTCAAGCTGATGTCGGCATTGATGATCCCCACCAGCGTCACTCCTGGGAAATCCAGCCCCTTGGAGATCATCTGCGTCCCGAGCAGGATATCCACTTCCTGGTTCTTCATGCGTTCATACATCGATCTATAGGTGTCCCGCGCCTTGGCGGTATCCGAATCCATCCGCATGATCCTAGCGTCAGGAAAGATCACCCTGAGGTTCTGTTCCACTTTCTGAGTCCCCGGTGAACCGTAGCTGAAGCTGAAACTTCCGCACTTGGGACACTTTCGGGGACTGGGGATGTGATAACCGCAATAATGGCAATGCATCTCCTCTCTGTCTCGATGGTAGTACATGGAGATCTCGCACGCCGGACAGGTGATCAGTTCACCGCATTTCAGGCACTGCATATAGGAGGAGAAGCCCCGGCGATTCTGGAAGAGGATGACCTGTTCATGTTTTTCCAAACGATCGTTGATCGCCGCCAGGAGAGTCGAAGAGAGCAGTTCCGTGTCCTGCTCTTCACAGAGATTGAGGATCTTCACCTCAGGCAGTTCATAGCTGAGGGGACGCTGATAGAGAGATTGCTGACGATACTTTCCGATCCTGGCATTATTCCAGGATTCCAAAGATGGCGTCGCGCTGCCGAGGATGACCTGCGCGCCTTCGAGGTTGGCACGCATGATCGCAACATCTCTGCCATGATATCGCGGATGATTATCCTGCTTGTAGGATTGCTCATGTTCTTCATCCACGATGATCAGTCCGAGTCCCGGCAGAGGCGCAAAGACAGCGCTTCTGGCTCCGATGACGATCCGGCATTTGCCACTCCGGATGCGTTGCCATTGATCGAGGCGGTCACGTTCCGTGAGCTGACTGTGTTGAATGGCAAGGATCTCGCCAAATGCTCCGGAAAACCGATCCACCATCTGTGGTGTGAGCGCGATCTCCGGGATGAGAAAGATCACCGTTTTGCCCACGGCGAGGTACTTTTTGATGATCTCGACATAAACTTCGGTCTTCCCGCTCCCCGTGATCCCGAAGAGGAGGTTGGTATTGAAGGCACCAAATCCCTCACTGATGGCGGTGATGGCACTCCGCTGTTCCTCAGTCAGGCTGATCTCTCTGAGGGCAGAAGCGGTGAAGGAGATCGAGTCACTGGGAGATATTTTCCGCGAGATGATCTCCATGATCCCCTTTTTTACGAGAGTCTTGATCGGAGAATAGGATACCTGATTTGCCAGATCGGACATAGGCAGCTCTCCCCCACCGGCTAGCAGGATCTCGAAAACCTCGAGTTGTTTGGGCGGGAGCTTAGTTCTATCCACTTCGGCATCGATCAGGCGAATGTAATTCACAGTTCTTGGCTTATCCTTGTGCGACAGCTTTCTGCGCACTTCCAGCCTTCCTTCCGCTTCCGCCAGTTCCGCCAAACGATAGACGCTGAGCTTCTTCCCTTGCTTATGCAGATCCGCAAGGATGTGGTAATCCCCATCCGAGATCAGGTTGTAAAGAGGCAAAAGAGCTTCAGGAACCTCGCCTTCACCCTGCCAGCGTATCTGCGTGTCCAGATCAGGCTGCAGCAGGGATGGCAGCATGGCAAAAAGAACCTTGCCGACCCCGCATAGATAATAACCCGCCATCCAGACAGCAAGTTCCAGCAGCTTCGGTTCAAACAGCGGAGCCGTATCCAGAACTTCCTCGATGGATTGATACCTGATGCCCGGGGAGGGCGGCTTTTCCACCATCTTACCCGTGACGCCCAGGATCAGTTTACGGTTAAAAACGACCACTACGCGCAGACCTTCCACGAGGGAAGTCTCAGTGCGATAAACAAATTCCTTATCTATGCCCAGAGGCAGATGAACCGTGATATATCTCATGGGAAAAGACTATTTCCCTGCCCAATGCTGTCAATAAAAAGCTGAATCTGACAAACTGAACCTTCCGCTTCAGACAAGGCGACAGGATGTCGCCTCCACTCATCTTGCTATCCTCTCTCTATCATCTTACGTCATGACGTAAGATGATAGAGAGAGGATAGGGATTTGATGGGGAGGAATCACTGAGACACGGAGGTTTAACAAAATAAAGATCAAAAAGAGTAAAAGAGCTAAAGAGGAAAGAAATGCGAGGGTAGTGGTGGCGATATCCTGTGTCTTTGTGAGTCTGGAGTTCAAACCTGAGTTTGGAGTTCAAGACGGTTGGGTGATCTTCACGACGATAACTAATCTCAGCGTCGTCTTGGACTTCAAGACGTGCAGCATCGGTTAATAGCTAAGCTACAGATACACAGGCAGGTGTCGCCTTGAAGTCCAAGCCGCCCTTCAAGAATAGTGCTCAGCCTAGAGAATGGCTACGGCGGTTGAACTCCAGGCTTAGATTACGGCTTGAACTCCAGGCTTAAAAAAAAGGCGGGAGCAAGCTCCCGCCTTCACATCTGTCTTGAGGGCCGATCTAGTCTTTATTATT
>Ga0116170_10001694_pt1 | contig 22079 bp, 20 predicted proteins | sample AD_JPNHW1_MetaG_FD_89797 | JGI IMG/M metagenome (GOLD analysis project Ga0116170, IMG submission 89797) | Active sludge microbial communities of municipal wastewater-treating anaerobic digesters from Japan - AD_JPNHW1_MetaG | ecosystem: Engineered > Bioreactor > Anaerobic > Digestate | place... | reverse complement strand
CTGGGTTTAACCGAGGTGAATGGCCAGATTCTGGTGGTGTCTCAATTCACGCTGGCCGGCAGCATCGCGCGCGGTCGACGGCCCTCGTTCGATCGGGCCATGGCGCCTGAGCAGGCCCGTCCCTTGTTCGAGTGTTTCGTGGACCTGCTTCGGGCGCAGGAGGTGCCGGTCGAGACGGGGTTCTTCCGCGAATCCATGGAGGTGGAGCTGGTGAACGACGGCCCCGTGACCTTCATTCTGGAGAAGCGGGCCTGATCGGACGGAGCATCCTGGGCAGCAGCCGCGCGGCCTCATCCCGCGCGAGACGGGCGGCTTCCAGTGCGTGTACCAGCGCATTCGCAGCGCTCTGGTCGGGATCAAGCAGGGCCTCGCATTGATCGCGCAGGCGCGCCAGTTTGCCCTCGGGATCGGGCATCCGACGCTGCGCCGCTTCGGCGAAAATGAACAGGAAGCACTTCACCGCGTCGCAGGCGGCGCTGATGGCCGCCGAGTGCGATGTGGCTTCATGAGGGCTGGACGCCAAGGCCAGGGCCGTGGCGAGGAATCTCAGTCCATGGTCGAAGCGATCCTGCAGGACGCCCGTCGGCCCGGCGGTTTGGGTCATCCGCAGGTGTTGCAGCGGGCCATCGATGGGACCTGGATGGGGTATTCGCCCGTGAAGCAGGCATAGCAGAATCCCTTGCCCCCGGCATCCTGCACGGACTCCTCCAGGTCTCCCAGGGTCAGGAAGCCCAGGGAATCCGCTTCGATAAATTCGCGAATCTCTTCCACATTCTTGTGGCTGGCGATGAGCTGTTCCCGTGTGGGGGTGTCGATGCCGTAGAAGCAGGAGTGGGTCGTCGGTGGGCTGCTGATCCGCAGATGGACTTCGGCGGCGCCCGCGGCGCGCACCATCTGCACGATCTTCCGGCTGGTGGTGCCGCGCACGATGCTGTCGTCCACCAGGATCACGCGCTTGCCATTGAGCAGCTCGCGGCAAGGGTTGAGCTTGATCTTCACGCCAAAGGATCGGATCTGCTGCTTGGGTTCGATGAATGTGCGTCCCACGTAGTGATTTCGCACCAGCCCGAAGTCGAAGGGGATGCCGCTCTCCTGGGCGTAGCCCAGGGCCGCGAAGACGCCCGAGTCGGGCACCGGCACCACCAGGTCGCCCTCGACGGCGTGGCGGCGGGCCAGGCAGCGGCCCATGGCGCGGCGGGCGGCCATGACGCTTCCGCCAAAGACCAGCGAATCGGGCCGCGCGAAGTAGACGTGTTCAAAGACGCAGGGGCGTGGGTCCACCTGGGGCAGGGGGAACCGGGAGTGCAGACCATCGCGGTCCAGTCGCACCAGCTCGCCCGGGGCGACATCGCGCGTGTAATGGAAGCCCAGCAGATCAAACGCGCAGGTCTCGCTGGCGAAAGCCGTCGCGCCGTCCTTGTTGCCGATCGCCAGAGGGCGCAGGCCGTGGGGATCGCGGGCTGCGAAGATCTGGGTTTCGGTGAGGATGAGTAGGGAATAGGCCCCTTGGACCTGGGTGAGGGCTTCCACCACGGCATCCTCCAAGGTCGAGGCCTTGGCGCGCGTGATGAGGGCCAGGATCACTTCCGAATCGCTTGGGCCGGAAAAGATCTGGCCTTCCTGGATGAGGCGCTCGCGAAGCTCATCGGTGTTGATCAGGTTGCCGTTGTGGCACAGGGCTACCTGGCCGAAGCGTCCCTTGACGAGGAATGGATGGGCCCCGCTGGCCACGTTGCCACCGGTGGTGGAGTAACGCGTATGGCCGATGGCGGCGTCGCCGGGCAGGCGATCCAGGATGCTTTCGGAAAAGACGTCCGCCACATGGCCTTGGGCTTTGTGCAAATGCAGGATGTGTCCCTCGCGGGAGCAGATGCCCGCGGATTCCTGGCCCCGATGCTGGAGCGCATAGAGCCCCAGATAGGTCTGCCGTGATGCTTCAGGCACCGGCCAGATACCAAACACGCCACATTCGTCTTTGAAGCCCATGCCCCCCCCGAGATGAAAAGAATACCGGCCCGCGTTCGCCCTGTCCCAGGCTGATCCCGCGTCATTCGACCGCGACTACCTCCAGGCCGTTGTCCATGACCTTGGATTCCGATGCGTTCTGGGCTTCCGTCGTCATGCGGCGCAGGGTGCGCAGAAGGGCGGTACCGTTCTCGGCCGGAGCGGCATCGGCGTTCAGATGGAAACTCTCCAGCTGGATCTCCAGGCTCGCCAGATCTCCCTTGGGAAAGCTGCCGCTCAGGTAGGAGAGCGCCAGCAGGCCCGGCCTGACTTCCGCCAGATAGGCGTAGAGGGGCAGATTGGTGGGAACTTGAACCTGCCAGAGCTTGCAGCGGGTGGAGCCAAACTGCACGGTGGTCGAGCTTTGCACCACGTTGGTCGTGGGGCCGGAGAAGTAGAGCATCCGCTCCACGCGGGCGAGGATGGGGGCCAGATGGGGTCCGTTTTTTGGGCCGCCCTTCTGGAGGCTTTCCAGCTTCCATCGCCCCATTCGCGGCTTCTGCACGCGGTTTCGCGTCACCAGGACCGGCGTCGGCTCCAACTGGAAGCGCGTTTCGGTTGCCTGAGCCTCGTCTCGGAATCGGATCTTCACGCGGTAATGCATGGCCCCCAGCCTGGGCTCCATGCGCTCCGTGCGCTTGGTGGCGGGGTGCAGGGGCGCGCTGGGCATGACGATAGGCAGAGCCAGGGCGGCCAGGGTGTGTGAAAGATCCATCGATTGCTCCCACCCCGCCCGGGTTCCGGCCTCGCGGAATCCATGGGGATGCACGAACAGCATACCGTTCAGCCGGGCGTCTGCATATGCGTGGGGAGGACAAAAAAACGCCCGGATCCTGGGATCCGGGCGCCGCGGCAAAGGATTCGACTACTTGTTCTCTTCCTGCTCGAGTTCGCCGGAGATGGCGTCCAGATGGGCGAGAAGGCGCTTGGCCAGCTCTTCGTCCTCGAGGGTGCTGAAGTCGTCGCCGGTGATTTCGAAGATCTCAATGGAGAGATTCGCTTCCGCGTCGTCGCTATCGTTTTCGGAATAGGCCTGGACTTCGGCCAGGGGGGCGAGGATCGCGAAGTGGCGGCCTTCGAAGTCCACCTCTTCCAGAATGGCGAATTCTTCCTTCTCGCCGTTCTCATCCTCGAGTTCTACGACCTCGATTTCGTCCTCGTGGTCGCAGTCAGGTCCGTGTTCATGATGATCGTGGGCCATGGGGGCTCCTTGCAAGGGAACCAGACTAAAGCCAAGAGGCCCGGACGACCAGCGATTTCTAGGCATTTGTCGTCTGGATCACGGCTGTGCCCAATCCACCCTGGCGGTGCCTCGGCCCGTGGCGATGGCCTGCATGTTTCGCTTGGTGGGACCCACTTCCAGGCGCACTTTTTCGCCCATGGCCGCAGGGGTGCGGGCGATGGCGTCGGCGCTGATGATGAGATCGCCGCAGACCAGATCCAGCCGCACGGTTTCACCGGCGTTCAGCACCGGGATCGCTTGAAGATCCGCCCGCGTCAGGATGTGACCCGCCGCCACCGGCAAGCGGAGCCGGAATCCTTCGGGGAACTGGCTGAGCGCTCCCGCCGGAGGCGCCCCTTCGAAATCCAGCTCCTCCAGTTGATCCGCATTGGGCACGCACTGCCGAGGCAGGGCTTCCGTGGCCTTGAGGATCTTGCCCTTCCAGCGTCCTTCCAGATCCACCCGCGCGCTGCCCGCCGGTTTCCCATCCACCATGAGGCGCACCACGACGAAGAAGGGGCCGGTCGCATCCGGCTTGCTCAGATGGGAAACCTCGAGGCTCACCGCGCCGGGCCTGAGCCTGGGAACGACCGGTGGCCGCAGGATCCTGAAGGTGCGCGATCCAAGGCTCTGGTTCGATGTGGATTCCGCAAAGGCCAGCGCCTCTTGCCCGATGCGATCCACCAGGGGGCGCTCCATGGTTTCGAGCTCCGTGGCCTGAGACGTGGGCTTCGCTGCTTCCGCTGCGGCTTCCTGCGCAAGGCTTGGCAGCCCCGTCGCCGTCAGGGCCAGCACCAGAAGGCATCGGATGACGGCGCGCATGGCTATCGCTTCAGGGAGGTCACGAGCTGGAGCATGGAGTCGATGGTCTGGATCGTCTTCGAGTTGGCCTCGTAGGCGCGCTGACCGATGATCATGTTCACCATTTCCTCGGCCACGTCGACGTTCGATACTTCCAGAGAACCCTGGAGAATCGTGCCCAGGCCATCCTGTCCCGGATTGCCTTCGATGGCGTCTCCGCTGGCCAGGGTGGGCTGCACAAGGTTGCTGCCCAATTGGTTCAGGCCCGCGGGGTTGATGAAGTGCACCAGGGTGATCTGTCCCACCTGCTGCGGCTGGGTCTGTCCCGTTTGCGTGACGCTCACCGTGCCGTCCTTGGCGATGGTGACGCTCAGCGCGTCCTGGGGAATGGTGATCTGGGGCGTCAAGTTGTAGCCGCTGGCGTTCACCAGGGTGCCGTTCTGATCCAGCGTGAAGGCGCCGTCCCGCGTGTAGGCCAGGGTGCCGTCGGGCATGGTGACCTGGAAGAACCCATCGCCTTCGATGGCCATGTCGTAGCGCCCGTCTGTCGAACGCATGTTGCCCGTGGAGTAGGTCCGCTGTACGGACTGCAGCTTGGAACCATGTCCCACCTGGATGCCGGAAGGCAGGCTGGTGCTATTGGAACTGTTCGTGCCCGCCAGATTGATGGTCTGATACAGCAGATCCTGGAACTCGGCTCGGCCCTTCTTGTAGCCCGAGGTGTTCACGTTGGCGAGATTATTGGAGATGGTGTCCATGTTGTACTGCTGGACCGCCATGCCTGCCGCCGCTGACCACATTGCGCGCATCATATGAGACTCCTTGCCTACTGACCTTTGGCGATGCTGTTGATGGTGCTGTTGTCGAGATCGTTGCTGAGGGTGGAAGCCACCTTCATGCTCATTTCGAAGAGGCGATCCAGGCGGATCATCTCGACCATGGCGGATGCCACATCCACGCCACTTTGCTCCAGGTAGCCCTGGGAGACGGTCGCCTTGGTCGGCGCTTCTGCCGCGCCGGTGGCGTCGAATCGATTCGAGCCCGCTCGCTGCAGCGCGTTGGGATCCGCGTAGGCCTTCAGATCCAGCTGGCCGACGGTGGTGTTGCCCTGCTGGACGGTTCCATCCGGGGTGATGGCCACTTCGCCGGCGGCCGGGTTGATGGTGATGGGTTGGCCGTTTTTGCCCAGCAGGGCGAAGCCGTCCTGGGTCTGGATCTGCCCGTTGGCGCCCAACTGGAAACGCCCATCCCGCGTGGCCCTCGTGCCCTGGGGCGTCTGGACCTGGAAGAAGGCATTGCCTTCGATGGCGAGATCCAGCTTGCGTCCGGTGGGTTTCGAAACACCCTGCGAGAAGTCCATACCTCGCGTCGCCAGCACCGTTCCGTCGTTCACGTACTTGGTCATGGGAAGATCCCGGTTGGACGACAGGGCCTTGTTGAAGACCGAAAAGAAGGTCCGCTCTGGCTTGTAGGCGATGGTCGCGGAGTTGGCGAGATTGTTGGATACCGTTTCCAGCTGAAGAGAACGAGCCTTCAGGCTTCCGGCGGCGACATAATAGGCTGGGTCCATCCTGGGCACCTCTGGCCTGTCTAGTGCCAAGGTCATGCCAAGTCTGGTCCTTTGGGAAATCGCCCGCCTTCTATCCGCCGGCCTTGCTGGCCTTTCAGGTTCCGCCGCCTTCTGGAGCTGACCCATGAACGCATCCTCTTCCCGCCGCCTGTTCTCCCTGGACGCCTTGAGAGGCTTCGCCATGTTCTGGATCATCGGAGGCGATGCGCTGGTGCGGGCCATGGCGCAGTTCACGGATTGGCCGCTTTTTCGGTGGATGGAGATGCAATGCGAACACGTGGCCTGGAATGGGTTCCACGCCTTTGATTTGGTCTTTCCGCTGTTCCTGTTTGTTTCAGGGGTGACGATGCCTTTTTCGCTGGTGCGGCGTTTGGGCGAAGGCGAACGCCGTGCGGATCTCTACAAGCGTATGGCCCGCCGCGCCGTGCTGCTGGTGCTCCTGGGGCTGGTCTACAACCGCATCCTCGCCTTCCAGTGGGTCGATATGCGCTACGCGAGCGTGCTGGGGCGCATCGGCGCAGCCAGCTTCCTGGCCGGGCTCATCGTATTGAATGCCAAGCCGCGAACCCAGATGTTCTGGGTCGTCGGCATCCTGCTGGGCTATTGGGCGGTGATGGCGCTGGTGCCCGTTCCAGGCTTTGGCCACGGCGTGTTCAGCCCGGAAGGCAATCTGGCGGGCTTCGTGGATCGGCATCTGCTGCCCGGGCGCTTGTACGCGGGGAGTTTTGATCCCGAAGGCCTATTGAGCACCCTGCCAGCGGTGGCGACCGTCCTTTTGGGGGCCATCGCCGGGGAGTACCTGCGCTATCCTGAATACACCGAGGAACAGACGGCTTTGCGCATATTCATCGCCGGCGTGGTTGCGCTCGCCTTGGGCTGGTTCTGGGATGGGGTATTCCCCGTGAACAAGAGCCTGTGGACCAGTTCCTTCGTCCTGGTGGCGGGAGGATGGAGCCTGATGCTGCTGGCTGGCTTCTACTACGTGGTGGATGTGTTGGAATTGAGACGGTGGGCTTGGCCCTTGGTGCTGATTGGCCTCAACCCCATTACGATCTATCTGGTGCAGGAAGGCATCCTCAACTTTCCGGCCATCGCCCAGTACGTCCTGGGGGGGCTGGTGGGGCTTCTGCCCGGGGGACTTGCGCTCGTGGCCATGGCGCTGGGTGTCATCGCGGCGAAGCTGCTGTTCCTCTGGTTCCTGGATCGCCAGAAGATCTATCTCAAGGTTTGAGGCGCGCCTTGTTTGCGAGACGTATATTTCCCTTCCAGTGGACGATTTCGATTCCGGTTTTCGGCTGAGGCCAGGAGGAAACCATGATGATCGAGTTGAACCAGGAAGAAGTCGAGCTGCTCAAGGTGCTGCTCCTCGCGGAGCTGGAGGAGAAGCGCGTGGAGATCCACCACGCCAGGAATGCGGAGTTCAAGCTGGAACTGCAGAAGCAGGAAGCGCTGATCAGCAGGGTGGTGGCACGGCTCTGAATCCGCACCCTTACCATTGTGAAGACCGTCTTTCCCGATTGGGCGGGTGGAAGGGCCTGTGTAAAATGATCACTGGTCCGTGCGACTGACGCTGACGAGGGGCACCTCGGGGGAGCGCGGATGACCTTTTGCCGCGCGTCTGGGCTACACAAGACCCAAGGAGGAGCCCATGACGGCCCTGAACAGCTTTGATCCCGAAGTCGCGGCCCTGGTGCGGTCCGAAGAGGCCTACCAGAGCGACACCATTCGCCTGATCGCCAGCGAGAACTACGTCTCGAAGGCGGTGCTGGAAGCCACCGGATCGGTCTTCGCCAACAAATATTCGGAAGGCTATCCGGGCGCGCGCTTCTATCAGGGACAGATCAACTGCGACGCCCTGGAGAATCTGGCCATCGCACGCGCGAAGGAGTTGTTCGGCGCGGAGCACGCCAATGTTCAGCCCTATTCCGGTTCGCCCGCGAACTTGGCCGTCTACCTCGCCTTTATCAAGCCTGGAGACACGATCATGGGCCTGAACCTGAGCCATGGCGGGCATCTGACGCATGGCTCCAAGGCCAGCATCAGCGGCAAGTACTTCAACGCCGTGCACTACAACCTGAACGCCGAGACGGGCCTGCTGGACTATGACGAGATCCGCAGCCTCGCGCTGGAGCACAAGCCCAAGATCCTGGTCGCGGGGCATTCCGCCTATCCCCGCCAGCTGGATTTCGCCCGCTTCCGTGCCATCGCCGATGAAGCCGGCGCGCTGCTCTTCGTGGATATGTCCCACTTTGCCGGCCTAGTGGCGGGCGGGGTCCACCCCAGCCCCGTGCCCTACGCGGATATCGTCTCCACGACCACGCACAAGACCCTGCGTGGCCCCCGCGGCGCCATGCTGCTGTGCAAGGCCCAGCACGCGAAGGCCATCGACAAGGCCGTCTTCCCTGGCGTTCAGGGCGGACCCCACAACCACACCACCGCAGCCATCGCCGTGGCGCTGAAGGAAGCCGCCCAGCCTGAATTCCGCGCCTATGCGCAGCAGGTGGTGGAGAACGCCAGGGTGCTGGGGGCCGAACTGGCCGCCCGTGGCTTCAATCTGATCAGCGGTGGCACCGACAACCACCTGCTGCTCATCGATCTCACGAACAAGGGCGTTCCCGGCAAGCCCGCAGCGGAAGCCATGGAGCGCGCGGGCCTGGTGCTGAACTACAACACGGTGCCCGGCGAGAAGCGCAAGGCCTTCGATCCCAGCGGCATCCGCCTGGGCACCGCGTCCGTCACCAGCCGCGGCTTTGGTGTTGCCGAGATGAAGCAGATCGCTGCCTGGATGGACGAATCCATCCAGAACATCGAGAACGTCGCCTACCTGGAATCCATCGCCGTGCAGGTGAAGGCCCTCTGCGGTCGCTTCCCCGTTCCCGGCATCGGATAATCGTTCGCCGCTTTTCAGCGCCATGATGGAGCCCGCCCGCAATCTGGGTGGGCTCCTTTTTTGAACGGAATCCCCATGAACCCTCAGGATGTCTTCGAATCGCTGGCGCGCCATACGTTGGTGGACGGCTTTCATCTGGTGATGGATCTGGAGCGGTCCAAGGGATCCTGGATCGTGGATGCACGCTCTGGGCAGCGGTTCCTGGATTTCTACACGTTCTTCGCTTCCGCGCCGCTGGGGCACAATCACCCGCGCATCGCCGAGCCCGAGTTCCAGCGTCGGCTCGGCGCGCTGGCTGTCCACAAGCCCGCGAACAGCGATATCTACACGACGGATTACGCCGAGTGGGTTGAGGCCTTCGCGTCGGGAACAGACTTGTCCTACCTGCCTCACCTGTTCTGGATCGACGGTGGGACACTCGCTGTCGAAAACGCGCTGAAGACGGCCTTTGATTGGAAGGTGCGGCGCAACCTCGCGGCCGGGAAGGGCGAGAAGGGCACCAAGGTGATCCATTTCCGCGAGGCCTTCCACGGGCGAAGTGGTTACGCTCTCAGCCTCACCAATACCGCCGATCCACGGAAGTTTGCCTATTTCCCCAAATTCGACTGGCCGCGCATCTCCAATCCCAAGATCACGTTCCCCATGGATGAAGCTCGGGTGGCGGCGGCGGAGGCCGAAGCCTTGGCGGCGATTGAGCAGGCCATCGCCCAGGATCCGGATGACATCGCCTGTCTCGTGATCGAGCCCATCCAGGGCGAAGGGGGCGACAATCATTTCCGCGGCGCGTTCCTGAAATCGCTTCGGACATTGGCTGACGAAAATGAATTCCTGCTGATCTTCGACGAAGTTCAGACGGGGTTTGGGACCACCGGCCGCTGGTGGGCCCACCAGCATTGGGATGTGCGCCCGGATATCCTCGCCTTCGGCAAGAAAGCCCAGGTGTGCGGCATCGCAGCCAGTTCGCGCATCGATGACGTCGACAACGTGTTTCGCGTGCCAAGCCGCATCAACAGCACCTGGGGCGGCAACCTCGTCGATATGGTTCGGGCCACGCGCATCATCGAGATCATCCAGGAGGAGCGCCTGCTGGAGCATTGTGAACGCCTGGGGCAACAGCTTCTGGTCGGGCTCCAGTCCCTGCATGACGAATTCCCTGAACAGATCTCGAATGCGAGGGGCCGAGGCATGTTCGCGGCGATGGATCTGCCTGGGGCGGATGTGCGAGACCGTGTGCTGCGCCAAGCCCACGAATTAGGCCTGCTCTGCCTCGCGTCCGGCGAGCGGGGCATCCGCTTCCGGCCTGCGATGAATCTGTTGCCGGATGACCTCGCCATTGGGCTGGAGATGCTTCGCCAAGCCATTCGAAAAGCGCGGTGAGGCCGTGTTCCATCCGATGGAGCGCGGATCCGCGTCGAATTTACCTAAATACAGAAGCGCCTCCCGTTCAGGAGGCGCTTCCGTGATGCCGTCGCAACGACGGGGGATCGGTCTACTGGAAGGTGGCGATGCGCGTGACGGCGTCGGGCAGGGTGATGCCGAAGATGTTCATGCTTTCGCGGGAGATGATGAACTTCGGCTTGCCGCCTTCCTCGACCAGCGCCAGCACGGCACCGTTGCTGAGGAGCTTGGCGTTGTTGCAGATCACGCATTTGTTCTGGGCCACATCAGCCTTGACTTCGGCTTCGCTGACGGCCCAGGCCACGCGCGCATTGCCATCCAGCGAGCCAAGATTCTTCAGTTCACCGGCGATGCTGGGATCCTTGGCCGCCACGCGACCGCCCTGGCCGATGCCCTTGGACACCATGACAAGCAGCTTGGCTGCCACCGAAGGGGGAAGTTCTGCCGCGCAGGGAACACTGCTAGCCATCAGCAGGGTCATGGCGGGAATTGCAAAAGAAAAACGGGGCAACATGTGAGTCCTCCCTGGAATGGAATCGGGCTTCGGAAATTGCTCCCTCTGACCTTGGCATCCACTCAGCCGCATGATTTTTCACTAAATGCGGGAACTGTGCAATAGGACTCGCCCCAAAGATTTAACAAATGGTCTGGAGTCTGTCGCGCCGCCTTCTTTCGCCGTTAACCTGGATGCCTATGGAACGAAGTGAACGGAATAAATTGATCATCTTGTGGCTGGCCCTCGGGGTGCTGCCCTTGCTTCTCCGTCCCCTGTGGGAGCCCGACGAGGGGCGCTATGCGGAGATCCCCCGCGCGATGTTGGCCTTCCATGATTGGCTGACGCCGCGCCTGAATCAGGTGCTCTATTTCGAGAAGCCGCCCTTCCAGTATTGGCTGTCCGCGCTGGCCATGAAGGGATTCGGCCTGAATGCGTTCGCGGCGCGGCTGCCCCTGGCCCTGGCAAGCTTGGTGGCCATGTTCGCGGCCTGGAGATTGGCCCGGCGCCTGGGCGCGGATCAGCCGGTGTGGGCGGCGTTCATGGCGGGGACCACGCTGCTGGGCTACATCTGTGGCCAGATCCTGACGTTGGACGCCCTCTTCTCGGCTTTGTTCCTGCTCTCTTTGCTGGCGGTGCTGGAGGCGGTGGCGGCCCGCTTCGAGGGGCGCTCGTCCATGGTATGGACGCTGATCGCCTTTGGCGCCAACGCGCTGGCCTTGCTGACGAAAGGCTTGCCGGCTCCGGTGCTGCTGGGTGTCATCGCCCTGGCCTCGCTGCCGTGGACCTGGCGGCATGCGCCGCTAAGAAGCGCCCTGCTGAAGACGATCTTCCATCCGCTTGGCTGGCTGCTCTTCGCTGCCATCGCGGCGCCCTGGTTCATCTGGGTCGACCGGGTGAATCCCGGCCACGCGCAGTTCTTCTTCATCCACGAGCACTTCGCCCGGTTTTCCACCACGGTGCACGCGCGCCAGGGTTCGGATAACGCGGTGCTGGACAAGCTCTATTTCCTCGGCGTCCTGCTGGTGGGGCTGCTGCCCTGGCTTTCCGCGTCCATTCTGGGCCTGAGGCGGGGCGTCGCCTTCCTGAACCTGCGAGGGCCCGCGGGCGATCGCGCGCCGCTGCATCGCTGGATGGTCGTTCTGCTTCTGCTGGCTTTTGCCGTGCCCTTGGCGTTTTTCAGCGTCTCCCACTCCAAGCTGCCGCCCTACATCCTGCCCGTGGTCGTGCCTCTGGTCGCCTTGGCCTGCGCCTTCGAGCGCAAGGATGAAGCCTGGCGCACACTCGCCTGGTCGGGCCGCGAGCTGCTGGTGCTCGGAGCGATCTTCGCTCTTGCGGGGCCGTTTCTGGTCAAGGAGCCCGGAGCGCTCCCTTGGCTTCTGGGACTGGGGCTCGCGTTGTTGATTTTGGGGTTCTGGGCCCAGCGTCCGCGCCATCTGACCGGGCCACGGTGGATGGCGGGGCTCATCGGAGGGCTCCTGCTGCTGACTGTGGCGGCCCAGGCGGTGGTCGGTCCCAGCAAGGCCGTGGAGAATCTGGTGCGCGTCGCGCCGCGGAACGCCCAGTGGATCAGCTGCGGCAATTACTATCAGGGCATCGCCTTCCATGCTGGACAGAGGGTTGTGGTGATTGCGGGCACTGGCGAGCTGGCCTTCGGCCGGGATCACCTCGCGCCCCTGGAGCGCGATCGCTGGTTCCAGGAGGATCCCTTGATGCTGACGCCCATGGCGCTGCGGATGCGTTCCGAGCATTCGGACCGTCCGGTTTGGGCCCTGGTGGATGAAGGCACCTGGAAGCATCTCCCTGTGGAACAGCGTGGGGCCTGGGATGTGGCGGTCCGTCGACCGAAGCTGATCCTCGCGCGCCTGCGTTAGCCGCAATGACCTTCATCTACCTGGATAACAACGCCACCACGCGGCCCGCTTCCGAGGTGGTGGAAGCCGTGGCGCTGTACCTGCGCGAGCACTGGGGCAATCCCAGCTCGGCGCATTCCCTGGGCCGCGTGCCAGAAGCGGCGCTGGTGCGCGCGCGAAGCCAGGTCTCGGCGTTGCTGGGCTGCGAGCCTGCGGAGCTGGTCTTCTCCAGCGGCGCCACGGAAGCCATCACGCACGTCTTCAAGGGCGTCTTCGAGGCCTTCCCTGCCAAGCGGCACTTCATCGTCAGCGCCATCGAACACAGCGCCGTCCAGGCCCAGGTCGCGTGGCTGCGCCGCCAGGGAGCCGAGGTTAGCATCCTGCCGGTGGATGCCTTGGGAATGGTGAAGCTCGATGCGCTCGTGCCCATGCTGCGATCCGATACGGCCCTGGTGTCCGTGATGCTCGCCAACAACGAGACGGGCGTGATCCAGCCGGTCGCCGACATCGCCCGCATCGCCAAGGCGGCGGGGGCGCTCGTTCACACGGATGCGGTGCAGGCCGTGGGCAAGCTGCCCATCGATCTGAAACCCCTGGGAGTGGATCTCGCCACCATCAGCGGCCACAAATTCCATGGTCCGAAAGGGGTGGGCGCGCTCTTCATCCGCCGCGGTCTTCGTCTGAAGCCGTTGATCCTGGGGGGGCACCAGGAGCGGGATCGCCGGGGAGGGACGGAAAATCTTCCGGGCATCGTGGGGATGGGAGTGGCTGCGGAATTGGCCCAGGCCCACCTCGCCGATATGCCGCGCATCGCGTCGTTGCGCGATCGGCTGGAGGATGGCCTTCGCCAGTCGGTGTCCAATATTGTCATTCACGGCTTCGGCGCCCCGCGGGTGCCCAATACCAGCTTCGTGAGCTTTCCGGGCCTGGAGGGCGAGGCCCTGCTGCTCAAGCTGGACGGCCAGGGGATCTGCGTCTCCACAGGAAGCGCCTGCACGACAGGCCAGAAGGAGCCCAGCCACGTGCTGTGGGCCATGGGGGTGCCGCTGGATGTGGCCCGGGGCACCCTTCGGCTGTCCCTCAGCCGGGAAAGCCTGGATGCGGAGATTGATCGGGCGCTGGCGGTGATCCCTGACGTGGCGCAGGAACTGGCGCGCATCCCCCCCATGGGGCGCTGATTTCGATGGGGATGGCAGGTTGTTGCATGATGGGGATGAAATCGTCGTGGGTCTGATGGGAGCTGTTCATGTCTGCGCCTCGTAAGTTGCTCATCGTCGCCTGCTGCACCGAACGGTGGATGCATATCCCCGTCGGTGTCTTCGGCGTGAGCAGCTATTTGAAACGCCATGGATTGGAGCACCAGATCCTGCACACCCACGTTCAGTCCATGGATGAAGCCATGGACATCCTTGACGCACACATCAAGGAGGGCTGGTGCTTTGCGCTGATCATGCACTGGAAGGAGGATTGCTCCACCTTCTTTGGGGTTTCGAACTACTTGATGAGCCGCATCCATGACCCTTCGCGCGTGGTTTGCGGCGGGATCACTTCGTCCTTCTTCGCGAAGGAAATCGTGCAGACAGCTGGTCTGCCCGACACTGTTTTCCGGGGAGATCCCGAAGAGCCCATCCGCAAATACTGCCAAGGCCTTCCGCTGGAAACCATCGAAAACATCACCTGGGCGCATGGCGGTCAGATCGAGGAGAAGCCCATCACCTGGCGGCTGGATACCGACGGCTTTTCAAGCCTATCGTTCACCGACTTCTCGATGCTGATCCATCGCGACAGATACTTCCGGGCGATCAACCGGGGCTATCTCCACATCAACATCTCTCGCGGATGCCAGGTCAACTGCGAATTCTGCGGCGGAAGCAGTTCGGCCTTCCTGCGCCACAGCGATCGGACGGGCACCATCGTCCGCCCTACGCATCGCGTGCTGGAGGATATTGATCAACTGCTTCAGTTCGCCCGGTCGCTGGAGCCCGTCGTCAGGATCCACATGGATGATGTCTGGGATAATTACTTTCCCGTGCTTCAGGCCCTCAGCCAGCATCCATCGGCGAAGTCCCTTTTCGTGGTGGTGGCGGACCGCAACGCCATCGACATCAACCGCCTGAAGGCCAGCCTGGATGTCTTCAAATCCTTTCAGACCTTCCTGTTCGAGATCGCCCCGGAGAGTGATGACCGGAATCAACGGGCCTGCCTGATGGAGGGAGCGGGCAAGGAAATCTATGACGCGGATTACCTGCTGGAAATGTTTGATTTCCTGAACAAGAACGGCATCTACTGCACCGTTTTCTACACGGTCTACAACTCCATGGACACGGAAGCGCAGGTATTTCGGCGCCTCAAATCGTGCCGTGACCTGCAGCGCCGCGTGGATCCCGTCCTGACGCGAGTCCTGTGCATGGGGCTTTCACTGGATTGCGGAAGCAATGAATATGCGGCCTTGCCCAATCCGCCCACGCTGGCCGATTACCTTCACCCGGAAAAGCGATTCACGGACTTGCTGGGGAACCTGACCTACATCCGCAAGCCGGAGGATGTGGATCTGATCCTGGCCGCGCAGTTCTTCATCATGCTGATGAATGGCCGGATAGGGGCCGTGGGCTGCCAGGTCCCTGCGGATTTCTGGCCCGAGTCCGAAGAGGTGATGGCCGTCATCCGTGAGTTTCAGATCAGCACGTTGATCCAGCAGGAAATCGTGACCTCTGGGCGCTACGCCGATTTCATGGTTCAAAAAATCATGGAGAAGCGTCGGCGGTAGTCCACGGGTCCATGTACCCTGGATCCATGCCGCGTTTCGAGAAGATCCCCAGCCTGCCGGCCTCCTGGCCTTTTGAACTGCGGGGTGCCGGTCCCGCCTTTGAGACGCGCATGCGCACGGATCTTCCGGGCATGCCGGGAGCGTGGAGTCTGGTGGTGCCGGAAGGCTTGACGCTCTCGGCGGAACCCGAACCCATGGAGGGCCGGCATGGTCGCGGCGGCGTCTATCGCCTGGGCGAGGTGGTGGTGCGCCCCTACCGGCGCGGTGGATGGGTTCGGCACTTCGACGAGACCCTGTATCTGAATCCTTCGCGCTTTTTCATGGAATGCATGACGCATCGGGCGCTGTGGGCTGCCGGGTTCCCCACCGTGGAGCCCCTGGGCTATGGATATCGACGACGCTTGTGGGGCGTGGAGGGCGTCTACCTGACGCGGTTCGAGGCGAGCGAGCCGTGGCCTTCGCGCTGGGACGATGCAGGGGGGCTGCAGCGGCTGCGGCCCCTGCTTGAGGCCCTGGACGCCTGGGGACTGTGGGCGCCGGATCTGAACGCGACGAATGTGCTGATTGCTCCCGATGGAGGGTTGCGCCTGCTGGATTGGGACCGCGCTGCGTGGACGCAAGGCCCGCTGATGCCCAGGTACGCGCGACGCCTGGCGCGCAGCCTGAAACGCCTTGGGGCGCCGGATTCGGTGCGCGACGAGCTGCGGACGGCGCTGGGGTTAAAGGCCTAGCTACTTCCCGCAGAGCTTCAGCATGAGATCCAGATCCTGTGCGGCTTGCCGCGAGGTGTAGGCGAGGGGCTCGCCTTGCGTCAGCACCTGATGGAAATGTCGCCACTGACTGTCGTATCCGCCGGAGGGAGAAGCGAAGACCTGTTCGCGGCCTTCGGCGTTCTTCCACACGGCGCGATCCCAGAAGATGGCAACGCTGCCCTCGCTGCCGTGGAGAGTCAGGAGCGCCTCGTTGGAAGGCGTGGCGCTGTAGGCGGTGCCCCACAGCACGCGCGCGCCGCATTCATAGGTGATTAGCGCCGCGCTGGTGTCGATGGGGGGCAAGCTGGCGTCGAAGGTGGAGGTGCGGGCGAGGACTTCGGCCGGGCGGCCCAGCATGGCGTTCAGCAGGGCGGCCCAGTGGACACCGCCATCCAGCACGAAGCCTCCCTCGAACTGGGGGGCCACGCGCCAGGAGGTGAGCCACTCGCCACCGCGCGTCGCATTCTGGATCTGGTGGACGACGCCCAGGCGGGGCTGGCCCAGGCTGCCATCCTTCACCAATCGAATCGCCTCGGCCATGTGGGGCCAGAAGAGATAGTTCTCCGCGATCATCAGGCAGGGCGCACCTGGGCGTTCGCAAGCTTGCACCAGCGCCTCCGCTTCGGCGCGATTAGCGGCGATGGGCTTTTCCGCCATGGCTGGCTTGCCCGCCAGCAGGGCCTTCGTGGCCCATTCGGCGTTCAATTCGATGGGGAGGCAAAGCAGCACCGCGTCCACATCCGCACGGTGTAGGATGGCTTCGGCGTCGGTCTCGATATTCGGAATGCCGTGGCCCTTCGCGAACAACTGGGTCTTCTCGGCGTTGCGTCCCGCGATGGCCTGGATCTCGAACAGTCCCTTCAACGCGGAGAGGGCTGGGAGATGCAGTCGTTCCACCGCAAGGCCGGTGCCGACGATTCCAAGACGAATGGGAGACATGGGAACTCCGGGATGCAGGCCTTCCCATTGGGACCGGGAAGAGGTGCCGAGGTTGAGTCTACCGCCTGGCGATCGTTCACATCCCCAGCTGTTTGGACAGTGTCTGTCGCTCCATCTTGAAGCCCGGCGCGTCGATGTTCGCCTTCAGGGTGGCCCTGGCGGCGTCGTTCTGCCCCAGCTTCATCTGGCAGGTGGCGCGCATGAGGCTTACCCAGCCCTGGTCATTGCCGGTGGCTTTGGCGGGATAGATCGCCAGGGCGCCTTTCCAGTTGCCGGCCATGCTGCGCAGATCCGCCACGAAGATGACCAGGGGCTCGCGGATCTGCCCCTTTTCGCGGCTTCTCGCCAGCCACCCTTCGGCTTCCTTCAGCCGCTTCCCTGCAGCATCTCCTTTATCCACAGGGCGGCGGAGGTAGGCCAGCAGCGCGGAAATGCGACTGGCGCCAGGCGTGGCCCTCGCCAGGGCTCCGGGGACTTCCTTCCAGCGCTTCAGATCCACCAGCGCTTCGGCGCGCCGCAGGCTTTCCGCCGCGGATTCGCCCCGCCGCTTCCGGCCCGAGAGTAGATCCAGGGTTTCCTGGGATTGGGTGTTAGCCGCCGTGGCTTCCAGGATGACCTTGCGCAGCGCTTCCTGCTCCTTGCCGGGGGCGCGCGAGGTCAACGCCTGGGCCGAGCCGGAGAGCCCGGTTTGGGCGAGGCGCTTGATCAGGGCCGTGCGCTGCTCTGGGGCCAGATTGGCGACGTTCTCCAGATCCAGATAGGGCAGCAGTGGGGTGATCTGGTTTGCGTCAAGGGCCTGCTGGGTCCAGGCTCGGATGGCTTCGCCGCGCAGCTTCTTCACCAGGGTCGAACGCTCCTTATCGGATGTCTGGCTTTCCAGGTGGGCGGCGATGTCGACGGCTTCCTTCCATTGGCCTTGGTTCATGAATACGCGCAGCTGGAGCAGCATGGCCTGGTGCGGCTTGTCGCCCTTGAGCCCTTCGCGGCGGATCGCGTTCAATAACTGCTGGGCGGAAGGGATATTGGCGGCCTCGCGCGGAGTGAGTTTGCCATCGGTCAGAAGCGTTGCCAGGGCCAGTCGGGCATCGTCGGCCTGGGGGGAATCCGGGTGGTTCTTGAGGAGTGCGCGCAGGACTTCAGCCGAGGCCTTGGCGCTGCCATTCCGCCCCAGATACTGTCCCCAGGCCAGCTCTGTTCGGGGCAGGAATGCGCTTTTGGGGTATAACGCCTTCAGTTCCCGTCGTGCGGATTCCGCCGCCCGGCGGTTGTCTTCGAGGCAGAGCACCTCCAGCATGGCCACCAGGCCGCGCTCGGTGGGCTTATCGCCGGAGGGAAGGGGGTAGAGGCTCTTCACGATGGGAAGGCCTTCTTCCGCGCGGCCCTGTTCCACCAGGATCCACAGCAGCAGTTCCTGCGCCTTGCGCTTGTTCTCCACGGGGATATCCGCGCGGATGGCTTTCTCTAAGCGGCCCTCGGCTTCCTTGAGCCTGCGTCCTTCCACGGCGGCCGAGGCCAGGATGAACTGGGCTTCCGCAAGATAGGGAGAAGACGGCCAGCCTCGTTCCAGTTTCTTCAATGTAACGGCCGCCTTCAGGCGTTCTCCCAGCCGGTCCTCCAGGATGCCCTGGGCGTAGAGCACGAATTCCCGTTCCGGGGCGGCAGGGGACTTGAACCGATGGCGTTTGAGCTTGGTGGCGATCTCGCGCCGCTCGGCTGGGTCCTGCGAGGCGAGTCCCTTCCGGGCCAGGGCCTCGATCTGCGCATCGCTGGATGCCGTCTTCTCCTTGGGGCCCGCGAACGCGTAGGTCGTCGAGGCCCCCGACCAGAGGCCCAGGGCGCCAAGAAGCAGCGCTGAACGCAGGGACGCTGCGGCTTTCACGAGGGCCATCGCGACAACAGGGCCTTTTTGGCGACTTCAAACTGGGTTTCTGTCAGCAACCCTTTCGAGCGCAGGCTTCCCAGGCGCTCAAGATCATCCAGGGTGCCTGCGGCGGATTCCGGGGGGTGCTCGATGCGCTGGGCGAGCATCTCCATTCGCCCGTTGGTGGCCTCCAGGTGCTCGATGCGGCTTTGGTAGTTCTTGACCTGGAGCCGCAAGGCATCGCGTTCCGCGACCAGTTCGGTGCGCTCCATGAGCCGCCGCAAGGTGTTGCGGAAGGGCTCGAGCTGCAGGGGCTTGTTCACCAGGCCGTAGGCGCCGCGATCCACCGCTTCGGTGGCTTCGCGGGCGCTGCCGAAGCCCGTCAGGACCAGCACCGTGCAGCCGGGGTTGATGCGAAGCGCCGTGTCCAGCACATCCATGCCGGAGCGGCCGGGCATCACCAGGTCCGTCAACACCAGATCAAAAGGGGGATGCGCGCTCTGGAGTTGTCGTTCCGCTTCTTCGCCCGATCGCGCGGCCGTCACGTCAAAGCCCTCGCTGCGCAGCAGATCCGTGAGCGTTTCCAGCAGCAATGCGTCATCGTCCACCAGCAACAGGCGGTGGGGAGGCATATGCGGTGGGACAATCCTGTGCTGGTTCACGGTCGAGACGATCTCCTCACTAATTCTTTTCGGCAGCCTCGGTGAAATCTTATCCCGGAAGAAAAGCGAAGTGAGCCGTCGCGCGGTCAGCTCCGCCGGAGGGGCGCGATTTTCACGAGGTTGCCCCGGGCATCCGAGCGGAAGAGATCATCCTCAAGCTGGTTGCCGCCCCGCAGGACAGGGTCGGAGGCATCCTTCGCCAGTAGGATGCCGCCCCGGGCATTGCGATGGATCACGCATTCCTCCAGCGTGACTTCCGCATTCTCGAAAAGCATAAGCCCCGTCTCGCGGCTGTCGCGCAGGGTGCAGCGGACGAGCAGGAGGCTGCCTCCGGGTTCTACCCTCGCGCCGGTCTGGGCGTTGCCGGCGATCTCGCAGCCCTCCAGGACGCCTTGGCCGTGATCGGCGCATTCGATGCCCACGCCCAGGCCGTTCAGGAGATGACAGCCCTTCAGTTGCGCGGTGGCGCCCTGGTGGATCAGCACGCCGGAGGCCTCGTTGGCCGAGAACTCGCATTCCACGGCCGAGGCGAGTCCCGATCCCAGAAGGGAAAGGCCATAGCCCGCGTTGTGATGGATGCGGCACTGGCGCAGCTGGGCCGTGGCGCCCGCGGCGATGTGCACGCCGGAATCCCGGTGCCCGGTGATCTCGCAGTCCTCCAGGACCGCCTGGGCTTTTTCCAGCACGAGCACGCCCACCGGACCCGAGGCGCGCACATGGCAGCGGCGGAGCTTCATGCGCGCGTCCGCTTCCAGTTCCGCGCCTCCACCCGCCAGGGCGTCCAGTTCGCAGTCCTCCAGCGTTGCCTGGCAGCCGGGTCCCAGTTGCAGGCCCAGGCCGGAGACGTCGTGGATGCGGGCGCGCGTGAGGGATAGTTCCGAGCCGCCCTCCAGGCGCAGTGCGGTGGCCTGTCCCGTCAGTTCGCAGTCCTGCACTTCGGCGTGAGCGCCGGGCTTCAGGCGCAGTCCTTCGCTCCCGCCTCGCAGAAAACCTTGCGCGATGCGAAGTTCCGACCCCTGGTCCACCTGGATGGCCGGGCCGGAATCCGTCTGGAGCTTGACACCTCGAAGGGTGAGCACGCCCTTGCGGACTTCAATCAGGGCCGCATCCCGATGTCCGGTGCGCCGGATCTCCAGGTTCTCGAGGGTGATCCGGTCGGCCTGGGCGCGGATCTGTCCGTCCTCCGGGCATTCCAGGATGATGTCGCCCGCCGGGCCGTCGCCGATGAGGGTGACCGGCTTATCAATGGTGATGGCTTCGCGGTAGATGCCCGGAAGCAGGCGGATGGCGCTTCCGGCGATGGCCTGGCGCAGGGCCACGCGGATGCTGAGGCAGTTGCCGCCCTTGCCGACGATCAGGGGTTGGCCCTTGGGCAGGGCATGGGCGCCGCTGCCGGTGGTGGCGGGCGCTTCCATCGCCTCCCGGATCGCGGTGGCGAGGGCTTCGGCATCGGGAAAGCGCTCGGAAGGATCCTTCGCCAAGGCCTTCTGGCTCAGCTCCACGATGGCTTGGGGCAGATCGCGGATCTGCTCAAGATCCAGGGGCGCGGCGGGCGAGCGCAGGATGGCGTTAAGGGTTCCTGTCGGGGTGTCCGCAGCGAAGGGGCGACGGCCGCCGGACAGAATCTCGTACAGCACCACACCGATGGCGAACAGATCGGTGCTGATGGTGGCCTTGCCTGTATCCAGGTACTCGGGAGCCATGTAGCTGACGGTGCCCATGCGCACGTCTTGTTCTGTCAGCGTGGAGCGATCCACCAGCGCCACGCCGAAATCCGTCAGCTTGGCCTGGATCCGCTTGCCCCGGATGCTCACCAGCACGTTGCCGGGTTTCAGATCGCGGTGGATGATGCCGCGTTCATGGGCGTAGGCCAAGCCTTCGCACGTCTGCGCCAGGGCCTCCAGCAGGTCCGCCTTGCTGCGTTCTCCCTTGCGGATCAGGCCGTCCAGATCCTCGCCCTCGACATATTCCATGACGAGGTAGTGCAAGCCTGCGTCCTCGCCGAATTCGTAGACCGTGACGATGTTGGGGTGGTTCAAGGCCGCGGTGGCCTTCGCCTCGCGCTCGAAGCGCAGCCTGGCCTCGGTGCCGAAGGAAGTGCCCGCCTGGATCGTTTTGATGGCCACCTGGCGCCCCAGCAGCGGGTCCTGCCCCAAGAAGACCTCACCCATGGATCCCTTGCCGAGCTGTCTCAGGATCTGGTATTTCCCGATTTTCGAGGGCAGGGTCACGCGGGGGGCTCCTTCATCTCCACTGGTCTCGCATCGACTGGATAGGGGTTCAGCATAAGTGAAGACGCGCGGATGCGGGCACTCCGCTATCTTGTTGCGCGATGTTTGCCCTTGTCTCCATCTGCACGCCCACGAAGAAGTGATTGGGGTTTCTGGCGCTCCTGCGGGGGAGCATCGAGGCCCCTGATCTCCGAGCGCGCTGTCTGGATGTTCTGAAATGACACGGCCCCGCTGGTGCGGGGCCGTGTTTGGTGCCGATCGAAATCAGCTCGACGTTATTTCAGCGTCACCTTGACGGCGACCACCTTGCGGTCGTCGGTCGGAGGCATGACGGTGTTGCCTTCGATGGCCTTTCCATCCACCTCCAGCGCCACGGTGTTGCCCTTGCCCGCGCGCACGACCTCGATCTGGTAGGTCACGCCGCGGAAGACACGGGTGGCCTTGAAGCCCGGCCAGCTGGTGGGGATCACGGGGGCGATCGTGAGGCCCTTCAGGCTGGTGCGGATGCCCAGGATCCACTGGGTGGCGGTGAAGTAGTTCCAGGCTGCCGTGCCCGTCAGCCAGGAGTTCTTGGCCTCGCCGTGGCTGGGCGCGTCCTTGCCCGCGATCATCTGGGCATAGACGTAGGGCTCGCAG
>Ga0116170_10001693_pt1 | contig 22080 bp, 17 predicted proteins | sample AD_JPNHW1_MetaG_FD_89797 | JGI IMG/M metagenome (GOLD analysis project Ga0116170, IMG submission 89797) | Active sludge microbial communities of municipal wastewater-treating anaerobic digesters from Japan - AD_JPNHW1_MetaG | ecosystem: Engineered > Bioreactor > Anaerobic > Digestate | place... | reverse complement strand
TAACCCAAGTTAGTTGATCGTCTTCTTTTAGTTTAATAGCAATCAAACCACTACGACGGACATTAGAGAAAGCATTGATGCTAACTTTTTTAACTAGACCACGACGAGTGGCAAAGAATAAATATTCTTTATTAGCCATCTTATCTAAAGGCAAAATAGCTGTTACCTGTTCACCGCTAGCTAATTGTAAGAAATTGACAATTGACTGACCTTTGGAAGTTCTCGAGGCAGCTGGTAGTTCATAAGCCTTGAGTTCGAAAACTCGACCCTGACTAGTAAAGAATAACAAATCACCATGAGTCATGGTAGCAAACAAGAATTGGACTGAATCTTCTTCTTTAGTAGTCAAACCAATAACACCTTTACCGCCACGACCTTGGACCTTGAAAGTATCGCTAGCTAATCGTTTAATATAACCATCACGAGTCATTACCACAACCGCTTCTTCATTAGGAATAAGATCTTCAATCTTAAAATTCTTAATACTCTGATCAATAACGGTTGTTCGGCGATCATCACCAAATTTGTCAGAAACTTCTTGACATTCTTGTTTAACAATTCCCAAAATCAAAGCACTCGAAGCTAAAATCTTTTCTAATTCCTCAATAATCTTACGCTTGTCATTGAGTTCAGTTTCAATCTTTAAAGTTTCTAGGTTAGCCAAAGTCTGCAGGCGCATTTCCAAAATAGCAATGGCCTGGCGTTCAGTTAGCTTGAATTTCTTAATCAAATTGATGCGAGCCTGTTCTTTATCTTTGGAGGCCTTGATAGTAGCAATAACTTCATCAATATGAGCTAAAGCAATCATCAAACCTTCTAAAATATGGGCTCTTTCCTTGGTTTTGGCTAAATCATAGGCAGTACGACGGCGAACAACTTCCTGGCGATGCTTGATAAATTCTTCTAAAATCGTCTTTAGATTTAAAACTCTAGGTTGAATACCATCAACCAGGGCCAGCATATTAACATGAAATGTCTCTTGCAATTGAGTCTGCTTATATAGAACATTCAAAATCTTTTTAGGATAGCTATCCTTTTTCAAATCCAAAACAACCCGAATACCATCTTTATCTGATTCATCACGCAAATCACGAATACCTTCGATCTTTTTATCTTTAACCAAGTCAGCAATCTTTTCTACTAAAGTGGCTTTATTGACTTGATAAGGAATCTCACTAATTACAATTTGGAAAGTATCTCGTTCGCTTTCAACAATTTCAGCTCGACCGCGCATCACAATACCGCCTTTACCAGTGGTATAAGCGCGCAAAATATCTTCATGATTGTAAATCAAGCCACCAGTTGGGAAATCAGGCCCTTTGATATACTGCATCAAGTCTTCAATGGTTGCCTCAGGATTATCTATTAAATGCAAAATAGCACCATTAACTTCTCTTAAGTTATGTGGCGGGATATTGGTAGCCATACCAACCGCAATACCCATACAACCATTAAGCAATAAGTTAGGAATTTTAGCTGGTAAAACAACTGGCTCTTTCTGAGATCCATCAAAGTTTGGCGCCATATCAACAGTATCTTTGTCCAAATCAAATAGCATTTCCTCAGAAATCGAGGCCAATTTGGCTTCAGTATAACGCATAGCTGCTGGACGATCGCCATCAATGGAACCGAAGTTACCTTGACCACGAACCAACATGTAGCGCATGGCAAAATCTTGGGCCATACGAGCCATAGAATCGTAAACAGCTGTATCGCCATGAGGGTGATATTTACCTAAAACTTCACCGACAACAGTAGCTGATTTACGAAATTTGCCGGTTGGCCTAAGACCAATATTCCACATCGCATACAAGATACGACGATGAACCGGCTTCATACCATCACGAACATCTGGCAAAGCACGAGAAACGATAACGCTCATGGCATAATCAAGATATGCTCGACGCATTTCTTCAACGATTGGCTGATTGAGAATCATCCCATAAGCCGTCATTTCTGGCCCCTGATCAGATTCTTCAACAACCTCATCTTGCTTATCAGCTTCTTCGCCGATAACTTCTTCCTCTTTTTTATCTTCCATAAACTTTATTTATCAGTTGACTCATTAGATAACTGTTCTAATTGTTGTCTTAAATTATCTAGCTTTAATTGATTTTCTTGACGCAGTTTTTCCATCTCGGCGGTAGTAGTGGCAATAGCGGTCGCTGTAGTTGTTACGGTAGTAGTACTAATCTTTTTAAATTCTTGACTATTTTTTTCAAATTCTTTTAAACTCTGGCTAACATCTTCTTTTATTTTTTGAATGTCTAGCAGTGGCTGCTGACTATCGTTAGCTCTATCTTCTGACATCGACATCTTTAGACTATAAAGCCAGCCTATTATTAGCAGCAACATAATGCTGCTAATACCAATTTTAGCAACTAAAAGACGCTTCTTTTGTGGCCACTCTTTCATAATTAGCTAACTGACAAAATAATTAGCTGAGTGTTTTCACTATCTAAATCACGACGGTTAACCTTTAAACGACTATCTTCAACCGGTGGTAAGCCAATGGCCTTAACAAAATCAGCTACTGGACCAAGTTCAAACTTAAGACCAGGCAAACTATAATGCATTGGAATAACCATCTTAGGGTCAATTTGATTGATGACATCAACTGCTTTTTTAGCGTCCAAAGTAACTTGGCCGCCAACTGGAACTAGTAAAATATCAGTACCGGCTAATCGCTCTAGTTGTTTTTCTTCGAGCAAAGTACCCAGATCACCTAAGTGAGTAACTACTAGTCCACCCATTTCTATTCGATAAATGACATTGCCACCTCGTTCACTGCCATGTTTTTCATCATGATGGCTATCAACACCATCAATAGCTACACCGCTAACTTCATATTCACCAGCCATGTCAATAATAAAAGGACTACCTCCAATTGCTTGAGAAAAATTATGATCTTCGTGCTGATGAGTAACTACAACAATATCAGCCGTTAAATTACTTGGCAATTTTAGCCCAGTATATTCTGGTTTAAATGGATCAATAATTACGGTAACATCTTTGCCGTCAATTTTTTCTTGCAACCGAAAACATGAATGACCTAGCCAACTGATAATCATAAAATTTTACTAAATACATAACTAAACCCGCATTACGGGCTAGCTTAAATGTAGCAAAAAATAGCTAGTCTGTCAAAGCAAAAAGCCGATTTTTACAAGATAAAATCAATTAATTTTGCCTAAATTGACAGATATTGCGAAAATCACAATAAGCACACAATTGATTTGGTTTGGCCGGGAATAAGCCTTGTCGAATGGCCGCTACTTCATCAGCTACTTCCTGTTGGATTTTTTCTAGTTCAGCTGGTTTGGCAGTAAAGCTAAGCTTGGTGCCATTATTCAAATAGTAGAAAGACATCTTGCCAACTTTCCAACCAAAAACATCCTCAACCGCTAATTGATAGAGCATCAGCTGACGCTTGGTTTGATAATCCAATTTTTCTTTTGGATTACCAGTTTTATAATCAACTATCTCAACTGTTCCATCAGCTAGTTGGTCAATACGGTCTATTGTCCCTCCTAGAGAAAATAAACTATTTTTCCAAACAAACTTTTTTTCCAAAGCTAAAACGGTTGGCCAACCATTGGTCTCAATCTCTTGCCAAGCTAGTTTCAAGCTCTGTAGACCTTGTAGACGGTATTTTTCTCTTTCTTCAGCTGAAGCATAACCATCATCACTCCAATTGCGTTTATAGGTTGCCAACAGTTCCTCCCAAGTCAATTTTTTAGCAGTGGTTGTTTGGCCAAAAAGATCAGTTGGCTGCTCAGTAATTAGACAAGGTAGCAACAGCTCATAAAAACAGCGGTGCATCAATCGGCCATAACTCATACTAGCTTTTTCTGGCACTGGAACATGCAAAATAAATGAAAACTTATACTGCAAAGGACAATGTCCATAAGCTTCAAATTGGCTAAAAGAAAATTTATCCACCGCCAAGTTCGGTGCTGGTATCATTTCTTCATCACTACTTGGTGCAGCCAAAGCTTCAACTTCACGAACCAATTCAAAAATTCTAGTTGAGTCTAGCCGACATTCAGCTGAATCATCAACTAAACTAAGCTCATTTAAGAAAATTGATGGCTTTTTATCGGCAGCGCCACCATAATCTTTAGCATAAGCTAAAATAAGTTTTTCTTTAGCTCTAGTGACAGCCACATAAAACAAACGGCGCTCTTCAGCTAAGTGGATATCACCTGTGCCGGCCGTCTCACTAATTAAACCATCAGGAACTGGCAGGCTGTCGCCGCGCCTAATAGTAGGAAATCTCTGACTAACCAAATCTGGCAAAATTACTTGCTTGAACTCCAAGCCTTTAGCTGAGTGGACAGTCATGATCTTAACGACATCATCATCTTCCATGGGCAAGCTCAAGCTACCGGTTTCACCAGCTTCCATTTCTAAATCAATTAGTTCCACAAAATCTTTCAAGCGTAAATCAGTGCCACTATTTTCAAATTCTTTTATCTTTTTATAAAGCTCATTTAAATAATGAAAAATCACCCAATCTTTTTCTTGATCAAGCCCGGCTAGGAGCCCGGAACGATAAACAAAGTCAACAAATAGAGAGCTCGCTTTTTGAGTAGTAGCTGTTTTTGATTGTTCACTAATTAATTTGAGTAATTTTATAATTGCTTCCCGACCATCAGTACTGAGCTTGGTGACAGCTAGGTGATTTTCTAAAGTTTCATAGAGTGACCAGGCTTTGCGCCGAGCTAAAGCATTGAGCTCAATCAAATCAGAAGCTTTGACCGCAAAAGCTCTAGAGCTTAAAACTCGATAAAGCGAAGCTGACTCGTGATAATTATCTAGTAGTTTAAAATAGGCCAAACAATCTAAAACAATCGGTTTATAATAAAGACCGCGCATTGACATAAACTGACAAGGAACATTTTGGCGACCAAGTTCATTGATAAACTTATCAGCTTCCCTGTTGGAGCGAATTAAAATAGCAAAATCAGACCACTTACTGTCTGGATTGTTGCATTGTTCTTGTTTAATATAGTCAACGATAGCGACAATTTCTTCTGATTCCCTGGCAAACGGCCAAACATCAACTTGGCCGGCCTGGCCATTCATAGCCTGTAGCTGCTTATTTAATTGTAGTTTGGCTTCTAGACGATCAGGATTATTATTTTGAATTGATTTATAAGCACAGTCCAAAATATCTTGGCCAGAACGATAATTTTCAGTCAAAACAACCTCAACGGCTTCAGGATAATCATCTTTAAATTGCAAAATGTTAGCTAGAGAAGCGCCACGAAATTTATAGATACTTTGATCATCATCACCAACCACAGTTAAATTGTTGTTAGGCGCGGCCAATAATTTTATCAGTTCATATTGTGCCCAGTTGGTATCTTGAAATTCATCGACTAGAACAAAACGAAATTGCTGACGATACTGAGCTAAAATATTGGGACGCTGACGAAAAAGCTTTAAGGTATAGCGGATTAAATCACCAAAATCTAAATAAGAATTATCTAGTAGCAATTGGTTGTAGGTTTGGTAAGCTTGAGCTAGTTCCCGCAAACGCTCAATTTCCATAGTACCGGCTTCATCACCAGCCACTACTTCTAGCCCTTCAACATATTCTAAATAATCAGCCGGCTCAATATTTTCATCTTTAAGATGGCTGAAATGTTTAATTAAATCGCGTAAAAACTTAGTCTCATTACCAAGCGGTCGATAATATTTGAGTTGCAGACGATCTAAATTTTTCCGCAGTAAAATCCACTGACCAGTATCATTTAATAGTTTAAAGTCAGTTGGCAGTCCAATATCTAGGCCGTGCTGCCGAAGGAGTTTTTCGCCGAGGCTATGAAAGGTTTGAATCCATAAATCAGTGTAGCCATAAGGCAACAGTCGATCAGCTCTTTCTTCCATTTCGCTGGCCGCTTTTTCAGTAAAAGTAGTTAACAAAATCTGATCCGGCTTGGCCTGACCAGACATAATAAGATGCAATAAACGATTAACTAGGACAGTAGTTTTACCAGTACCAGCTCCAGCAATAATTAAAAGCGGCCCATCACCGTGTTCAACCGCTTGTCTTTGCGCTGAATTAAGCTCAGCTAAATAATCGGCTGACTGGACCATATTTTTATTATTAATTAAATGTAAGCTTGTTTTTCAAATCAACCTGATCAGCAACACGACCAATAATAGCTAGGTTAAGACCTTGATCAACAAAGATTTGCTGAGCAACCGTTCTAACCTCTTCGGCGGTTACTTTTTGAACTTTATATAAAAATTCTTGAGGATTGTCCAGATTGCTGTGGACTTTACCCTGACTTAAAGCCATAACTTGTTGTCTAGCATACCACTGAGCCAAGTCATCGGAACCTTCCAATCCTAAAACTAATCGTCCAGTGATGAACTTTTTTATACGGCTAAGCTCTTCTTCATCAACGAGCTCCACCATCAACTTTTTGTACTCAGCAATAATTGTCGTCACGGCTTGTTCCAGAGCTTCTTTTTTAATACCAGCCGATGTTACTAAATAGCCGGTATCAGTATATTCTTCAACATTAGTTCGAACATAATAAGCGAGACCCTGGCGCTCTCTAATCTGTAAAAATAGGCGTGAGCTCATCGAACCACCTAAAATAGAAGCTAGTAGTTTAGCAGCCATTTCTGAAGGATGACCATAAGGAAAAGCTCGGACTCCAAGCGCTAGATGAATCTGATCAGTCTCTTTGTCAGCCACCAAAAGTTTTGGCTCAGTTTGATTTTCAACCACTGGCAATTTGTCAGAAAAGTTGGCTGACTGTGGCCACTGTGCAAAATATTTATTCAATAAGCTGTCAATATTTTCTGGCAGCTGCCCGGCTAGACAAACTGTCGTTCGTTCTCGACCATAATTGCTCTCCCAGTAGTTAACAAAATCCTGACGACTAAAAGCGCTAACCGTGCCTTTATTGCCGGCTGTATCCCAACCAGCTGGAGTATCACCATAGAGCGCTCGTTCAAAAACATCTTCCAAATGCATCATTGGGTTATCTTCATACATGTTGATTTCCTCAATAATCACGCCTCGTTCGCGATCAATTTCCTCAGCCGAAAACTGAGAATTGAGGAGCATATCGCTGAGCACATCTAAAGCTACTTCGGCTTGTAGAGCGGCACATTTAACATAATAACCAGTATATTCTTTGCTAGTAAAAGCATTATATTCACCACCAATAGCATCAAGTTCACTAGAGATAGCTAGGGTATTTGGACGATTGGTAGTCCCTTTGAAAAACATGTGTTCTAAAAAATGAGATAAGCCACTCTGCTGAGCGGTTTCATGTTTAGAGCCAACGGCCACTACTACCAAAGCCGTAAAGGTTGGACAATCTTTTAGAGGAACTTTTAAAACTAACGGTTGTTCATTGCTTAACTGTCTTTGCCACATAAATTAATCCAACTTAGAAGATAAATAATTGGTGAGTTCTTCCAATTTAACAACTGTTTGCTCCATGGTATCGCGATCTCTCACCGTAACTGTGCCCTTTTCTAAAGTATCGAAATCAACCGTCACACAATATGGTGTGCCAATTTCATCTTGGCGGCGATAACGCTTACCAACATTACCACTATCATCAAACTCAGCTCGCCAACGCATCTTGAGCTGATCAAAAACTTCCTGAGCCTTGGTCATTAGTTCTGGCTTATTTCTCAGTAGTGGAAAAACCGCCACCTTAACTGGTGCTAAACTTGGCTTAAACTTTAAAACAATTCGTTTGTCACCCTCGCCCACTTCTTCTTCGCAGTAAGCTTCATTTAAAAGCATCAAAAAAACACGGCCAACGCCAGAAGATGATTCGATAATATGAGGAATATACTTTTGATTATTAGTTTGATCAAAATAGGTTAGTTCCTGATTTGACCCTTGTTGATGCTGAGTCAGATCATAATCACCACGAGCGTGAATACCTTCAATTTCTTGAAAACCAAACGAGAAACGGTATTCAATGTCAAAAGCAGCTTTAGCATAAAAAACCAACCGCTCATGCTCATGCCATTGTAAATTGTCAGGATTGATGCCTAAAACATTAACATAATAATCCCAACGGCGCTGCTTCCACAAATTAAAATCCTCTAAATCACTAGTCGGCTCAATAAAATACTGCATTTCCATCTGCTCAAATTCTCTAGTGCGAAAAATAAATTGACGAGCCGTAATTTCATTACGAAAAGCTTTACCAATCTGAGCAATACCAAATGGCACCTTAAGACGAGTACTATCCATGATGTTCTTATAATTAACATAAATACCCTGACAAGTTTCACCACGCAGATAAACTGGATCATTACCATTACCAGTAAAATCACCTAAATTTGATTGAACAAGTAAATTAAATTTACGAACAGCTGTAAAATCTTGCTGACCACATTCTGGACATTTAATGACATGACGATAATCATCAAAAAGCTGATTAATTTCATTTTCCGACATCTTTTCATCAGCCTCAATGCCAGCCTTTTCTAATAAATGATCAACTCGAAGGCGAGCATGACACTGACGACATTCAGTTAAAGGATCGGAAAAACCAGAGACATGACCGCTAGCCTGCCAAATCTTAGGACTCATAAAGATAGCACTGTCGAGACCACTAATATTATCATAGCGGTAGACCATTTCACGCCACCAAGTTTGCTTAATGTTGTTGATTAGCTCAACTCCATAAGGGCCGTAATCATAAACTGCTGCCAGACCGCCATAAATTTCCGATGACGGATAGACAAAACCGCGCCGTTTACAAAGGCTGACAATATTTTCCAAAGTTACTTCAGACATAAGATAAAATAAGGCATTAAAGTCATTTTTAGTCTATCACCCACCTTGGTTTTTGGCAATTGGCCTCCAAATCTCTTGACAGTCTTTAAAATAAGTCATAAAGTATGGTCTATCCGAAAGGAAAAAATGAATTGGAGGCAATAATGGCTAATGCAATAGCAGCGGCAAGTGAATATTTTATTCACGAAATTTTTCAAGACGGCGATCTCTATCTAAAAGTACAGAACAAAGACGAAAGAAAAACTATTGAGGCTTCAAATTTAAAAGACCATTTAGGCTGGCCAAAGGTCAACCGTGAAAGATTGTCTAAACTTCAAAAAATTCTTACCGGACAAACAGTGCTGGTAATTAACGACGGCATAGCTGACCATAGCTGCCTAAAATTGGCTAACTTGGTCAAAAACTCCAAGAAAAAACCAAAATATGATCGCCGCAACCCACGGCGATAAAAATAAACACTAAACTAAAACTAGCGCCGAATTAGCTCGGCGCTCTTTTTTTACAAAATTAAAACCGCTAGCTCGTCAGCTAACGGTTCTAACCCCTCCTATTATCAACTAGTTGATAGTTTTATCAATCAAGCCAGCTCGACGAACACTATAGAAACCGTGTCGACTAAAAATTACATTATCTAATATTTCTAAACCAAATGCTTGGCTGATTTGTTTCATTTTTTTAAAAAACAATAAATCTATTTCTCGTGGTTCGGCACTGCCGCTTGGGTGATTGCTGGCCAGTACTATCTGATAAGCTGGTAAATGAATAATTGGATCAAATATTAAATGCGGATGAAAGCTTTGCTGTTTCATGTCATCAAGTAAAAAATTTTTACGCCTTAGTTCATGGCAACGACGGTCCAAATAACCAATTGACACTCTTTCGCTAGTGCAAGACCTTAAATATTTAAATTCTTGGTAAATTACTTCGTCACTATAATAAATATTCTTAAACCTTTGCCGACAAAAATTTTTAGCCATGCTCACTGCACCAAGAATCAAATTAGCTTGACCACTATCCAGACCGGCTTTAATAAGCTCCTCAAAGCTGACATGAGTCAAGCATGGTGCTGGAATTTTTCTCAATATCTGCCTAGCTAGTGGTATTGATTCTTTAAAATCTTGTCCTCGACCAATAACTAAAGCTAGTAACTCGCTATTACTAAACTTAGCTAAATCTAATTTTAGCCAGTTGTCCGGATCCGGCAATTTAGCCGGAACCTGGTAAATAGACATGGCAACTCCTTAATTAAAGAGATTAGAATTGGGGAGCTGATTATGGAGAGTAGTTTGACCACCTCCATAATAGCATTTTTCTAGGGCAGCAAAAAGACAGACCCCTATCAAGGAGTCTGTCCAACTTTTTTGCTCAGTATCTATTAGTCAATCTAATTTTGACGATAATGTGGTCGGCTTGAGTTATCCCCATGACCGGATCGCTGTGGTCGACTGCTCGGGAAACCAGCTGGCCGTTCGGTTGGCAAACCTTTAGCCTTGTAGCGCTCCCAAATAGCTTGGTTGGCTAAATCTTTCATAGTCAAATTAACTCGACCCTGATCATCAATTGCTTTAATCTTTACATTAACTGTATCGCCGACTTCCAACATATCAGCTGGCTTACCAACATAAAATGGAGCCAGTTCGCTAGCATGAACCATACCATCACGATTTGGCACTAATTCAATAAAAGCACCAAAGTCTAACAAACGGACAACTTTTCCAGTAAATTCTTCACCAGCTTCAAACTTACGAGCAATATCTTGGATCCATTTAATGGCCTGATTTAATTTCTCTTGGTTGGTACCACAAACCATCACCTGACCGGTCTGTTCGATATCAATGGTAACTTCACAAGCATCAATAATTTCATTAATTACTTTACCGCCGGCACCAATGACTTCACGAATCTTATCAACATCAATAAAGAAGCTAACAATCTTTGGAGCATAAGGTGACAGTTCAGCTCGAGGTTCAGTAATGGCTTGATTCATAACATCCAAAATCTGCAAGCGAGCTTTCCGACCACCATTTAAAGTAGCAGTAATAATTTCTTTATCTAAACCAATTGTCTTAGTATCCAATTGAATAGCAGTAATACCTTCGGTGGTACCAGTAATTTTGAAATCCATGCCCCCTTGACCATCTTCCAAGTCTTGTAAATCAGTAATAACACACCATTTGCTCATGTCTGGCACTGAAGCTAGACCCATAGCAATACCGGCAACTGGGCGCTTAATTGGCACACCAGCGTCCATCAAGGAAAGTGACGAAGCGCAAGTTGAACCCATTGAAGAAGAGCCATTGGAACTCAAGGTTTCACTAACAACTCGGATAGTATAAGGGAATTCTTCTTTACCTGGTAGAACTGGAACTAAAGCTTTTTCAGCTAAAGCACCGTGACCAATTTCACGGCGGCCAGCTGTTCGAACTGGTTTAGCTTCACCAGTACAATATGGAGCAAAATTATAATGATGCATGTAACGCTTGGTGGAATTACCCTCCAAACCTTCTAATGATTGTTCATCACTAGGAGAACCTAGAGTAACAATTGACATCACCTGAGTTTCACCACGAGAAAATAAACCAACACCGTGATTGCGAGGCAAAATGCTAACATCAGCTGATAGAGCTCTGATTTCATCAATCGCGCGACCATCAACACGGCGGTTATGCTCTAAAATATTATTAGTAACAGCGGCTTCAACAGCAACTTCAACTGTTTGACCAATTACCCAACCTCTTAAGCCTTTATCAATTCCCTGGTCAAACAAATATTCATCCAATTTGTCTTTGATTGCTTCAACTGCCAATTTGCGTTGACCTTTGGTATAGTAAACCTGATCAAACAAAATCGGTTCAACATTGGTAGCTAACCAAGCTTCGGCCATTTGTCTAATTTGCTCTTTGCGTTCAGCGGCTTGTAATTCTTCAGCTGACAAACGAACAGTTTTAGTTGTCTTGGCTTCAATTGGACCAACAGCCGCCTTTAGCTGTTCAATCAAATCAATTGCGCCCTGGAGAGCCTGCTCACCAGACCAGATAGCTTCAAGCATAACATCTTCTGGAACTTCTTTAGCCCCAGCTTCAATCATAATAACGCGATCTTTGGTACCAGCCACAATTAAATCAAGATTGCTAGCTTGTTGCTGTTCATAGGTTGGATTGAAAACCAATTGGCCATCAATCTGGCCAACTCTAATACCACCAATCGGGCCAGCCCAATTGATGCCAGAAATTCTTAAAGCAGCTGAGGCAGCAACCAAAGCTACAATATCATAATCATTGACTTGATCAACTGATAGAACAGTTAAAATTACTTGAACATCACGACGAGATGATTCATCAAACAAAGGGCGGATAGAACGATCAATCATGCGACCAGTCAGGACGGCTTCATCAGTTGGGCGTCCTTCTCGTTTAACCCAACGAGAACCTTTAATAATACCGGCAGCATACAGGCGTTCTTCAAAATCAACCATGAGTGGGAAGAAGTCACCATCGTCTCGGGATTCTTTGGCTTCGACAGCTGTTGCCATAACAACAGTATCGCCATACTGGACAGTTACAGCAGCATCAGCTTGATGAGCCAAACGACCAGTTTTAATAGTGAGCTGGCGGCCATGCCAATCTCCACTAACTACAATTTCTTGCTTTTGCATAGAATTTGGAGCTCTGACCAACAAACTCAAGAACTATGATTATTTCATAGTGCTCCCTGTTTGGTGGCCAGTTAGCTTATTATTATGTTAATTAACGACTAATTAAAAATTGACGATCGCTTAGATTGATAAAATCATCAGCAATCTCAATTAATTTAGTAGAAGAAGTTTGCCGAAAACCAGCTACCTCCACTAAACAGCCAGTAGTGTTCTGGATATAATTAACTAGCGGTATGTAATCACCATCACCGCTAGCTAAAACGATAACATCTAGCTTATGCGACAGCTTGATGGCATCAATACTGATACCGACATCCCAGTCGCCTTTTTTGGCTCCACCAGCAAAAGTCTGAAGATCCTTCATAATCACTTCAAAACCTTGCTGGCTAAGAGCCTCAAAAAAAGCTAGTTCATCTTCATTATTGTCGCTGCGAATGACATAGGCAGACGCGCGAATGAGCTTACGACCAGCTACTGCCGAAGCTAAAACTTTACGAAAGTTAACTTTCTTACTGTAAAGATTACGAGCGGAATGATAAAGATTAGCAACATCAACTAAAACTCCAACTCGCTGCTCCGGATGTTTGGCCATAAAATATTAGGCTTCTTCTTCAACTAAATCTTCAGAAAAATCTTCTTCCTCGGAAATTTCGCCTTTAGCCATCAATTCGGCTTCAATGCGTTTGCGTTCTTCTTCTTCGGCAGCCATTTTCTTAGCAATCTTGAGATTGAGCTGAGTGGCCAATTCTAAGAATGATTTTTCATCTTCTTTCTGAAGATACTTCAGTAAACGACGGCGTTCGCCAACCTTACGCAGTAAACCACGACGAGAAGAGAAATCATGACGATGTTTTTGTAAATGCTCAGTTAATTGCTTGATTTCTTCAGTCAAAATAGCAATTTGAACTTGAGTAGAACCAGTATCGCCTTCGTGTTGACGAAACTTTTCAATGATTCTCTGTTTGAGATTCTTGTCCAACATAAATCTTGGCCCCAACCGAGAGACAGTTAAAGCTGTGTCCAAGAGGGGGTAAATTAAAGAATAAATACTCTTTTCAGAGCTCTTTTGTTATAACATTGTTGGAAAATAAAATCAAGATGTCGTATAATACAAAATATGTTAAAAGATGACATCAATCGCTTTTTAGAATATCTCGAAGTTGAGCGTGGTTTAGCCAACAATACCTTAATCGGTTATAGCTTTTATTTAAAGCGCTTTTTAGCGTTTGCGACAGCCCAAAATATTGTCAAAGTCAATCAAATTAGCCAAGACCTCATCCACCGTTATCGATTACATCTCAATCGTCTAGCTAATCGCGAATATAGCAACCTCAAAAAAAATACTCAAAATTATCACCTGATTGCCTTGCGTCAGTTTTTAAAATATCTCAGCAAAAACGACATCGAAAGTTTGGACTCTAATAAGGTTGAACTAGCCAAGCAAGAACCGCGCCAAGTTACCTTTCTCGAAGGCTATGATTTGGCTGCCTTTTTACAAGCGCCACTATCAGTGCCTAAATCAAGCAAAATAATTCGCCTTCGTGATCGAGCTATTTTAGAGCTACTATTTTCCACAGGGCTCCGTGTTAGCGAACTAGCCAGACTGAGGATTAATGATATCAACCTAAAGAAAAATGAGTTTACTGTTCGTGGCAAAGGCAGTAAACTGCGCTTAGTTTTTCTGTCTGATGATGCCAAAGCAACTGTAAAAGCGTATCTCGATGCTCGTCAAGATACCGAACCATTCATTTTTGTCGGGCACGGAAAGATAAATAAAGAAAATAACCCGCAATACGGCCTTACCCCTCGAACAATTGAACGCTTGGTAGAAAAATATGCTATTGCAGCCGGCATTACTAAAAAGGTCACCCCGCATACCCTGCGCCACAGTTTTGCCACTGATTTGTTAATTGGCGGCGCTGACATTCGTAGTGTTCAACAACTACTGGGCCATGCCTCAATCACTACTACCCAAGTTTATACTCATGTTACTGACCAGCAATTACGCCAAGTTTATCAAAATTTTCATGGCAAAAGCCGACAAAAGATTGAAAAATAGAATCTAGACTTTTCTTTAATATCTTTTTATACTTAAACAACTACTTATTAATCAATTATCTATATGACTTTAATCCCAACCGTTATCGAGTCTACCAGTCAAGGTGAAAGAGCTTATGATATTTATTCTAGATTACTCAAAGATCGCATCATTTTTTTAGGCGAACCAGTTGACGACCATGTTGCCAATCTAATTATTGCTCAACTACTCTTTTTAGATGCTGAAAATAGTAATAAAGATATAAAATTCTACATCAACACCCCTGGCGGGTCAGTCACTGCCGGTATGGCTATTTATGATACCATGCAATTTATTAAAGCTGATGTCAGCACCATTTGTGTTGGTATGGCTGCTTCCATGGGGGCGGTTCTTTTGGCGGCTGGTGCTCCTGGCAAACGATTTGCCTTACCTAATAGTGAAATAATGATTCACCAGGTTATGGGCGGCTTTGAAGGACAAGCGACTGATATTAAAATTCGTTCAGAACATATTTTAAAGATCAAAGAGCGCTTAAATAAGATTTTAGCCGAGCATACTGGCAAAGATATCAAGACTGTCGAAAATGATACTGAAAGAGACCATTATCTAAGCCCAACCGAAGCCAAAACTTACGGTTTGATTGACAAAATTATTAGCCGCTAATAATCAAGAAAAACGGCAAAATAGCTTGCTTTTTTCTAATTAGCGTGTTAGGATAAAACCAGTTTAGATTGTATATAATTTACCTTTAACTAATAAGTTTTGGTTATTGTCAGTACCCGTAGTTATCAGGCTTTTTCTGTGATTTTCCCTCTAGACCACTTTCTTCAAAATATCTATTTTCACCAGATTACCGTTATCGGCTGAATATCTCCGGCTGGCCTAACCAAAGCCGCACACACTATGTCTTATTTTATTTTTACAACACTATCGCTACTAATCGGCGGTGGTTTTGGCTATTGGTTGCGCCGCCAATTGGCTTTAAAAGAAGCGAACAGCGCCGAAAACAAAGCTGAAAAAATTATTGATGATGCTCGCATTAAAGAAAAAGAGCTTCTCCTTAAAGCCCAAGACAAGGCTTTAAAATTGGTTGATGAAGCCAAACAAGAAAACGAAGAACATCGCAAAGAAATTAATGCTTGGCAGGCTCGTCTTGAAAAAAGAGAAACTGCTTTCTCACAAAAGATCATGGAACTGCAAGACAAGCAGCAGCAGTTATATGATAAGATTGCTCAAGTTGAAGAAACTAAAGAAAAAATCAATCAAATCAAACAAGAGCAAGAAACCAAATTAGAAGAAGTTGCTAAATTAACTAAAGAAGAAGCTAAAAACTTACTTCTAGAAAAGGTTGAAAAAGAAGCCTCTGATAGTTTAATGTCTCGTTTGGATAAATTAAATAAAGAAGCTAGCGATCAACTCGAAGAAAAATCCCGCGAATTGATGTCAAGCGCCATGCAGCGACTGGCCTCCACTTTTACAGCTGAAGTCACTACTACCGTTGTTGAACTACCTAATGATGAAATGAAGGGCCGCATTATTGGACGCGAGGGTCGCAATATTAAAACTATTGAACAATTGACTGGTGTTGAAATTATTGTTGACGACACACCAAACGCCATTACTGTTTCTGGTTTTTCCGGTATTCGCCGTCAGATTGCCAAGAGAGCTCTAGACCACTTAATAAAAGATGGCCGTATTCATCCAACCAAGATTGAAGATGCGATTGATCGAGCTAAACAAGATTTAGCGGTTGATATCAAAAAGGCTGGCGAAGATGCCTTATATGAATTAGGTATTGCTGGTTTTGATACCAAATTGGTTCAAATTATTGGTCGCTTAAAATATCGTACTAGCTATGGTCAAAATGCTTTACGCCATAGTGTTGAAGTTGCTCATCTATCAGGACTCTTAGCAGCTGAACTTGGCGCTGACGCCACTTTAGCTAAAAAGGGCGGCCTACTCCATGACATTGGTAAAGCCGTTGATCATGAAGTCAAGGGTACTCACCCAGAAATTGGTGGAAATATTGCTCGTAAATTTAACTTGCCACAAGATATTATTGATCCAATTGAAACCCATCACGACGATCATCCAAGAGGCTTAATTTCAGTAATTGTTAAAGTAGCTGATGCTATTTCTTCATCTCGTCCAGGGGCTCGCAATGACAGTCTCGATCAATACATTCAACGCTTGGAAGAACTGGAAAAAATCGCCAACAACTTTGAAGGCGTTGATAAAACCTATGCTATCCAAGCTGGTCGTGAAATCCGCGTCTTTGTTAAACCAGACGAAATAACTGATTTATCTGCTCAAGAATTAGCTACCAAGATTGCTAAACAAATTGAACAAGAATTAAAATATCCTGGCGAAATCAAAGTTAATGTTATTCGCGAACTACGCGTAATTGAATACGCCAGATAAATAAAACAATGAAAATTAGCCAATTATTCAAAAAGAAGCCCGCAACCAATAGTCATCACTTATTGGATCAACAAATTGTTTTTCGTCTTTCCAAGAGTCGTGTGCCTGGTTGGCGCCAATGGCATTATTTACCAAAATTTCTATCTAATAAAGAAAAGTTAGTAATAATTGCCTGTTTATTGGTTTTAATTGGTAGTCTCGGTGTTTTAATCAATCATTATTATAAAAACAACTGGCAGGTCAGCCCCAAGTCTGGCGGTTATTATGTTGAAGGGTTAATTGGCACACCTCGTTATATCAATCCTCTTTATTCCTCAATCAATCAAACTGATCGCGATTTAAGCCACTTAATTTATTCTGGTCTATTAACTAGAGATAGTTCTGGCAATTTAATAAATGACTTGGCTGAAAGCTATCAGGTTAGCCCAGATGGATTAAACTACACAGTTAAATTGCGCAACAATATTTTATGGAGCAATGGTAGCAAATTAACTGCCGAAGATGTTATTTTTACTTATAGCGCTATTACTGATTCTTCATATGGCTCACCAATCTTTAACAGTCTAAATGGAGTCGAGGTAACTAGAATTGATGATTTAACTGTCCGCTTTACTTTAGGACAACCTTACAACTCTTTCCTTGACTTGCTGACAGTTGGAATAATGCCAGCTGAGCTTTGGAGTCAGGTACCAGCCGAAAGTGCTAGTTTGGCTGATTTAAATTTAAAACCAATCGGTAGTGGTCCTTATCAATTCAAATCATTAACTAAAGATCGAGCCGGAACAATCAAGTCTTATCAATTGAATATCAATCCTAATTATTTTGGCAAAAAACCATATATTGAAGAAATTACTTTTAAGTTTTACGCCAATTACGAAGAATTAGTCGCTGCTTTAAATGATGGCTCAATTGATGGTGCTGTTTATCTACCACAAACAACTGCTCAAAAACTACTAACCACTAGTCGCTACAACCTCAATCGTATTAATACTTCACAGTTAATTAGTGTCTTTATTAATGAAAACGACGCCACTCTAAAAAATAACAAAATTAGACAAGCTTTAGCTCTATCTCTTGACAAAAATGATTTTTTGCTGCAAAATAATAATCTAGTTAGCCGTTTGGCTGTCGGTCCAATTCTAAAAAGCAATCAGTATTACGACAAAAATCTGCCGCGCTCTGATTTTGATGTGGCTAAAGCAGCCAAGCTCCTGACCGAAGATGGTTGGCAATTAAAGACAATTAACGATAACGATTTAGCTAAAGCTAAACAAGATTTAGAGCAAAATACTGGGGATAGCAATCAAGCTAAACTAATTACTGAACTTGGTGCTGGACAATGGTTACAAAAAAATAACCAATATCTAGCTATCAATTTAACCGTCGTCAATGAGCCTGATTATTTAGTTGTTGCTGATTGGTTAAGTAATTCTTGGAAAAAAATTGGTATTAATGTCAATTTAGATATAGTTTCAGCTGATGATGCCAGCAACCAAATTATTAGACAAAAGTCCTATTCTTTGTTAATCTATGGCCAGAATCTTGGCTCAGGTAATGATTTAACAGCTTTCTGGCATTCCAGCCAAAGCGGTCCTAGCGGCTTTAATCTCAGCAATTACCGTAATGAAAAAGTCGACAAATCTCTAGAAACACTACGAACTTCAACTGATAAAGCAGCTTGCCAGCAAGCAGCTTCAGATTTACAAAAACAAATCAATACTGACCTTCCGAGTATTTCTCTGTATAATTCCAACTATCTCTATATTCAAAACAAAAAAATAAAAGGCTTTAGTACTGATTTCATTACTGAGCCAGCCGATCGTTTTAATGGTATTGAAGATTGGTATATCAAAACTAAATTGAACTGGAAAAAATAGAATACCTTGCCCAAGTGGCGAAACTGGCAGACGCGCAACGTTCAGGTCGTTGTATCCGCAAGGATGTGGAGGTTCAAATCCTCTCTTGGGCACAAAAAGAAAACTCTTTTCTTACTCACAAAAGCTGATTTTAGGTCAGCACTAATTTATTTATGATTACAAAGTACAAAGCAAAAGACTCGGCTAGCCAACCGGCTACCAGTCACTATGGCGTGCCTCGTCGTCCAGTTCAAAGAACTAATTATCGACAGCCAGCCAATCAATTATCACAACGCACTGAAAATGGTTCAGAAAAAATCAGAATCATTGTTTTAGGCGGACTAGAAGAAGTCGGTCGCAACATGACCTTAATCGAATATGATCGAGAAATCATCATTGTCGATATGGGGCTTCAGTTTCCTGAAGAAGACATGCTCGGCATTGACTACATTATTCCTAATACCGACTATTTAGTTGGTAAAGAAGACTGGATTAAGGGTGTTATTATTACTCATGGTCACTATGACCATATTGGAGGTATCCCTCATTTGATGGGTAAATTAAAAAATCCACCAATGTTTATGGGCAAATTAACTGCCGGTTTAGTTGAAAAGAAGGTCAAAGAGCACCCTCAATGTCCAAAATTGAAAATCACTCGGATTGAGGAAGATAGTAAAATCCAAATCGGCAAAAATTTCCGTGTTGAATTCCTCCGAATGAACCACTCTATTCCAGATTGTTTCGCTCCAATTATTCACACACCAATCGGCACAGTTATGCATACTGGCGACTTTAAAATTGACTATTCACCAGTTAATGACAAGCCAGCTGATCTTCAACGAATTGCTCAAGTTGGTAGCCAAGGATTATTAATGCTTTTAGCTGACTCAACTGATTCAACTCATCTTGGTTATCAGGTGTCTGAGTCAAAAATTGGTGATGAAATGGGACATTTATTTGAAAAAATTGAAGGTCGCATTATTATCGGAACTTTTGCCTCACAAGTTAACCGTATTCAAAAGATCTTTTCACTGGCTGAAAAATTCGGCAGAAAAATCTATCTGCAAGGTCGTAGCATGAACGACAATGTTGAAATTGCTAAAGAAATCGGCTATATGAAATTCAATTCGCAAACCATTATGAATGATAGCGAATTAAGACATTTGCCTGATAATAAAATAATTATTCTAGGAACCGGAGCTCAAGGTGAAAATAACGCTTTTCTAATGAAAGTCGTCAATGGTGAGCATCGAACCGTTCATCTAAAGCCAGGTGACACAATTATTTTCTCCTCTTCAGTTATTCCTGGTAATGAACGCAGCATTCAAAGTCTTAAAGACCAAATTGTTAGACAAGGTGGTAAAGTCATTCATTACGAAATGATGGATGTTCATGCTGGCGGACATGCCAAACAGGAAGATTTAAAGTTGATGATGCGTCTACTTAAACCACAATACTTCATGCCAATCGAAGGTAACCATTATCTGCTACAAGCTCATGCAGAATTAGCCCAACAAGTTGGTATTCCTAGCAACAACATCTTTGTGGCTGATAACGGCCAAGTAGTTACTTTGGAACGCCGCGGTCGTGATATTCTTGGCCAATTGACCAAAGAAAAAGTAAACACCGACTATGTTATGGTTGATGGTCTTGGCGTTGGTGATGTTTCGGATATTGTTCTTCGGGACCGCAAAACAATGGCTGAGGACGGTATGATTGTTGTTATTGCCACAATTGATTCTAAAACCGGCGACCCAATTGGTAATCCAGATATTATCTCTCGTGGATTTATTTACATGAAAGATAACAAAGACTTGATTCAAGATACTCGTATGAGAATCAAAAAAATTGTCAAAGAGACCGATCTCTTGAGCAATCCAGTTGGCAAGGGAGCTAATAGCGATGACGATCAATTGAAAAATAAGATTCGCAACGATGTCAGTCAATTCCTTTTCAACAAGACAAAAAGACGACCAATGGTCTTGCCAGTGGTCATTAGAGTCTAGAAATATCTAGACTTAAATAATAAAACAGCCCCAAATTTGGGGCTGTTTTATTAAAACAAAAAACGCCCAACGGGCGCCTTCTGTTTTGTGCGACACTAACAATAAAGCTAGATAACTGTATTATAGCAAAACACCAAATAATGGTCAATAGTTACTAGCCTTTTAACGCTCATCACCACTGCCATGCAACTGACCTCTTTCTTGGCGAGAAAAAAGCTTTTCCAAATTACCCTGAGCAACCTGGTCTAAAGATAAATCAAACTCCGTTGCCAATTGAGCTAAATACCATAAAACATCGCCTAATTCCTTAGCAATTGCCTGGCGATTGTCATTACTAACTTCTCCGGCTTGATCACGAAATAATTTTTTAACCTTCTCAACTACTTCACCGCTTTCACCAGCTAAACCCAAGGCTGGGTAAACAAAACCTTTACCAATGGCCGGATAGACAGCGGTTTGTCGACTTAATTTCTGATATTCGCTAAATTCCATAAGTTTATATTTTAAATTAATATTTTAACACCTACCGTTAGTAGGGTAACAATTATGGCTGCCACGACAACTCCCCCAAAAATTGGCCAGAAAGCCTTACGAGGCGGTACACCAAATAGCCAAGCCGCCACCGATCCTGTCCAGGCACCAGTCATTGGCAAAGGAACAGCGACAAATAAAAACAAAGCGATTAAACCGTATTTCTCAAATTTCTGCCAAGTTTTACGCCTAGTTCGTTGAAAAACCGCTTCAATAATCTTGGTTATCACTTTAGAGTATTTTTGCGATAATTCAACTACTTTGTTAAGGCAAAACATGACCAATAAAATTGGTAAACTATTACCAATAATCGCCAAAATCATGGCTTTAATTGGATTTAAGTGCCAAACGGTAATGGCTAAAGGAATCGTGGCTCGAAGCTCAGTAACTGGCACTGCTGAATAGAGTAAAGTCCACAATTCTCTGGAATTAACTATTTTTTCTAAAATTTCTAGCATTTTTTTATATTAACTATACTTTAAAATTACTGATTGATGGTCTCAATAAAATTTTTAATCTCACTTGAATAATCATCTTCCAAAATCTGTTTCGTTCTAACAGCCATCGTTGTTTTTGGTTGGCAATTGACTGCTGAGGTCATTTTACCAAATAAGCCTTGATCATTGGCTCCACCCATAGTACAGAAAAAAGCCAGCTGTTTTATTTTTTCCTGATATTGTTTTAAAAAGGTCCTAACTGCTGGAGCCATATTGCCTGCCCAAATTGGTGTGCCAACTACAACACAATCATAGGCACTAAAATCATTATTTAAAACCTGGATT
>Ga0116170_10001692_pt1 | contig 22082 bp, 20 predicted proteins | sample AD_JPNHW1_MetaG_FD_89797 | JGI IMG/M metagenome (GOLD analysis project Ga0116170, IMG submission 89797) | Active sludge microbial communities of municipal wastewater-treating anaerobic digesters from Japan - AD_JPNHW1_MetaG | ecosystem: Engineered > Bioreactor > Anaerobic > Digestate | place... | reverse complement strand
TTTTTCTGCGTCCTTATTACCTAATTATATTTAACATCAAGCCTCAACTTTTATCAATAGCCTTGTTTTACATCAGAAAGAACAAGTTATTATTTACAAAGCCTCAAAGCCCGGTGAGGTTTCAGGAAGATTTTGGTAACCTGAATTTGAAAAAACGGCCTTTTTAATATATTTATTGGTATAATTTCCTTTTTCAAAAAGCTTTTTTAATGTGTCTTCTCTTTTTACCAAGGGCTGAAAGTTGCTTTCAAATTCAGGATGTAAGTCACACAATTCTGTCCAAACTGCAGCCTCCATTGTCCAAGCGTAAGTTTCTTCGGCAAGTGAATTATATTCATCCTGATGCAGAGCCTCGTGAGAAAGCAATGCTGCAAGTGCCATAGGGGGTGCATCTGAGTGTTTTTGATTTATGTAAATATAAAGTCTGGAACCGCGCTTCCAGCCCAGCGCATCAAAATTTGCATAATCTTGTTTTATTGAACCTAAGTCCTTAAATTCAATTTTAATAGGCTTTGACGTCAAATTTTTACCCAAAACGGCTTCGCGAGAAAATTCTCCGTTGGTACCTTTGAGCATGTCCAAGGCAACATAAATAACCTCATCTTTACTTGAAGATTTATATGTATCTTTCAGGCTCAAGATGTATTCTTGAGTGTATTTTGACGGGTAATTCGCTTTTACAATCTCTTTTTCTTGTTTAACAGGCTCAGGATTTTTCTTTTGTGCCGAAAAAACCGATTGATTCACATTTGTACTGATTGCTATTGCAGCTAAAAGTGTTAAAATCTTAATCTTCTTCATAATATCCCCTATCTCTTCCATATGACATTTTCAAAAAATGCCGTGAGCTTGCGGAAAAATTAAAATTTTTCTCGCAATCTCCCTTGTCCGGCTTGCACCCATACCGCCGGCTATCCCGCAGCCGGTATGGGTGCAAGCACTTCTAAGGTCGGATTTGAAAAATTAAGAAAAATTGTCATTTTTCAAATTTTTCTGTATCCTCTGTACAAAACAGTATAACATTTATTTATTTTAAGGACAAATTTCGACTTTTCAATTATTTTAAAAGTGCTTTTGCCTGTTTTTCTTTTCCTATCGATTTTAAATATTGCGAGTATTCTTGTACCAAATCTTTATCAAAAGAAGCAAGCCTGTAGCTGTGTGAGTAATAATTTACTGCTGCTTTTTCTTCTTTAAGTTGAGCGGCTAATTTGGCGCATAACCATTTTGTTTGATAAGACGCTTCGTCAATATCGCAAGCTTCTTTTGCCCATGCATAGGCTTGTTTAAAATCTCCTAATTCCTGATAAAATTCGCTCATTTTAATATATAGGGCAGAATTATTTAAGTCAAGTGAAATTGCTTTTTTCAGACTTTCTATTGCAAAATTTACATCGCTCTGTTCAAAAAGCGAAAGCGAGTTGTAGTAGTAACCTTCTGGATTGTTTGAATCCAGTTCGATTATGTCTTGTGCCGCATTAAAAACTTTGTCAAATTCGTTTTTGGCGAAATATATTTTTGCAAGCAAAACATAGGCATGGACATATTTCCCATTTTTTTTGATAATTTCGTTTGCAAGTTCAAGTGCCCTGTCAAAATTTCTGCTTTCGATTTCTATTTCAGTTAAATCACTGATATAATCAAGCGATTCGGGTTTTATTAATGTTGCTTGTTCTAAAACATTTTTTGCGGCATCGTAATTTTTTAATTCTGAATAAATTTTGCCCAAAGCAGACAGTGCAAAATCATCTTCAGGATTTTCTTTCAAGATATTTTCCAGATCACTTTTTGCCTCAATTATATTGCCTTGTTTTGCTTTTATCATAGACTTAAGGGTTGTTGCCATAGCAAAATTTTCTTTTGAAAGAATATAATTCAGTTCAATTAAAGCTTTTTCATAAGCTTTTTTTTGATAATATAAATATGCTAAAGAATAGTGATAGTCAAGTCTTTCAGGATTTAATGATATTGCAAGCGTAAAGTATTTTAAAGCTTCGTCAAACCAGCCTCTCAAAAAATTTGCACTTGCAAGATTATATGAATATTCACTGTTTTTTTCATCGAGTTCAAAAGCTTTTGCAAAATATTCTGTGGCTTTTTGATATTGTAAAAAATTTAATTTTAAAAGTCCTAAATAATTTAAGACTTCAGGTGTCTTTTCTTTTTGTGCGTATTCTTCAAAATATTTTTGCGCGTTTTCAAAATCATTTTTTTCAAAATAAATTTTGCCTAAAAGCATTAATAAATCTTTATTTTTTTGATTTTTGGCATATCCTGAGATTGCCATTTCTAATGCTTTTTCAAGGTTTTTGTTATTAAAATAAAAATCTGCCAATTCAAAGAAAACTTTGTCATCCGCATCTTTTAAGTTTTTTTCTATTTTTTCAATTTGTTGTGAATCATTTAGGATGTTTAAAAGTTTTATTTTTTGAGCCAAATTTTCATTAAAAGGTTTTGCTTCAAAAATTTTGTCTGCAATATCAAGAGCTTCTTTTATTTTTTCTTGAGAAATATATATATCTTTAATTAAAAGCAAACATTCGATATGATTTTTATCGATTTCTAAAACTTTTTCGGCATAATAAAAACATTTTTCCAAATTACCTAAAAGCTTATATAAATGAGCCAACTGCACCAAAATTTCCAGATTTTCCGGCTCAATAGCAAGAGCTTTGTAAAGCATCTCTATTGCAGGCTTAAAATGTCCTTGGCTTTTAAGCTCAAAAGAATTTTTGACATAATATACAACTTCATTGTTCATTTTTACCGATTATCTTTTTTGTTCTTGTTGCTTTTTGGCTTCTTGGTTTTATTATTTTTTTTATCTGATTTTTCAGAATTTGCTTCTTGTGCCGTGTTGATAATAACCAAAACTTCGTCTTGGCCTGCCATTTTTAAATTGTTTCTGGCAATGGCTTCAAGGCTTGAAGCCGAAGAGAAATTGTCAATTTCTTCTTTAAGTTTTTTGTTTCTCACTTCAGCCTGATTTTTTGTTTTTTTCATCGTTGCGATTTTTGTTTGATAGGAAATAGTTTTTGAGATATTTAAAATAGCACTAAAACCTATTTGTGCTATGCAAATAAGCAAAACTACCGTTAAAAAAGAATAATAAAATCTTATTCTGTTTTTGCGTTGTTTGTTTTTAATTTTAGTTTTATCTATAAGCGTTTCGTTTTCCGGATTGTTCGCTCTGTGAACGTTTCTTGCAGGAGTTGAATTTCTTTTTTTCCTGCTTTTATCACTTTCTTTCGTCATAAAGCTCCTAACTGTTTATCATGACAACATTATACCCGACTTCCTACATTTATGCAAAAAAACAGAAAAATTTTTACAATTTAAACCTTGTAGAAAATCTTATAGCGGAATTAACATATTCGTCTTCGCGGAAGTACTGTCCTGCACCTATTTCAAATTGAACTTCATCTGCATATCTTTTTAAATTCGGGGTGTATCTTAATACAATCTCATTTTTTTTCTTGATTTGTTGCACATCGCTTTGGACTATATCCAAAATAGAAAGTCTTTTTGTGATTTTAAATTCAGGGGCGAAATAAACTTTATCGTAATAAGAGTCGTAATTACTGTTGGTACTTCTGGAATAACCTGATGCAATGGCAAATTTTTTCCAGTCATAGCGGGTAAAAAAGCCGGTAGAATAGTTGATTTGCGCGTTGTCTAAGTCTGAATTGTACATGGTTCCAAAAGTTAATCTTCCGGCTTTTTCTGAATAGTTTGAATTTATTTCGTTTATATCATATTCTTGAGTAGAAAATTTTGATACCAAATCCAAAGTTTTATACTGCGGAATGGTCGGTTTTTTATTTGAAGGTGTAAGAAGTGATTTTGATGTGATTTTTATCGGCGGTTTAAAATCAGGAGATTTTTTTGATGCCTGATCTAAGTAAACCGTATTGTCGGGAATTTCGTCATATTCTAAATATCCGTGCAACTCCATTGTGTTTTGCGGATCATTTGTAAATATGTTGTTTATTTCTTCCACATTGGTTGTTTCGCTTTCATTACTGATAGCGTTTTCATCATTAATCCCGCTTGCTTCGTCAAGCTCATCAGCCAAGCAAACTTGAAATCCGAAAAATCCCAATACCAAGATTAAAAGAAAGATCTTTTTCATATAAACATTTTATTCTGAATAGCCATTGTTTTCAAGGTATAGTTTTGTAAAGAATTTTCTTTCCAAGTAGCAAAAAAAAAAATGACGGAATTTATAATAATGTGCGAGTCGTGTTGGAGATAAAATGCAAATACTTAAAATAAGCTTTACGGGAGAAAGAAGAAATAATAGGATTCCTTATCAAAGAACTGCGGGCAATACCCCACCAATCAAATTGCCGAATCAAAAACATTCGGATACTTTTGTCAAAGGCGACAGTTATAATTTTTCAACTGAACCTCAATTTTATGAAACATTAGAAGAAAATTATTTTAAATTACCGAGAGGGTGTTATCCTGATGAATACCAAAAAAAGGCTGCAGCAAAGCTTTATAAGGGAGAAGACGTTTTGGTAACAGCACCTACAGGAACCGGTAAAACCGCTATTGCTTACTATGTAATAACAAAAAACCTTTCTGAGGGCAAAAAAACTTTTTATACAACGCCCCTGAAGGCTCTAAGTAATCAAAAGTATAGGGAGTTGCAGACTTTATACGGTAAAGATAATGTTGGGCTTTTAACAGGAGATATAAAAATCAATGCTGATGCTCCGATTATAGTCATGACTACAGAAATTTATCGTAACATGCTTTTTTCAAAGAAATTTCAGGACAATCCTGATAATTTATTAAAATTAAAAACGGTAGTTTTTGATGAATTACACTACCTTGGAGATGTTGACAGGGGCGGCATTTGGGAACAGTCAATTATTTTGACAGATAAAAATGTTCAACTTCTATCTCTTTCTGCGACTATAGGCAATAATAATCAAATTAATAATTGGATGTCTGATGTAAAAGGCAAAAAAAGTAATTTGATTGATGTTCCACCTGAAAAAAGGCATGTTCCGCTTGTTTTTGAAACTCATAATTTAACAGGGGAAAATGTAGAAGGTCGTAAGTTAAAAAAACATCAGCACCAAAAATCAAAAGACGCTAATGATGTTAAAAAAGCTTATATTAAATTTATTTCTGAGCTTAAGGGCAAAGACAGACTGCCTGCTATTTTATTTATTTTTAGTAGGAAATTTAGCAAAAAATTACTTGATGAATTTGATAAATCGACTTTACAGTTGACAAGTAGAAAAGAAAAAGAAGAAATTCAAAAAATAATAGACCAATATACAAAAAATGGAAAATATCTGGGAGAAACTCTTAATACAAATGCTTTGTTAAAAGGATATGCTCTTCATAATGCAGGGCTTTTGCCGACACAAAAAGAGCTGGTAGAAGAATTATTCCAGAAAAAATTGGTAAAACTTGTAATAGCAACAGAAACTCTTTCTGCAGGAATTAATATGCCTGCAAAAACAGTTATAATTTCAGATACAAGAAAACCGACTTCTGCACAATCTGCAGATGGCGATGACGGTAAAAGAGAAATCACGGCAAATGAATTTCATCAAATGGCAGGCCGTGCAGGAAGAAGAGGTATAGACAAAATCGGCTATGTTTATACAACACCAAAAGATAAAGAAGAAAAAGAAATTTTTAATATTTTGATTGATGAATCGCCGAATTCTCTTGAAAGTGCATTTAATCCTGACTTTTCTTTTGTTGCGGGATATTGTAAGCATTATCAAGATGACGAATTAATCAAAACCATACTTAAAAAATCCCTGCACTCTTATGATACAAACCCAAAAGCCTCTGAGAAAAAATATCTTTCAATGTTTAAGCTTTTTGAAAATAAAAGAGAGATGCTTAAACATTTGGATTATATAACTTCTGACAATAAACTTACAACTAAAGGCCAACTTTTGGCTAAAATAAATGGCTATCAACAGCTGCCTATTATCGACTTAATCTACGATAAAAAATTGGCAACGCTTAATCCTATTGAATTAGCTGCTGTAGTAGGCTCATTAGCTAATCTTAGTCAAAAAGATGATTACAATAAAGAAACAGAATTCTTTGGACATAAAAACGATAAAATAAGTTGGTTTGTAGATGATTTCGACAGTTATTTAGACAAATTTAATACTCTTAACAAAAATTCTGAAGTTGCTCAAGACAAAGATGCCGTAAAACATTTATACGAATGGGCGGAGCTAAACAGTAAATTTAGCGGTTCCAGAAGAAATTGGAAAGGACTTTATTGTGGGGTTTTACATAAAACAATAAGAGATGAAGGAAGTTTGTTTAAAGAAATTACACAAACGGTGGATTTGCTTAAACAAATGAGAAATATTTCTAAAAAGGGTTATCAGTTGGCTGAATTAGAAAATAACAAAAACGATATGGAATATTATAAACAACTTTCAGGTACAATAGGTGAATCTTTGAAGTTGCTTCTGAGAGAGCCCATTACAGAAATAATTTAACTGTTTCTTACGTTTGCCTTAATTATTTCCGAAATCCATGGAATATAACTGTATTTTCCTTGAAAACTTGTTGCGACAAGATAAAAAATAACTGCATAAATCGCAACCTGTATTATAGAAAAACCAAAGAACAAAGGCATATTGAGATATAGCGTAATTTGCATTACAATTTGATTAATAAATGGAATTATGCTTAGAATATTCAAAATTAATCCTAAAAACTGACAAACCAAAAAATAAGCTATTGAAATAAAAATCGACTGAAAAATGTGATACTTAAGGTAAGGTCTTAGAGAATTTTTTGTAAAAATTCCTATCAAAAGCCAAATGAAGCCTACAAATCCGAAAGTAATATAACTAAGTCCTGCTATTATTTTTTCAATCATTAAAGGCTGCTGGGCACCGTAGTTTTTCATTTGTTTTCTTCTTTCTTGCTAATATATTCGTCTAAAATTTGGATATAAACCAACTTGTATTCATCGTTGTCCGGCTCAAATCTAATCGCTTTTCTATATGAAGTTAGGGCTTCTTCAATATTTTGTTTGATGTAGTATGTGTTTGCAATAAGCATATGAACAGATGCTTTGCTAGGATCGATTTCAAGAGCTTTTTGGTATTGGCTTAGGGCTTTATCATGTTTTTTTATATTTGAATATAAATTACCCAATAAAATATGCGGGTTGATGTTTTTCGGATATTTTTCAATAAGCAGTTTATATATTTCTTCGGCTTTATCATATTCCATGAATTCAGAATAAGCAATAGCCATACAAACATAAGTCTTATAGTTGTTTTCATCCATTTTGAGAGCCTTATCAAAATATTTGAAAGCTTCTTTTTTATTTTTTGTCGCCACAAGAATATTTGCAACACAAATTACAACAGTTTTGTCATTAGGTGAAAGTTCCAAAACTTTTTTATAATGTTCCATCGCTTTTTCGTATTCGGACTCTTTGAAGTAAATATTTCCTAAATCTATATGGGCATTTATACTGTTTGGATCCAAAGAAAGAGCTTTTTCATAATAGATTTTGGCTTCGACAAAGTCTTCAAAATCATGGAATAAAAGTCCCATTACGTTGTAAATTTCAGGATTTGAAGGGTTGTAATCAAGAGCCCTGTTATAAAAATAAAGTGCTTTGCTAAAGTTTTTAAGTTCGGCATGAACGTTGCCTATATTAAAATATAAAATGTAATCGTTTGGTTTGATGTCTAGAACTTTTAAATAATATTCAATCGCTTTTTCATAATTTTTCCTGTAAAAAGCCAAACTTCCTAAATTCATCAAAGCATCGGTGTCGTTGGGATTAACATTCAAAAGCCCTTCATACACGGAAATTATTTTGTCATAATTTTTTTCCATTGCATACAAATTAGCAAGCTTATGGTAATGTTCAACCTTTTCAGGCTCTTTTGCAAGTTCAACTATGGCTTCTTTTATTTTTTCTTCAAGCTCTACTCTATCCATTTTTTGATTTTACCTCATGTTTTGCTTTAAGTAAAGTAATTAAGAATTTGTAACTAAATACTAAACATATTTTTCCAAAACTGTTTTTTAAGGAAAAACAGCGGATATCTTTTTATAAAAGCGGCTAAACCTTTGTATGACAGTAATTTGTCTTGTCGAAACCATTTGTTATAATCTGTAAAAGCATATGGCGTAATTTTATGATATTTAAAATAATCCTGCTGTTTAGGATTAAAGCAGCCTAAACCTTTTTTCCAGGGTTTGTAATCTCCGACATAGTGAATAATTAAAGGGTTTTTAATTGCATTTTTATATTCTTGTTTGTCGTCGTAAGTTGCCCAAACATTAATCGGAAAGTATTGTAAGTTCCATTTTAAATCCAAAAATTTAACTTTGCCTTCAAAAAGCTGGTTTAAGACTGTTTGATCGTAGCCCCACCTTGATCCTGTATTTTTCATTGCAATTTCAACTGCTTTTTGGGGGATGTTGTCTTCAAGCCATTTTTTGCAATTTATGAGCATAGTGCCTGTGTTAAAAAACTTTGAATCTTTAAGTCCGTACCTTTTTGCATATTTTTTGCCGTTGGCATCCTCGACTGCTGCAACGTAGTTATCGCTTAAATCTGTTTCCCAAAGTTCTTTCAGGGAGGAATTTACTACCATGTCACTATCCAGATAAATAAGTTTTTCTACCTTGATTATATCAGGTAAAATCATTGTCCAGAGCATGCTTACAGGATAATAATCTGATTTAACATATCCTTCGAATTGTTTTTTATCGACTTGATGAATTTTAATTTCGCAGCCTTGAATGTCTTGAAGTATTTTTTTTGAATTATCGCTTAAGCCGCCGTCAAGAATGTGAAAAATAATTTCTTCATTTCCCGTTTTGTTTTCAAGAATTGAAGCAATCAAAACCACGCTGTGCTGTGCGTAATTATCGTCGTAAGTCAGTGCAATTTGAATTTTTTCCATAATTAATATAACAAATCCTTATTTTTTTCTTTAAATTCTTTTTCATAAAGTTTTGCCCACTGGATAAATTTATAATATGCCTGCATTTTTGCAAAAATAAACCCGTGTATTCCGTCAAAAATCCCGCCTTTTAGGATGTAAAATTTAAAAAATTCAAAACAGGAACGGGTATAAAGCTTAAACGGGGAGAATTTTTTATCGTTTTCTTCAAACCTTTTGAGCTCAAAATCCGTGTATCTGTCTATTTTTTCGTTAAATGAGCTTATAGAAGGCATGTGATAGTGAATCATGGTTAAATTTTTGCCAACTATCCAAAAGTCTTTGCCTTCGTGCGTGATTGGCATCTGATGAATAGCATCTGTATAAGTACAAATTCCTTTTTTCCAGAACCTTTTGACCCCTTTTTGAAACCATGATTTAAGAATTTTGCCGTCCATTGCGGTTTCTCTGGAAAGGTAGCAAGCAAAGTGGCTCGGTTTAGGGTTATCCGCATATTTTTTCAGATATTCCCAAAGTTCGGGTCTGACAATTTCGTCGGCATCTAAAATTAAAATCCAATCACCCGTGGCTTGTTCCATTGCCCAGTTTCTTGCAGGTTCTACGATTCCCGTTCTTTCATGGTAAACAATTTTGCAGTTGTATTCTTTTGCTATTTCAATGGTTTTGTCTTCCGAGTACATGTCACAAATCACAATTTCGTAAGCGTCTTTTACACTTTCCAAACACTCTTTTAAGAGTCTTTGGGCGTTTAGGGTGTTTATTACAACAGAAATCTTTGCCATTTTAGCCTCCGGTTAAAAAATACTTCAATAATTATATCAAGAATATTTTTCTAAATGTAACTATTTATTAATACTTAATATTTTAAATAGCAAAATTTTTTTTGTTTTAACTTGATATAAAAGTGAACTACAAAAAAGGATTTAGAATATGAAAATTAACAATGTAAGTTTTACCGGCGGAATATTAATTCGTGGTACACAAAAACAGCATGAAGAAATAACTAAAATGCTCAAAGATGTATTTAAAAAGGATGATTCTTTATTAAGCCTTCCCCAATCTATAGGTAAAAAATCTGTAGTTTTGTATGCGATACAGGATACGGCATTAAAAGTAAAAAGATATTTACCTTTTGATTACCAAAAGTATGATGCGGTAATGATTAATCCGAAAAATTTCGGGGTAAAAAAACTTGTACGCAGTGCTCAAACTGTTTTAGAGGCAATGAAAAATCATACCTTTGATTTTTTCAATTTAGCTATTTATAAATAAAAGTTTAATTTCCCAATTTAATCCAATTTTCAGGGATTATATCCGACTGGTTTATGCTTTCGTCATTAAACCACTTTTGAGGTGCAATTACAATTTTTTCAGGGTTTTGGTTGAGCCATGCCCCCCACCATGAAAAGGAACTGTTTGCTATAATATTGTGTTTACAGGCACTCATTAGCCGCATATCTTCAAAACTTTTTGCCTCGAGATTATGGGCAACAAAGTAATTTTTATAAGGCAGTTTTAAATTTTCTTTTGCCCAGTCAATATCATCAGAAAATATAAAAAGCGTCGGATTTTCAAATTTTTGTGCTATATATTCCACCCCTCTTTTGTAATATTCTAAAGAGCAAGAGGCGTAAAGTTTTTGATATTTTTTCTTTTGTACGTAATCTCCTCTTCTTATGTGAAGAGAAATCGAGTTTGATGCATTGATTTTCTCTAAAAAATCTTGATTTTGAAAATCAGGCTCTGATTTAAACGTAAAATCTTTTCTAATTTGTTTTTCGATTTTCTTAAAATACTTTTCGCTTTGGAAAAAGCCGTGAATAAAGGCACTTTTTCCTATTTTAAAAACATTTTTGTCAAAACCGAAATGAGGTTCTTCGTATAAATAAGTTCCTAAAAAACTTTTTTTATCAAATTCCCTGCGCAGTTTCCAAAGTGTTTCCAGCATTAGTTCAGAGAAAAAGCCCTTTATTTTCTTGATTTCGGCAGCAAAAATATCAAGTTCGTAAGGTCTTGCATAAGTTCTTGAAAAATAAGTCATATCCATAAAAGAAGGCATACCGGTAATTTTTTCCAATGCACGCGCAAAAGCCCATTGAAACATTTGGTTTCCCAACCCGCCGTTAAATTTTACAATATTTCTTTTCATAAAATCACCTTGTATATTCCGAGAAGTCAGCCGAGAGTTCTTTCCATTGTTCTTCGGGCATTTTTAGAGCATGACTCCAAAATTTTTCTATAGCATAAGTTTCACGTTCTTCTCTATGGAGGACATGAACGACAACATCGCCGTAATCCAACAAATTCCAGCGATTTTTCAAGTCGTTTTCTTCGCCTGAAGGGATTCGCTCAAATAACATTTTAATCTTTTCTCTGACGTAAGAAGAAAGTGCTCTTACCTGTGTTGAAGTATCTGCAGAGCAGATTACAAAATAATCTGCCATAACAGAAACATTGCTTATGTTTAGTATAGAAATGTCTTTTGCCAGTTTGTCGTCTAAAATACGCGCAATAATGCTTGCAAGCATTTGTGAATCAATCTTGTCCATCTAATCCTCAATAATGTCTATTCTTTTTTTGTGTCTTCCACCTTCAAAATCCGTATTCAGCCAAATATTAAGTATCTCCAGTGCCAAATCTTCTTTAATAACCCTCTGCCCCATGCAAAGTACATTAGCATCATTATGCGCTCTTGACATCTGCGCGCTAAACTTGTCATGACAAAGTGATGCTCTTATTCCTTTAATTTTATTTGCGGTAATTGACATTCCTATGCCGGTTCCGCAAATTAAAATTCCTCTGGCAAAATTACCTGAGGCAACTTCTTTTGCAACTTTTTTTGCAATCGGAGGATAATCGCAAGAATCCGAATTAAATGTACCGAAATCTTCAATTTCGTATCCTTGTGATTTAAGCATTAAAGCTATTTTTTCTTTAAGTTCAAACCCGCCATGGTCTGCGCCTATTGCTATTTTAAGTTTTTTCACATTTTTCCTTTTTAAAACTGTCTTAAATATTATACATGTATAATGCTTATTTTAAAAATTGTGAAACATTTTGTTACCAAAATCGTCGAAAGTTAAGCGGTTGTAACAAAAATGTCACAAATCAGCAATTTATTTTTTTAGGGTACTTACTAGATATGAAGGCAAGTTTCAGAATTAATATTAAAATAAGTAAAGATATTAATTTTGTACTATTGCAAAAAGATAAAGCATGTAAGATAATTTTTCGAAGTGGGATAAATTAATCTTGCAAAAGGTTAAAGGGGTTATGGAAATAAAATTAAAAACAGAACATAGCTTTTCAAAGGGCAGGTTCAGAGCCCGAGAAGAAATTTCTATCCCTAAATTGTCTCAAAAAATATTTAATAATAAAGAAGAAAGACCTTTTAATTCAAATTCCAAGAATTTATCATTTAAAGGTCTTTTTATTGGTCCTTTTCGCAAAGTAAGCATTGCCGAGGTTGATTCTCTTTTGCAGCTTACCGATAAACATGTGGGAAAAAATATTAGAGAACTCTATGAACATCTTGTAAATTCAAATGTTGCAAAAAAATTAATAAAGCTTGAAGGCGAAAATTTACTCATTAAAGAAAAATCGATACCGGAGTTGATTGCTGATGGTACTATTTATCCGATAAAACACTTGCCTAAAGATATTTTAAACGGTGTTGTCGGTGTGTTAAGAAAGTTTGGCCCTACAAAACAATGGGCGCAAAAAACTTATTCTTCCGAGTTTTTTAAAAAGATAAGACAAAATTCAAAGGTAGAATCAAAAGTAAATGCCTTAAAAGGTATTTTTGAATCTTTTGAAAAACTTAAAGGGAAAGACAGTGATGAAATTTCGCTTGAAAGTGTAAAGAAAATTTCAAAAATATTTGATGAAAAAACCGGAAATTATGATACAAAACACGAAAGGGCTTTAAACAGAATTGTGTCGGGAATAATTCCCGCAGTATTCTTGGCAAACGATGCTTATAACCTTTCAAGAATGTGTAACGATAATAAAAAAGATGCTAATAAAGAAAAGAAAATAAGATTCAGGCAAGAATTAAGCAGAATAGTTTTAAATGCTTATATAATGCTTATCACATACGGTGCGCTTCAAAAGCAGATGAACAAATCTAAGTCTGCCGTAATGCTTATGACATTTGCAACCACCTTATTTACCGAATCGATTTCGCGTATAGTAAACGGAAAGCATGTAGTAAGGCTTTCAAAAGAAAAAGCAAAAGAAATTAATAAAAATGGAAAAGATTCTTCAACAGCAGAACAAGCTAAATCTCAAGAACAGATAAGCCAAAATCATGATTATAAAAACGTATTTTTCAAGTCGCAAAACAACAGAGAAGTATTCAAAGCCTTTATGGGCAGACTGGAAGATAAAGTAACTTTAAAAAGTACAGAGCCTAAAGCCATTATAAAAACTCAGCAGGATAAACAAAAAGAACCGCTTTTGAGTCCCAATACTTTATTTAAAGCTTGTTTAGCTGTTATTGCGGCAGGATTTGCTGTAAAAGGTATAAGAAGCATAAAAGTAAAACCCGAGATTACAATAGGCAAATTTATTGATAAACAAATTTTCGCGCCGTTTAAAAAGGTTTATGAAAAGCTTACCATGAATTTTGATAACAAAATCAAAGCCGAAGATTTTGATGAAATAGTTTCAAAATTGAAGCAGGTAGGGCATGATACGCTTGCAAACAAATACCAGGAAATTGCGGCAAAACACAAAACCTTGGTCGGAGATATCGAATACATACAACTGTTTAAACATAAAAAGAAAACTAAGCCGTTAGTAGATTTTGTAATTGCACCGTTTAAGTTTGCCTACGGTGCTGTAACATTGCCATATAAACTTTTAAACAAAGTATATGCTGCTGTCTCGGGTAAAAAACCTCCCTTAAAAGAAATAACAGAACTTGAAGCTTTTTCAAAAAGTATAGAATTTATAGGAAAAGCCGCCCAAGATAAAAATTATACCCCTATTAAATTCAAAAGTTACATGGATGATAATATTGCAAAAGCTTTTAATGAGTGCAATGTTTCCGGAATTTCAAACAGCGATCTTTCAAACCTTGCAAAAACTTCTGCAACTGCAGCAACCTTGTGGTTCTTGATGGCAGATAATTACAATATGGTAATGCTTAAATCAAATGGTGAAGACAAAGAAGGCGCAAAACTTAAATTTAAAGAACGTTTTGTTCAAGAAATGTCAAGACTCTTCTACCAAACACTTTTGATTGATTTATTTAATAGTACCTTTAGAAGTCAGTACAACAGTTCTTTGCTTGGAATGACTTGGATTACAATTTCCAATACAACAATAGGTGAAATTTTAACAAGAAAATCTGTGGGCATGCCTGTAATGTCTCATTCTAGAGACGAGCTTATTGAAATTGACAAGAAAAAAGAGAATGCAACAGGTTTCTTAAAAGGATATTATAACTTTATGACAAGGCTTACCGGTAAAAAATCACTTTCTGAACAATATAAGACAAAACAGGAAAAGAAATAGTAAATGAGGATGCGGAAAAATTAAAAATTTTTCTCGCACCTCCATAGTCCAGTAAAAGCCAAGCTATCCTTTTACCGAGGTTATGCTTGGCTTTTACCTTCTTAAGGCCGGACACGGAAAATTCTCAAAATTGTATATTTTGGAATTATTCCGTGTCCTCAATAGTGAAAACTTTCACCTTTTATCTCAACTACAAATTTATTTACAATTTAATTAATTTAAAATGTTTGATGTTAAAATGTTTTTGTGGGATATATTGAGGGTTTTAATTGAAAAAAGATTTTAACAAAAGCAAATACGGTTTGTCGGTTGGAGTTGCCCTGTTGCTTTCGCAATTTGCAGCTTTTGGCGGTGATTTGTTTGACAATAATCTTCTTAAAGTTGACTTGAACAAAACTTCGCCGGCGGGTGTTAAAGTGACCTTATACACAAAAAACCCTTATAAAGAAGCACTGACGGTTAATAAAAAAAGTGACTTTCAGTATGTGATTCTTTTGCCCGAAACTGTAAGTTCAATAACTTCTAAACCCTCCTTGAGCGCGACTTCAGATGTGATACAAAACATAGAAGTTAAAACCCAGCAACTTAGCCAAGAAGCTTCAAAGGGTTATACAAAGATAATAATTTCAACCACAAAACCGATTGAAATAGTTGCTCAAAATCAGGTTTTAAGTACTTCTGATTATAAAGTTAGTGAATCTGATTATAAAGAACTTATAGCGCAGGCAGGCAAAAAATCTGTTGCACAAAAATCGGCCGTATCTGCTGCTAAAAAAGCAGAACCGGTAAAAAAAGCAACCACACCGGCTAAAAAAAGCACGGTGCAACCCGCAAAAACCGCAAAACCCGTTATTAAAAAACAGGCAATTCCTGTAGCTAAACCTAAACCAAAAGTAGCAGCTCCTGCGGTACAAAAACCTGTAAATAAACCTCCCGTTCAAAAATCTGTTGAACAAAAACCTGTTGTTCAGCCCGCTAAAAACATACCTGCAACAACACCTGCACCTGTGACTACCACAGCACCTGCGCCACAACCTCAGACAGCTCCTGCAACAACACCAACTGCAGAACAGGCTTTGCCTGCGGCTCAACCGATTCCGGCAATGCCTCAAAAGGTAGAAATGCCCCTGCCTGAAACTCCTTTTCAAAAAGTTATGAATATTATAAAAGCAAACCTGACAATGTTTGCAGGCGGAGCACTTTTAATCCCTTTAATTTTGCTTTTAATTTTCATGAAAAAAGGCAAAAAGCCTGTTGCTGAAATAAAAGAAGAAAAAACACAAGTGCAGGAAACTTCTGAAGGCATGCCAAATATTCAACAGTTACAAGAAGAAGTTGTTGAAGAAGAAGTTATTGAAGAAGGTTTAACCGAAGATGAACTTCCCGAAACAGAAGAAATAATTTTTCCGCAAGAAGAAATAATAACCGATAAAAAAGAAGAAATTGACACTCTTTTTAATCAGGATACCGCGAATGATATTTTAACAAAAGAACATCAAAAACAAGCAGAAGATGTTGAAGAAAACACAGAACGGGAGCCTGTTATTGAAACCGTTCCTGAGACAAGTTCGCCTGCAGAAGAATCTTTTGAAGAAATTTTGCCGCTTGAAGATATTATTCCATTAGAAAATATTGAACCTATTGATGAGATTGAACAAATGGAAGGAGCGGTTGCTCCCGAGCCCGAATCCGAGCTTGAGTCGGAAACAGAAACAGAAACAGAAACAGAAACAGAAACAGAAACAGAAACAGATGTAAAACCTGAACAGGAAACACTAATTGAAGTCGAAGAAACATCTGTTGAAAACCCAGTAGAACAGGAAGAAATTATTGAGGAAAAACAAGAAGAAGTCCATGAAACTACTGATTTAGAAGATTTCTTAGAGGGAAAAGAAGAAGTTCAAGAAATTGAAGAAATAATTGAACCACAAGTTCAAGAAGCCGCATTTGAGGAAGTTGATTTGGAAACATTATCTTTTGAAGAAACACTGCCTTCAATTCAGCAGCAAGATGAAGAGTTCACAACATTTGAACCCCTTGCTTCTTTGGAGGAACTTACTGAAGAAGCCGAAAAAATTGAGCAGGCTGAACAAATACAAGAAGTTGAAGATTTATCGGCTCTTGAAAAAGCGACAATTGAAGAAATACCTTCAACAATATCTTTGGATGAATTTGAAGTTGAAGAAGAACCAAAGACTGTTAAAAAAGAAGAAGAGTTAATAGAAGACCTTTTTGAAGCTGAAGAAGAGCCCCTTGTCGAAGAAGAAACAGTCGATGAAGAAGAAATTGAAAGAAAAGAAAATGAAATATTGTTAAATAGCCTGGGGCTTAAAAGCCGCTCTGAATTTGCCGTTGACTGCGAAAAAGGATTTCATCTTGTTGATTTTGAAGGAACAACAGCACTTATCGGCTATATTAATGATGAAATATTTGTACTGAAAAGATTTGACGAAACAATTAAATCGCCGCTGCAGGTCAGATTAAGCGAAAGAAAAGCAGACAAAGAAGATTACATGGTAAAAGCAGGAAGCTTCAAGGCTATAATAGAAGTAAGCCCTTATAACATGGAATTGGTAATTGAACTGTAATGAAGTTTAAATATTTTTTAATTTTATTTTTTTCGATATTTTTAATAAGCGGCTGCACAAAACAGCCTCAAAAGACTGTCATAAAATTCAGCTCTTGGGGTTCACAGTCTGAAATCGCCATTATTAAACCGATTTTAGCAGCCTTTGAAAAAGAAAACCCCGATATAAAAGTTGAATTCATGCACATTCCGCAAAATTATTTCCAGAAACTTCACCTGCTTTTTGCCTCAAATTTAGCACCCGATGTAATTTTTATAAATAATTTGTATCTGCCGATTTATGCCGATGCAAATTTACTTGATACCCTTAACGGAAAAATTGACGAAAATCTATTTTACAAAAAAGCTCTTGATGTTCTTTCATATAATAATAAATTATATGCAATACCTCGAGATGTATCCAATCTGTTTTTCTATATAAATAAAAATATTTTTGACAGATATAATGTGCCGTATCCAAGCAAGTACTGGTCTTTTAATGATTTTCTTATCCTAGCGAAAAAAACGACAAAAGACACAAACAATGACGGCAAAACAGACATTTGGGGCGTAAGCTTTGAAGAAGATTTGTTTTTTTATCTTCCTTATTTGATGAGCGAAGGCGGAGGGGTTTTATCCGATAATTTGAAACATTTGATAATTGACACTCCCCAAAGCCAAAAAGGGCTTCACTTTTATGCTGATTTAAGAAATAAATACAACGTCGCTCCTAGAAAATCTGAAAGCGCAAGTGCTACAATGGCACAGCTTTTTTTGCAAGGCAAACTTGCAATGCACCTTTCGGGCCGCTGGCTTGTGCCTAAATACAGACAAGAAGCAAAATTTAATTGGGGCGTGATAAATTTTCCAAAAGGCGACAAAGGGAGCATTGTTCCGATGGATGCTTCGGGCTGGGCAATTTCCAAATCATCAAAACATAAGCAAGAAGCTCTCAGATTAATAGAATATTTATCATCAAAAAAAAGTATTGAAAAAATGACTCAAAGCGGATTAATTGTTCCTGCAAGAATTGATGTAGCGCATGGCGAATTTTTGCAAGACAAAAATTCGCCCTATAATAAAACTTTTGTAGAAGTTATAAAAACTTCCAAAAAAACTCCTGTTTCTATAAAATATAGTGAAATTCAAGATGATTTAAAAGAAAAAACAGAATATCTTTTTAATCAAATAAAATAATAAAAATATTCCTTTAATTTTAAATTATTTTAGTTAAATCTATTTTACCTTCAGACTCATTTTTTATAGTTTCAGCAATGTTTTTTACGTAGTCTTTAAGGCTTGCCATATCTCGTTTTTTTATGATTTTGCCTATGAGTTGTAAGTGCTGTTTGATATTTGTTTTAATTTCAGGATGAGAATCAACAAGGTCTGAAAAAGGCAGATTTCCTCTTGTGTGGTTGCATTTTCCGCAAACACAGAGTCCATTGCTTAAATCAGCTGTTCCGCCGTGAGAGTGCGGGTGGACATGTTCAAAAGTACCCATAGACGGGCGAACCAGCCTTTGTCCTATTTCAAATGGGGTTCTTTCGGAGTATTTAACAACAAAAGAATCATAGTGATTCATAGAATTGGGCATGCTGTAAGCTATATTTTCCAACTCCCTTGCCATTTTTTTATCAGGCAGGCTTAATTGCAAATTGTAGATGCTGTTTAATAAATTTTTTCTTTTAAATCTTATATTATTATCTGGCGAGTTAATTATTTCTCTGTGTCTTTTAACAATCATATTTAATTCATTACTATATTCTTTAGGCAAGCTTGGGCTTAATTGCGCCAGTTTATTTAAAATATTAAGCTGTGTAGTTTGTAGTCTTTTTAGGCTTTCAGGCATAACGCTCATTAAAAGGTCCTGCAAATTGCTTAGAGGATTTTTTTTGCTTAATTCTTGAAGCTTTTGAAATATTCTTTTTTCGGGCTCCTGCATGCTATCTTCAAATCTGGTGATAGCTTTAACCGCCATTCTGCCTGTTCCGGAGAGAGTTTCTTTTGTTAAATATTTTTCAAAATCAGCTTCTGTAACCATTTTAATGCCGCAATAAGGGCATGGAATATCTTTTAACAAAGCGAAGGGGAATTTTGTCGTGAGCCTGCCAAAAGAAATCGTACTGCTACTCGGGACAAAAACATCCGAAGAAAGCCTATTTTGGGGGATTGTATAAAACTTATCACGCGAAATTCCACCCGCAACGGGTGTGAAGGTGCTGTAAACTCCTTGAAAATTAACACGCATAACGTTATTATAAACCGCAGACAAGACTTTTTTTGTTAGTTTTTCATAAAAATTTACAAACCAATAGTACATATGACTAATAAGCAGTATCTATGCACTATTCGTTTAAAAACATTGTAAATTCAGTGATTTTTGTTAAATTAACATTTTTTAATATAATACAAAAAAAGGATTACAAATTTACAATACATACATTATAATTAAACTGGTTTTTTAAAATGAGGTATAGTTATGGGCTTTAACATTAATCCTCCAAGTAACAAGCCGGTAATAAGGGAAGCTGCAAACATGCAAAATGACGGCGGTGCCGGTAATTTAGGGTATTTCGAGCAAGGTGAAGGAGAAAAAAAGAAACAGGAAAGCATCTTTGCTAAAGAAGAAAGTGATTCTTTCAAAAAAGAAGGTGATATTAATCTTCCGGATGAGCCATTTTCTTTTGCTAAACTTGTTGCCGATATTATCTTTGCGGTAAAAGAGTGGTTCAAAAAAACATTTAAATTGTAACAAAATATTTCAATTTTGTTTAAAATTTGAACAAAAATGGAAATTTTTAAAATTGAGGGGACTTTATTATAGTATAAAGCTCTCTCTTCTTATTTAAACGGACAGGCCTTGAACAATTTCAAGGTCTTTTTTTTGCCTTCTTTTCAAGGCGAGGAACGAGCCGTAGAAAATGGCGTCACGGAATGCATAAATAGTCCATTCTTTAGCATGATTTTACAATAGTGACACAAGCGAGCAGAGGCACGAACGAAGTGAGAGTCGAACAACAATAATCGAAAATCACACTTTTCGATTTTGTTGTGAGCGTTGCCGTTTATTGCGAGCGCAGTTCAAGCGAGCAGACGAACGAATTCCGCATTAATAATTGTAAATTTTTGTATTTTTCTATGCCTTGTCTGTCAATTTTAACTTTTCACCCTTTTTAAAAAAGAAAAGGCAGATAAATGATAAATACAAATTTTTCAATTTATTCAAACGACAACCGATATAAAGCACCTTCTTTTAAAGGTACTGCGGAAAAACTCGCGCAAAAGCTTCTTAAGGCTACAAACCCCGAACTTAGAAAATTTCCTGTAACTTTTGATGAAGCTGTCGCATTATATGAAAAAATGGGATTTGAAATCACCAAAAAAGGCGGCTCTCATGCGGTTGTGACATTGTCCGGTACTGACTTATCTTTTCCACTCTTAATACCTCATCACGGAGAGAAAAAAATTAATCCTATAGATGTAAAAAAATTAAAAGACATGGTTGTGGTTTATTATAAAAATGATTAGTCTTTTAAGGATGTAATTAATTTTTCAATAATTTCCTGCTGAAGTGATATTTCAGCAACTTTTGTTTTTGTTTCTTCAACAACTTCTTTTGGTGCGTTGTCAACAAAATTTTTGTTATTTAAACGTCCTTCAAGTGATTTTTTTTCGGCAAGCAATTTATCCAATTTTTTTTGTTGACGTGAAATCTCCGCATCAATATCAATTAACTCTTCGAGCGGAATAACTATTTTCGAAGCTCTGACAACCGCTGTAGCAGATTTCTTTGGCAAAGGTTGTTTTTCTTCCCCGAATTTAATTTCCTCAACTCTTGCAAGTCTTTTTATGTAAGATAAAACAGTTTCAAAAATCGGTTTTTCATTTTTTTCGGGGCGAATTTCGATATTAACTTTAACGGAAGGTGCAATATTAAAACTTTGTCTTACGTTCCTGATTGCCTTGATTGTTTCAAAGACAAGCTCCATTTCTGTTGACTCTTGCGGAAATTTCAAAAATTTATTATATGCAGGGAAATCTGCAAGCATAATTGCCTTAAATCCTTTATTCGGTATAAGTGAATAAACTTTTTCAGTTATGTGCGGCATTATAGGATGAAGCAACCTTAAAGACATATCAAGCACATACCTTAAAATTCTTTGAGTGTTATTTTTTAATTTTTTATCCGAAAGTTGTATCTTTGCGATTTCGACATACCAATCACAATATGAATTCCAGAAAAAGTCATATAAAATATGGGCAACTTCGCCGATTCTGTAATTTTTGATATTCTCGTTAACCTCTTTTGAAACCGAATTAAGTTTATCTAAAATCCACTTGTCCGCAATGGTCAAATTATCAAAGTCGATTTCTTTGTCATCGATACCTTCAAGGTTCATCAATACAAATCTTGAAGCGTTCCAAATTTTGTTTGCAAAATTTCTGCCGTATTCAAATCTTTCATCGCTGACCTTAATATCCTGTCCGCCGTATGTACAAAGCGAGGTCAGCGTGAATCTGAGCGCGTCGCAGCCGTATTTTTCTATTATCACGACAGGGTCAATGGTATTTCCTTTTGATTTTGACATTTTCTGCCCGTGCTCGTCTCTGATAAGCCCGTGTATATAAACATCTGCAAAAGGAGCTTTGCCCGTGAATTCCAGCCCCATGGTAATCATTCTTGCTACCCAGAAGAAAATTATGTCAAAGCCTGTAACCAAAACGCTTGTAGGGTAAAACTTTTTAAAATCTTCGCTTTCGGTATTGGGAAATCCCATTGTAGAAAACGGCCAGAGCCCTGATGAAAACCAGGTGTCAAGCACATCTGAGTCCTGAGTGTAATTTTTGGGATCAGGATTTTCTTTTGCAACGACCATTTCTCCCGTTACGTTGTGATAGTAAGCGGGAATTTGATGTCCCCACCAGAGTTGGCGCGAAATACACCAGTCACGGATGTTTTCCATCCAACCCAGATAATTCTTTTCCCAGCGCTCGGGCACAAATTTTATTCTTCCGTCTTTTACCGCTGCAATGGCATCTTTAGCCAGAGGCTCCAT
>Ga0116170_10001689_pt1 | contig 22101 bp, 21 predicted proteins | sample AD_JPNHW1_MetaG_FD_89797 | JGI IMG/M metagenome (GOLD analysis project Ga0116170, IMG submission 89797) | Active sludge microbial communities of municipal wastewater-treating anaerobic digesters from Japan - AD_JPNHW1_MetaG | ecosystem: Engineered > Bioreactor > Anaerobic > Digestate | place... | reverse complement strand
TGTAAATTTTAAAAAACAAATAAAGTGATTTAATAAAAAACAAATAAAGTGATTTAATAAAAAATAAATCACAAATAAAAATATTTTGTTACAACTCTTAAAAAAAATAATTTACTTGCAATTGAATTGCCGCTGTTCAAAAACAACATGAAATAATGGTCTACTCCGCTCATTGTGCTGCGGAAATGCATTTAATCACCAGTTTTTGAGCAGTTAAATTGATTTCACTAATAAAAATAATTAATGAATTGATTTTTTTAGACTATTTTTCCATCTTCATGAAATAATTTACGTTAAAGAAACGGTATGGCAAAAGACAACGAAATAGGTTTCCTGGACAGTTTCACAGCAAGTACATCGATTGTACCTGAAGTAATTGACAGATTAATGATAGATTTAATAAAAATGGAATGCCCGCAGGAAGAGATTGATGAGATTATTCTTTCGATGGATGAATCTATCACTAATGCAGTTCAGGTAACGATGAATTGTAGTGACACTTATTGCGATATTCCGGAAAAAAGAAATATAACAATAAGATATACGGTATCAGATACCGAATTTGATGCTACAATTATTGATCATGGAACCGGGCTTGATTTTATAAAAATACTCAGCTCCACTCCGGATATACACTCCAGAAATTATCATGATCAGATAATCAGTTACGCTACAGAATCTGAAAAATCCAAGCTATCTATAAAAATCAACGGCGAAATTATTCCTCTCAGAGGTATCGGAGCCGGCCTTAAAATTATATTAAGTTTTATGGATTCTGTTTCTATCGAGTATATCGATAAAAAAACAATAATAGCGTCAAATGTAACTGATTCAACTGACGGTACCATATTTAATATAAAACGGAAAAGGCGGTATTTCAAACATGGACAAACCCCTAAAGGCATATAATAACTCCAGCTTCATCAATTCCAGGGACGGCCGCATTCTAAGAATTCTCAGTGAATATATTCAGCCGGAAGCAGAATTCAAAAAAATGGAAATAAGGCACACTGTGGTTTTCTTCGGTTCCGCAAGAATTAATCCTGATAAAAATGAGTTTGGAACTGCTGAATATTATAATGTAGCAAGAAAATTCTCATTTGAACTGGCAAAATATAGTGAAGAGCTGAAAAAAGAAACAGGTGATTCTTTTTATATCTGTACGGGCGGCGGACCCGGAGTTATGGAAGCAGCCAATCGCGGAGCACATGATGCCGGAATACAGACTTTAGGCCTCAATATCTCCCTTCCATTCGAACAGCATCCGAATCCATACATTTCGGAAGGGCTCAATTTTGAGTTTCATTATTTTTTTATGAGAAAACTGTGGCTGCTGTATCATGCAAAATCTATAATAGTCTTCCCCGGCGGATTCGGAACTTTTGATGAACTTTTTGAAACATTAACACTCATTCAGACGAAAAAAATGGTTAAACAGATTCCTGTACTTTTATACGACAGCGCCTATTGGAATGATCTGATAAATTTTCAGAAACTTGTTGATATGGGAATGATTGCGGCAGAAGATCTTCAATTGTTTCATTTTTTCGATGATGTTAATGAAGGATTGGAGTATATCAAACCGAAATTAAAAGATTTAATCGCGACTGTAGATCATTATATATAAATTAAGAGCGGAGGGAGTCTGTTACCGGACGGGAAGCTTCCTCTGTGAGTCTGTCACTGGGACAGTTGTATAAATTCATCGTAGTTTGATTTGCTTGTATCATCCATCAGAAAAATTTCACAGCCTGTTTTTATTATTCTGTTTTCCAGAAATGTTATATTTCTGACGATAGCTCCGACTAATGCTTTTTTCTGTGTAGGAAAAAGTATATCAAAATTGATTTTACTCCCCTCTTCAAAATATCTTAGGAATTTTTTCTCCTTAAAAACAAAACTCATGCCATTATGCGAAATATCCGCGAGAAGAAACCGCTCTTCCATCGGGGAAAAAATCTGATGCTTTACCATTAGCTGGTTTATTGCTATACTCATCCTTCTTACAACTGCATACATCCCGTCGGTTACCGGCTGTGAACTGTTAACCTGGAGATAACCGTAAATAATTACATTGTTATACATTATCGGTACAGTAATCTCGGAAACATATTTATGCCTTGTCGAAAGTGATATATCAGCTTTATAAATATGATTGATGTAAAAATTATGATCTTCCTCTTTTGCCGGTTCCGGATCAACATTAAGATTAGGCATATATATAGGCTTTGATGTACTGAGAATATGCTTAAGCCTGTTATCCGTCTTGCTTTCATTTATAAATACTATCTTTACAAGCTCAAACTTCTTTTTAAGTTCAAATTCAGCAAATTCTTTTATCTTATCTATTTTTTTATCAGCAGTTGAGAGTCCTCTCTCAATGATATAATCCGTGATGAGGTTATTCAGGTACATAATACTTTTACCGCCCTCAATACCCACAAGTTTACGGTCCTCTTTCCTTGATTCAGAAATTATCTGAAACTTGACCGGTATAAAAACGAAAGTATCCTCACTCTTCTCAATAAATTTCATGCTTAAATAGATAGTATTGGTTTTGTGACGGGTATAAACAACAACACTTTCGGGTGATGATTTAATCAACGGTATCCGGAATGCGACGTTACCTTCAGAATAACCGATGTATTGGAGAGTAATACTTCCGCTGTTCGTTTTGATAAATACAGCCGCATCTTTAAAAAAATTATCAAGAAGAAACTGGAATTGAGAGTTATCTGTAACTGTTTTAATTAAATCAGGCATATCACCACATTCCGCTATTTATAAATCTTCATTATCAACTATAACACCGTCAAGCATTGAAATCTTCCGCTGAGTCAGCCCTGCAATTTTCATATCGTGGGTTACAATTATAATTGTGCTCCCTTTATCTTTACATAGATCAAGCAGTATCTCAAGCAGTATCATTGAGTTCCGTGAGTCGAGGCTGCCTGTCGGCTCATCGGCAAGAATAAGATCAGGTTCCCCGGCTATCGCTCTTGCAACAGCAATACGCTGGCATTCACCGCCGGACATTTCACCGGGTTTATGGCCTGCCCGGTCTTCCATTTTAAATTTTTTCAACAGTTCCATTGAAATTTCACGGGCTTTCTTTGCCGGTGTCCGTCTTATGAGCAGCGGAATCATTACATTTTCAAGAGCAGTGAATTCAGGCAGCAGATTATGAAGCTGAAAAATAAATCCTATATGCCTGTTTCTGAATGATGAAAGTTCATCCACCGATAATGAAGACACATCGCGCCCCGTAAGTTTAAGGCTCCCTTTATCAAAGTTATCAAGACACCCGATCATATTCAGAAGGGTTGATTTACCTGTTCCGCTCGGGCCGGTTATTGAGACAGAATCTCCCTTCGTTATGCTGAGGTCTATCCCCCTCAGTACCTGAATGCTGTTTCTGCCGGTACCGTAGGATTTTTCAAGACCCTTTATCTCTATTATATTATTGTCTGAATTCATTATTTAACCTATTCATACCTGATTGTTTCAACAGGTTTCTGCCTGGAGGCCTGCCATGCCGGAAAAATTGCAGCGAAAGTAGAAAGAAAAATTGCAGATGCTGCAATAAATACCACAAATTCAGGACTGATTTCTGTCGGAATTGAATCGATGTAATAAACATTAGTGGGGACTATACTTATCCTATAGAAAACTCCCAGATCAAATATCTGGTAGCCATATGCCATAACCGCGTTTATCATGTCTTCAATCCGGAGAATAATCGCTTCAAGATTGAGTGAAGCCGCAAGCCCGAGAACTACGCCGAGAAAGGTACCGATAACACCTATAAGAAATCCTTCAAGAACAAAAATTATCATGATAGATTCAGGCTTTGCTCCCATGGACTTCAGTACCCCGATTGCTTTTCTCTTTTCCATCACTACCATTACTATTGTACCCATAATGGTAAAACCGGCTGATATTATAACAAGAAACAGTATTACAGTCATTATAAGTTTTTCCAGTTTAAGAGCGTAGAAAAGATTATGGTTTCTCTGTTCCGCGGTCATGGTTACAAATTCGAAACCTACAACTGACTGGATGAGAGAAGACATCCTGTTCAGTTTATATATATCATCAATCTTTACACCGACAGCGTACGCGACATCACCCAGCGAGAAAAGCTCCTGGCAGTCTGTCAGCGACATCAAAATCAGTTTTGTATCAAAATCGTAATACCCTGTCTTAAAAAGGCCGAGAACTTTATATTTTCCTATTCCCGGTGTAATACCCGTTAGCGCGGTGAGCCTCCCCTTGGGTACTATCAGTTCAATCTGATGGCCGGCTTTAATACCGTAATTAAACGCCATCTCCTCCCCGATATAGATTCCTTTCTCTTTACAGAACCCAGCTTTATTTGAAGTTATAAATTTTGTAATGTCTGACGGGATATCATCCTTCGTTCCCATACCCCTTATCATTATAGGGCCTATATTTTTTCTGAACCTGAATAATCCCTGACCCTGAATATATGGATTTGCCGAAACGACATTATCTATTTTTTTTATTTTATCAGCGATCTCTCTATAATTTTTAATTGCTACACCGTCGATTTCACCGGCCAGGGTTGACACTACAATGTGTGAATCGACATCAAGAATTTTATTCTTGATCTGTCCCTGGAAACCGTTCATGACCGATAGTACTACAATTAAAATAAAGACTCCGATAAATACAATGAAAACAGATAAGAGCGTATTAAAGGAGATAAACCCCTGAGCCTTCTTTGATTTTAAATAGCGGAATCCGACAAAAAACTCGAAAAATTTCATTTTTTAATATTTATCCCCGTACTTATAATTGTTCTGTTATACATAAGCCAGCCTCTGTTTAAATTCGGGCCATTGATATAATTAACAAACTCTATATCTCCTTTCATTTCCTGAACTGCCCGCCCTGTTTTTCTCTCAATCCTTTTGCATTCAAAATATACTTTACGGAGATTATATTTATAACCTTCTATATCGCTTTTAATTTCACTCTCTTTGAATTCGCCCAGATCACGGATCAGCAGATCGGCAAAATAAAAGTCGGTGTAAAGTTCACGAAATACAATTTCATCTTTTGGAAATGCCTCACACTCGCTATAGGCCTGGTAGTTAAGATTTTTTACCGCGCCCGACCATTTCATGAATACATATGCCGGATCAACAAATGCCTTTTTCTCTTTACATGATAAAATAAAAGAGAATGTTAAAATCATCAGGGCTGCCAATACTTTTTTAATTTTCATTTTTATAATAACCAGTTTTTTTATTTCCCGTATGCACGGCTGTAAAACAAATTTTTCATGACCGCAGAAGCCCCTGCGGGGCGCTTTTTATAAAACAACAAAATCCATTGTTTAATTACAATACTTAAAAACATGACACGGCAGGTTATTCTCTTGAAAGCAATTCATTTTCAGAAAAAACCTGAGCGGAAAATTTTTCAATCAGGACATCCGGCGATTTCCATGTATCGGCCGGCAATCCGGCCTTGTAACATGTGTGAGACAAAAATGTATTTCTATCCCATCCCTGCTCCACCGGTACCTGGGGAAGAAGTAAACCGCGGTTATATCCCCTCGTAATTATAACACCGTCACGCCCGACAACAATCTCGTTTACATCATTTACTTTTTCAACAGGACTGAGAATGGATATTTCAATATCTATTTTTTTATATTCTTCAGGAGTCAGAGATGAGAACCTCGGATCTCTGAACGCGGAGGCAACTGCCATCTCCACCACTGTTTCAGGAATTGATTTAATTCCTTCGATATAACCGATACAGCCTCTCAGATCACCTTTAATATGAATAGTTACAAAAGCCCCGCATTTTTCCCTGAAAATATCATCATCAAATACCGGCATTTCAATATTGACGGCAATACCGAGTTTATCGGCAATTGTTTTCCTTGCCAGTTTTAACAGTTTTATCTGCTGATCCGTGGTTAGTTCAATCATATTTTATAACCTGCATCATCCAAGAATTAAAGCTGAAAGATAACCGACGACCTGATCTTTCGTACCCGCAGTGTCACCGGAATTCGCGTATTTAATCGTCCTGATTTTTTTTGCTCCGATCTTACGCGATAAAGAAATTCCTGCAAGAACCCCGCCTTCTCCGCATGCTTCACTTTTCCCTGCTGATAAAATTTCTTCAACTCTGTTTTCATCAAACGTCTCAAGAGCATGTATAAAATCATTATCTTTTTTAACGGCTACATCATAAGCATGATAATGAGAGAGATCTGTCGATATGATTATTCCATATTCTTTTCCAGTCGATTTGATCTCTTCAGCGATTGTCTCTCCGATAATTCTGCATAAATCCGGATTTATTGTTCCCATTACAATAGGGACAATCGCAGCTCCAGGTTTCACCATCTGCAGAAATGGAATCTGAACTTCAAGAGAATGTTCCATTTCGTGGGCTTCTTTTATAAATCCGAAATTATCTCTTTTTTCAAGTTTCTCTCCAAGTTCTGAATCAATCTCCACATCCCCGAGAGGAGTTTTAAAAAGGCCTTTCGGAATGATTGACGCGCCGTTAAACCTGCCGCGATGGGAAGGAGCAATCACTACGAAACGGTCAAAACTGCATTCTGCGAGGTAGTTAAATCCGTATGCGGCCACCGGGCCGGAATAGACATAACCTGCATGAGGAGATATAATCCCCATAATTCTATCATTTTCAAACTCTTTAGATACCGGTCCGGCAGAATTTAAATATTCCGTAATCAATTTCTGTAATTCCTCCGGATCGCCTGGGTAAAAGGAACCTGCTACAGCCGGTTTTCGTATATACATAACTAATCACCTCTCTTTAAAAGTTCCGAACCAATCTGCTTCAGTATTTCAGAAGCAGCCTTTTCCTTTGTCAGAATAGGGAGCTCAATTTTTAATCCGGTTCTGGTAAAAAGCGTCATTATATTTGTATCAACTTCAAATCCCGCTCCTTCCTGCGACACGTCGTTAAGGCAGATCATATCGAGATCTTTGGCGGCAAGTTTGGACATTGCATAATTTTCCGTGTTGGTTGTTTCCGCGGCGAATCCTGCCACAAAAAAATTTTTTAAATTTCTGCACTTTTTCATCTCGGCAATATTTTTCAGTATATCAGGAGTCCGCTTCATGTGCAGAACGATATCACCATCCTGTTTTTTTATTTTTTCAGCAGATTTTTCTACAGGAGTATAATCAGCGGGAGCAGCACACATAATCAAAACAGAATTTTCTTCGATTTCATCGAGTACAGCCGCAAGGAGATCCGATGTTGTTTCAATTTTTTTACATTCGTACGGTTTATCTTTTACAAGGTGTTCGCTGATGGGGCCGTGAATAAAGAGAGTGTTCTTCGAAATTTTAAAGGCTTCATCTGCAAGCGCTATTCCCATCTTTCCGCTGGACGCGTTGGAGATATACCTGATCGGATCGAACCACTCACGAGTTGGGCCTCCGGTCACAATGATTTTACTTTCCTTCAATAACACTGACTGCCGCCTCGTAGATAATATTTATATCAGCAAGCCTTCCTTGCCCGGTATCTCCGCAGGCCACAAGCCCCACTTCCGGCTCGACAAATTTAAATCCCCAGCCTCTCAGCTTTTCTATATTAAACTGTACTGCCGGGTGGCTGTACATGTTCGGATTCATCGCAGGCGCAATAAGAACCGGGCACTTCATGGCAAGAAATGTTGTACTCACCATATCATCGGCAATTCCGTTGGCGAATTTACCCAGCATATTAGCAGTAGCTGGAGCTGCAAGAAACAGCGCTGCATCATCCTTCAGGGTTATATGGCCCATTTCATGCTTTTCCCACAATGTTTCATCGGTATATACAGGATGACCGGTGAGCGCCTCAAGTGCGATTGGAGATACAAGTTTTGTTGCATTCATCGTCAATACCGTATGGACATCATATCCGCTCTTTACGAACAGGCGGGCAAGGTCGCATGATTTATATGCTGATATTGAAGATCCGACTGCTAATACAATTTTTTTCATATCCTTTTAAATATCCTCTCAAGATCATTCTGATTTATTGTAAAGAAAAAAGGCCTTCCGTGAGGGCATCTCAATTCAATGCCGCCATCCATTACCATTCGGGTAAGAGTTTCCATATCTGATCTGCTCATTTTATCTCCTGCTCTTTTTGCAGAGTGGCATGCGATCAGGGAATAGAATCTCTCCATGAGATCATTACTTTTTATACCATCTTTTATATTATCAATCATATTTTTAATCAGTTCATTAATTTTGTCATTCCCGGCAATAACCGGAACAGATCTTACAATTATTGTATAATCAGAAAACTCTTCAATTTCAAATCCAATTTCATTAAAAATTTCAATATTGTCAGCGACCAGTGCAAATTCATCAATTGAAAGTTCTATAGATACCGGGAAAATCAATTCCTGGTATTCAATCTCATTACGGCTTATTTTCAGTTTATCATATAAAATTCTTTCATGTGCGGCATGAAAATCTATAAGGTGGAGTTTATCATCATCCTCAATCAAAATATAAGTGTCGAATAGTGTTCCCAGAATTTTCAGCCCTTTATCAATTTTGAACTCCGGATTCACAGGGATGCCCACTTCATTCGGATCGAAAAGGCTTCCGCTGTAAGACGGTTCCGGGAGATATTCCGCAGCTGTCAGTGATACAGGTTTCTGCGGGAGTGTAAAAGTATCTCTTTCGGAAAAAACAGGCCTTATATCAGGTTCAGCCGCCGCTGTTTTAAAAAAAGAATCGGGAATAGAGTGAGGTTTATTTAAACTTTTTGATGCGAGGTTAAAAATCATTTCATCAATATATTTCTGATCAAAAAGTTTTACTTCTCTCTTCGCAGGATGAATATTTACATCAATAAGTTCCGGATCAATTTCTATAAATATTATAGCAGCTGGATATTTACCTTTCGGGATTACAGCTTCATACGCGCGTGATAAATGGAATGACAGAAACTTATATTCAATCGGCCGGTTATTTACAAAAATAAACTGCATGTTTCTTGAACTTTTCATAAAGTCAGGTTTGGAGAGATAACCTTTCAGCCTGACTTTAAGATCGATAAGTTCTTCGAGGTAGAGACTCTGAAGTATTGTTTTTCCGAATATCTGCTGTATCCGTTCATCCCGGGTTTTTGCGGCAGGAAGAGATATCTCTCTCTTGCCGTCGACATCAAATGTAAACGCAGTGTTATATGAGGGCAATGCCATTTTCAGAATGGTTTCCCTGATACTCCGCAGTTCGGTTTTTTTTGATTTTAAAAATTTTTTTCTGGCGGGCATGTTGTAGAAAAGATTTTCAACAATTACAGTTGTCCCTCTCATGCCGGCGAAGTCGGTTATGGTGACTTTTCCTCCGGCTGATTCCAGTCTTGAACCTGCCGCTTCACCGGAGGTTTTAGAAAGAATAACCATATCAGAAATGGAAGAGATACTCGACAATGCCTCTCCCCTGAATCCGTAAGTCGTAACATTGTGAAGTCCGGAACTGTCGGTGATTTTACTTGTAGCATGCTCCTCAATAGAAAGAGCGATATCATCTTTCAGTATTCCGGAACCGTCATCTCTTACTATAATTTTTTTCAGGCCGGAGTCATAAATCTGAACATCAATCGCAGATGCGCCGGCGTCGATTGAATTTTCAATGAGTTCTTTGACAACAGAAAAAGGCCCTTCAACGACCTCCCCCGCTGCAATCATATGTTTTATATGATCAGGTAAAAGTATAATTCTTTTCAAATGTACACCTTAATTTTTAAGCAATTTAACGAGCTCAGGGAGGGTTTGCCCCGCGGAACCATGTATGAAAATATCAGTATCACCGCCTGTAAGTTCAGTCTCTTCAAGATTAAACTCAATTATCACGGCCCCTCTGCTTTTAGCAATTTTCGGTATTCCCGCAGCCGGATAAACAACAGCTGAAGTTCCCACAACAAGTACAACATCCGCTGTTTCTGCGAATTTCTGTGAATCACGAAGTGCATTCTGGGGAATGTTCTCTCCGAAAAAAATTACCGATGGCTTAAGCACCTTGCCGCAGCATTCGCAGTGAGGAATTTTTTTTGCGGGAATATCAAATTCAGAAGCGCTATATTCAGCCGAGCATGAGAGGCATACCAGATGTTTCGCGTTTCCATGATACTCAACTACATTTTTACTGCCGGCTTCCTGATGGAGGTTATCAATATTCTGGGTTATGACCGCTTTCAATAAATTCATTTTTTCCAGTTCGGCCAGCGCGTAATGCGCTTTATTCGGTTTCGCGTTTTCTGTAATCTTAATCATGTCAAACATCATGTCCCAGACCTTTTCCGGCATACTTTTAAACGAGTATATCGACGCATAAATCGCCGGGTCATATTTGTCCCATAAACCTCCGGCGCTTCTAAAATCCGGGATTCCGCTTTCCACAGAAATTCCGGCTCCTGTCAAAGCAATCATATTTTTAGATTTTTTAATAATTTCAACAGCTTTTATAAGGTTACTGTCCATCACAATCCCCGGAGTTTAAAATACGAAAGTTATCCAATATTAAATATTATTATATGCAATGTGTCAATTAAAAACCTTAGATATCGCGACATAATATTTAATATGAAAAAACAGCCGGTTTCCCGGTAAATTTCATTCGCATAAAACAAATTTAATCCTGCACTTCAATTTTTTCCGCAGTCCGATTTTACTAACCGCCGGCTGACATTTCTGAAATTACAAAATTAGTTTCGCAGTAAAAACTATTTGCAAAATCTCAACCTTTAAAGTCTAATTTAATTGACATTAAACTGTTACGGTGAAGTCATTAAGAAAAATTCAGGGTTCAGAGGTAAACTATGCAATGCAAATGTGGCGGTGTACTTATAGATGGAAAAAGCACATACAGAAACAGCAGTAAAAATTTTACATTTATACTGGAAAATGTGCCGGCTTATAAATGCATGAGATGTGACGAAGTACAGTACTCTGAAGAGACTAAAGATAAACTCCAGAAAATGATGAACAGGCTCGAAAGAGAATCAAATGAAATTGTAACAGGAAAACCGTCATCCAATCTTTATGATTATTGAGAATATCGTTTAACAGAATTAATTGTCACTGAATAATAAATTACATATTACAGGCTTTATTGACGGATAGCACCTTTATAGCTCTGAGGTGTAACCCGCGAAAGCAGAATTAGAGTTTAACCCGAAAATAAGTATCTGTTTTCTGTTAAAAGTTTTAGAATGAATCGGATAAGTGATAAAATGAAGAGTTTATTTAACACCATCAGACAATTCTCAAAAAATATAAACATCATTATTCCGTTAACCGGAAAAAAAATAGGATTATGGAGATGGGATGTTATCAGAAATCAGTTTTATATTAATGATTTCTGGCAGGAAAAACTCGGGTATAAAAATACGAAAATTCATACAATTGATCACTGGGTGTCCAACATGCACCCGGATGATAAAAATAAAACAATAGAAAGCCTTACTAATTATATCAAAGAAGGAAGCAGAGACGGGCTTGAATTTGAATACCGTTTAAAAAGAAACAACGGCGAATATATCTGGCTCTTTCTCAATGGGCAGATCACCCGGTATAAAAATGGCAGGCCCGCCAGGATGGATGGAATCATTTTTGATGTTACAGGGCAGAAACTGATTGAAAATGAACTCCACACAAAGAATGGCGAGATTGAAGCTTTATACGAAGAATCGGAGGCCCAGAATGAAGAGATGGCCGCGATTATGGACGAACTCCAGAATAACCAGATGGAGATCGAAGCTGCAAATAATAAACTTAAAATCAGTGAAACAAATTTCCGGAAGATATTCGAAAACTCGCCAATCGGTATAATTCAATCCACTTTATCGGGAAAAATTCTTGGCGCCAACAATGCCTTCTGCAGAATTTTCGGATATGAATCTCTTGAAGATCTTATTGAAAACCTGAAGAACACAAATAATCTTTATCGCGACAAAAAAGCGAGAGATACAGCAATAGAGAAACTCTCCAAAACCGATACATTTAATTCTTTTAATATCTCGGGAATAAGAAAAGATAAATCAATTGTTTACGAAAACGTATACATGCTTAAAATGATTGATGAGTTTACCGGTGAAGAATATCTTACAACATTTGTAGAGGATACAACAAAACTCAAGGAATCCAGGTTTGAACGCGATCTTCTTTTTAATTATTCAGGAGACCTTCTTTCTATTAGTGATTTCAACGGTGAGCTGAAACAGATCAATGAAGCATGGACAGCCAATCTGGGATGGGAAATCAACGAATTAATAAAAATAAATATATACAACCTCCTCCACCCCGACGACAGAAAAAAAACAGAAGAATTCAGAGAATCATTAAAAAATTCAGAAAAAGTGCTTACACTCACTAACAGGTACCGTACAAAAAATAACGAATACAGAATCATCAGGTGGAGCAGTATCGCTTTCAAAGAAATTGACCTGGTGTTTGCATCAGGCAGAGATGAAACGGAAAGATACGAAGCAGAACTTGCACTTAAACAGATGTGGGACCGTCTCGATACAGCTCTGAATGTCGGCGTAATCGGATTATGGGATATTGATATTACCAAAGATTCGCTGAGATTAAACAGCAATATGACTGATCTTCTCGGATATAAATCAACTTTTATTGAACACGTAAGCACAGAGTGGAAAAAATATGTTCATGCAGATGATTTCCCCTCATCAATGAGAGCCATTAACAGGCTTTTAACTAAAAAAAGTGAAACTTATATAGATGAGTATCGTGCAAAAATGGCTGACGGCAGATATAGATGGTTTTTTTCCAGAGGCAAAATTGTTGAATATGACTCCGAGGGTCATCCGATCCGTGTGGCAGGTTCGGTTATGGATATAACCGAGCAGAAGGAAGCTGAATCAAAAAGAATTGAACTTGAACTTAAAATGCAGCAGGCCCAGAAACTTGAAAGCCTGGGGGTTCTTGCAGGCGGAATTGCTCACGACTTCAACAATCTGCTGACAGGGATTCTTGGAAATTCAGATATACTTCTTTATGAACTCCCGTATGACAGCGAAATTCAGCAGAGGCTGCTCGAAATTAAAAGAACAGCAAAACTCGCGAGTGAACTGACAAATCAGCTGCTTGCCTACTCCGGCAAGGGTTCATTCGTTATTGAACATATAAATATTAACGATCTCATATTTGACATGGACTCTCTTCTTGAAGCATCAATATCAAAAAAAGTAAAACTATCATACTCTCTTATGCCTGAACTCCCGGGAATAAAAGGCGATGCCACTCAGATCAGGCAGATACTTATGAACCTGATCTTAAATGGGTCAGATGCAATTGAAAACAACGGTACTATTGAAGTATCTACTTCTAAAGTCCGGCTGGCATCGTCTGATCTCGAACATCTTACGATTAACTTTAACCTGGCTCCAGGAGACTTTGTATTACTAGAAGTAAGAGATTCAGGATGCGGAATTGAAAATGAAAAATTAAAGCAGATATTTGACCCCTTCTTCACTACAAAATTTACAGGGCGCGGATTGGGGCTTGCTGCTGTATCGGGAATAATAAGAAGCCATAACGCAGGGCTGCTTGTAAAAAGTATAATAGGGAAATGTACCCACTTTAAAATATATTTCCCGGTTTCTCATGAGGCCTATGTGCCGGATAAAGTAATTGAAAAAAAGCACCCGTCATTTACAAACAAAAATCTAACAGTACTGATTGCTGACGATGAAAAATATATAAGAGACCTCACAACTAAAATGCTGAATATATCAGGGTACAAGGTGCATCTTGCGCGAAACGGCAGGGAGGCTATTGAAATATTCAGCGAGAAGAAAGATGAAATTTCATGCATACTTATGGATCTCACCATGCCGGAACTTGACGGTAAAGAGGCCCTGACGGAAATAAGGAAAATTGATTCCAACATACCGATTATTATTACAAGCGGTTACTGCGAATTTGACATTATATCAAAATTCACAGGTGAAAAAATATCGGGATTTCTGCAGAAACCGTATAACCTTGAAGATGTTATTTCTGCGATAGAGGATGCCGTCAGTTAGAATCACTGATGCTGATGATATGGACTAAAACGGATTTAATCTCCCCCCTTTGCCCTGCCGGGCAGTAAGGAGTGGAGTTATGAATATTATGAATTTTTACCAGCAGTCTTCCCCCATGAGTCTTTGAGAGATACTGTTCTGTTGAAAACGAGTTTATCTTTTGTGGAATCGGAATCAATACAGAAATAACCCGTCCTGTCGAACTGGAATTTATCTCCTGCGGAAAAATCTTTCACAAAGGGCTCAACAAATATTTTTGTAATAACTTTTAATGAGTCCCGGTTGAGATTGGCTTTATAATCCTCACCTTCCCCCAGATCATCCGGATTTTCTTTTGTGAAAAGATGCTCATACAGCCTTGCCTCGCAGATGAGAGCCTGTGCCGCAGATACCCAGTGTATTGTCCCTTTAATTTTTCTTCCGTCCTGTGACCAGCCGCCGCGTGTTTCCGGATCGTAAGTGCAGTGTATTGTTTCGATATTTCCCGCTAAATCTTTTTCAACTGAAACACATTTAATATAGTAGGCATGCTTAAAACGGACTTCAGCTCCCGGTGAAAGCCGGAAGTAACCTTTCGGCGGTACCTCCATGAAATCCTGTCTCTCTATCCATAATTCTTTTGAGAAAGGCATCTCCCGCCTGCCCATACTTTCATCTTCAGGATTGTTTACTGCTTCGACAAATTCAATTTTTCCGTCAGGATAATTATCCACTATTACTTTTACAGGATCAAGAATTGCCATCACCCTCTGTGCTTTTTTATTCAGATCTTCACGGAGACAATGCTCGAGCATGGCAATATCGACCATATTGTCCGCTTTGGCAACACCGATCCTGTCTGCAAAATCTCTTATCGCTTCGGGAGTATAGCCTCTTCTTCTGATACCGGCAATAGTCGGCATTCTCGGATCATCCCATCCTGATACATAATTCTTTGTCACAAGTTCAAGAAGTTTCCTTTTACTCATAACTGTATATGAAAGGTTAAGGCGCGCAAACTCTATCTGCCGCGGTTTATGCATAACTTCAGTTTCGTTTACCACCCAGTCATAGAGGGGCCTGTTATTCTCAAATTCAAGGGTACATACTGAATGTGTTATTCCCTCGATGGAGTCGGACAATGGATGTGCAAAATCATACATCGGGTAGATGCACCAGGCGTCGCCCGTTCTATGATGCGTCGAGCGCTGGATTCTGTACAGCACCGGATCTCTCATTACTATATATCCGGAAGACATATCTATTTTTCCGCGGAGAGTTTTCTCTCCGTCTTTAAACTCGCCGTTTCTCATTTTTATAAAAAGCTCAAGGTTCTCTTCAGCAGTTCTGTTTCTGAAGGGGCTCTCTTTACCGGGCTGTTTCAGGGTTCCCCTGTATTCTCTCATCTGGTCAGCACTGAGGTCGCACACGTAAGCTTTCCCTTTTTTAATAAGTTTTACAGCAAAATCATAAAGTTTCTCGTAGTAATCAGACGCGTAAAAAAGCCTGTCCTCCCAGTCAAAACCGAGCCACTTTACATCATCCTGGATTGAGTCTACATATTCGGTTTCCTCTTTTGAAGGATTTGTGTCGTCAAACCGGAGGTTGCATGTTCCGTTAAATTCCTTTGCGAGCCCGAAGTTAAGGCATATGGATTTGGCATGCCCTATATGAAGATACCCGTTAGGCTCCGGGGGGAATCTCGTCGCAACTCTTCCGTCATTTTTATTATTTTTAAGATCCTCTTTTATTATCTCTTTAATAAAATTGGATTTCCCTGATTCACTTTCAACGATATTATTTTCACTCATAAGATCACCTTTTCTAAAAACATTAATTAAATAATCAGATACTCATTCAATATAAACTAAAAATTCAGACTTGTTGTGAAACTGGTTTTTCAGATCCCTCAATCCTCTCCGAAAAAATTTAAAAAACCGGTTACCCGATAAATCTGTTATTTACTTCTTTATACATAAGACAACTTTTATTATATAATCCAATAATCAAGTAAATTATAGCAGAGCTGCGATAATTTAACATAGAATGAATAAATACATCTTCATAGTACTTTCTAATACTTTAACGGTTAAATGATTAAGTATATAGTAATTATCCGGCAGTATTAGATACATTTTACATATATCCGTTTTTTTCATTTACAAATAATAAGTTAAGTTTCATATATCCACAGGAAAACTTTTCAGGAGTGTACAATGAGAGTCCGATTTGCCCCAAGCCCAACCGGTTACCTTCACATAGGTAATGCCAGAACTGCAGTAGTAAACCACCTTATAGCTAAAAAAAGCGGCGCTGATTTTATAATCAGAATTGAAGATACAGACAAAGAAAGAAGCACAATCGAATCCGAAATATCAATTCTTGATGACCTCCGCTGGCTTGGTATTGAGTGGAATGAAGGCCCTGATAAAGATAAAGGGCATGGCCCGTACAGGCAGTCTGAAAGAGATGAAATTTACAAAAAATATACAGACAAACTTTTAAAAAGCGGCCATGCGTTCAAATGTTTCTGTACAAATGAAGTGGTTGAAGAGGACAAAAAAGAAGCACAGTTGCAGAACAAACCGTTCCTTGACAGATGCAGAAATCTCACTCTTGATGAGCAGGAGGAGCTTTGTGCCGGAGGTGAATTTCCCGTTAAATTCAAAGTCCCCGAAGGTGAATCAATTATATTCGAAGACAAAATAAAAGGGAAAGTGGCATTCAACAGCAGCAACATCGGAGGGGATTTTATAATCGTCAGATCTGACGGCGGCCCTGTTTATAACTACATAGTAAGTATTGATGACGCGCTGATGAAAATAACACATGTTATTCGCGGAGAGGATCATCTCTCCAATACCCCGAAACAGATACTTATAGCTAAAGCCCTGAATCTTCCGACACCGGAGTATGCCCATCTCCCGCTGATACTCGGTTCAGATAAAAAGAAACTGAGCAAGAGACATGGAATAACTTCCGTAGACATATACAGGCAGGAAGGATACCTCCCCGAAGCCCTTATGAATTACCTGGGCCTCCTCGGATGGTCAACGGAAACCGGTGAGGAAATTCTTGAATTTGATAAACTTGCGTCATTATTCGATATTTCAAAAATAGGAAAAAGTGCCGCTGTTTTTGACTTCCAGAAGCTGAAATGGATGAACGGCAGTTATATGAAAAAATACCCGCTCAATGAAATTACCGATATGTTTATTCCCTACCTCGAAAAAGCCGGATTTGATGTAAATTCAATCGGCAGGGAAAAGCTCGAACACATAATTTCAATAATAAGAAACAGCTGCGAAATACTTTCTGATGTTGCAAAACCTGCAGCGATATTCTTCAACGAAATCAATACACCCGATGAAGAAGCGGATAAACTTCTTAATGAAGATTACTCTAAGGATATAATAAAAACAGCTTCCGAGATTATCCGGAATTTAAATGAAGAAACAGTTCTCACCGGTCTTATAACCGGGATAAAAGAAAAAACTGAACATAAAGGAAAAAAACTTTTCCATCCAATAAGAGCGATGATAACAGGTACCCTCAGCGGGCCGGAACTTGATCTCGCAATCCCGGTAATCGGATATGACAATCTGAAAAAAAGGATTGAATACTGCAAACAAAAATACTGCTGACAAAATGATTACCGGCGAGTTCAATCTTATAGAGTCAATCAGGGAAAGAGTAAACCGTACACAGGAACTCTCCGAAAAAATTTTCGGTATCGGAGACGACTGCGCGGTTTACAGAATTTCGGATAACAGGTACGGACTTTTTTCGACAGATATAAGTATTGAAAACGTACATTTTGATTTACGCTATACACCGCTTTTTAATGCCGGCTACAGGTCTATGACAGCGAATATTTCCGACATATTCGCCATGGGGGGAAAGCCGGTACTTGCCCTTGTATCGCTCGGCATTCCTTTACACTTCACCTCCGCCATGATTGATGAGCTTTACGACGGTATTCTTGCCTGCGCCGTTAAACACGGAACATTTATCGCAGGCGGAGATACTTCGAAATCCGGAGAGCTGATTGTAAACATTTCAATTTACGGAGAGGCATCCCTTCCTGTTTACAGAAAAGGCGCTGAACCTGGAGACAGAATTTATATTACAGGTAATACCGGTTTATCGAAGCTCGGACTTGAAGTTCTCAGCGGGAACAGAAATCAGGATGGATTTTCAAAATCTGTCGAAAAGCATTTAAAGCCGGAACCCTGCGGAGTATTAATTGATTCAATTCTGAAAGAATACAATCCCTCATCAATGATCGATATATCGGACGGACTCATCAGCGACCTGGGGCACATCTGTACAATTAACAATTGCGGTTTTGAACTCTTCGATGACAAAATTCCGGCAGACGGCGAAGTACGGAATTTCTGCTTGAATAATAAAATTAAAGTTTCAGAATATACTCTTTACAGCGGCGAGGAGTACGAACTCCTTTTTACTTCCAGAAAAAAGATTGAAAACAATAAACAGATTACTCATATCGGAAATATAACTTTAAATGGATATACTATAATCTCTGAAGGTTCATCATCCGCCATAGAACTCAACGGTTATGATCACTTCAAATAAATTCAAAAGGAAAAAAAAATGAAACTCCGTTCTTTCTTATCTATTTTAATAATTGTCACCACTGTGTCATGCACATCAAAACCTGCACAGATACCTGAAGGCACATGGAATTATGATCTCCTTGTAAATGGCGTCAAGGCCGGGAGAGCCGTCTTCTCCAACACAAGCTCCGGTAATAATTATGTTCTCAAAAGTGAAATGTACCTTAATATTGGTTCAATCGAAAATAAATCCATCCAGATTGTCACAGAGACAAAAGATTTCAAACCTGTTAAACTTGAAGTGTTAAATACCGTTACAGATACGGCTGGCAACAGCACGCAGGAGATTAATAAAATTGCAACCTTCAACGGTGATGAGGTCAATCTCAAGACTGGCGACTACGAATCAAAATTTAAAATACAGGGCCCGTTTGTTCTTGATGGGAACTATTTTTTCAGTGAACTTCTTAAGAATAAATTCAAAACCGGAGTTATAATTAAAGCTAATATATATGAACCTTCCGTTGAAATTGATACACCGATTCTTGTCCTGGTTGAAACAAAAGGTGTTGAAACAGTTCAGGTGGGGAACAGATCGATGAAACTCCTCCATGTCAAACAAAGAGTTGAAAAGCTTAAAAGCATGGAAATGTATTTAAATGATAAAGGTGTAACAGAGAAAATGGTCATCAAAATGCTCAACAATGTTTTTGAACTTGAGAGAGTTGAATGAACAGATTAAAATTGATTACTGCTGCCTGTACACTATTTTCAATCATCCTGCCCGGCAATGATTTAAGATCATTACCGTCGTCCTCTTTCATTATTGCACCTTCAGGAATTACTAGCTCTGTCTACACAGACAGCAGAACAGTCTATAAGATTGAGAGTGACGATGAGGATTTTATACTCTCCGGCACAGCTAATCAGCAGATATTATCTGTTAAATCCGGTAACGGGAAAACTCTTATAGAAATTTTATCCGGCGAATCCCATCTCCCTGCTGATAAAGATTTAAATATTTATCTCAAGAATACGCCATACCTTAACACAGACAAGGAGAGCATAAAAAAAGCCGCGGCAAATTTTAAGAATTCAAAAGATCAGATCAAAGATGTATCTGTATTTGTATACAAACATATATCCAACAAAAAAATCGGAATCCCGCTTCTCCCTGCGTCATCAATATTATCGGGAAAAGCCGGAGACTGCACTGAACACAGTATTCTGACAATTTCAATTCTAAGGACACTAGGGATACCGGCGAGAGCTGTAATGGGTATGATTCTCAGCGAAAATTTTTCAGGGAAGCAGAATGTTTTCGTTTACCATATGTGGGTTGAAGCATTTAAAAACGGAGAATGGGTGCTGGTTGATTCAACAAGGCCTTATGACATTCACCCTAACAGATATATCGCGCTGGCTTATCACAATCTTACGACAGAGACTCCGCTTGAATATCTGCAGGCAATATCAACCATGCAGAGTATGAAAATTTCCTGCGTTAAATAAAGCATGAATAATAAATAAGTGAAAGATTAAATCTGTGCAGAACTGTCATTTGAAATATTCAGGCGCATCACCATGGGAACTGAAAGGATTAGGAATAACATTGCATTGAGGTAAATAAATTTTTTAATCAGTATAATGATAAATTGACAGCGAAGTAGACCCGTATTTCCTGGAACCAGCTTTGTTTAACTTACCGCAGGATTCAGGAAGTAAATTCGCAGAGTAATGCTGAATAATCAATTCTGAGCTTTCATGCAGAATCCCCGATTCACTAATATCCCTGAGTATCGGATCATAAAAACCGGTAGCCCCCTTTTCTTTATCATAAGGAGGATCAAGAAATACGATGTCGGCTTTGACACCCCTTTCCGAGAGTTTCTTTAAAGCTGATTTTGCATTTAAATTTAAAACTAAAGATCTGTCGCCATTTCCGCTCTGAGTAATAAAATTTCGAATAAACTCAACCCGTGACCTGTCTTTTTCGTTCATCACGACAAGAGAGCATTTTCTGCTTAGCGCCTCAAAACCGATCTGGCCGGAACCTGAATACAAATCAATAAACGTCTTACCATTAAGATTCTCACCAATAATAGAAAACAAAGCACCCTTAACTTTCTGAGGAGTAATCTCGGCATCATTAAATTTACTTACATTAAAAGGGATAACTCTCCCCTTCATCAGTCCCGAAATAATTCGTATAGTACCCTTCACAATTCCGCCGCAAACTATTTCAATGCTTCGTTAAGATCTTTTAAAAAAACATCCAGAGTCAGGCCGTTGTGGAAAGCAGCTTTTTCTATAGTCTCCTCGACAACACCTTTACAGGTGATGCAGTCGAGTTTATAACTTTTAAAAACATCCGCAACCTTTTTAGACATTCTCAGCGCTTCTGCAACATTAGTATTCGGTTTTATCTCCATTTTGTCCGTCCAGATAAATTTACTTGTAGGGAACTTTCAGGTAAATGTTCCGCACCTGTCCCCGCACTCCCTGAAGGGGTATGGGGTCTTTTCCCGGAAATATATTAAAACATATATAAGTCCATTTATACAATCCCGGAAAGAACAGAATGAAATAACATGATCAATAAATTCAACAATTTTCTATAAAAACGGCATAATTTACTTGAAAATAATTGTACAGCTTTTACTATTGTCTACAAATTCTTACTATCCAAGGAATAGACAAATGGCAAAATGTGAAATATGCGGAAAATCCGTTCAGTTCGGTTGTAACGTGAGCCATTCACATTTGAGAACAAACAAAATGTGGAAAGCAAACGTTAAGAAGATCAGAGTACTTGTAAATAACAGAACTGTTAGAAAAAATGTTTGTACAAGATGCATAAGAACAGGTAATGTTGTAAAAGCTGTTTAATTGTAATTTAAATTCTTTAACATAGAAGCAGACTGCCAATATCAGTCTGCTTTTTTATTTATCAATAATCGGAATTTTTCCATCCCTTTAAATAATAGAGATAAAGAATCGGCCTGTTAAATTTGTTAATCTCTGTTTTTACCACATCAGAATCCGGGGGGAAATGCATGGCAGCTTTAAAAGTTTCTTTTGTAAAAAACTTTGAGTTAGCCGATTCATCTATTTCTCCGGGTTTAATATATCTATCCATTCCGATATTAAATCCCCAGTCTCCAAAAGTCGGAATAAATACATGGTATGGTATAACATTTTTAAAAACAGTACCAAGCGTATTATTAATACACCAGAAAGCCTCACGGGCAAACAGCGGAGAAGTTGACTGTGTAACAAAAACTCCATCGCTCTTCAATGATCTTTTCACAATCTTAAAAAAACTATCTGTATAAAGTTTAGATACAGTCTCATCATGAAGATCGGGGAAATCCGCTATAATCACATCATATTTTAAACTGTTCTTTGTGAGGTAATCATATGCATCTCCCGTTACTACATATACCCGTTCATTACTCAGCGA
>Ga0116170_10001688_pt1 | contig 22104 bp, 24 predicted proteins | sample AD_JPNHW1_MetaG_FD_89797 | JGI IMG/M metagenome (GOLD analysis project Ga0116170, IMG submission 89797) | Active sludge microbial communities of municipal wastewater-treating anaerobic digesters from Japan - AD_JPNHW1_MetaG | ecosystem: Engineered > Bioreactor > Anaerobic > Digestate | place... | reverse complement strand
TTGCCCCTGTAAATATGATTGGTCTTTTAAGGCTATTATTAAAAACTTTAGTATTAAGCCAAAAAGCATTACTGAAAAGCACTTGTTTAATTATGCTGATGGAAACAAAAATTATTTTATTTATCAAAATTTGTCTACTATAAAAAAATATGAAAACAACAAAAACAATTTGCCATTGCTTTCTTTAAAAAGTCTTAATAACAAAAGCAGTCAATTTATCTTTGATAACAAAGTAGCTGTTAAAAAATTAATTAACAAAAACAATCCCTTCAATTCTTTATCTATTATAAATTCTTTTCAAGATGAAAAAAACAGAAAAATTCTTTTGTCTTATCTTTTTAAAAGAAAAAATAAAATAAAAGATGGTGTTAAAATGTTTATTGACAATGATTTTGAGTTTTCAAACACTAACAATATCAATAATATAGTATATCCATTTCTATTTAATACAAATAATTATATGTTCTTTTTTAAAAATAAATTTATTGAAAAAAACTTAAATGAAGCAGTTGATTTAGCTGAAGTTAATGATTTCTCTTGGACTTCTTCTTATAAGAATATTAGTATAAAAAATTTTCTTAATAAGATAACTGATAGTGATAAATATATAATTTTTTGGTTAAATGAAAAGAAATTATTGCTTAATGAAAATAGTATCAAAGAGCTTAAAAACAAGAAAATTATTATAATTAATACAGATAACAAAAATGTAAAGTTAAATAAAAGTTTTAATAACATTTATGAAATAAACTTCTTAAATGAAAATACTTATTTGTTGTTAAACTTAATTATAGGAGATTATATATAATGGCTACAAAGAAAAAAGAATCTGCTGACACCATAGCAGATACAAAAAATAAAGAAGTAAAAGAAGCCACAGAAGTAAAAACCGAGGAAGTTGTAAAACAAGTTAATGAAGATGTAAAACAAGTTGATGAAAAACAAGAAGATGTAAAACAAGTTAATGAAGTTGTAAAACAAGTTAATGAAAAACAAGAAGTTGTAAAACAAGTTGATGAAAAACAAGTTCTTATTAAAAAAGAAATTTATGCTGATGCAGAAGCATTTATGGAAAAGTATGGTGGGTTAAATTTTGATAAAATAAAGTATAGGCCTGGAGCACAGTTTACTGATCCATTTGGTTTAACTGAACGATATAAAACAATCAATGAAAAGACTGTTTGGGGCTATCCTGGCATCCATACAGGAACAGACAGAGGAACTTCTACTGCGTTGATAAATGGAATAAATAATCCAGTGGTATCACCATTTTTCTTTTTCCGCAGTAATTTTTTAGATGATGGTGGAAGTATGTATGGCACTGTTTGTTCTTTATTTCATGAAAAAGGCTTTGTAATGAAAATTTGCCATATGTATCCTAATAAAATATTAGTGCTTGCTAATTTAAAAAACAATTTGCCAGTTAGTGAAGGACAATTAATTGGTTCTGCTGGTGATTATGGTTTTTCTTATGGTGTCCATACCCATACTGATATAGAAAGTTATAATAAAAACAAAAATGATTATGAAGAAACTTCTCAATTTCTTGATGCAATATTAGAAATTAAGTATGGTGATGATGCTACTAAAGAATATAATGATGAAGAAATATTCCAACTTTATGCACAGTGTAGTATGACAAAAGATTGGAAAGAAGATGAAATTTTAAAAGACTATAAAGAAATAAGAAATTATAGAGGTGTTTTATTTCTTAATAAATATAAATATACTTTTAAGAATTATTCATTAAATAAAACATATACTCGTTATGGTTCTCGATATTTGTTTGATTTTTAAAAGGAGCAATTTATGTTATTAGAAGAAAAAAGTTTTTCTGAAAGAGTAGATGGAATGTTATTGGAATTTATAGAATATCAAAAAGGTCATAAGGATAGTAAAGGAGAAGATGCACCTTGGGTAATTGTTTCTCATACGGAGCCACATAAGATAATTTCTTCGCATAAGACAAAAGCAGAAGCCCAAAAGCATTTAAGACAGATACAATGGTTCAAGCACGTGAAAAAATAAAAGGAAAAAAAATGGCAGAAAACATAAAAAAAAGAATTTATGGAGACATGGCGAACTCACTTATCAATATGAATGACTTTGTTAATGATGCAATAGAATTAAGCGAAAAAGACAATACGGTTCCTGTTTCTTCTTTTTTAGGTTTAGTGCATCAGATTGGTTATTTAACTTCTCTTTTTAATCAGTTAATGGCATTAGAAGGAGAAACTTCAGAAAGTAATCAAGAAGCCATTGGCTTTAATATAAAAAGCAAATAATAATGTTAGTAGTTGTTAATGATAAAAATTATAGTTCAAGTTTAGATGATATTCTAATTTTATTTGGTGATGAAGAAGTTTATGATATAATTGAACAAATTATCAATTTTCATAAAATTGATGTAGGACCAAATAGAAAGAATATTACAAAAGAAACTATTTTAAACGAAGAAAACAAATAATATATTTATTTGCCTGTTACCTTTTGAGTAATTTCAGACGCACCAGCAAGACCAATTAAAGCAACAACAATGCTGACCAGTGTCTTTACTTTCTCAACATCAACTGGTGAAAAAGCAACTATAAAAACACAGCCAATACCAATAAGGCATGCTGAAATTGCGGCAATTATTTTAATTAATCTTCCACTTGATAAATCGCCTTCTTCATCTTTAAAAAATCCCTTCATTTTAGTTGCTAAAGAAGTTGTTGTTTCATTATTAGAAGTAGTAGTAGTTGTTTCAGAAATATTATCACTCATATTTTTCCTCTTTTCTTTATCTTAACAGAAATGGACAATAAAAAATAAAACTACTTGACAAAACAAAAAAAAAGTGATATACTTCAGACTATTTAGGGAGATAAAAAAAATGATAGTATCGAAATGGGGTAATCTCTTAGATTACGGTTTTACAATGATTCCAAATTTGTTAATTGACAATCAGCATGAACTTGGTATTTCTGATGATGAATTATTATTTATTATTAAAGTAATGCGTCATAATGAAAGTTATAAATTGCATGATGATCAGATTAGTCAAGATTTATCATCAAAGACCATTCAAAGAAGAAGAAAAACTTTAATTGACAAAGGTTACTTACAAGTTGAAATTTATAAATATCAAGACAAAGAAGGCCATTGGCATACTGATGGTATTCTCTATGATTTTACTAATTTGACTATGGCATTAACACAGTTAGAAAAAAGTGAAGACAAAAAAAATAAGACTCCGAGTGGACAAAATTGGGAAATAGAAAGTTCTGAATGTCCAGTTAATAATACTATAAATAATACTACTTACGTTTTAGGAGAAAAATCAAATATTTCTCCTAAAAACGAAGAAGATGAAGTAGTTGATCAAGAGGATATAATGGATGATAATGGTGAATTAGTAGAGACAGATAATAAAATAAAAATAATTACAGAAGAAGAAGAAAAATATTATTCCAGTAAACAACTACTTAATAACTATATAAAAGAATTTGAAAAAAGATATAATAGAAAATATAATTTAACAATAACAGAAAAATATCTTTATGACAGGGCACCAATTGAATTTAAAAAATCTCTTCCCTATTTATTCCAATTTGTTGATGAATATAAAGAAAATGGTAGTTTGTCAGAAGACGTTACACCAAAACTTTCTTTCTTCTTAAAAGTAAACTTCAGAAAGCATCAGCTTATCAATTATGCTACTGAACAAATGGGAATGTTTGAACAAATTCATTATAGTGAGGAATTGTCCAGAAAAAAATAACTATTAATTGTTTAAATTAGTTTTAATTTCTTCAATATAAATAATTTATTATATAACCCTTATATAATATAGAAAGGTAAATATACAGGGTTAATAAATGATTGAAAAAAATAATGAAGATGAATTTTTATTTACTGTCAACAAGAAAGATAAATTAAAGGTGCTATTTTTAAATAATGGAGAAATTGAACTAGATATTTTAGTAGATGATGATGAAATACTCCTTTTAAAATTTTGCTCAATAAAAGATTTTAGAGTTTTTTGTAATTCAATTACTGATATAATTGAGTATAAAACTGAGGAGATAGAAGATGAAAATAACTGATGTTGTAAAATCTATTTTTTTAGAAGAAGAACAAAAAGAAACAGATAGAAATAATTTAAGAATTTTTTATGATATTGATATTCATATTGTAAATCCAAACAAAAACAAAGAAAATAAACAAGTTACTCCTGAGCCAACACAGCAAGCTCAAACTCCTGCGCCAGCTCCACAAGAATTGCCTCCTCAACAAATTCCTCAACAAGCTGCACCAACATTGAATCAGGGAGTTGTTCCTCCACAAACTGAATCAATAGATACGGTAAAATATTCAATTTTTTCTGAAGATGAATTTACCATTGATAAAGAAAAAGATGAAAATGCTGACTATATTTATAAGAAAAATGGTATTTTAGTTGTTCATCCAAATGAGTATGAAAATATTCAAACAATGGAGGATTTGCTTGATTTTCTTGCTGATTCAAAAGATGATGATGGTGAACAAATTTTAAATGATGCTGCTACTGAATTAATTCTTTCAATGATAGGGGTACAACAAGTTCCATTAAGTGATATTATTGATAAGAATGATAAAGTAATTATTGATGTTATTTATGGCAATAAAAAAGACGATAGTGTTGGTTTTAAGGTTTTAAAGCATGAAGGTGTTAACACTATTAGTATTGTAATGAAAAAAGACAATGAGATTCTTGACACAAAATTTGACTTAAAGGAATTTAATAGCCAACTTCTTGAATTTAGAAATAAAAAAGTACATAAATAAGAGGTTCTATGAAAAGTAACAAAAAGTTTTATTTTGATGAAGAAGAATTTCAAAAATTACTTATTGAATATCAAAAGACCGTTGTTGTATATAATGGCGTTGTTATGCGACGCAATGAAGCAATAGAAAATGAATTAATTAATCAAATTCAAAAAATAGTAATAGCTATTATTAATCAATATCGCTATTATCTATTTGAAGATATTGAAGATTTAAAGCAAGAAGGATTAAAAGCTTGTTATACTAATTTTCTTAAATTCTCGCCTGAAAAAGGAAGTGCCTTTAATTATTTCTCTATTATAGTAAAGATTCATTTGCTTAATTATACTGATAGAAGAAAGCGCCATAGAAATGTTTCTGATGTTGATGAATTTTATGATATGGAAGGTAAGCAACCTTTAAATTATGGCTTGTTCTTTGATAATTTAGAGGTTACTTTATTTAAAATTATTGATGAAAATTTCGTTGGTACTCGAAGAAAGAAATATGTAAAAATTGCTTCAATATTAATCAATTACTTAAAAAAGACAAAAGTTTATACAAGTAAATCTGATATGTATAGTTGGCTTAGAAGTTATGGATTTAAGTCAAGTGAAACAAGAGAATTTATTAAAACAATGTCAAATTTTTATGGTGATTTAGAAACAGTGGTTGGAGAATAAAAAATGGAAAAGAAAGATGCTATTGATAAAATGTTACAAAATTTAGTTAATGATTATGAAAAAGAAATCTCACTTGATAAAGAATCAAAAGAGATTAAAGAAGTAGATTCTCCTTCTAATCTAGATGGCCTTTCAAAAATTATATTAAATAAAGTAGAAGCAAATGATGCAGTTGCAAAAGAAATTTATGATTTATTTTATGGTGATTTAGCAGTTGGCAGAGATAGAAGTGATTCTTCAAAAGATGCGTTATTGCGTTCTCTTGAGTTAAAAGTTGAAAGTTCAAGGGTTTTAGCCGAATTAGCAAAATCAATAGCAAGAAAAGAGCAAACTAATTCTGGAAATGTTGGAGTATTTTTTAATGCAAAATCTGGTAAACAATATGATGTTGATATAAAAAATATACAAAAAGAATTAGATGATAATGACGATGAAAAAGATGATTAATTTTTTGTAAAGCTAAAATAAAGGATTTTAATTATGAAAAAGTTATTTGAAGACGATAATGAAGATTTAAAATATTTACATGCCATAAGGAAAGTAATAAAGAAAGAACAAGATAGAATGAAGAAAGACCTCATGCAATATGAGTTTACAAAAATGGTTCGAGAAAACTCTCCTTATAATATCATCTATAAAGAAATGAAAAATGTTCAAAAGCATGATTTAAGAAAATTAGCTGAAAAAGCTAATAGAATTAATAACGCTCAAAAAAGAGAATATTTAAGAAGCAATGAAGAAGAATTGGAAGACTATGATGAAAAGCCAGAAGATATATTAAAAGTAATTAATGATCCAGAATTAAAAAGATTTGCATTAGACCTTTTGCGCAGAATGAAACTTGATGATGCACCAGTACAAGCACAAATTGATTTTATGAAAGATGTAAGAGATAGGATATCTCCATATTTACCAGAAAATTTAAGAAAAAAAGTTAATAAAAAAATTGATAAAGCAATTAAAAAAGAATCAAGACCAACTCATAGGGAATCAATAGAAAATTCTGATACTTTAGTAGAAGACAATGAAAGCGATGAATACTATTATTATGCTATTAGAAAAATAATCAAGAAAGAGCAAGACCAGCAGAAGAAGAAAGAATTGATACATAAGTTTCGGTCAATGAATAAGAAAAATATTCCATTTGATGTTATTTATAAAGAAATAAAAAAAGAGTCTAAAGTTGGTGAACCAAAAATAATAGAAAAAGTTAGTCCAAAAGAAGCAACAAAAAGTATTTTAAAAAAGATTCCTGGCTATACAGATAAGCCTACAAAGTGTGATTTTGATAGCAAGGTAAATGAGTATTTAAAAGCTAATAAAAAGCAATAAAGTTTAAAGAAGTCCTTTTAGCCTTAAAGCTTTTTTGTAAGGGTTATATTGGCCTGTAACAATAAGAAATTTTACTTGTTCAGAAACCTTATTTAAATTTTTTGTTATAATATTTATTTTGTTTATTCTTTCTTGTGTTGGAGGATAAGTTATTAATATTTTTAATAACTTATTTTTTTTATAATCATCCATTGCTATAATTTGTTTTTTCAAATCATCAGGGAATGGTATATCTTCATCAATATAATTTTTTGCATTTCTTTCATAAAAATCAATTCCATTATCTCCAAGCATTTTTGCCAATTTTTCAGGAAGTTTTTCAAGCAAAGCCTGAATTTTTTTAGAAGAAAGCTCTATATCAGCAGAACTTGAAAAGACATTCATTTCCTTATTTAGAGCATATTTTTCTTTTGGATTTTTTTTGTTAATCAAAAATAGTAAAGAACCAGTTGATGAATATTCTTTAAATTTTTGGCCTTTATCACGAGAAGAAACACACCATTTTGTGTTTTTACCATACAGACAAGCACTAGCATAAGTTTTTGGCTTAATTAAAAGCCATGTATCATCTTCATATAGTTTGTCTGCATCATTTTTTGCACTCTTTTTTTCTTCTGTTTTAGAAACTATTTGCTTACTGTTTAATGATAAAATTTGATCAACCGTATATCTTGTAATATCTTTTTCTTTTAAATTATTAGTTAATCTTAATTTGTTAAATTTCTCTAAGGCGTCTGAAATTTCATTTGCTTTATCTAAAATTGTTTTATCTTGCAAATAATTTCTTATTATCCATTCGGTAAAACCTTTATTGGTAGGAAATGGATTAATATCTTCTAGTTTATTAAAAATATCTTTATCAAGCTCTCGCTTTGCTTTTTGATATAAATTTTCTTCAGTAAGCATAATTTTTCCTTTAATTTATCTTTACTATAGATTGTAGTCTATTTCATATTTTATCTTTAATATTGATTGAAGATAGCTTTTAAGTTCATTTTTACTAATATTTTTTTTGTTTATTAAAACACTTTGAATTTCCCATATATTGTTTTTTTTACCAATTATAAAAGCATTTCCATTACTTTGTTTTTTTATTTTAAAAGTTGTTTTGTCAAAGAAATGTGGTTCAATTTGTCTAAAGCGATAATAAGTATCTGTTTCTCTTGGAAACTGTTTTTCTTTTATAAATTTTTCTATTTGTTCTTTGTTTAAATTTTTGATTGCTTTTTCCAGCATTTTTATTTTATAAAATTTAGTAGTTGTTTGAAGAATGTTAAAAAGTTCATCTAAACTATGTACTTCAATTTTTTCCCCATTTTTATAAAGGCCATAACGATTAAGTGTATAGTCTAAACTATTTGCTTTTTTTTTAAGCTGAATAATTGCTTTTCCAGCAGAAAAATGAAGTACTGTAAAAAGAAAAGAACTTTTATCAGTTAGCCATACGTTTACTAAAATATTTTTATAGAAAAAATTAATAACTTTTTTATCGCCAGAAATTATTTTTATGTTTTTTTCTTTTAGATAATTTGTTATATCTATTGCTTTAGGTACTATAACTAAATCAATATCATTTACTAAAGGATGATAGCGAGCCAATGATCCAACTATTTCTATTTTTGTAGTAACTGGTTTTAAAAGTTCAACTAATTCATCAGCTATTTCTTTTGCTTTTTTATATTCTTGTGCTGATTCAAGAAATAGTTTTTTGACATTTTTTAAGTTCATGTTATTCTATTCTTTACTTTATCTTTTATTTCTTTTAATTTCATATTAAAATATTCTATATCATTACCTTTTAAAGCACTATATAAATTAATATAAAATTCGTTATAAAAATATGGTTTACTAAACTTGTCAATATTTATATACTTTTTAAACAAATCCATATACTTTTCAAATGTTTGTTCATCTAAATTATAAACTTTATTGTTTTCAATATATACCACTGGAGTTATTGTTAAAACATTATTTTTTACAAGATTGCTAAAATCAAACTTATCTTTAAATTTATAGTAAAATGAAAGCAAATTACTATAATCTTTTTTATCTAAATATATTTGATTAAGAAAAAAGAACTTTTTATTATCAATAGTAAACAGTGGTTTAAAAGTATATTTTTTTAGATGATTTATTAAGCCAGAAGTTGTTTCTTTCTTATATTTATCTATTTCTCTAATAATAAATGGAAATTTTTTACTAATGAAGTTATATAAATTTTCATCTTCTCTAATAAACTTAAAATTATTAGTTAAATCAAAATTATTAAAAACTATATTATCTACCATATATAAACTATTGCTTATATCATTTAAATTTATAATTATTGTATCGTTATTTTTTTTGATCTTTATAAGCAAAAGCCTAATTTTTTTATTTGTTCCAAAAATTTTAACACTTGCTTTTTGCGACATTTCTGCGCTGTTTTTTGCAACAGTAAAATTTAATTTTAATCTATTGTATTGCTCAGCAGTAAGAATTTTTCTTAATCCAGCAGTATTTCGTATTAAATAAATTTTATAGTCATCCATTGAATAATCAGTATAATCTGGCTTTTCAATCTCATGTTTTGTATAAATATATTTTTTTACTTCATTTGGAATATCTTTAGCTTCAGCTATGGCATCTTTATCAGCAATACTATAGGTACCGTCTTTTTTTAATTCAAATAAAGGGAAGTAAACTTCTTCATCATCTATTACTACTTTAGATTTTGTAGAAATAAAAAGATATTTTTTGTCTTTATTTTCAAGTAGTATAAATTTGTTTTTAAAAATTTCTTCTTTACTTAATGCTTCTTTAGCATAATATTGAGCTTTATATAAATAGCCTAAATCAATATCAATTTTATATTTTTTTATAAGTTTTAAAAATTCAGTTTTTGTTAGTAATCTATATTTCCATTTATCAATTTGTTTTTCTTCTGTGTTGCCTTCAATATCATTATTTAATTTTTTAATTAATTCAGATACACTTTCATTATCCTTATTTTTTATTGATCCTAACACCTTCATTGGTATAGTATCTAATATTTCATTTATGGTAACTGGCTTATTATAAAAATTTTGAAAAGATGGATTAGCCCATTTATTTCGATAGCCCCAATCCATTTGATAAAAAATACCTTTTTTTAAATTTCTTATAATATATAGTTTATTGTTATTTTTTGTATAATCTTTAAAATTGGCTGCATGGGCAGCAGTGCACCAGAAAGCTTTACCTACTCCTTTGAATGAAGACAAATTTTTAGCAGCAGCAAAAGTTTTTGGAACAACTACTTCCCATCCATCTGAATCAGTGGGATAAATCACTTCATATTCATTATTTAACTTTATTTCAGCAGAATCAGCAAACAATTTATTAATTTTATTTTCAAATTCTTGATTAAAAGAATTAGTTAAATCTACTTCTTCAAATTTATCAAATAATTCTTTTATTTTTGGTTTATTAGCTTTTTTTTTATTGATATTGCTAAAATAAGATTTAGTTATATCTATTATCTGATTGTTAACATATCTTAAATTATTAATATATTTTGCTTTGTTAAGCAAAAGAACTATTGCTTTATTTTGAAGTGTTTTATCAAAATTAGTTTTGACAATTTGTAAAAATTTGTCAAGTGTTTTAATATCTGGTTCTTGACCATAAAAAAACAATTTTGAAACGCCAGTAATTTGCCCACGCAAGATTGCTTTTGCTAAGCTAGCACCATCAACATATTCAGTTGCTTCTAAAAGTATCAATTTAGTATTCATATAGTTAACTTTCTGTTATTCTATTCCTTACTCTATCTTTTATTTCTTTCAATTCCATGTTAAAATATTCTTTATTGTTACTTTCTAAATTATCATTTAAATTAATATAAAGCTTATTATAAAAATATGATTCATCGGTTATAAAATATTTAAAAGCTTCTTTAAGTAAATCTATATATTTTTCAAATGTTTGTTTGCCTAAATTATAAACTTTGTTATTTTCAACGTATACTACTGGAGTTATTGTTAAAACATTATTTTTTACAAGATTGCTAAAATCAAACTTATCTTTAAATTTATGATAAAATGAAAGTGGACCACTATGGTCATATTTAAAAAAAGAGGCTCCGTTAAGAAAAAAGAACTTTTTATTATCAACAGTAAACAATGGTTTAAAAGTATATTTTTTTAGATCATTTATTAAGCCAGAAGTTGTTTCTTTTTTTGAATTATCTATTTCTCTAATAATAAATGGAAATTTTTCATTAATAAAATTATATAAGTTTTTATTCTCTTTAATAAATTTAAGGATATCGTTTAAATCAAGCTTTTCAAAACCAAAATTATTTTCTATGTATAAACTATTGTTTATATTATTTAAATTTATAATTATTGTATCATTATTTTTTTTGTTACTTATAAATAGAAGTCTAAATTTTTTATTTGTTTCAAAAAATTTAGTGCTTATTTTTTTTAATAATGTTGTGTTGTTTTTTGCAACATTATAATTTAGCTTTAGTCTATTATATTGTTTATCAGTAAGAATTTTTCTTAATCCAGCAGTATTTCGTATCAAATAAATTTTATAACCGCTTATTGAATAACTAGTATAATTTGGCTTTTCAATTTCATGCTTTGTATAAATATATTTTTTTACTTTATCTGGAATACTTTTTGCTTCAGCTATAGCATTTTTATCGGCAATACTATAGGTGTCATCTTTTTTTAATTCAAGCAATGGAAAATAAATTTCTTCACCGTTGATTATTACTCCAAGCTTTGTAGAGATAAAAAGATATTTCTTGCTTTTGTTTTCAAGCAGTATAAATTTGTTTTTAAAAATTTCTTCTTTATCTGATACTTCTTTACTCAATGCTTCTTTGGCGTAGTAATTGGTGTATAAATTTTTTAAAAAAATATTAATTTTGTATTTTTTTACTAATTTTAAAAATTCATTTTTTGTTAATAGTTTATATTTCCATTTATCAATTTGCTTTTCTTCTGGATGTTCTTTAGTAATGTCATTTGCTTTTTTAATTAGCTCAGCTACAGTTTCATTATCTTTGTTCTTTATTGATTCTAATACTTTTGTTGGTATAGTATTAAATACTTCTTTAACATTAATTGATTTATTATGAAAATTTTGGAAAGATGGATTAGCCCATTTATTTTGATAGCCCCAATCCATTTGATAGAAAATGCCTTTTTTTATATTACGTATAATATATAGCTTATTCCCGTTTTGTGTATAGTTTCTAAATTGATACGCATGGGCTGAGGTACACCAGAAAGCCTTTCCCACTCCTTTGAACGAGGACAAATATTTAGCTGCACCAAATGTTTTTGGAGAAACCACTTCCCATCCATCTTCATCAGTGGGATAGATTACTTCATATTCATCATTTGATTTCATTTCCGTCGAATCTTCAAACAATTCATTGATTTTATTTTCAAAATCTTGATTAAATGGATCAGTTAAATTTACTTCTTCAAATTTATCAAACAACTCTTTTACTTCTGGTTTTTTAGCCTCTTCCTTATTAACATTGTCAAAATATGTTTTAGTGGCATTTATTATTTGATTATCAACATATCTTAAATCATTAATAGTTTTTGTTTTATTCAACAAAAGAACTATTGCTTTATTTTGAAGTGGTTTATCAAAATTGTTTTTGACAATTTGTAAAAATTTGTCAAAAACTTTAGTATCTGGTTCTTCACCATTAAAGAACTTCTTTGAAATGCCAGCAATTTGTCCTCTTAGTATTGCTTTTGCTAAACTAGCGCCATCAACATATTCAGTTGCTTCTAATAAAATTGATTTAGTATTCATATAGTTAACTTTCTGTTATTCTATTCCTTACTCTATCTTTTATTTTTGCCATTTGTTCATCAAAATATTTTTTATTTTGTTTTTCTTTAAATTTTAAGTTAGTAACAAAATATTGAAATAAATAATTTTCACCAAAATTTTCAACATATCGTAATAAGTATTCAGGCAAGTTTTTGTTGATTAAAACTTTATATTTTTCATAAGTTTGCTTATCTAAGTTATAGATTTTATTGTTTTCTACATATATTATTGGGGTTGCTTTTATTATATTACTATTTTTAATATTGCTAAAATCATATTTGTTTTTAAATTTATCATAAAAATAAGATAGTCCCAAAGGACCATATTCAGAAAAAGCAAAAAATTTTTTATTGTCGATTGTTAAAAATGATTTAAAAATAAAATTGGTTTTTAAATCTTGAATATATTTAGCTGTACTATCTTTTTTGTTTTTTTCAATTTCTCTAATAACAGATGGAAACTTTTCATTGATAAAATTATATAAAATTTTATCTTTTGAAATAAAGCCATTAATATAATTTAAGTTAGTGCTATTAAAATGTAAATTAAAACTTTCAAGGCGAAGACTGTTTTCTATGTTGTTTAAGTTTATAATTAGTGTTTTTTTATATTCTTTTTTATTGCTTATAAATAAAAGTCTAAACTTTTTATTTGTTTTAAAGATTTTAGTAATTACTTTTTCTATATATATATCTGATTGTTTTTTTGAAAGACTTAAATTATGCTTTATTTTATTGTATTCTTCATTACTAAGTATTTTTCTTAGACCAGCAGTATTTCGTATCAAATAAATATTATAGTCTTCTGTTGAGTAGTCAGTATAATCTGGCTTTTCAATCTCGTGTTTTGTATAGATATATTCTTTTATTTCATCTGGAATATTTTTTGCATCAGCTAAAACATCTTTGCCAACAATATCATAAGTACCATCTTTCTTTAGTTCAAATAATGGAAAATTAACTATTCTTAAATTTATTGTAATTATTTCTTTAGTTAAAATAAAAAGATATTTTTTGTCTCCATTCTCTAATAAAATACATTTAATTTTGTTAGCATCTTCTTTTTTTAATACTTCTCTAGCATAGCCTGTTATATATAAACTATTTAAATCAATATCAATTTTATATTTTTTTATAAGTTTTAAAAATTCAGTTTTTGTTAATAGTTTATATTTCCATTTATCAATTTGTTTTTCTTCTGGCTTGCCTTCAATAATATCATCAGATTTTTTAAGTAATTCAGCAACACTTTCTCCATCTTTATTTTTTATTGCTTGTAAAACTTTTTTTGGAATATTTTCTTTTGCTTCTTTTATAGTAATTGACTCATTGTTAAAGTTTTGAAAAGAAGGACTTTGCCAATTTTTATCTTGATAGCCCCAGTCCATTTGATAAAGTATACCTTTTTTTACATTACGTATAATATATAATTTGTTGCCATTTTCAGTATAGTCTTTAAAATGATATTCATGAGCTGCTGTGCACCAAAAAGCTTTGCCAACACCTTTAATAGAAGCTAAATATTTAGCGGCACCAAAAGTTTTTGGCACTGCAACTTCCCATCCATCTTTATCGGTTGGATAAATTACTTCATATTCATCAGCGGATTTCATTTCAGCAAAATCAGCAAATATTTTATTAATTTTATTTTCAAATTCTTGATTAAAGGAATCAGTTAAACCAGCTTCTTCAAATTTGTTAAACAGTTCTTTTACTTCTGGTTTTTTAGCTTCTTCTTTATTAATATTGCTAAAATATGTTTTAGTAGCATCTATTATCTGATTATCAATATGTTTTAGGTTATCAATGGTTTTTGCTTTATTAAGTAATAAAACAATAACTTTGTTTTGAAGTGGTTTGTCAAAATTAGTTTTGACAATTTGTAAAAATTTGTCAAGAGCTTCAGTATTTGGTTCTTCACCATTAAAAAACTTCTTTGAAACACCAGCAATCTGTCCACGCAAGATTGCTTTTGCTAAACTAGCACCATCAGTATATTCGGTTGCTTCTAATAAAATTGACTTAATATTGTTCATAATTACAATTAACTTTACAATAAAAAAAGGTGAGTATTTCTACTCACCTTATACATTTTTACATTTTTTTTAAATTTTATAAGCTTAATAGCTCAACACACTCCTTAACAACATCGGGCTTTGTGCCTTCTTTCTTACTCTTCTCAAGCTCGTCAATTAAAGAATCAATTTTATCTTTTAATGATTCACAATCTTCTTTTTCGTCAACACCTTTCTTCAGTTTCTTTAATTCATCAACAAGCTTTTGAACTTCATCATCAGTTAATTCTTTAGGCTTTTCTTCCTTCTCTTCTTCATCTTCTTCTTTATCGCCCTTTTTAAGAAGCATTTCTTCCTTTTCTTTCTTTGTTGGTTTTGTATTACCTTCATCATCAGTAAAGTCTACACTTTCACCCTTTTCAAACTCACCAGCTTCCATCAATGTTATATATTCATTTTGAAGGTCTTTAATTGCTTCTTCTTTTTCAAACATAAGAGAAATACCCTTTAATACATCTTCTCTTTGCTCTCTTAATTCCGTGCCAATTAAAATCTTTCCAAATAAAGTTTTCTTATCAGCCTTATCAAGCAAAAACACCGTAGGATATTCAGCAAATAAATCAGCAAAAGAATCTACACCATCTTCAACATTTTCAACAAAAGTCTTTGCAGAAGCTACAAACTTATTCTTAAAATTACTATCCTTCCAAAGATTAGCAGCCTTTTCCTTAGCTGAAGAATTTATAATCTTAAACCTTTCACTTTCATTCAAAGAAACAGTTACGGGGTCTTTCCAATTAAAATATTTAATAGAAGTAAGCGGATGCGTTTGAAGCCTTTCCTTGTAATACTTGAAAAATTCTTCATTATCTAATGTATGCTCATTAAGTTCACTTACCACATCATAATTAATTTGATTATCAAAATTTTTATAAAGCATTGATTCATTTACAATATCATCCAAGAATGAATCCTGCTTCATAATGCTATCCTTATAATCTTCAAGCAAACTTTGTGTATCGGTATCTTCGCTTTCAAAGAAATTATAAGCACTATCTTTGAAGAAATCATTCTTTTCTCTTACTAATTCAATAGGCTCAAAATTACTAAAAGTAAAGCTTTCCTTATCTTTATCAAAAGCATATTCACAAAGATAAAATTGGCCTTGCTGATGATCAAGCAAAATTGCACCATCTTCATAGGTATTTACCAAAACTGCATTTGAACTTTCAGCAATTAATTGTGCCATAATTTTTTCAATGTTTTTATTAGAATATAAATTTAAATCTTCAAAACGATTTAATGTAAGTTCCATATTAAAATCTCCTTAAATAAGTTTTAACCTTTATTTTTATCTTTACCATATCAATTAAATAAAAAACTTTGTTATATTTCTCTTATATAACTTAACATTATTGTTTAAAATATCGTCTTTCGTTATTTTAATCAATTCATCTTTATAGTATTTTTCTTTAATTTCTTTTTTTAAAGAAATGTTTTCACAATAAGCAATATTATTTTCTACTTTAACAACTTTTAAAAAATCACCTTTTGTCTTTTCTTGAAAAAAATCATACAAAATTGACTTATCTTTTCTAAACCATTCCTTTGATTTTTTACTACATGCAAGTGGTTTAGTGATTGTTTTATTGTCTATAACAATATTTTTATTCTTTGCTGAATAAGTAGGATAAAGAGATTTTATAGTAATATAAACTTGGCCAACTTTAAAATCTGGAATCGTAGAACCTATTTCTTCCATCAAAAGCCGTAAAGTATGATTTGCCTTTGTTTCCATATTATTTTAATTTCTTTTTTATCTGCTTATAATCGTCTTTTTCTTCCTTAAAAACAGAAATACTTCTATCTTCATTAAATTCAAGGCCACCAAATTCATTTTGTATAAACATTGAAGAAAGCTTTTTTGTCTTATTGGTTTTCTTGGCTTCTACTTTTTGCTGAATTAAATTACCATCACCATAAAGAACACTTTGAATTGCTTCAATTAATAAATCTGCTTCTTCTTGCTTTTCTTCTTCTTTTATTACTTCTTTCTTTTCATCTAATGCTTTTACTATCTTAAAGAAATCTTTTTGATTTTCAAGAATAAAATCTTTTCCTAACAAATCAATAATTAATTGTTCTTGCTGTGCAGTAGTATTTTCTTCTGGTGCCACTTCAGGAACAGGCATAGCTGCATTTTCTTCAGATGGTTGTTCTGTATTTGCAGACGCTAATTCAGGAGCTTGTTCTGGTGAAGCAGCCATTGGAACTTCTGGCATCATTTCTCCACCGCCTAAACCGCCCATTCCCATATTTGGTATTGCTTGATTTTTATTTTGATCTTCCAATCTCTTATAAAGCATTACATCATTAATTTCCTTATCGGACATTTTCATAATATTTTTTAATATCCATTTTGTAGGAAACAAATTTAAGTTTACAATTGAACCAATCAAAGTCATTCTCTGATTAACAAACTCCATATCAGTAATTTCTTTTACATTTGATGGAGGAGTAAATTCAATTCTAAAGTCTTGTAAATCTTCTTTCTTATAACCAGAAAAAAACAATTCAAGCGCTGCTAATTTATTAAGGCCATCTTCAATATGGCCTTGTATTCTTTCTACATAACGAGCAAACTTTTGATCTATCATTGATAGACTACCACGTCCTACAGCAGCACCAGCACTTGGTTCAAGGTATTCAAGTGGCACATTCATTGTCATAAGAATTTTTTCTTTAAAATATTTTAAATCATCAATAGTACTTAATGCTTGTCCACTTTGTAAAGTATCAATTCGTGTTGAACCTGAACCTTCACGTACTGGAATAAAAATATCTGAAGTAATTGAAAGAACATTTGCCTTTCTATTAATTGTTCCATCATCACCAATAAATTGCTGTGTTCTATAATTATCTCTAAATTTCTGCAAAAATCTTTTTGCTTCAACAGGGCTTAATTGACCAACATCAACATAAAAAACACGTCTTTCAGGGCTTCTACTAATTCTATATACCAAAATTACATCTTCTAGCAATGAAAGCCTTTTAAAAGTTGACATTCCTGGCACTAATAAAGAACCACCATAAGGATTAAATTCCTTATTATCTATTTTAAAATGTACAATTTGCCATGGTTCAAGCCTATAAATTTTTTCACCAGTTTTTACTTTTGTTCTTGAATCAACAATTTTTTCCTTATAATTGAAGAAAGCAAGTTTATCATTAATTTCAACCCGTTCAAATTTACTTGGTTCCAAATAACGTATACGTGCTATTTTTTTAGGATTATCATAACTATCAGGAATTATCTCATAAGGAGCATCACCCATTTTACAAGTCTCAAAAACAATATTCCAAAGCTCTTTATTAATATTTAGCCTATTATAAAATAAATCTTCTAACTTATTTTTCTTTTCTTCATCGTTGGAATAAATTTTTATAACATTGCCATCATCATTTTTTTGAGCGGCATCATCGGCAATTGTTTCAAGTGCTCGATGAATAAACTCCATCTTATCCATTTCTTTAAAAGTATCATAATTTTCTTTTCTACTTCTTGTAACTTCTGTTTCTGAATCACCAAAAAAATCAAAATTAGAAGTTTGTAAAGATGGCATATCGTCTGCATTTACCAAATTTAAATCTTTAATATTTTTTTCAGTAATTCCTTGGCGTAATTCATCAGGAAGTTGAGAAATTTTATTAATGTCTTTCTGAATAGATTCTGTTTGCTTATAATTATAAGCTACTTCTTTACCATTAATTAACATTCTTGCCTCTTATTTTAACTTATCATCAATATTTTTTCTTATTTTATCATAAAGATTTAATTGATAAATTTTTCTATCAAAATCTTTATTAAATTTTTTACCAATTCTTTGCTTAAAGCTTCTTTCAACTTTACCACCACGAGAATAAACAGTATAGTGCTTATCAATATCACTATAAATAGAAGAAAGTGGATCAATTTTTTTTATTTTTTTCTTTAAATTTTTACTTATATATTTCATTTATTCACCAATTATTTACCAAGTAACCACCTATACTCTTCTTCACTACAATTGTATTTTTTCATAAAATCATCATCTTCACTATCACTTGTAATAAAATCAAAGCTATTATTATCTTTGCTATTTTTTAAAGTTAAGTCATCAGATACAGAATAATCAATAAATTTGCCATCTTCTGAAATTACAAAACTTTCACCAGAATTAATTACTTTATCTCTATTATAAAGAGCAAAAGAAAGTGCCATAATTGCATCATCATGACCACCTTCTATATGGTCTGGCCTTCCATTGCTCCAAACCCATGTTTCCATTTGAGCTTGTAAACGAGAAGAATAAATTTTAAACTCATTAAAAAGTTCATCTACATTAACCCAATCAATAAACAAATTTGTTATCAATTGACGGGTTTGTACAGTGGTTGTCCATCCTGTAATTACTACAATTCCATTTCGTGTTAATTTTTGTTTATAAACATTTTTATATGGATCGGTTGCATCTAAATAAACACCATTAAAAACAGCTTCTCCAATACCGTTGCTTTCTATAATTACATAACCTTGATTATAATAATTAGCAACTTTTTTAATTATCCTACATAATTCCGGTGTTGAAACAAAACCAATATATTCAGCAACTTGTTCATAATTTTCTACATCAAAAACTTGAATACTTGAACTATCTTTTCCAGAACCTTTCGCAATATCAACACCAAGCGCATAGCGATGCTTGTCTTTAGGCTTTTCCCATATCCATAAACCTTTAATGGTATTATTGCCTAATTTATCTACCATAATTGGTTCTTTTACTTTATTTCTAACTTTTTCCATTGTTTCCGTGCTAAATACAGAATTTCCCATAATAATAAAATCATGTAAAATTTCTTGTCTAAACTTTGCATCAGTCAAAGTATCATGTTGTGATTTTAACCATTCATTTTCTTTCCACTTTAATTCTATTGGCTTAAAATAATTTTTAAGTTCTTTTTTTACTTCACTATTATTAAAATAATCTTTTTGAATAAATTGTTCAATAATACTGTTATATCCTTTTTGTGGATAAATTCCTTCAATATCTGGAACTTCATACCAATCTATTTCTACTAATTTTTCAGTATTGGTATTACCAGTTAATTTTAATTGCTCAACTTGTTCATAATAATATTTTCCTTCACCAGAAGTACCATTTGGTGTAGAAACAATAATTACACTACCACCAGTTCTTGTAAGCGTTGGCTGCGCAGAAGCAATAATTTTATAAGCTAAATTTTCTGAACCATAAAAAGCCGCTTCATCAAGAATTAAAAGAGAAAGTGTTGATGAACGACCAGCATTTGGAGAACGTGGCTCAGATTTTATTTCTGAATTATTTGAAAAAACAAGATTAGATTTATTTTCAGTAAGTAATTTCTTATTAAGAAAATAAGGCAATTTATCAAGTGTTATTTTTATTTTATCTACAAAACTTTGTGCTGCATCTTTATTTTTAGAAACAATAGCAATACTTTCAGATTCGTGAAATAAAGCTCTCCATAAAGAATAGAAAGAAGTAACAGTAGAAATACCACATTGACGAGTTTTTAAAGTTACATATTTTTTATAATTTGGAAGTTCTTTTAATATTTCTTTTTGAAAATAATAAAGCTTAAAAGGAATAACACCCAAATTAGGAACTGAAAGAAAACAATAATTGTTGATAAAATAAGAAGCCGACAAAGAACATAAAAAATATTCTATTCCTATATCAACAAGTTCTTCTTTACCATCATTATATTGAATTATTAAAAATTCATTTTTTGCTTTAGAAAACACTTCTTTTAAATTTGTCTTAATTGAATACTTATTTACTTTTTCTTTTATTGATTTAACAAACTTTGCTTCTTGCTCAGTCATTTTTACTTCCTAATCTATATAAGATTTATACTATATATCTTTATAAAAAAAAGAGGATATTAAATATCCTCTTTTGCTCTAATAGAAATTTTTTTTATTTACCAAAAACATCTTCCCAAACTTGTTTGAATTTAACAGTTTGACCTAAATAAATTCTATCTTCTGTAACAATATCAGGTAAAGCATCTTTTACTGAAGGATTCATTACAGCATCAACTGAAATAAGCCGCATTCCTTTATTTACTTCAAGCAACCCTTCACCAAGTGGACCATTATATGGTTTTACACTTCCTGTGGCACGAGTAGAAAAACCAATTCTAATACCATCAGATAAAAGTCCTTTTAAAATATTCCCTTTTTCTGTAGAAGTAGGATAAATATCTCCAATAACTGTACCATCTTCTTTTAATTCTATTCGAGGAATATAAAGAGCAACTCTTTCAAGTGATATTTTTGGTGTATCAGTATGATCAAGCTCACCAACAAAACGCCTACTTTGTACTAAAGGAATAATTTCATCAATTGCTTCCTTCATTACTTCATAAGGATATATTCTTTTGTTTTGATTAGCATAATTAGCTCGTGCAATAACACCATGCAAATATTTTATTCTTTCACCTTTTTCTATATCTTCACACAATTCAAGGTCTTTATCATTAATAGGATCACAAAATTCTTCTGTTAACATATTTTTTTCTCCACAATTAACTTTACATAGGCTTAATAAATAAAATAACAATTAATTAAAATTTATTATTTTAAAAAATATAGCATAATTATAAAATTATTTATAAAAATTTTCACCAATGGCGCCGCTCATTTGTTTAATTATTTTGGATTTTGCTAAATCTATAGAATCCAGTGCGGCTTCGACGTTCCCATTGAGTTTTTGTCCAGCAAGACCTTGCAGGTTCACCTTTTCAGAATCAAGAATCGGCACGATAACCTCATAGAGGACGCACACATTTTCGTTGAGTTTAGCGATAGCATCGAGAATCTGCTGTTGCTGTGATTCATTTTTCTCTTCGTCCTTACCAGCTTTTTTCATGCCTGCATCCTTTTCCCGCTTGAAGCGCAATAATGTGGATACTGAAATTGCGATTTATAGAATTGCTACCACCAAACCTGTCAAGGCCGCCAAATCCAATGTTACAATCATGGTGTTACTCCTAGATTACTTAAAACTTGTTTTGCTATCTCTTTTGCATGAGTTCTCAATGTTTGATAATCCTGATATTCCTGTGTACCCGTCTCCGCTAATTCATTGTTAATCAGTGCTACTTCTGCATCTGGTGAGTAAATATTATGAATTAGCGCACTTACAAGTTCTCCATAACTAGGATTATGATTATCAAGTTCAATATACTTATATTTGTAAACAGTTTTAATTCCGTTCATATCTTCAATTTCTGCTTGTTCAACATCATAATCAATCTGCAATTTGTTGTCAGAATAAGAGATTAAAGATGGAAAATTATCAGACATTCCAGTTTTCATATTCACTCCTTATTTCTTGTAGCAAATCCGAGCACCAATATCTCTATGAAAAATAT
>Ga0116170_10001686_pt1 | contig 22112 bp, 18 predicted proteins | sample AD_JPNHW1_MetaG_FD_89797 | JGI IMG/M metagenome (GOLD analysis project Ga0116170, IMG submission 89797) | Active sludge microbial communities of municipal wastewater-treating anaerobic digesters from Japan - AD_JPNHW1_MetaG | ecosystem: Engineered > Bioreactor > Anaerobic > Digestate | place... | reverse complement strand
TTATTACTGTTGATTGCGGCATAACAAGCTATGATGAAGTAAAATATGCAAAGGATCTCCGGCTTGAAACGATCATCATAGATCACCATCATGTCGGAGAAATAATCCCACCTGCTATAGCAATTGTCAACCCTCACCAGAAAGATTGCACCTACCCTTTCAAAGACATGGCCGCAGTAGGAGTGGCTTTCTCTTTTCTGATGGTTTTAAAGAAGATTATAGAAAGAGACGGTTTCTTTAAGGGTACGCTTCCCAACCTTGTCGAATACATGGACATAGTCGCACTGGGAACCGTTGCCGACATGGTTCCGCTCATTGAGTCCAACAGGATTTTTGTCAAGTACGGACTTCTCCAGATGCAGAAAAACAAAAGACCCGGGCTTCTTGCTCTTGCAAACATCTGCGGAGTAAAAAATCTGAAAGAGATAACACCTGCTGTAATAAGCTATAAAATGGCTCCCAGACTCAATGCGGCAGGGAGAATAGGCAATGCCATTAAAGGACTTGAACTTATACTGAGCAACGATTATGATGCCGCTTTAAAAATGGCCGAAGAGCTCAATCTGACAAATGAATACAGACAGCAGCTTGAAGCAGAAATCTTTGATCAGGCAATGGCAAAAGTGGAAAACAGCGATATTCTTACAACAAAAAGCAGTCTTGTGCTTTTTTCAGAAAAATGGCATCCGGGTGTCATAGGAATAGTCGCTTCAAGGCTTGTTGAAAAATACTATAAACCTACGATCATGATCTCAGTTGAGGACGGTATCGGCAGAGGAAGTGCACGCAGCATACCTCAGCTTCATATCTACAATATTCTGGAACAGCTGAGCGGCTACCTTGTACAGTACGGCGGACACAAATATGCCGCAGGGCTTACGATAAAGGAAGCCAATATCCCTGAATTTGTTGAGAAATTCAATCATCTTGTTTCGGTTGCACTATGCGAAGAAGTATTCAGTCAGTCTACTGAAATTGACGGGGAACTTCCTTTAAGTGAGCTGGCCCCCGATCTCATAGTTGCACTGTCAAAACTGGAACCGTTCGGCATGAACAATCAGGAACCGTGTTTTATTGCCAGAAATGTGCAGATACTCAAGCAGAGCATAATCAACAGGTCTCACCTGCACTGGAAACTCGGTGCTGAAAATACCACTATGACATTCAACTCTATCGGATTCGGTCTTATAAACAATAACGAAGTTCCTAATGTTGGAAACACTCTGGATATAATTTATTTCCCGAGAATAAATATTTACGGTGGAAATATAACTCTTCAGCTATACATCAAAGACTTTGTGATCAATCCTTCCTGAATCTAAACAGGAATATTGAAATAAGTGCGACAATAAGAAGTCCCGCAAAACTGAAAGAAGAATCTTCCACTGTTGTTATGCTGCACCCGTCATCTTTCTTGATATCGGTATCTGTACAGGCATTAGGATCACTCTTATCACAGACATAGTCGATCTCTTTTGATGAAACCGGAAGTTCAGCGATCTCTTTTTCAGTTGTGATAGTTATCCTCGGAATCTGTATCTTTGCCTTTTCGCCGTCTTTCATAGCAAATTCGCACTTGAAAAGAAGATATTTCTCTTCACCTGCTGAGTATGTGAGTACCGAATCAAGATTGCTGAAAGTTACGGTCGAAGGGCTGTCAAAAGTCGTTATCTTCTGAATAACAGTATCCGAAGAACTATGCATTCCATCTTTGTCATTGTCGAGTAGAAGTGTTACAGATTTGATCCCTTCACCAAATTTTACAAAGCCTACTGGTGCTTTTACCGGAATACTCTTTATTGCATCTCCGCCTTCCATTGATTTTGTTCTGACCTGAAGAATGGCATTATCATTGTTTATCATGCTGAAAACAGGCACATTCGGATCATTCTCACCTTTAGTAAAAATAAAACCTTTTGACGGTTCAAATCTGAAAGTTGCAAACTTAACACCTGTTCCGGTAACTTTTGCTGTTCCGTTGTCTTCAATACGGATAGCTTCAGCGTTTTCGATCTGAGAAACAAAACTTCCACCCCTTCCGGAAGTAATATTTGTCGAAGCATCGGCAACTATCAGGAAATAGGTCTTCTGTCCTGCAGGAATCAATCTGTCAGCTATATTCATAATATTGAATTCAGCATAGTTCTGGTTTGATAACGAATTGATCTTTGCGAGTTCTTTTTCATCACTGTCAAGCCTTCCATTTCCATTTCCATCAACGATCAGCCTGAGATTTGAAACGGACACATCGCTGTCGAATGTGAATTTAGCTATAAGCCCTGAAAAATTATAAAACTTTCCTTTATTCCCTTCAGAATAAAGATAAAACTGCCCTGCGACTATATTACTCTTTGGACTAGGAATGACCATAGTTGTATCCGGATCAGGAGAATTAGGACCTGCTCCGAAAGTTATCTCAGCACCATCTGTCAGGTCGCCGCTGGCAGTATCATCGACACATTGTCTATCCACACATATCTGTCCGTCTTCACAATCACCTTTGTCTTCACAGGCTTTTCCTCCTCCTGCAACACCGCCGCATTCTGATTTAGGAGGAAGATTGCATGTCGTGATTGCAGGACATTCACCGTTTTTCAATCTCAGGGCTATATTGCTGTTTGTACTGTATGGAATATTTCCTGAATCAGATATTACAGCACTGTTCTTTATCGTTTCGTGTTTTGCGAGATCCGCTTTAGGCGTGACAACAAATCTTACCATAATTGTATCAGGACATTCGAATGTTGTTTTATCGCAATATCCCATAAGATCCGATATTTTGACAGAAGATGAGAACGGGAATTTGCCGTCTACATCATCAACTTTTGTCCAGTCAATTCCGAGTCCGTCTTTAAAATTCTTTGCTATTTCAGTTGTACCGGACACATATTCAATCGTGTTTGGCAAAGCATCCTGAAGTGTTACATTTTCTGCGATATTCTCTCCCCAGTTCTGGATCTTTATAAGATAATAGAAAGGACGGTCGAAACACACAGCATCAGCATCAGTTGAGCAAGAACAGAAGTTTTTCTCTCTTCCGTCAGGAGTATCGGGATTAACCGGAATATCAAATTTAGGAGCTTTTGTATCGACACTCACAACAAGAAGATTTGTATAAACCTGATCCTGATTTGCCCCAATCTTCAGAGAAAAAGAAGTATCGCCTTTTTTCAGATGTGAATCAAACGGAAAATCCTTTGCTTTCAAAAGGAATGTGTCGGCATCTATCGCATATTCAAGCAGATCGGGATTCGGATTATTAGGATCGCCGCCGATACAAGTCGGAATATCCGCTCCCCAAAGGTACATCGAAGAAATTGAATTGTAGACTTCCGTATAGTTGAGCGGTGTATATTTGGGAGGATTGCAATCATTCCATAGCAGCACAAAATCCGTAGCAGACTGTCCTTTCAGCGCAAGAGCTTCAGGTGGTGCTGCCTGATAAGATTCATCAAAGGCGCTTGCAAGTCCCGGATCACCTTCAGCAACTATCATCGAAAGCCTTACTTCCGCTTCATTGGGAAGCTCGAAACCGCTTACAGTAACAAAGCCCTCTTCAAATCTGTATGCTTCAAGACCGTTATAGAAATATATTTTCTTTGGAGTTACTTTTTCAGAAGTATAGACAAAAACAAGTGCCCACGCACCGACCATGCCGCTTGAATTAACATAAGTCTGATCATTTGTACATTCCATTCCTTTAACATTGTAGTCGCCGTAAAGCGCTTCACCGGTCATGGTTATATCATTCACTGCACCAAGCTCAATTATCTGCTTCATAAAATCTGTAACATCTACTCTGTATGTATAGACACCTTCACTATTAAGATTATCGTTAACAGCTTCATAATCAAATGAAGGCGGAGTAAAAAGATTTCCGCTGACATTCGAAGTCACTTCTGTCGAAAGAGCAACTGCCTGATTAGTGGAATTTGTAAATGAAAGTGTAACTGAATTGTCAGTAGGACCACTGAAGTTAGCCGGATCCTGTGCAGCGACCCAGATCAGAAAAGCTCTGTCAATGTTGGTATCAATTGGAACATGATCCGGAGTGAGTGTGAATGTAGACCCGACATTAATATCGAGACAAGTATCAGCCTGAGGATTCCCAGATCCCGTAGTAGCAGCACCTGTCACCTGATCAATCAATGTTTTAAACATTATAAAATAGTCCCATGCACCCTCTTCCCATTTCAGCTCTTCGCCATTCACCTGTGACACATTCGGGCCTATGGCGGCAAATGCCATCATGGGCAGCAGCATAATAAGAACAGCAATGATCTTTTTCATGTAATCCTCCTGATATGGTATTATTAACCGGCAAAACTTATAAATTATAAATGGCAGGTAAATATAAGTCAACTAATGAATTTCAGTTGAAAATATCAGAATTTATAAAAACTTAATTTTTTCTGAGAAAAAATGAAAAAGACAACAATATTCCAGCTAATGCTGTCATAAGAATCAAAGCTAAACTGTTCGAACCATCGCCCATAGAAGTAACTGCACATCCGCCGTCATCTTCTTCGCCATAACATCCTGTTTCACCTTCAGCACACTCAAAAAGGAATACTTTGGATGTTACAGGAAGCTCGATGATATCCCTTTCAGTCGATAGTTTGACTTTCCCGCTTCCGATCTGGATCTGGGCAAGCTCTCCTTGGTTAAGTCCGAGTGTCAGCGTGATAAGAAGATGTTTTTCCTCACCTTTTGTATAAGAAAGGTTGAGATCTTTGAATGTTGCCGCAGTAAGACTGTCAAAAGATGTTATTTCCGCAAGTTTCTTATCACTGGATGATATTTTTCCGTCACTGTCATTATCCTGATAGATAGCTGCACCGTTGATCCCTTCTCCAAGCTTAACTGATTTCAAATAAGGTCTGAAACTGATAGACTCAAGCGAATCACCGCCCTGCATTGATTTTGTCCTTATCTGGAGAACAGGAATAGTGCCATTCATTTTGTCCATTGTGGGAACTTCAGGATCATTTGTCCCTTTTGTTACAATGAAACCGTTTGCAGGTTCAAATTTGAAATTGGTAAAAGTTATTTCTGAACCTGAGATCTGAGGTGTGCCCTTATCGGAAATAAGGAATGATGTGCCTCCGGCTATCTCAAAATTGAACTTGATATTGTTTGAAGCTTCGCCTTCATAAGATGCATCAAGAACCAGAATAAAGTAATGAAGCTTCCCTGCGGAAAAAGTTCTATCCGATTCTTTAAGAACAGATAGATTTACAACATTTGACTTGACTGATTCTGCTGTTGCTATTATCTTTTCCTTTGAGTCCGCAACTCCGTCACCATTTTCATCATAAACGAGTTTGAAGCTTTTAAGTAATGTGCTGGAATCATTCGAAGTAACCGCAAAATTCACTGCATTAAACTTAAAATTCTTATCTTCGCTTCCCTCAGCTATCAGTGTGAACTGTGCTGCAACAAAACCGTTAGAAGGATTGGGAATGATTATTGCAGAACCGTCAGCAGTCGGGCTGTTCTTACCTTGCGCAAAAGTTATTTTCGCATTTTCAGTCAGTGATGATTCATCAGCAACACATTTTCCGTCTTCACAGAGATATCCGTCACCGCAATCTTCTTTTTTGGTACATTCCGGACCGTCACTTGCCGGTCCGCAAAGTTCTTTAGGAGGCTCTGCGCATTCTGTAATTACAGGACAGTTACCCTGTTTAAGTCTGAGCGGAATGGAAGAGTTGGAATAATACGGTATTCCTGAAGAATCAGTAATAACAGCAGTATTTTCAATGACTTCATTCTTCTGGATGGTGTCAATGGGTTTTACTTTGAACCTTATCATCACTTTATCTTGACAGGTTATATTCTCTTTATCGCAGTAATACATTGAATCCATTACTTTTCTTGCTGCCGTAAACGGGAACTCTCCTGACACATCATCAACCTTTTCCCACTTTCCGGTAATACCGTCTTTTGTGGTGAGCATTTCTGTCGAGCCGGGAATATAATTCACATTTCTTGGAAGAGCATCACTGACTTGTACATTTTCAGCAATATTCTCACCCCAGTTCTCAACTCTTATTGTGAAATAGAAAGGTCTGTCGGAACATATAAAATCTTCGGTTGTTGCACAGGTGCATGAATTTTTCTCTCTTTCGTTCGGAATGTCGAATTTCGGAGACTTTGTATCAATGGAAACAACTATCAGGTTTGTATAGATCTGATCCTGATTAGCACCGATCTTAAAATTGAGAAACTGATCCCCTTTGACCAGATGAGGTGCAAAAACAGGATCTTTTGCATTCAATACAAAAGTATCAACATCCATCGCGTATTCAAGAAGATTGGGGTCAACCGCGCCTGGAAGCCCGCCGACACAGAACGGGAATTCATCTGCCCAGCCGTAAGTGGAGGAAATTGAGTTATAAACTTCAGTATAATTGAAAGGAAGATTCATTGAGTCAGTCGTCTTTGCCTGATTGCAGTCATTCCAGAGCTGAAGCCATTCACCTACCGGAAACTTCTGTGCACCGGAAATATAAAGACCTTCTGCAGCAGGCGGAACAAGTGGATTTTCCTGATTAGAAGAACTTGCCAGTCCCGGATCACCTTCAGATGCCATCATTGAAAAACGGACAACAGCTTCATTGGGAAGTTCGAAACCGCTTGTAGAAATCACACCTTCTTCAAATCTATACGCTTCAAAACCGTCATAGAAATATATCTTTTTCGGGCTAATCTGCTCAGAAGTATAAACAAAAACAAGCGCCCAGCCGCCAACCATTCCGCTTGTAATTAAATATCCTGGATCATTGGTACATTCCATGTTTGAAACTGTATATTTTCCAAGAAGCCCTGTTCCATCGTTCAGAACACCGGCATCATTGCTCATTTTGTGAATTTCAGTAAAAAAATCAGTGACATCTGCTCTGTATGTATAAACAACAGTGTGAGTTGAACACTTGCCGCCTATACATTCCAAATTCTGTCCTAAACTAGTACAGCTTGCATTATCTGTACAAGAACCATTGGTTACAGCACTTATTGATTCATAAGCACTGAATTTAAAGTTCTGCTGATCTGTAATTTTCATAGGTGCTGCGGTTGCCGAAACTTCAGCAGTATTTGTAATTGTACCATCATTGTTTTCAAACGATAAAGTAACAGTATTGTCAGTATCACCATTCGGAACCTGAGCATAAGGAAGAGCACTTACCCAGATAAGATATGCCGCCTGCACTCTTGCATCAAACGGAATCTGTGAATCAATAAGATTGAAAGTACTTCCTACAGCCGGGTCAATACAGGCATCAGCTTGTGGATTACCGTTCTGGTCATCACCGAGATTGCAGGGATTTATAGTAGTCGGAGTACATATTGTCCTGTTATCATTTTTCAGCAAAGATTTGAACATAATAAAATAATCCCATGAACCCTCTTCCCATTTAAGACCTTTTCCGTCAATTTGAGACACATCAGGTCCCATTGCATTTACAAACATAGGAACAGCAATAAGCAAGGCAATTAAAATCTTTTTCATCAATTCGGTTCCTCCAAAAATTATATTGAATTGCAAAACACCGTAAAAACGACCTCAATTGAACCATTCAGCAATACTTTTTTGATTATTTCGCTGAAAATGAACCTGTAATATTATATTAACATGCCGGTTTTTATAAAGCAAAACTTCAAGGAAAACAGTATATCTTTGTTTTTATTATGCTTTTTTTATTATCATATTAATTTGATTTTTAGTATCTCTATTTTATAATCCGGTCAGTTTGTTCTTTAACTTTTTTTGGAGAAAAAAAATGGCTGTTAATCTTAAAGGAAGACACTTTTTGACACTTAAACATTTCACACCGGAAGAGATCCGTTATCTTCTTGATTTTGCTCATGATTTAAAAGCGAAAAAGAGAGCAGGAATTAAAGGAAACCTGCTTGAAGGCAAAAATATCGTTCTCCTGTTCGAAAAAAACTCAACAAGGACCCGCTGCGCTTTTGAAGTCGGTGCGCTGGATGAAGGCGGACATGTCACATTCCTCGGCTCTAATGACAGCCAGATGGGAAAAAAGGAGTCTATCGAAGACACAGCAAAAGTTCTCGGCAGATTTTATGACGGTATAGAATTCAGAGGTTTTAAGCAGGAAACTGTTGAAACTCTTGCAAAATTTGCAGGTGTTCCGGTATGGAACGGACTTACTGATCTTTATCATCCGACCCAGATCCTTGCTGATTTCATGACAATTGAAGAGCATGTCAACAAACCGCTTAACAAGATCAAATTTGTATACTGCGGCGATGCAAGGAACAATATGGGTAATTCACTTATGATCGGTGCGGCTAAAATGGGAATGCATTTTGTAGCATGTGCACCTAAGGCCCTTTTCCCGGAGAAAAAACTTGTTGACGAAATGAATAAAGTTGCAAAAGAAACAGGCGCAAAGCTTGAATTCATTGAAGATGTTGCAAAAGCAGTTAAAGATGCCGATGTAATTTACACCGATGTGTGGGTTTCAATGGGCGAAGAGCATCTTTTTGCAGAAAGAATTAAACAGCTTAAAGATTATCAGGTCAATATGGACATGATAAAAAAGACAAATAATCCTGATGTGATTTTCCTTCACTGTCTGCCGAGTTTCCACGACCTTGACACAAAAGTCGGCAAAGAAGTTTTCGAAAAATACGGCATCAAAGAAATGGAAGCATCTGATGAAGTTTTCAGAAGCAGACATTCAAAAGTTTTCGACGAAGCCGAAAACAGAATGCACACCATCAAAGCTGTAATGTGCGCAACTATCGGGAAATAGGAAACAATAGAACAGAAATATTGAAAAAACTCAATAGAAACATCATCCCGCTTCTTTTAATTTTCTCAATAATATCCAATATTTTTATATCATTACACCATTTCGGCAGTAATACGCACAAAATCAATCCTGAAACCGGAACTGTTGAACACTGTCATGACTGCGAAAATGAAATAAAAAAACCGGAACTTGCCGGAGAAGGATACCTTCCTGAAAAAAAAGGACATCATGAAAACAGCGATATATGTAATGCTCTGAATGTTGTTTTCAAGCAGTCGTTGCAAGTTGAAACATTTGCTCCATCAGCTCCTGAGATAACTGCGATCTTTTATAAAAATTATTACTCAGACTGCTTTCAATTTTCTACTGATATTTTATCATTCGCTCCTAAGAATTCACCTCCTGTAGTCTAAATTTCTCAACAAACATAAACCGTTGTCACAATTTTAATTAAGGAGCGATTATGCGATATTTTTCTATATTTTATTTCATTTTTATTTTTTCAGCATCTTTATCCGCCGCCGAAAACAGCACCGAAAATCCTGACATAAGCTTTATTCTCGATGCCGGACTGGGATATTTCAGCAGCAGCGATCATCTTGTTCAGGGAGGTCATGCAATTGATAATAGCGGTTTTTCTCTTCAGGGAGTTGAGCTGGCTGTAGGTCATTCTGTCGATCCTTATTTCCGTTTTGATATGAATTTCCAGTTTATCGGAATGCACATTGAAGAAGTTTATGTCACGACTCTTTCTCTTCCATGGAATTTCCAGATGAAAGCTGGAATGATAAACGCACAGTTCGGAAGGGAAAATCCTCAGCATCTTCATGCGATTAAATTTATTAATTATTCACTGATGCACTCAAGATTCATGTCTTCGGAACATTTCAGCGGGATCGGCGGAGAGCTTTCGGTTCTGCTTCCACTTCCGTGGTATTCACTGATTCTGGCTCAAGTTCTGGATACAAAAGACGGTCAGTATTTCAGGTCTTCAAGCTTTGCAACCACCGATTATACAAAATCAGGAAAACTGGACGGGCCTGAAGATATGGTTTATGTCGCAAGAATGGAGAATTTCTTTGAAATGGGTTCGAACTGGGGTCTTAAGATCGGACTTAGCGGTTCATGGGGACAAAGCGAATATGTTCCTGATAACAGAGTTTCTCTTTATGGCGGAGACCTTTACCTTAAATGGAGAAATATTTCCTCTGGAAAAGATTCGTTTGCTTTTGCTTTCACTTTTGAAGTTTTATTCCGTGATACACAGATTCCCGAAAGTTTCGTAACTGACTGGGGCGGATATGCTCAGACAGATTTTCAGATTAACAGAAACTGGGAGATCTCACTTAGAGGCGATTACAACGATATTTTAAAAGGAATTCCGGTAAATTATGAAAAAATGCCGGAAAGAGAGATCCGCGGAAGTTTTATTATTGCAGCTATGCCGACACATTTTTCAAAAATCAAACTGCAGTACGATATAACTAAAGAACATGATAAGGAAATTGCACATGCGGCATTTCTGCAAGGTGAATTTGCAGTCGGTTCCCACGGTGCACACACATTTTAGGAGGAAATTATGAAAAAAATATTACTATCTGCGCTGATTTTTATTCCGTTTCTGCTCTTTTCAGAAATCAGAGTCATCGGAACTATTCCGGATTATGCGGCGCTTGCAAAAGAAATCGGCGGAGAAAGAGTGAAATCTGAAGCATTGATAAAAGGAACTCAGAACCCGCACTTCGCTGATGCACTTCCGTCCCACATTATGAAACTTAACAAAGCCGATCTGCTCATTTCGACAGGGCTGGGGCTTGAAAGCGGCTGGCTGCCGGCACTTCTCAATAATGCCAGAAACAAAAATATCCTGACTGGCGCGAACGGATTCCTTGAAGCATCTCAATATGTTACGCTCAAAGATGTTCCTCAGAAGATTGACCGTTCGATGGGTGATGTTCATCCCGGCGGAAATCCTCACTTTTACACTGCTCCCGATCAGCTTTTTAAAATTGCGCAGGAAATAAAGAACAGACTCGTTCAGATTGATCCGGACGGTAGAGATTATTACGAAAAGAACTGGACCGATTTCAAGGCAAAGTTTGAATTAAAAACGGCTGAATGGAAAAAAATGATTGAACCGTTTAAAGGAACAAAAATTGTCGTTTATCACGAAAGCTGGGTTTATCTGCTTGACTGGCTCGGTTTTGAAAAAGTGGCGGCACTTGAGCCTAAACCGGGAATTCCTCCATCGGCGGGTCATGTTGCAGAAGTTCTGCATACTATTGAAGGAAAAAATGTAAAATTTCTTTTTCAGGAAATTTATCACCCTACTTCATTTTCAAAGAAATTTGCCGATAAAGCCGGACTGAAACTTCTTGTGCTTCCTTCAATGACAGGTGCTGAAAAAGGCACCGATTCGATCTGGGAAAAATTTGACACTATTATTAACAAAATAACAAAAGGGGAATAAAATGAAGAACTTAACAATTGCAATCATTATCTTTTCATCACTTTTTACCGTTTCATGCGCTTCAAAAAGCGGAGACAGCGTTGACTGTCCTGAATGCGACAATATGACAGAAGTCCTTGTCGGAACAAAATGCGTCGCTATTGCTGAAGTTGATGCCTGTGGTCCTGACGGTCATGCGCATGGAACTGAATGTCACTGTTTCAGCAATCAGGAAATAACTGTCATCGGCGAAAAATCTTTCTGTCTTCAGCAGGATTGCGGCAACGGAGATGACAGTGACAAAATTACAGAAGATGTTGATGCCCATGCCTGCGAAGCTTTTGAAGGTGAAGTTGCTGAATCTGTTTCAGCAGTCGGAACAATCGATGAATTTGACACAGTACATGTCGAGCAGGAAGAACTTGTGGAAGTGACTCTTGCAGCCGGTAAAGACAATTTTCTTCATTTTGAAATCCCTTCCACCGGCGATTATGCACTTTATCTGAGCGCAAAAGACCTTTTTGTGAAAGCCTATGATGAAAACAAGGTTGCGCTGGAAACAGAAAACATGGGTGCAAATCCGGACTGTCCCGAAAGCTTTCCTCAGGTTTATCACATACTTGCAAATGCTGAAGGAACCATGGTTCCTGTTATTCTCCAGTTCGCTAAAGTTGATACTGATACAAAAGTGAAAATTTTCATACACGAAGCCGGACATGACAATGAATAGCTGCATTATTAAGTGTGATCACCTTGAAATAGGTTACGGAAGGGGGCTGGTCCCCCCTTTCGATCTTGTTATTGAAAAAGCCGATTTTCTGTGTATCGCCGGTCCTAACGGAAGCGGCAAATCGACCCTGATAAAAACGATCCTCGGAATGATACCGGCAATAAGCGGAAAAGTTGAATTCCCGTCAGGCAGACCAGTTTTAGGATATGTTCCTCAGCAGAAATCGATCAGTTCAGACCATCCTGTCACGGTTTTTGACACTGTGATGATGGGAAAGTACGGAACACGGTTCTTTGCAAAGATAACAGATTCCGACCGTTTGGAAATAACAGGAAGTCTAAAAATAATGGGAGTTGAAGATCTTGCATCAAAACAGTTTTCATCCCTTTCCGGCGGACAGAAGCAGAGAGTTCTGACAGCACGGGCACTTGTTGCCAATCCCGATGTCCTTATCCTTGACGAACCGGCACAGGGAATGGATTCAAAGGGCGAAAAATCTCTTTTTGAAACTATCGGCAGACTTAACAGAGAATCCGGAACAACTGTGATGCTTATAACGCACCAGACAGGATCTGTTTCAGGAATAGCTAATAAATACCTATACATAGATGATTCAGGAGTGAGAAAGGAACTATGAATGCAGCTTTCTTTGAAAATTTTGATATCTGGCGCAACGCTGTCGCGGTTCTTGTGATTTCAGGAGCGGCGCTCTCATTTGCCGGAGTATGGATATCTCTTCGAAAATCGGTCTTTCTACCGCTTGTCGTCTCATCTTTCTCTTCTCTGGGTGTCGTTGTCTCCTTTCTTCTTGCCGATCTGAGCGGCATCACTCTTTCGCCCTATCTTTTTTCTCTCATTTTCGCTATTGTCATCTCATTCTATTTCGCAAATCCCAGATACGGCGCGCTGAAAGGACAGGTTGCAGTATATCTCATCTCATCGGCGCTTATCTTCATTGCCGGAAATTTCATAAGAGCAGATCTTCACGACATTGATTCAATTCTTTTCGGAACCGCCGTCCTTGCCGACACTGAAGACATCCTTTTCGTCTCAGCCGGAGCAGTCACACTTTTTGCGGTATTTGCGATTTTCTACCCGAAATTCCTTTTTGTCAGCTTCGACCCCGAGTCAGCACCCGCATTCGGAATAAATACAAAACTTTACGACACCATCTCATACGCTCTTTTTGCAGTAATGATCTCAGTCGCAAGCCGAGCCGCAGGAGCATTCCCCGTTTTCGGACTCACAATACTCCCCGCACTCACCGGACTCAACCTCGGAAAAAGCATGAAAACAGTATTCATCATCTCAATCGCCGCCGCAGTCATCTCCGCCTTTACAGGCTACTACGCCTCCTTCGTTCTCGAAATCCCCACAGGTGCATCAGTCGTCGCAGTCGCTGGAATTATTTATCTGGTTGCAAGGAACAGGAAAAGCTGAAGAAATGTGCTGCATTTTCAGAGTGTTGCATAATGAAATAAGAACAATATGAACACTTACTTCCATTTACAGACCAAATCAACCTCACTCACATGGTATTTTGAGGAAATTGTAACCGGATCAGTTCCTCTTTTCGCAAAGTTATGGCATTTTCGAAATCATTTCTCTGGCGATTTTTATTGCCGGCATGAGAAATTTTTCTATTTCAGACACAATTTCGGTAAAGTTTTCAGGGACATTTTTTAGTTTGAGTCTTTTTCTGAAAGCCTGCCACATTGTTTGTTTTAAGTCTGTGAAGTCTTTACCAAAAGCTGTAATATTATCGTCAATCGCCGTTTCTTTATTCAAAAATGTTGCCGCTATCGCTTTTGCCAGTTCTTCAGTTTCAAATTTATAATGCCTTGATAGAAGCCAGATGTCATAGAAATCCTTCATTCTGCTGTTCAGCATTCCTATTTTGACCATTGCATGGAATTTCTCGGCAATTGCGCTTTCCCTGCTGTAACACATCAATTCAGGAGAAGGGTTGTCAAGAACAGTCGGAAGAAATCCTGTTTCCGGATGTGGATATACGATATCACCAAAACCGATATCTATCTGAATATAAACCTTGGCATTTCCAAGCAACCCGTTAAAATTTACCCTGAGTCCTTTGTACTGTGCATCTTCGGTAATTTGCTCTGTTTTTATTGAACCTGCATCGAATATTAAACCGTCATCATCGACTTCAACATCTATTATTTCACGGATTATTCTTTCAATATTTGACACCTCGTTATCTATTCTGCCGAGCATGTCGATATCCATTGTGGGTCTGATTTCAGGTGAATTCCAGACTCTCAGCATTAATACGCCTTTGAGTATAAAATTATCAACATATTCTGAAACAGAAAAACGATACAGAAATCTTTCCATTGCATAATACTGAAGCAGTTCGTTAAATGACCGGTTTTCCTGCTTTGCACGGTTTAAAAGTCGTTGTCTTACAGACTCGGAAATGTTTTTACCGTTCATGCCAGCAGCTCCAGATAGGGTGTAATAATTTTTTCAACCCTACAGATTTTTGCATATTTCATAAGTGCATCCGGCTTGAATTCCTTCCGTGTTTTGTATATTTTCAGAGCCTCAAGAACAACATCCATTCCGATTTTGTTCCTGAATTTAAAACAGTCAACTATCGTTTTTTCAGCGCAGTAGATTTTCACAGGGACACCATCAATAATATGGGTTTCATATCCTTCTGAATAGGCGGCATCAGAGAATTTATGAACACTGATCGGTGGAAAATCAATTTTCGGCGGACGGGATTTACGGCTTACAGCAATAAAAACTTCGTGGGGAATCTGGGTAGTTATTTCATGGAAGTAAAGAGCGGAAATCAGACATATTACTGCATCAGGGAACCGGCTTGCAACCGTGACGATATCAGGATTTGTCATTGGCGGAAGACTGGCAAGCCTGAAAACACCTCTGCTTACCTGCTCAAGAACCCCTTTGTCTCTGAGAGAATAGAGCATATATCTTGTCATACCAAGTTTAATAGCTTCGTTCATCCTGAGCTTTCCGCCATGCTCTTTAAAAATATTTTCCGCACTTTTCAGCATAAAAACCCTCGAACGAATCGTCAACACATGCCAACAAGTGATAACATTATGTCTGATTTATGTTTTAAATCAAGGAAATTTCTATAACTCTGCCGTCAGTGATGGAAAAACAGAGGCCCGGTTTCGATTCTTGATCTTTTCAGCCATCTTTCTATGTTTTTCTTCATATTAAATGATTTGAGTTCTGTGGTTCCGTCCGATCTTTTTGCGACAAATGCTCTCTGGCGGATATAGGTCGATTTCGTATTTCCGTCAGCTTTGATGAATGTTATGTCATAAGGAGTTCCGTCAAGATAGATCACGAAAATATCGCTTGATACTGCAGTAAGTTCAGGAGTCACAGTTAATCCATATTCATCAAGGTCAGGGGCATCCACCATCAGTTTATCGCCATCCCTTGTGATTACAAGCGTTCCCACATTGAATGGATCTTCGTATGTGCCGATGTGATCGTCGAATCTTGCAGGATCGACAGTATACTTAGGCGGATTGTCTGACGGTTCAGGCAGATCGGCAAGTGTTGTTATCGCGGCATCGACACTGTTTGAAAAATCAGTCGCATAGGCACTCGAACAGATTGCAAGCGCAAAATCCTGCTCAGGAAGTATGTAAAGTATGTTGGAGAAGGATATTGTATTTCCGCCGTGCTCCCAGACAGGAATTTCGTACCATTTTCCATCTTTTGATGCATAGCCGCTTTCGACAAACATGCCGTATCCGTATTTCATGGTTCCTGCGCCGTAAAGAGTGTCTACTTGTGCTGTTGTTATTTCTTTTCTCAACTCATCGGAAAGAACATCTTTGTTTCCATTCATCAGGAAATCCGCCCATTTCATCATCTGTGACGGTGTAGTCCATACAAGTCCTGCCGGTCTTGTAAAAGCTGAATCTGCAATCTTATCAAGGTCGATCGTGACAGTATTTCCGCTTTCAACATCATTGAAATCATAACCGTATGAAACCGCATAGTCACCGTCTTTCTCCACTTCTTTTTTGCGAAGATAAGTTCTGTCCATTCCGAGCGGCAGGAATATATCCTCTCTCATGATGTCAGGATAAAAACGGGTGTCGAGCACTTCAGTCACAAGTCCCGCAAACGCAAAATTGGGATTGGCATAATTCCAGAAAACTCCCGGAGGATTCATAACGAAATAGTTTTTAGCAAATGTTCCGTAAGCAGTGTATCCGAGCAGTTCGTCATCCGGAGTATCATCCCACGGTGTAAAATCGTAAAAACCGCCCTGATGGGAAAGGATGTGGCGCAGTTTGATGGCATCGTCCCATGTTCCGTCCTTTTTGAAATCAAAATCGGGCAGCAATGTTTCAAGACTGTCATCAAGAGAGACATCACCGTTTTCCACCTTTTTTAAAAGTGCGGCGGCTGTCATCTGCTTTGTAGTTGAACCTATCTGCATCAGCGTTTCCGTAGTCAGAGGTATTTCACCTTCTGCGTCTTTAGAACCAAATGCGGCGGCAAATGTGATTTTGCCATTTTCCATAATAGCAACGGAAACTCCGTACGCTTTACTTTTTGCAAGATCATCTTTAAGTGCCTGAATAAATGGATCAAAACGGGCATCATCAGGCACTTCATTATCAGAATCCGCAGTCTGATCTTCATCATCAACTGTCAGAATATCATCATCAGCACCTGACTCATTATCATTCACGGAGCTGTCTTCTCCACATGACACCGTCAAAAAAGCAAATAACGCGATTATCACGACTTTAACAAAAAATTCCCTCATTTATCCCTCCTGCTCAATGACACACACAACATAGCACTGTGCAAGAAAAATGCCATACTAATTTATTTAATGTTTTCAAACAGGAACAGGACAACGGCGGACATAATACAATAAGGGAAACTGTTTCAGCATTAAGATTGCAAAAGGTAAACTGGGGAAAAAGCAATGTGCAATTTTTGCACATTCCAAATTCTGATAAATTTAGCACTTTCAGCCCTATGTTTTTATTCGTGGTCACAAGGCGTTTTTGTTATTTTCTATATTCAAAATCAGTTCATTAGGATTTGGAAAAGATAGCGGTAAAAGCTCAATTCTAAAAGGCAAATCCATACCTTTCAAATCTGCAATCTTTTTGTCAAGCAGGTTGTTTTCCAAACAATAATTAAATGTTAGTTTCAAATACCTTCTAATTACCATTAATGGCAAAAGTTTACCACGAAAACCCATCCACTCCATTAAATCTTTTTTTCCTTTTGAACTATTACAAGTTTTACAAGCAAAGATCAAATTTTCCGCATCGTCTTTTCCGCCAAATCGTTGCGGGAAAATATGATCGAGTGCTAATTTTTCAGAAGAGCCGCAATAATTACATATTTGTCCAGTTTGAAGTTTAATTTTTTCATCGTCAAATATTGTTCGCATATTCATGGTTCCTTCTTTAAGTCCCTTGAATAATTTAGCTCGTATCATATAATTAAATCGTCTGTATTTTTCTTGCTTTTTATCAACAGCGGTATGAGCCATTGCAAGATTTGCATATGACCAATAAATTTTCTCTCTAACCTTCTCTATTTCCTGTTTTGCCATCATTTCCCTTTTCCTTTTTTATTTTCGAGCAACTTTTTCTCAATTTCTTCCAGTTCTTTCAGATCATCTTCATCGGCTTTTTTTGCGGCTGCTGTTTTTCTTTTTTTATCAAATGATTCATATCGCTCTTCTGCAATCTTTTTAGCTACTTCTGCTTTTATGGTTCCTGCATGAGTAAGAAGATCCTCTTCATTCTGCTTCAAAAAGGTATCCAGTTTTTCAGCCCATTCTGCCATGGTCACTGTTCTTCTTTTACGAGCCTGCCGTTCTGCATAATCGAGATACATTGTTACGATCTCGTTTAAATCCTTTATCTCTTCCTCATTCAAATAATTTTTTGCAATTGAAACATCGTATTTACGGACAATGAAACCTCGCCATGAGGTAAGTCCCATATTCGGTTTTTCGGGATTACTACGGGATTCAATAAGTTCTGAGGCAGTTTTACCAGTTGTCGCCCAAAACATTTTATTCTGCACTTTCTTAAAAAAAAGCTGTGCCGCCTCGGAGTTTTTATCATAATCAATTGCCGTGGCATAAATATCCCTGATTTTCTGGTAAAATCTTTTCTCGGAAGCACGGATATCCCGAATCCGTTCAAGCCACTCATCAAAGTAGTCCCACCGTTCAGATTGCTTGAGTCGTTCATCGTCCATGGCAAAACCTTTGATGATATACTCTTTGAGGATTGCTGTTGCCCAGATTCTGAATTGGGTGGCTCGTTTTGAATTAACCCGATAACCTACGGCGATTATGGCATCGAGGTTATAGTATTTAACGGGTTTGGTCTGGGTTTTTCCTGCAATTGCACCGTGTTGAGTGGTATTTTCCAAAATGGAAACAACCACTTTTTCGTCCAGCTCCACACTTTCAAAAATGTTTTTTAAATGCTTGGAAATCGCTGGAATTTTTACATCAAAAAGATCGGACATGCCACTTTGAGTAAGCCAGATTGTTTCGTTCTGGAATATTGTATCTATTTTGACAGTGCCATCTTCTGTTTTGTAGAGGATTATTTCTGAATGGTTTGGTTCTTTCTTCATAAATTTCTTTCTCATTTTACCGAACTAAAAAACTATAATAAATAGAACCTCTTCGGTCAAGGAAATTACCGGAACTTATTTATCGTCTTCAACATTATATACAAATCAAAAATTCCGCTTGACTTTTGCACTTATGTGCATTATATATTCTGAGCTTATGTGTTTTATGGAGATTTTATGGTAAGACCTCAAAAATCAAGGACAGTTCACAGGCCGCCGGTATTTTCAATGTTCAGACCAAACGGTGTGCCGCCGTCAATTTTGAAGGAAGTTAATCTTTCGATAGATGAATTCGAGGCGATCAGGCTTGCCGATTATGAAAAGCTGGAACACGAGGAAGCATCTGAATTCATGGGTATTTCCCGTTCGACTTTTACGAGGCTGATAGAGACTGCACGGAACAAAATGTCGATATTCATTGTTGAAGGGGCGCTTCTTTCAATAAGCGGAGGAAATATCCAGTTCAACAGAAATATCATTAAATGCAATGAGTGCGGAGCTTTCAGCGATACAGAAATAGATAGTGAAAATTCAAAATGTTCAGCCTGCGGTTCAGAAAATATAATTAGTCTTGCAGGAACTTTCGGACATGGAAAGTGCTGTCGAAAGGCTGGCGGATGTGGAAAATTAAACAAATAATTCAAGGAGTTTACTATGAAAGTATGTTTTCCTGTTGAACAGAACAACGGCATTAAAAGTGCGATCTACGGACATTTCGGTTCAGCACCGATGTTTGTGGTTGTCGATACTGAGAACAATTCAGTTTCAGTGATAAATAACGGCAATCTCGGACACGAACACGGCAACTGCTCGCCAATCCTTGCACTTCAGGGTCAAAAGATCGATGCGCTTATCCTCAGCGGCATCGGAGCCGGAGCAATCTCAAAACTCCGCACAATGGGCGTTGAAGTCTATCAGGCGCAGAAACAGAATATCGAGGATAATCTTCTTCTTTTCAAAGCCGGTACTCTCCAGAAAATGAGCTCAACCTGTGCCGGACATTCCCACGGCGGCGGTTGCGGACATTAGAATCATGCCCATCTTAAATATTTGAATATCAAACACCATCCGTTATAATCAGCGTTAGATTATTTGAGATCACGATATGGCGTTATTGATTTTTACCTTTCAAGTTATTTATGCTTGACAATTTCAAAAAACCGCGATAATTTAGAGAGGTTCAATTGAAAGTTGAATTTTTGAACAGACATCTTGCCGAGCTTTATACAAAAGGGCGAAGTAGAAAGTACGCTCTTGAACAGAGAGTCATCGAAAAATTTGTACGGACAGTTGCTGTACTTGAAGCTGCGCATGACATTTACGATCTTTGGAAAACAGCATCACTCAAGTTTGAACGGCTTTCCGGCAAAAACCGCTACTCGGCAAGGCTTGATATTAAATACCGGCTGGAAATGGAAATTGACTGGGAAAATGAAGAAAAAACGATTGGAATTATAGGGTTGACTGATATAAGCAATCACTATGGAGACTGAAATGAGCGAGATTTTAAAACCTTTTTTAAATACCGGTCCCGGCGATATTATAAAAGATGAACTTGAGTCAAGAAACTGGAAACAGGAAGATCTTGCTGAAATCACCGGAATGTCACTGAAAAACATCAATCACCTGCTGAACAACAAAATTGCCATATCAACAGAAATGGCAAGACTTTTAAGCACAGTTTTCGGGCAGTCTGTAAATTTCTGGATCAATCTTGATGTAAATTTCAGAAACAGATTAAAAGAAGAGTCTGTTCAGGAAAAAGAAGCCGGAATCAAGTCTCATATTTTTAAATATATGCCGGTAAGTGAAATGGTGAAAAAAAGCTGGCTGCCGAAATACAATAATTTGAATTCACTCGAAAATGCAGTTAAAAAGTTCTGGGGGATCAACAATACTGATCTTTCTTTTCTTGAAACTGCCTGCCATCCGGCATTTAGAACTTCTGAATCATTAAAGAAAAATTTCAATAAATATTATGCCTGTGTCTGGTATAAAATGGCGCAAAACTGTTCGGAAAGATTTAAAATTCCCGGATATAACAAAAAAGCCGTTCAGCAAATTTCAAACCATTTCAATAATTACACTACCTCAGAAAACGGCGTTTTAGAATTTATAAAAGATCTGAATTCGGCTGGAATTAAGTTTTTTGTTTTGAGTCATCTGCAGAAAACATATCTGGACGGTGCAGCTTTTTTCAGCAAAAACAATCCCGTTATAGTTTATACAATACGGAATGACAGAATTGACAACTTCTGGTTTGTAATGGCTCATGAAATAGCGCACACGATTTTGCATCTTGAAAAAAATCGTGAAGGTTTTATGGATGACCTTTCGTCACCGGCAGAAACCGATCGTGAAAATGAAGCCAACGCATTCGCTCAGAAAATCCTTCACATTGACAATCTTGATGAATTCTCAGATTCAGTTATTTACAGAGAAACTCAAGTGCGTGAAGCCGCAGCACAATATGGTGTTCACCCGGCGGTAATACTCGGAGCTTTACAGAAAAAAAGCGGAAATTTCCGTTCAAAATTAAATCCGGTATTTAAAAGAAAAGTGAGCGATCTGATACCGAAAAAATATTTTATGGGATAGAGAAAAGCCTTAAACATTAAAAAAGCCCCGCTCGCAATATTGCAACAGCTTTAAGGTTAATGTATATTTCAACCGGATTTTTAAAGGGATATCCTATGTTTTTATGTTCGACACCAAAAATTAAGAACGGTTCAAAAAAAAGTATTGCATTGCTGGAGAAAGTTCTCATCGGCGGTTGCGGTCAATGGATTCTGCAAAGGTCGGAGAATACTGGCAGCCCTCTTATTCTTTTTCTCCACGGGGGTCCGGGGACCTCACAGCTCACTTTGAACAGGCGCAATACAAAAGAACTTGAAAAGCACTTCATCGTCGTGAACTGGGACCAGCGGGGAGCAGGAAAATCTTACAATGCGATAAAAGATACAGGAAAAATGAACATTGATCAGTTCATTCAGGATACATTGGAACTGACACAGTATCTAATGAAGAAGTTCAACAAGAAAAAGATCGTTCTTGCAGGACATTCATGGGGAAGTTTCATCGGCGCAATGACCGTTTCAAAATATCCTGAACTTTACTACTGTTATATCGGGATCGGTCAGGTGGCGAATATGGAAGAGGGAGAAAAAGCATCTTATCTTTGGACTCTTGATCAGGCGAAAAAGAACAACGATGCAAAGGCTGTCGGGGTTCTTGAAGAAATGGGGATTCCGCCTTACACCGGTGACTGGCAGAAAAAAACGATAACCGAAAGAAGATATCTGGGAAAATTCGGCGGAGAGTTCCATTCAAGCAGCAGCGGCGCATTCGGTGTCGTGATAAAAAACCTTATTTTCTCAAGTGAATATAACTTATTAGACAGACTGAATTTCTTCCGTGGCATTTTCGGCTCGATGAAACTGCTCTGGCCGGAATTGATGAAAGTCGATCTTTTTAAAAGCGTCCCCGAATTCAAAGTGCCTGTTTTTTT
>Ga0116170_10001685_pt1 | contig 22116 bp, 39 predicted proteins | sample AD_JPNHW1_MetaG_FD_89797 | JGI IMG/M metagenome (GOLD analysis project Ga0116170, IMG submission 89797) | Active sludge microbial communities of municipal wastewater-treating anaerobic digesters from Japan - AD_JPNHW1_MetaG | ecosystem: Engineered > Bioreactor > Anaerobic > Digestate | place... | reverse complement strand
TATATCGTTTTACCATAGTGACAAACCAATCCGTGACCGCGTTGTAGTCTACAGTTGCGCTCTCGCACAGCGTAAGCCAGCCGTTATCCGCCCACGTTTTATATGGCGCTTCGCGCTTGTCCGACGATTCCACCTCGTCAACACGCACTTTCGGCAAAAAATACTGCTGCAGCACATAATAATTGTCGTCGCCCGGCTTGCGGATTAACAGCGTCGCGCAAGTCAAGTCGGTTGTCGCCGATAAGTCGCACCCGCCCACCGCGTAACTGTTGGACAAATACTCCATTTCAACGACATTCTCATTTACTATGCTTTGGTACGGCAACCACGCCGACGCGGTGCTCTCCGGCAGATTAAAGTCTTTTGTCAACAGCGTCGGAAGATATGACGGCTTGCGCTTTGCCAGCTCCACACCGTCAGTTAAAAATTTAACCGACTTAATTTTCCCAAGCCCCGGATTAGCTTTTGACCAATATTCCGGTTTGTCCCACTCGTCGCGGCTGTCCAGTTCATATATCAGCGGGAGCAGGTTATAATCCTGATACCCCTCGTCCCACATCGCGACATGCGCCGCGTAGTCATATGTATCATCGAAAAATCCCTCGCGCACATTTCCGTTTGTCGATATAAGCCACGCCAGCGGCTGTTCGCGCACGCTCTGGGATTGTTTCAAAACATCATAAACGGCGGAAGTCTGCGCCGCGTGAATTTCATCCAACGAAAAGAACGACGCGTTTAATCCGTCCATCGTCGACGAATCGGCAGACAGCGATTGAATTTTGGACATGAACATCGGACAATAAATATCCCCTTGCCGCTTGCGCGTTACCGCCGCCAGCTCAGGGGATTGCAGGCGCATGTTCACCGCCTCGTGATATATAAGGTTTGCTTGATCGCGTTTATTGGCGGCGCAGTATATTTCCGCGCCGTATTCGCCGTCGTTTAATAACATGCTCCATTCTACAGCCGCAGTTTCACTCGATTTCCCGCACTTCCGACCACGAATGTCAACAACCTCGGTAATGCGCCGTATTCGCGTATTTTTATAACGCCAGCCGAAAACAAGCTGTATTTTTGCTTTTTGGAATAATTCGAGTAAAAATGGTTGACGCGCGAATCTTCCCTTTGAGTGACGGCAGAATTTTTCGATAAAATCAATATGCCGCTCGCCCTCAGCCTCATCAAAGTAAAAAGGGAAGTCGGCAGGCGGATTATCTATCCAGCCCGTTTCGCGTCTGTATACCGCCGCGACCTTTTGCGACACGATTTCCTCGCCGCGATCTATCGCCGCAAGGTATGCTTTAACCCAATTCATTTTTGCGCCGCTTTGACAAACTTAATGAGTTCTCCGCCCGGCGGCATTGCCGCGCTATTTGTCGGAAGCGCGTCAGCAAGCTGCTTCATTATCGACTGATAGTTTTTATTCATGGTGTTATACATCCGCACGACCGGGCGCTCTCTGTCGTATGGCGGCGCGTTCTCCGACTGCGTGAATTTTTCATATGATCCGTTAACCGCGATGTCGCGCGCGTAATCTTCCAACGTCACCCGCATAAACGCGGCGTTATCAATCAGCCCGTCATATAACTTTTTGCTATCTTTGTTCATGTCGCGAAATAATAAGTTAAGTTTCTTTTTTTCGGATGTTATCCGTTCATCTATTGTCTTTTCTTCGCTGAATAATCCCATTAATATCACCTCTTTTTGACAGGGGGTCATGTGTGGTCAGCCGGTTCAGCGGAGGGGCTCGCTTCGGTTTCCATGTTCGCCTGTTGTCGAGTTACCCACCGGGGGGTATCACCACTCGCGGACGCCTCCGGCTTGCAAATATCCATCCGCATCAAAACGCAATCCATCATCGCCCCGCTTTGTTATCCGCGTGTGGCAGTCGTGGCACAACGATACAAGCAAATCAAGATTGAGCGATATGCTCTTGTCGTGTATGTTGCCTTGCGTCAATGTAATCGTGTGATGTACCTCGTCTGCCCGACCGCCGCAATCGCGGCAAGTATAGCCATCGCGTTTTAGCGCTACACGACGCAACGACCGCCACGCCTGCGAATTATAAAACTGCACAGCCCACGGCGCAGGCATATCATCACCCCTAAACACCGCAAGCCCCCACCCCAGCCGTTATAGCGGTGTACATTCCCTCGCCTTGCGGCGCAACCATAACAAAAAGGGACGCACGCCGCGTCCCTACACTTTTCACCATATGTATTATACCATAAATACAGGATTATAATTATAGTCTTTTTATAGTCTACTCTTTATATCCCCTGATCCCAGCGTATCGGCGAAGCGCATTGTCCTTGATCTGATATATGCGTGATACGGATAAATGTAATGCACTTGCTGCGCGCGTTTCCCATCCATACGCGCGGCGCACAAAACACAAGTCAAGCGTTATTCGTTCGTCTTGCGGTAACGCGTCAAGCGCCGCAAGCAATGGTATACACTTGCCATATAGCGTCGCATATTCTGCTGACACGGTTTCGCATTTTGCAATAAGCGATCCTATCTTATCTTCTTCATGCGATTTGCCGCCCGGCACCAATGACAATGAATACCCGCCATAATTATATTTTGCCTTTTCAAGTTCCTCAATGCGCGCCAGCATGTGCGATGCCGTATTAAGCCAGTCGCCAAGACGCTTTAATTCTTCCGCCGCTTCGGGATATTTATATTTCATATCCTTGCCTCTTCTTTTTATAATAATATTGCGAACAATTATGCGATGCTCGTCCTAACTTATCCCCGATTTCATTCCAATTGTGATTTTCTGCGCGCATAATAAACATTGCTTTTACTTCATCATCCGTCCATTTTTTATATGTGCTTTGCGATTCTTTTTCATCCGTTATTAACCCGGCATTAAGTAGTATTTGGATAATGCGGCCGCTGCCGCACGCGTTAAGCTGTGATAATATCTTTATCTGCCTTTTTGTTTTCCCGCTCTCTAACCAGCTTTTAATTATTTCATCGTCGCTCCACGGCAGATTCATCGTCCCGTACTCCCGAACCCGTTATCGCCGCGTTCCCCATCGCCGAGCATGTCCAGCCGACCAACCTGTATCGCGTTAAGCGGGTCTATTTGCACAACAACCAATTGACTAATTTTATCGCCCACGTTGACCGTGTACGGTTCTGCGCCGTGGTTGTATAATTTTACAATTATACTGCCTGTATAGCCGCTGTCGATTAATCCGGTGCTTGTTATCCCGCGCTTGACGTTAAGCCCCGATTTGCTTACCAATAACCCAGCGTAAAGCGGCGGTATCGCTACATGCACGCCTGTGTCAAACGTGGCGCTCTCTCCGGCGTATATGGTTACGGTGTCACGTGAATATAGGTCGTAGCCTGCGTCGCCGCTGTGTGCCTTGCTGGGCATTGCAGCGCCGGGATCGAGATATACTTTCATATTGCCAATTCCTCCCCAATTACTATTTGTTGTCCTTCGCGCGGTTCATTTATGTAATCTGATAACATTTTATCGTTTGCTTCATTGAAAAACTTTTTTGATACTTCAAAACCGTATGCGTGTCTGTTCAATTCGGCGGCGGCTCTTAATGTCGTACCGCTCCCCGCGACCGGATCAATAACCACATCGCCCTCGTCTGTAAAAATCTCTATCAGCCGCTTTATTACATTTACTGGCTTTTGCGTGGGATGTATGCGCGGGTATTCCTTCGTGCTGTCGCGTTTCCATTCAAACCAGTTATAAATCATTTTTCCTTTTTCGGTTTCCGAGCGCCCGTTATTGAATTTTGGCAGCTTATCACGATATAACACTACCGCAAATTCTGTCGCGCCGACAATTTTCATGTTTGCCTTTAGTACCTGCGCGCTGTAATTTTTGATGAAGAATAGCGGATAGCTGTTATTAAATCCGTATTTTATTCCGTTTTCAATAACGGTCGGTATTTGCTCAAACGCGCAAAACACAATCATGGCGGGCGCTTTCCCGCGTTCTGCCGGTTCTTTTTTCAATAGCTTACTGCAAAAATGCATGTATTCTACTATATTAAAATCTCCGTCGCCGTTAAAAAATGCCTTTTTTGCCTTTTTGCTTTCGCCGTTGTTGTTATCGCCGCCGACATACCACTCCGTACTACTTGCATAAGCGTTTTTTCCTAAATTGTATGGTATATCGGCTATTACAAGCTGGGCGCGCGGGATTCCGTATCGCTTAAAGTTTTGAAAATTGTCATTGAATAGTTTGACTTTTAATTTGCGCGGCTCCATTGCCATTCCTTTACGCTCCATATTTTTCAACGTTGTATTCTTCCGGCATTTTATCAAACAGCGCCTTAACCTCAACATTCAGCTCGCCGTCGATAATTTTGCAATTGATAATCTCGTTAATCCCAAACTCCACGCAAAACGCTTCAAGCGCGTTATGCGATATTATCAAGTGCAAGCGCCCGTTGCGGATAATGCTGTCAACGTTGTGACGCAGGATAAACTTGTCCAGCCGCTTTTGCATATCTGCGTCGGACGCAGCGCGCCGGATTTCATAGTCGGTTTTTGTCATGGGTTATTCCTTTCGTTAAAACTTATTATTTTATTTTCCTTTACCAGTTCATCTACATCAACGCCCATCTCGCGTAGCTTCGCCCTTGCGATATACATACCGCCGTCGTCCATTTCATAATGGCGTTCCAACTCGCGGCATCCGGCGGTCAATGCGGCGTGTAGCTTTATCAGTCGCTCCCGACCCAGCCCCAGCGTTTCACGCGCCGCCCACAACGCAAGCGCGATATAGTCAGCTTCATGCGCCCGCGTGTGTTCGGCAAGCTGGCGGTTGATTTCACGGTGGAGCTGGGCGGTTTGGTTTGTGGTGCGGATTTGTGGGATTCGGGATTTCATGTTGATGTGCCTTTTAATGCAGCTTCGGCGGCTTCGCGGGTGAGGAATACGGTTTTGCCGCGATAATATTGCATTTGAACGGTTCCGTATCTAGCTCCGCTGTTTCTACAATAATCTCCAAGCGTAGTAACGCCGCTTCCTGTTTTGATTTTGATGTTGTTTCGCTTATTATTCATCTGTTCGAGATTCGTTTTCCACGAACAGTTCTCTGGGCAATAGTTCCCCTCAGGGTCGTTTCTGTCGATTGTCAGATTGCTTGCGTATCCGTTTCTAAGTGCCCAATCCATAAATCCAGAGAACTGTATCCAAGCATCGCATATTTTTATTCCACGCCCACCATAATTTTTGTAATCCTTATGGTTCGGATTAAGGCACCTTTGCTTCATGCCACGCCAAGAATTATATAAGCGAGTGCCTACCATTCCGTGCTTAATCAATACTACCACCACCCTTTGGCAGCACCACCAGCCGCCCCTCGCGCTCTGCTTTACACAGTATCGCAAGACGTTCAAGAGTGATTTCCTGCTCATTTTCGGGGCAGATTATATCCTCAAGTTTTGCAAGGCGACGTATCATTTTGGGAATTTTACATGGCGTGGGTTCCATGCAATTACGGTTGCAAACATTATCAAGCTCGCATAATTCCCATGTATCATAAACAACTTTGTTTGTATCCGGGTTTGTTAATCTGCTCATATTATCCTTTCTGTGGTATTTCCGTTATCATTAACGGTGTCTTTCGGCGGCTCTGGCAGTGGTATCCATGCGTCAATCTCCATCCCACGATACAGACTGTTTCCGACACGGTAATCGCCCTCGCCTAAGTATTCGCCCGACCTGATTTGGTCGGATTCCTTGTGCGGCAAATATAATAATACTTTTTGTCCTATGTCTGGTGTTTTATATTCCGCATTTGTCCAGCGCGTAGCCTTTTCCAGCGCGTCGCACAGCTCGGGGACGAGTGTGCGGGAGCGGGCAATGAGGGCGGCGTTCCCGGTTTTGGGGCTTATTCCAGAGCATATATTTTGCTGTGGAATCCCGTCATATGCGACCGTAACAACTCCGTGCGATACGACGCTGTTACCACGTTCTATGCCTCTCCACGGCCCCGGCGTAGCCGTCTCGCACAGTTCCCGCGCTTCGGTGATTAGGTCGGTCATGTGGTGGCCTCCATTCAATAAGAATCCCGAACTCGGAATTGAACTAAAGTGCAATAATGCTGCGTACGCTCATCAGCAAAAACCAATTCTCGCTTAACTTCTCGCAAAGAAACCGTGTAGTGACTGTGGTTATCAAAATCATTTTTAATCTCGCTTACGCTTTCTTCTACAACAGCGTTATGAGCTTCTGCCGATTCGCTTGTTGTATCTATTGCGCACACCGTTCCATACCATTCCCCCTTTTAGAATTTCCGATGGAACTGGTATTCTTGTAATCGTTATATCATTCATTCCGTCCCCTCCGTTTCCGCTGGCTTGCGGCGGTTCCATGCGGCGATGGCCTTTTTTTCGCTTGTAAAATACACATTATCCGCTTTGTAGATAAGGCAATCTATATTTGTGCATATAGGCTCATACGCCTTGACCGTATCTTTCTTGCCATATCGCGGATATCTTGTGTCCTGCTGTATTGTTGCTATACCTCCGCAAAACGGGCATGGCAGTAGTTTCAATTCACTCATTTGGGACCTCCTTCCACCTGCGCCCATCACAGGCTCCATTATGTGCTTCGCGGTATCGTCCGTATTTCAGGCACAGCTCGTTCCGTGCGTCTTGCGCCCTGCGCTGGGAGGCGGCGAGCTGGGCTTGCAGGGATTCAATTTCTTCTTTACGCACTTCCGCTAAAGCGCTCATAACTTCGTATGCACCGCGCATTTTATCAAATTGCGCCTGTAGCGTTTTTACAATCTCGTCTGCGTTCATTTCTCTTTCCTTTCTGCGGCACTCGCCGCAAATCTGCTTTTTGTTACGGCTATCGGGTATGGCTCAACCTCCGCGCCGTTAATTTTGGTTACGTTTAAGTGGTGTTTCATACTTTATCCTCCGCTTTCCCGGCCCACTGTTCAGCCATCGCCCTGGCAATGCCGGGGAAAGTTTTACTTCGCAGCTTTGTTCTTTCCTCTTTAGGGAATCCCATTGTGTTCATATGCCACGGAGAGTCGGTACCTTTACCGTTCTTGTAGGTAATAATGTTCGGCTCTACGTTGTTTGTTGGCTTCAATTCAGGTAACCCCTTGAGCCACAAACAAGTCCCTTTCCTTTCAGGATCGCCAAACATATACGGGTGGATAATCTGATTAGGTTTTCTATAAATCGTAGACATTACACCGATCGGATTCTCGATGGCAATCTTCTCGCAGTCAGCATTTGCAAAAGCCATAAAAAACTTTATTGCTTCTTCACGATCTTTGTGACGCTTAATTGCCTTTTCTCCGTATCGTTCTATATTGAACCACCGATTCCCCGTTACAGTCAGATATGTACACGGAGGAAAAGCAATAATCATGTCCCACTTTTCCTTGAGAAGCGGTATAACATCCTGCTGCAAATGCCACTCCGGATGCCCTCCGCTACAAGGTTCGATATCGCAAGAATACGCCTCATGCCCCAACTTCCGCAATTCAATCGTGACCGCCTGCGATTCCTCACAAGCTACAAGTACTTTCACTTCGTCATAGTCCTTTCTCGTCGCGCGGCGATTTAAAAAAATCTGTAGTTCAGTTCCTGATTCAACATGTCCCACCGAAAGATCTTGTCGTCCGTTGAAATAAAACCATCGTCCTCAAGCTGAAACCGCTCGTCAAAATCGTGTACCGTGTGACCGTCTGCTTTGAACGTCACGGGGCTATCGGTATCCCATTTGAGCATCAATTCCCAATATTCGGGATATTGCTTACGAAGCAATCGAAGTAGCCCTACGCCTTGATTGTGACAGAACCAGCACCCGCCACGGGCTGACTGTGTATAGATTGGGGAGAGCAAACCTAAGTCCTCACATATCTTCCGTGCCTCGGCCTCCGTTACGTCCCATTCAACCAATGGCGAACGCTTACGATCTGTGAGGTTATGAAAGCGGTTTGGTTCGTCGGCGGCAATTCCTATGTAACAAATATTGCCTTTTTCAACTTTGTGCATAGGTGGCATTTTAAGCGTACTCTGGCACTCTGAGCCTCCAATCATAGGCCATCCGATTATTGTTCCAGCGCGGTTTCCTTTCGCGCGTTTTGTATAAAACAACTTCTCATAGCTTTTTGAAGCGTGAACGTGTTCAACCTCAATCCCATATCGTTCCTTGATAATCTTGTCTGCCTTTTCCTTAAACTCCATCATCGGTGGTAAGTCGGCAGGAATTGTATCCGTTGCCATAATTTCAACATGCACAATTCGGTCAAGCGGCATGTCGTGCTGTTTGATAATTTCCAACATGGCACATGAATCTTTGCCGTAACTTAACGAGGCTATGTATTGCATTTCCCTACATCCACTTTCATCTCGTCATAGTCCTTTCTCGTCAGAAAGGCTGCCGGCAATTAAAGCGCTGCCTATGACTTTGTTTTAATTATTTACAGTTCTTTCTTTAAATTTATTCATGATTCTTTTTTCCTTTCATTTCAGCGCTTCGCGCGCTGTTTTTTTGTGCATAAATTGTTACGGTTATGCCGTCATTTTCATCGAATTCTTGATGTAACGCTTTTAAATGTCCGCGGTTATCGTCGACGAGCAGTCCGTATTTTTTTATGCCATCGATTACCGATTTTGCGACAAATCCGTGATTATCAATATCAAGCTTGTCGTTATATGCTATCGTTATTTTTGCCGGTGATAATAACGGTTTGCGCGGTATCTTGTTCGACCACATGGCGGCGTATGTAGCAAGTTCAAGATTTTTCTTTTTCCCGTACTTGTCATATTTGTCGGATAGCTGGTTCATCGAATATTCGTAATTCAACCGTACAGGGATTTTGAATATACAAACTTGCTCGTATTCGGCAGGCTCCGGCTTATGCTTCATTGGCGGTTCCTCCGGCGTTCTTTTCCCATGACAATGTTTCGGATTCGGCATATGGAGCGAAAAATCGGTGCGAACGAGTGTCATACTTGAGCTTTATTTCGCCGAGATCGCCATATGCCCGGTTTTTCATTACTGTCAATATCGCGTCACAGTCTAATTCTGCTCTTTTCTTATCGTCACACTTACGCATGGCGAATAGGTTACAAGCTGCGTTTGGTATGATTCCGAGTCCCGCCACGTCGTCGCCATCGTCTATCGAACCTTTTCTCGGATGCGCGACGCAAAACACATGAACATTGTATTTTGCCGCGAATTTCCTGAGCTTTATAACGAAATTCGCTTGTGACTGTAACATGTCACCTGCGCGTCCCTCGATATTTACGGTCATAAGGTTATCCACAATGAACAGCCTGCAATCGTAGCGTCTGAATGCCGCTGTAAAAAGGTTTATTATGCTCTCCCGTTCGTCAATCTCAATTTGCTCGTTGTCGTAAATCCAAAGTTTCTCGTTAAGCCACGCGTCGATAATCGGTTCTATATCGGGATTAACGATATAACTATCGCGTCCGGTACGGCGGTCTGTGATTTCGGTGACGTTTAAATATCCGGCAGCGCATAGCATAAGCTGATATTTAAGCCTATCTCTCGGCACTTCGCCCGAATACATGCAGACATTGATACCTTGGTTAACCGCGCTGACCGCAAGCTGGTTTATCATTGCGGATTTACCTTCGGCGCGCTTTCCGGTCCATACCGATATATCTCCGTCGTACATGCCGCCGATGATCTTATCAAGCGGCTTGATGTTTGATAAAAATCGCCCGATTTTAGTATAGTCAACAGGGATGATGTCTCCGATATTTATTAAGCCGTCAACGGGTTTAGGCTTTAGGGAGTGGAATATTTTTGTTATCGCCACTTCTCCGTATCGGAACAATATTTCGTTTACATCCTTGCAACCGGAGTAGGTTGAATAATCGGGCAACAATACTTTTTTATCGGGAAACTTATGATCTATGTCAAGCGCCATTTTTTGACCGGGCGCGTCCGCGTCACCTATAACCGCTATGGTTTCATACTGTTCGAGTATGTCTTCGCAGGTGTCAATCCACGTAAAATCTTCGGCTCCGGACGGAACTGAAACGATATTAAGCGCGCCCAGCGTTAACTGGCGAAGCGTCATGCAGTCGAACTCACCCTCGGTTATATACAGGGTTTTTCTTCTCGGATCGCAAAGGTGCAAGCCAAAAAGAATCGGTTCCGTTTCAGCCTCCCGCCACATCTTCCGCTCGCCTTTTTCTATTTTGCGAGCCGGTCGAAACTTCACGAAGGTCGGCTTTTTTTCTTCAAACGCTTCTTTCGTCCGGTAAAACGGGATTACGATGTTCCCGTTACCGTCAGATGAAATGCCGTATAAGGCAGCCGTTTCTTTTGTGATTTTACGCTTTGCGAGATAATCCAGCGCTTGACTTGACGCATCGACTATCGGCGTGGACGATGGTTTATAAACTTTTTTCCGCGGCTTTTGCGTAGGCTTGTAGGTTTGCTCTATAGTCACTCCGTATTTGTCGCAAAGCTCCTTGAAATGCCCCTTTTCACCGCAGGAAGCGCGCTTGCAGTTGTAGGTGTGGTTTTCGGCATTCAATGCGAATGTATACTTGTCATGCGCGTCCCCGCCTTGACAAAATGGGCAATATGTCGGGATAATCTCTGAGCCGTGAGATTTGTATTCGCCCAAATACGCATTAGCGAATTCCAGCTCGTTCATGTCAGTTTAAAAACCTGTATTTACTCTCAGGTTCAGGCGAAACAGTCCCTTCATCCTCCCATCGCCGCTGGTTCAGGTATGTAGACGGCATGGGGATGAATTGACCGCTATCCTTTGTCCATTGCGGAGACTGGCAGGCGTTTTTAACCGCACTTAAAATAAGCGGCGTCATTTTTTCGTCCGGCTTTATCTTCGCCCATGCTTCTGCTGCTTTTTTCTTGCCATCTTTGCGTGGATAAATCGCCCAGAACTCGTTGAAGTCCTCGGATTTGCTTTTTTTCGGCTTTGCCGGCGTCTCCCCTTTGGGGGATATAGGGGGATTATCTGTGTTTATATCTGCGTTTACATCTGGGAGTATATTATTATTAATATTACTATTAATACATTTGCTGTTATTCTCAAATGCATTTGCGTTTATTAGCAAATGCATTTGAGGTATTTTGCAAATGCATCTGCCTTTTTCGGTAAGCGCATACCACGTCGTTCTATCGCGCCTATCTTGTGAGTAATTGGCGGTTATGATGATTTCTTCTTCGATAAGCTTGTTGATGGCGTATCTTATCTGACACGGCGTTAAGTACGGGAACAACCTATTGAACGCGGTTACGCTGTTGTATGTCCAATATCTGCCGTCGATGAAGTTTTCCTCGTTAGCTTCGTTCTTGACAACCCAAAACGCGATATTGTTTAAAATGATCGCCGCGTTGACGCCGTATTCCTGCGCCACATCTATATCAAATTGGTGTGTCATGACTTAACCTCCGGCTTTTTATTAATTCTTCTAAATGCTTCGTCTTGCGAAATCGGTTTTCCGAACATCAGCGGCGAAAATTCTATTATAGCCATGCAGGAATCCGATGCGCAGATGAATTTTACCGTTCCGTCCCTTGCTTCGCTTGGTATTAATTTATTGCCGCAAAATGGGCAAAAACCGCTTGATTTTGTAACCATGTTTTCCTCCTGTCTTGTAAATGTGCTGATTTTATTTAGGTGTCGCTAACCTTTAAAAAGGCAGATCGTCTTCGTGGGTTATGTCAACGAAGTTTCCCGGTCCTTCGGTATCTGTTGGCGCAGCTTGAGCGGTTTCCGCTGGAGCTGGAGCAGACGGCGCTTGAGATGATTCGCCTTTACCGTCAACGAAGTGTATTCGTTCGGCTATGATTTCGGTGGAGTAGCGCTTTTGACCGTCCTTGTCTGTCCATTGCCGGTCTTGCAAGCGCCCCTCGATAAGTATTGAGCCACCCTTGTGAAAGTATTTCCCTAAGAAATTGGCGGTTTCGTTCCACGCCGATACGTTGAAGAAATCTGCTTTTTGTTCTGCCGAGGTTTTGCGGTTGACCGCGACTCTGATAGACGCGACAGCTAATCCGGTTTGTGTGCTGCGCATCTCCGGTTCAGCGCACAATTTACCGGCGATAATTACTTTATTAAAATGCAAGTTTGACATAATATTCCCTCATGCAACATTTGTTATATTTCCTAAATGCAAACGCTTGACAAGATATTCGTCGAGCGTTATAGGTTCGAGATGATGTTCTTCGTATATTTCTTTTTCGTTTTCGTGATGTACTTTATCGTGCCACTCGGGAGACAATGGCATAACCCTCATTCCGACATGGCATATCTGGTCGCGCTTTCTCATCCCTACTCGGTCTACATGGTGTATCTGCGCTCCGTCGCGCCCTGTGATGGCGCACAATCGATGCTCCACGCATTTGTATACATACCGGTATATATCCTCGGAACGCGCCCAGAGCGGCTCTGCGCAGGGCACACGCCATTCAAGGCAGAAGTCTATGAGATAGCTTAAAAACTCGTGCGCAACGGACATATCGGTATTTGAAAGCGAAAAAGGTTCTATGTTTGCTTTCGAGCAGAAATTGAATTTCGTCAATTCTTTTATCCGCTCCGGATCGTCGCCGCTCCATTTCGAAATATCTCTGACGGTGGCGTAAATTTTGCGCCGCTGCTCGTTTGATATAAGCCTGCCGTCGTCGATGCGCAACTCGGCGATTTCTGAATTTTGCTGTTCCAGCTTACGCCGGATATATTTTTCAATATCCGGCGTAAGCGAAAGAACAAGCCTGCCGTTTCCGAAGTCTTCAATTTTGCCCGTTATCCGTGGGAATATTTCGTATCCGTTCATACTGCTTGTCCTTTGTGTTGATGCATGTAGATGTACTCGCTGTTGTGTCCCATGTTCTCGTATACCCACGCGTCGCAGCGTGCTTTAGATAGGTGGTGTATCATGGCGTTCCGCTCGTAGGAGTAAAGTCCGGCTTTTTCTTTTTCGCGGATGCGCTCCTTAATTTCTTCGTCCTCGTAATTCGCTTCGATGAGGTATAAATCATAGTTTTTAGCTTCTATATCCGCGAGAGTTCCGGTGTCTGTGGCGTATACGACATTGCCGGTAGGCAGGTGCAGCTTGTATCCCATGTTAGGTACGTTGTGTTGGAGCTTGAATGGATATATCTCAGTATTTCCGTAAACGTATATCGCGCCGGGCACATACACGTCAAGGTTCTTTTTTGGTATACCGAGCAGCGCAAGTTCCGGTATTAACCACGATCCGGCACCAAACCGGAGTGTAGGACGTTCTGCGGCAAGTCGCCTTATGGTTGCGCGGTTGAAATGGTCAAAGATGCGCATGGGTTAATAACACAAGGCGAAGATTTTTATAATATGCATCAATCGCCTTAAATGAAACGCCCATATCTATTGCAATAATATCTTCTATAATTACGCAATTGCCTGAACTTCCTGTTGCGATAATATTATATTTCATGCGTTATTCACCTCGCTTTCAAAGCGCCAGATATAACCTCCGGCGGATTTGCGCGTATATCCATATTCGTTCTTTTCTCCATTACATACCTGTAATATGTTTCTATGGCATATACCGGTTTCACGCGAAGCGTCAGCCCCGTTAATGAACCACCTGATGTAATTGCCGCGTTTATCATACATCAATATTGATTTTGGCTTTATATATTTATTAAAGTCGTTCATGTGGTTGCATTGTTTAGGATGAAGCTTTATAGAATGTCTTGCGTTGTGCGAACGAGAGCACCATTCTAAATTACTTATATGATTATTTTGCTTGTTACCGTCAATGTGATTAACTTCTGGTAATCCACCGGCGTTCGACAAGAACGTTTCCGCCACTATCCGATGTATGCGCATAGAACGTGTTTTTCCGTTGGCTGAGAGGACTACAGAATAATAACCGCCTTTAACATTGGTCTGCTTTAATATCAAGCCATCGGAATGTTTTTTATAGCTTTTTAATCTGCCGTGGCTCGATATTTCGTAATATCCCTCAAAGCCATTAACGCTTTTCCATACTTCTATGTTACACATCGTTCATGCTGATCTTTTGCGGTTCCTGTTGCTCGTGCTGCTCCTGCGCCGCTTCGGGTATTTCCGCAACTTCAGGCAGCAGGTTCCCGTTGTCGTTCTTGATAACGTAGGAATCGCCGTCAAATGCTCTCTTGAGTTGTGCCGACATCACGCCCCATTTGCTTATAAGCTGGCGGAGCATGGTTTTCAGCGCCATATCGCCGAATGACTTGTACCAGTATGAAGAATATTTCCACATTTCGTCCTGTGGTATCTCGTTGTTTTGCAGCTTTATATACGCTTCTGCGGAAAACGCGGGCGAATATGTATTGGCATGTTGAAGCATTTTTTCTTTTGACCAGTACAAGACTTTTTTGAATCCGTTGAGGTATTCAAAATATGACATATAGCCGATAACCGGAAGCGCGTCTCTTTCCGCGTCGTCTTCTACAAATTCGAATACCGATTTTCCGGTGAATTTGTCCCTGCCCTTGTATTCACCCTCGTGTATTTCTACAGCGTCAATGTCAAGGTAATATCCGGACCTTATAGCAAGCTGGATATATCCGCGATAACCGAGTACAAATGTTGCGTTTTTGACTGTTTGAGGAATCCATCTGTTGTTTTTGTCGGTGAGCTTTTGACCGTTCGCGTCAGTCAGATATATAACTTTACCGTCGGGTCCTTTTAACTTGTTATCGAAAGGCACAAGGTAATACTGCCCGAGTTGCGGGGAAGGCGACAAGTCAAGGCTTTCACCGAGCAAGGCGCCCGCTATGATGGATGAGGATTCACATTCTTGCAGTCCGGGGTTTACCGCGACCGCTGATGTGATGGCGGCGGTGAAAGTTCTTATGCGGTTCGGGTCTGAAAGCGTAGACGCGATAAGCTTTTGATATTGCGGGGTAGTTATCGCAACGCTGAAACGCGCTTTTTGCGGTTTAGGTTGGTTATTCAAAGATATATCCCCCTTCGTTTAAAAATTCTTTAAGCGCTTTTAACTGCGCCATTGTGCCGCGTACTGTGAAGGTTACTTCGTAGGTGGGTTCGTCGTAGGCTTCGACATCGGGAACGGAGAGTTCTTCCGGCGCTTCAAAGGCTTCTATCGCTTCCTCGACTTTATAAACCGCTTCGGAATACGCTTCTTAAGCTTTTTTTCTTTCTTCGGCGCGTCTACGTTCTTCCTCGATAGCCCTTTTCCGTTCGTTTACGATCGAAAGAGCGGATGTAACGTTGCCGTGAATTTTGTACTCGACAAGCACTTCTTCGTGGTTATCGAGCGTGGCTATCATGGCTATATCCTGCTGTATGCGGTCAAGGTGCGCTTTGGATTGTTCCTTAAGGCTTTTTAGCGTGGCGGTCAGAGTGATGTTGAGCGGGGCAGATTCATACGGCGCTTCATTCTCGGAAAGCCCGACGCTTGCGCGGTATTCATCGTAATAACGTTTAAGTTCGGCTTTTTTGCTCTCTTTAAGCCCGGATTCAACAAGCGTAATTTTCTTTTTGAGTTCCGTATCAGCTTTGTTGAACGGGTCTGTTATGCAGTCCTTATAGACTTTTTCAAACGCTTCGTAAGGCGCGAGTATTTGGTTTTTAACGTCTTTACGCCGCGTTTCGTAATCCATAAAAGACTTGTTGAGACTTGCCCTTGATTTTTTGACGAGGTTCACGGTTTCGTCCGTACACTCTAAGGCAAGCGCTTCTGCCGTGGCGGATTCTATCTCCGCTTTTATCGTCTTTAATTGCTCGATAATTACCGGCAATTGCTTGACGACAATAACATCTGTTGTTTCTGTGTTCATGGCGCACTCCTTTAAAATATCCTGTTGATGATCTCGAACAGGTATGTATTGTCAACATTGAAATCCGGGTCTTTTTCTTTTCTTGCCGCGATCTGGTCTATTGCCGCCGTGAAATACAAGCTGTCAACGCCTGCGAGCTGGTCTTTGAACACTTCAAAGTTTTTAAGGTCGAGTTCGTTTAGCTGCAACGCCATTTTTAAATATTGCCCTGCGTTAATTGTCCAGCCGCGAGCTATAAACTTTCGCGTGCGTATAATCGAGCAGAGTGGATATTTGCTGCCTGTGTAATATAATTCTTTGTTTATTATCGCTTCAAGCGCCCTTGCCGGAAGATTCACTTTATTTTCTTTGAAATCATAACTGCATGTGCAATGCACGAAGTCGTAATTTGTGTGAATTTCTTCGACTGAGCCGTAAAAACGTATCACAAGCTGGATTTTGTCTGAAAGCGAAATCGCGTTTGTGGAAAAGTAGCGCGGTCTGTATGCCGGTTTTTCGCAAGCGGCTTCCTCACTTGATTCTCCGACGTCGGGTTCAGTTTCGTCTGTCGGGTTTTCTTCATCTTCCGCCGCGATTCCGGTGCTGCGGATGAAAGCGGTTATCCTGCCGCCATTCTCTTGTATTACAACCTGTGAATCTTCGGGATGCGCTTTGTTCCATAATCCGGCGTAATAGCTTGCGACTGCGTCTGTTGCTTCTTTGGTCTTGAAATAAACGTCGTAGTCATTCACTTCCTCGCCGGTGAGTAGTGATACCAGCGCGCCGCCGGTAACGATGGCGTTCTCTTTCACTATCTCGCGGATTCTTTCGTCCGCGATGCTTTCTTCCCATTTAGACATTTTCGCTTTAAGCGCTTTGGCTATATTTTTAGAGTTCATTTTGTTTAACTCTCCTTATACTTGACAATTCGGATGTATTGTGCTATAATTGTGTTTGCATAATTCAAAGATGGACATTTTCCTTTCCGTAGCCTGCCGATTAGCCATCGGCAACCGCCGACCGACTATCGGCGGTTTTTTTATATTGCCAACACATTCGACTCAAGCGTTATGCAGCGCCCGCCGTTTGTGCCCGCTACGATAGCTTTTCCGGTTTTGTCGACATACAGGCTGTCAATGTCAAAATCAAGGATAGCGGCAGACCGCATTATAATTTCGGCAATGGTCAACAGCGCTTTCGACTTTTGCGATGGAGCGACTTCAGGTATTTCTTCTTTGGGCGTTTCCGGCGCTTCCGGGATTTCAGCACGGTCTGATTTCAACCACACCGGGTTTTCTAACCGCTGGCGCACGCCTTTAACGGTCAACGGATTTATCCGCAACTTCCGTGCTATTTCTTCGTTCGGGAGTCCCTGCTCGATAAATTTAATTATCGGTTCTCGGATTTCATCCGCAAGTTTGGTTGACATTCCATTTCTCCTTATTTTTATAAAATTTCGTTCAATCGCAATATTCCGCGCCGAGAATGGACGAGGATTACGCGCCGACCCAGCCGCCATATCGCGAAAAACGTTATGAACGCCATAACCGCGAATCCGACCGGATAATTGCCGTTAGCGGCGTTCATCAGCACCAGCACGGCGATAAGCTGCACGCTACGCCGCCACGCGCGGATAGCGGTTGAAGTCTTAATGGCGTTCATTGTATGACCTCCAGTTCGGCAAGCCGCCGCGCTACGTCGATTGAATGAAACATCTTTGTTCCGTATGACCTGCGAACAGCGGGCAAGCGGTGTTCCGGCTTTTCGCCTATGTACCTATACACCGTCTGTCGGCTACAGTTTAAGAATCGCGCAATGTCATTTATCCTTATAATGTCGCCGCCGAACGTTCTCTTGATGTTGTTGTTTATCTCCGTTGTGCGCTCTGTGATTAATTGTCGTTCTGCTCCGTTGCGCCCGCGATTAATCACTATCTTAGGCATTGTCCGTGTTGCTCCTTTCTTTTTCTTCCAGCTTGCTCAAGATTTCATCTGCCGCCGCAATGATTTGTTTTGCGGAATCGCTACTGTCGCGCCCCGCTCGCGCTCTCGTGAAGTCTGACGGATATTTTTTTAACCCCGTCGCTTTGTTTGCCGCGTCGCGTAGTTCGTCAAGTGTTATTCCCAACGCGGCGCAGCGTGCTTTCAAATTGAACGCTTCGTATTTTTTGCCTATAATAGCCAAACACCCCCTTTCCATTTCGTGGAATATTACCACCAAATTCCTATTGACAATACCGATAACGTGTGTTATTATAATATTGCTACACATTATGAATATCGCACGTTCCCGGTACGACCGGGCGCTTTCGTTATCCTTATATTTGCTAATTATTAAGAAAGCAAAACAAGGAAAATTAACGCGCCCTTTGTCAAGTGCGCTCACACCGCGACGACGGTTTTAAAAAGAAATTGTCGTATTCGGTGTTCTTGTCATATATTATAGCACATAAAATATGTAATGTCAAGACATCAAATACATAAAATGTGTACAATAATAATACATAAAATATGTACATGATGTACAAACGGAGGATCAACTAAGACAATCCCCGTGGGAACCGGCGCGGGAACCGCGGGAACCGACGAAACAAAAAAAGCCGGGTGGTTAACCCGACTTTTTATTTATTTATTTTTTTGCGTATCCCTACATACGCGCCGTGCTTGACGCGCTTATCGGCGGGGTATGGATCGTCGCTGTCGATGTACCAGCGCCCGGCGACTTGGTGCGCCGTAGGGAAGTGACCCTCACGGATCAGGCGGCGGCACGTGTCGTTTGTCACGCCGTGGGCGCGGGCTGATTAATGCTTTCATTAATTTCATTTGCTATCCTCCGATGTTTTTTGTTCTGCTTTTATTGTTCCCCCGTCTCGCCGGGTTATACAAGTAATGTTTTTCCTGCCGCGGGAGGAAATAAAAAAGCGGGGCCACCCCCGCCTTTTGCTATTTTACGTACATCGCCTCGGTGCAATTATGGGTGATCGCCTTTTTCATCGCGGCGTCAATTGCGTCGCTAAACATGTCGGGCGGGATCACGTCCCACCCTTCGGCGTCCGTCCATGCCGATATGGTTTCCGCCACAGCGCGGTTGTCGCGGAATTCGATGATTTTGCTTACGCTTACGCGAAAGCCGTCCTCGTCATCGTAGCTGGCACCGACCAGATAATCCCCCACCTCGACGGGGATCAGCGCATGTCCCATGCAGGGACGCGCGTGCGAATAGATCACCTCTGCGGTTTTGCGCCCGCCATCCGGGGCGGTTATCAACCTCGCCGCACCGTCATGGTCTCCCATGCCGCCCGTCTCACGCAGAAACGGCGGTGTTGGGGCGGAGTATGCAAGCGGGGTATAAATTTTCTCTTTCATGGCTTTTTCTCTTTCTCCCGGATTATCCGGGCTTGTATTATATATATCGTGTGCTGTCGCCGCGAATTAAGGGATAAATAAATGCTATTTTATTTTGTCGCGTATGCCTATATACGCGCCATGTGTGACGCGCTTGTCTATGGGGTACGGCTCGTCGCTGTCGATGTACCAGCGCCCGGCGACTTGGTGCGCCGAGGGAAAGTGTCCCTCGCGGATTAGGCGGCGTAGCGTGTCGTTTGTGACGCCGTGGGCGCGGGCGTAGTCGCTTAGTTTGATTATTCCCATGCTTCCGAAAACTCCTTGTCGGCAAATAATTCCGCTAATCCGGTTATCTGTTTTAGCCTTAACACCTCGTCAGGCTCCATGCCTAATTCGCGCCCAATTTTCTCATCGCTCCAGTTACGGCGCGACAGTTCCAGCACAATATCGCTCATGCCGGTAACGGTGTGCTTGCCCCGTGCACGATTATGGCGGATTGTTGCGGCAATGCGGTCTGATTTATCGGTGCGGTCTGAATTTACTATTGTTATTGGCAAATACCCATGTATGCGTTTCTTTATCTCGGGGCATTCTTTGCCCACGCGGTTACGGTGAAAGCCGTCAACAACCTCATAATATCCGTTTGCGCCCCATGCTACTATAGGCTGCGTATATCCATCCTCGCTGATACTTAGCTGCAGAAGCTTCATTTCGGGCGTGGCGACGGTGTTTGGGTTATAGTCATTCGCCTCTACCTGTTCCGCCGGAATCCATACTACACAATCCACGGGTTCGGATTTAAAAGGGCTTATATCATGTAGCGCTTGTTTGACCGCATTAAGAGCTTGTATTTTGTCGGACTCCGGTAACGATGATATTTCGGTGATCAAATTCAAAAGTGAATCCCCCACGCCAGTTTTCTCCTTTTCATAACTTTTTTGTATTTTTCATATGCGGTTGATTTCGTTTGGCTGAAAGAAAGCCCTTTGCACCAATAGTCATTACGCAGCAGCGCTTTACATATCCGTTTCCATGATGGTACAGTCTTGGCCGCCTCGTCATGGATTTCTCCCTCATCGGGTATGCCATGCGAATATCCGCGTTCTTCCCACCAGTGCAAGAATACCGCTATTTTGTTTTCATAATGTTCTTTCGTCTGCGGCGGCATACTTTCCATGAGCAATTTTGCAAACGATTCCCATGTGTGTCCGGGCGGCTTTGTAATTTTGATATTGCCCATAATGTCGCCGGTTTCGCGGACATATAGTGCGCCGCCGTTTGCACCATTAACGCGGGCAACCACTTTACCCCACGTTTCCGGCTCGATTACGTGAAATAGCCATAATCCACGGCGCTGATCGTCTCCGTATGGTTGGCAGATACGCATTTGCGACGGCGTCAATCCCGCCATATGCATGCGGTCATATAGCGGATTATATAGCTTGCCGAATTTGGCGTTATATAACCATATATCGTCTACTTTCCAGTCGTATATCGGATATACGTTATATAGCCCTCGGTTTAGCCATGTCGTGTATGTCTTATCTTCAAACATAGACTTATCAGCTTTAATGGTCCGGTAACGGTTTAAACTTTCATCGGCGCGGATTCCGACAAAACATGCCGTCAGCTTGCCTTGTCCAAACCAGTGTCCAAATTCAGGCACAAACTCCTCAAACTCCATGCCCGGACGGAAGAATGGAAAATAATCATAATCCGTTATCGCCATCTTCGGGGGCTGCCTTATCCAATCCTTGCCCTGCTCCCAGCAGCACCATTTAGGCTCATATACCGATACGGCGTTCCGTAGCGCTATCGGCAGGCACACCCAATATGGCTCGATGTAGTCGGTGTACAAATCATACATTTTCTGTATATGGTCTATTGTCAGCTTATACATACCCTCAAGATCAACCAGCAACACACCGACTTTGCGTACGCGTTTTATCGCTTCGTCCATGACAAGATGTAGCATAACGGAGCTGTCTTTGCCGCCGCTGAATGATACGTATATGCGCGAAAAATTGTCGAATATATACGATATACGCTCGCGCGCGGCATCATATACATTTACGCCTGTGTAATTTTTCGGCATTGTGTCTGTTCCTCCTTTGCTCTCAACATTGCGTTTACTTCATTCGCAGTAATGGTTTTGATTTCTCCATCGTCGGTTACGGTGCAGAAATAACGCTGTAATCTGCGCCATGTAATCTGCGATTTAACATCATATATCTTGCCGGATTCTAAAAGATATTCCGCAAACACCCCGCGAGAACCTTTTGAGTTTGAGCGAGAATAGTCTTTTTTAGGCTTCATAAAACGCCTGTCGTAGCCGTACTTTTTACTAAAACCTACGATTTCCGCCACCCAGCCCGACGGCGGTATGCTGCCTATCATTTCGGACCCATAACCGGGCGAAACACTATCAGCGATATCCCGGTATAGTTTATACATCGATCTGACGTCTTCGCCAAATAGCTCTATTTCTAATATTGCTTTCATACCGTTTTGACCGCCTTCCTTTCTTTTCATGCTCGGGGTTGCGACCGAGCCTCCCGCATTAACCGCCCGCAGGCGGCCGCTCTGCGTTTATTCGCCGAACATTGCCTTTTCTAATCTTTTTGCTTCTTCTTCGTCGGTAAGTTGCGCCTTGAGTTCCTGTATAGCGATCGAGCAGTCGTTTTCCGCATAAACTGCTTTTATGCCTTCTGACTGCGCTTTTCCCACAATCGCCCTCGCCAACGCAAGCAATTCTCTGTACGGATCATCGTCATGTAAATATTCTTCGGGGTTTCCGTATTCGTGTTTAGGAAGTTTGTCGAGCAGCGCATTGTACTTTTCAATGATGTTTTCCATTTTAATTCTTTCTCCGTTTTACGCCCGGTCGGCTTAATTTGTATCTCTCTTTCTTTCTGATCTTATTATAGCATATAACCGCGCAAAAGTCAAGCATATTCCCGCGTATTTACAATTTGTTTACAATATTTTGCAAATAAAAAAAAAG
>Ga0116170_10001681_pt1 | contig 22135 bp, 16 predicted proteins | sample AD_JPNHW1_MetaG_FD_89797 | JGI IMG/M metagenome (GOLD analysis project Ga0116170, IMG submission 89797) | Active sludge microbial communities of municipal wastewater-treating anaerobic digesters from Japan - AD_JPNHW1_MetaG | ecosystem: Engineered > Bioreactor > Anaerobic > Digestate | place... | reverse complement strand
TGGATGGCAAGCCGGGTAGCATCTCTGATCTCTGTTTTCCAGGCATTGTTGAGAACCCGGTAGTACTCAAGCATTAGCTGATCGTAGTATGTCATAACTGGATTCCATCCTACGATGGAATGACGAACCTCCTGACTTTGACTCTATTCCTGCCGATATCGTATTCAGAGAAGCGTTCCAGACAGCCAGCAGTGCATCACAGCCATCGATATAGCCATCAGGATAGGTGAGGAACTGGCTGATTTGGGTTGGGTTAATACTTCATCCCGTACACTTTTCTTTGGTTCTTGTCTCTATCCCCTCTCTATCATCTTACGTCGCGACGTAAGATGATAGAGAGAGGAAAGGCAGATGATGCCCATTTCAGATCTAGTTGTATCCCTGACTCTAACGTTTCTGTATGCGGGTAATATCTGAGACAATGTTCAGTCAAATGGAAAAGTGTTTTGTTTCAAGTGGAAGATCATTTGAGGATAGACTTTCTGTAGTATATACTTAGCTTGCATCTACATGGTCATTTGATAACTGCTGGTCAGCACTTCGATCCTGGATGTACTTAGCATATACCTAATTAACCCCAAGGACGAACCACAGGATGCCCGTGTGGTTCCCGTACATTGCACGGGAATCGTGTGGGAAGCGTGTGAGGCGTGTATGACCTTAAATGGGTGGACATAGAGAGAATATTCAGTATCGTTATAATGATCAAGGGAATGGAGCGTATATGTCTTACGATCCTCAAGCAGAAAGCATACCTGATACCTGATACCTGATACCTGATACCTGATACCTGATACCTGATACCTGATACCTGATACCTGATACCTGATACAAAGCCCTGATCAGGATCAGATCATCCTCTCATCATTCTCTGATCCCATGAGAGCTTGATGAGAGGATGATGAGACGGTCATGAGAGGATCGTTGGGTGGATCGTGCAGTTGATCAGCAGTCTTGTTTAAGCCGCTGTAATGCCAATAGATCCTGCCTTTTTCGCCAAAGAGGTTATATCCATCCTCCATCCTTGTCCAACCGTACTTCTCGTAATAACCGTCATGATCGGTGGTCAGGAAGACCTTCTTATATCCGATCCTGGCGGCTTCTTTGAGTCCATGCTCCAACAGCTTGGAACCCAGAGCCTTTCCTCTGTGGCTTGGTTCGATAAACAGGCATGCCAACCAGGGATAGAGGTCCTGACGGCTGATCAGATCGTTGATCAGGAGGGCGTAACAGCCGATCACCACATCATCCTCCAGCATGAGATAGAAACGGGGGAGAGCGGTGTCCGTCAGGGAAGCATGGACGATCGCGTCATAATAGAAGCAGAAATTCTCCTTTCTTCCCCAGATGTTGTGAATGTACTTTGCGGCTGCTTCAATGCCGGGGTGAGGGTTTGATAAGAACGGCAGGATGCCGTTCCCACTGCTCTCGGTGGCTGCTTCAATGCCGGGGTGAGGGTCTGATAAGAACGGCAGGATGCCGTTCCCACTGTTCTCGGTGGCTGCTTCAATGCCGGGCTGATAGTCAGTGACGTTAATGATCTGTTCCAAAGCAATACTCCTGAAGTAAATAGCGTTGAGTGATCACGATGTTGGCTAAGAGATTGTTGTCAACCTCAAAAGTGGGGAATAGTGTGGAGCATCTTCCACAGCCTGAGGGAGATATGGGCTCAAATCATGTGGATATAGCTTGCCATGAGGCGGTATTAACCGAGACTGTCTGTAGTCCGTAAGGGATTGATCTATAAATGAGTTAAAGGATAACTATGGTTTTCAACGAAAAAGGAGTCTGATATGAGACGAATACCAGTTATTTTTGTGCTTATCCTCGTTCTGATGGTTGGCTGCATCTATGCTGAGACGATCATCTCCGCAAACATTACTACTTCAACGACCTGGGATCTTGCCGGCTCTCCCTATATCATCCAGGGGACACGTCTGATCTCAGGAGTCACAAATCCAATTGTGACCGTTGATCCTGGTGTAGTCATCAAGTTCAACGCAGGTGCTATTCTCCAGATCGGGAGTAATTCCTCTTCCACGAGTCCCGGAGGCATGATCGTAAATGGTACCGCGGGAAATCCGGTGCTTCTGACAGCGAATAGCGCGAGTCCGGCGCCCGGCTTCTGGAGCCACGTCAGATCAAATCTCTATGCTTCCCAGGATCAGGTCGTGTTCAACTACGCCATCTTTGAATACGGTGGTTCTTCCAATGGGATATTTGAAGTTGGAGGAGGAAATCCATCCTTTTCTCACTGCACATTCCGCTATTCAGAGAACTACGGGCTGTATCATGCCAGTACCTCCGCAGGGGCGTCGATCACAGATTGCCTCTTTGATTCCAATGGGACTTACCCCTTGCAGATCAACTCCACCAAGACCAATCTGATCGGGAGCGGTAACCAGTACATTAACAACGTGATCCAGCGGGTACTGATCAATACAGAGAACATCACGGAAGGTCAAACCTGGCTGAATCAGGGGATTCCCTACGAACTGGACAACAGTCAGTATGTCTATACCGGTGTGAATCCGCTGGTTCTGGAACCGGGGACGCAGATGCTTTTCCGAGCCGGGAAGAAGCTTTATGTCGGGTTTGGGAGCAGTTCAGCAACGTCCGGTTGTGTCGATGCAGATGGTGTTAGTTTTGGCGCTGTCACCCCTTCCCTGGGTTGGTATGGGATTGAGTTTCAGCCATACACGCAAGCCTCGATCCTGAATAACTGCACGATCAGCGATGTATCTGCGATTGCCCCGGGAGCTTTGTACATCCGCTCAAACAACACAACCACGATCAGCAATTGCCTTATAGCAGACTGTGACACTTATGGGCTCTACGCGGTTTCCGGAGCGGTGTTTACCTGGAGCGGGAGTACGATCCAGAATTGCGCAAGCACGATCTACATTTATCCCCGGGATGTTATGAAGCTGGGTTCCGGGAATCAATATCTCACAAATACCGATAATGAGATCTACGTCCCGGGTGGTACGATCAGCGTTTCAGGAAGCTGGACGCGCCAGTCTGTCCCGCTCCGGGTAGGCGGAGATATCGAGATCTACAACACGGGTGGTTGTTCGGTCACGATACCTTATGGCGTTGTGATGAAATTCGGCAGCGGAGTCGGTTTCCATGTCGGCTATACCGGATCGGAGAGCTCGACGGGATCTCTCTATGCCACTGGAGCGACATTCAGAGGAACTACCAGCAGCGCGGGGTATTGGGATGGCTTTTATTTCTACCGTTACAGCGGCGGGAGCGTGCTTTCCGGATGTGTGATCCAGGACGCGGGCAATGCCAGCCTCGCGGGGATCACGATCAACAACAGCGTCACAACGATAACCGGATGCGTGATCAGCAATTGTCTTGCCAGAGGGATCACGGTCAGTAACGCTTACCATGCCAATATCTCGGCAAACACGATATCGACCTGTGGTTCGTATCCTCTGTCCATAGACGCGAACGCAGTCAACTATATCTCGAGCAACAATACTCTCACAGGCAATACGCTCGACTATATCGAAGTGAAAGCCGTGACGATCGATGCGAACTGTACCTGGAGAAATCATGGGATTCCGTACTTTATGACTGATACGATCAATATCTACTCCAGCACTGTGCCGAAGCTGACGATCCTTCCGGGATCGGTGGTGATGCTACCGCACCAAAAAATGCTGATCGTGGGCTATTCAAGTTCGCCAACTCTCACAGGAGCTCTGGAAGCGACAGGTGTTAGATTTACGCGCAGGAACACGACGGATGTACCTTATGGCATCTATTTCCAGAACTATATGGACGACGCGCATACGATCCTGACCAATTGCATCTTTGAATATATGATGCATAGCAGTCAGAATACGGCGGTCTATTGCAACACCTCTTCTCCCGGGTTTGATAGCTGTATCTTTCGCAATAATCCCGGGCACGGCATCGGGGGTGGAAATAACTCACATTTCAAGGTAGTGAATTGTTCATTCCAAAACAATGGCGGTTATCCTATAAAGACAACTGCTGAGGCTTTCGCATTCGTCAGCGGAAGCGGAAACAGCTTTAGCGGGAACAATCCGGATAGAATTCTGATCAGCGGCTCGAATCTGACCGCGGGAGCTATCTGGAATAATCCCGGAGTACCGGTCGAAGTGACCGGTGATATTACGGTCTATGGCAGCGCGTTCCCTGTCCTGACCATCAATTCTGGTCTGCATCTGGTGTTTCAGACAGGTACAGGGCTGAGTATTGGCTATACCGGAAGCCCGACTCTGAAGGGCGGATTGTATGCCGATGGGGCGCGTTTCTCCGCCTTGAATGGAACGGCAGGAGGCTGGGACGGACTCATCTTTAACCAGTATATGCTGAATGACAGCTACATACGCTATTGCATCGTCGAACATGGGGGAGCCAACGGTTGCGTCTGGGTGAATAATTCCCCTCTATCTCAGATCTTCGATTGCGTGATCCGCTATGGCACCATAGGGATCAAGCTCACGGGAACAGGTTCGATTCCGGCTATATGGCGCAACCATATCGTGGCGAATAACTCCGGCATCGTGTGCCAGACTAATGCCAATCCCCTGATCGGAGGTAGTCTTGGCAATGGGAATTCGATCACGGCTAACACGGTGATAGGGGTGAGCAACAGCAGCTCCGGGATCACAGTTAACGCTGAATACAACTGGTGGGGCGATGCTTCTGGACCATCGCTCAGGGTTGGGGACGGGGTCAGCGCTTATGTCGATTATGATCCCTGGAGATCTACTGATATTGGAGACGCTCCTGGTCTGTTTGCTCTGCTCTTACCCATTCAATCAGCCATTGAAGAGACAACTACTCCTCTGTTTGACTGGGAAGAGGCGATCGACCCGACCGTGGGTGATACGGTCACCTATACCCTGGAGATTTGTCCCAATTCTTCTTTCAGTTTGGGGCTGATCACATATTCCGGTTTGATCAATTCGGTTTATCAGCTTGGCTTAGGAATACTCTCTGATGATCAGCGGTATTATTGGAGGGTCACGGCTTATGACAGCCAGGGGCAGAATACCTCTTCGGAGCAGGCATATTACTACTTTGACATCGCGGTTCCTGAAGCACCCTCAAGTTTTGCGACTTTGAGCCCGGCTCAGGATGAAACGGTGTTTTTCACCAGTAATCTGCTCAGTTGGCAGGTGGCGAGTGAGCCCGATCCCGGTGACTATGTGACTTATACTGTATATCTGGATGTGACAGCAGGGTTTGAGACGGGCACGACTCAGATCACGACCGGAACGTCTCTTCACACAGGATTCTGCCAGCCAGGTACCATCTACTACTGGAAGGTCGAGGCTGCCGATACTCAGGGACACATCACGGTCAGCCCCATAGCCCGGTTCTATGTTGATCCCTCAGCCGCGCCAAGAGCTCCGCTTGCGATCACCTGCGCTGTGTTCGGAGATGATATGCAGCTTACCTGGGACGAAGTCCCTGGCGCGGATTCGTATCTGATCTTTGCCGCGGATAGCCCTTATGGAGCATTTGTGCAAATTGGAACCGCCTATTCCCCCGATTACTACTATACCGGAGGGGCTCAGCAAGGGCAGAAATTCTACCGGATCAAGGCGGTGGATGAATACTAAGAAATGACCTCAATCTGAATAAACGCTGATCGGAGGGCAGCTCGGAGTGGTTTGCTGCGCAGAATGTGGGTATATATATGTTTAATTATCATGACCTACAGAGTATCGTCTCCCCGGTATATGCCTGTTACCTCTTGATACTTATGTAGCTTATAAGCCAATTGTACTCTAGAGCGAGAAACTCCACTATTGACAATTCAGGGGGAAAATTGGTTTTGGCACAAAGAGAAGATTATTATGGACGAAGCAAAACTACACATCCTGCGGGAAATGCCAGTACCCAAAGCAATTATGCACCTGGCGGTTCCAACCATACTGAGTATGGTGGTTCAGATCGTGTACAATCTAACGGATACATTTTTTATAGGAATGCTGAATGATCCCTATCAGGTTGCGGCGGTTACGATCGCTTTGCCAGTCACAATGTTCCAGATGGCGATGGCGGGTATCTTCGGAAACGGTGGCGGTTCCTACTTATCCCGGCTTTTAGGGAAAAGAGAATACAACACTGCCAGAGAAGTCACTTCTGAAGCCATCATGGGGAGTTTCGTCACTTCTTTCATCGTTGGGATAATCGGTTTGCTTCTCATTCCCAAGATCCTTGTCGCTGTAGGAGCAAGCGTCAATACTGAGGGCTTCACAGGGGATTACATCCGGATAATCCTCATCGGGACACCGATCGTGATGCTCAATTTTGCACTGACTCAGCTCATCCGCGCTGAGGGTGGGGCAAAAACAGCCATGGTGGGTTTATTGATCGGCACAGGAGTCAATATCGTTCTTGATCCCATCTTCATCTTTGCCTTCAAGATGGGAGTGACAGGTGCCGCTGTTGCCACTATCATCGGTAACGGTTTCGGGCTACTCTGGTACATCCGTTATTATCTGCAGAGGCGCAGCATAGCAATGCCTTCCCTGAAACTCTGCCGTCTGAACCTGAAGGTCTATGCCGAGATCTTCAAGATAGGCATTCCTGCTTCGTTGGGTCAGATCGTTGCCACTTTGGGAAGTTCCCTGTCCTACAATCTTGCCGCGGGTTATGGAGATTATCAGGTCGCGGGACTGGGAGTTGCCATGCGGGTCTTTACCATACCGATATTTGTCTTTTTAGGTATGGCGATCGGGGTTCAGCCATTGATCGGATACAGCTATGGAGCCGGTATGATCCCTAGGATGAAGGAAACGATCCGGACAGCCCTCACAATTTCCCTGAGCCTTGCCGCGTTCTTCTCCTTGATCTTCAGTCTTTTCCCCAAGGAACTGACCATGATCTTCATCCGTGATCCGCATGTGGTTCAGCTAGGGACTCTGGTGCTTTCCGCCTATGTCTTCGCAATCCCGTTCGCGGCTTCCGGGATGATCTTCATGACGACCCTGCAAGCTCTGGGAAAGGCTCTGCCGGCCTTGATCGTCGGCATCTCCAGACAGGGACTTGCATATGTTCCCGCGGTTCTGTTGTTGGATAAACTCAGTGGATTTGAGGGAATCGTGATCGCCATGCCGATCGCGGATGGGATCACGACCCTAACCTCATTTACGTTTGTCTATTTTATCTTCAAGGGACTGCGGAATCATCCGGCTAAAATTCCAGACGAACTCCTAGAGTAGCATAGTTGACCTGGGCGAAAGTATAGACTTCATCAATATCCGATCCACCCTCGAGGAACCTGTATCCCGCGTAGACCGTGTAACCATCACGAAGTTTGTATCTGGCTGATAGCAGGATATCTTCCGCTCTGCCATAGGGAGAGGCAAGCGCTTCACCTTTGAGCTGTACCGCAAAATCATCACTGAAGTCATAACCAAACTCAAAGCCGATCAGGGGAACAATACCCGTATTGGTCTTTTCTGCGTAGGTATCTTCATTCTCGAGCGAAATTACCGCGTCCCGAACCTTCAACGAAACTCCTATAGCCCGGATACCGATGTTCTGGTTTATAAATCTGTAGAGGTATTGAGCCCGATAACTATCAAAGCGATATACCGCATCGATCTTCTCATTGGCGACGAAATCTTCTCCCATGAATTTCACATCAAAATCCAAAGTACCTTTGGGCTTGATCGTAAGCGGTGAGTAAAGCAGGGACACTTCATGCCTGGGAGTTATCAGATAGTGCAGATTCAGCCTGCCATACATTACGGGGTTTGATTTCAGATCATCTTTGAAGGAAAACCTGGTGTTTTGATCGTCATTTGGGATACGCAGGTCGTTATAACCGGTAAAAGCCCCGCCGGTCTCCAGATCGAGGCTGAATTGCCCGTAAACCAGGCTCAAACCCAGCAGTAGTGATAATATGAGCATATACTGTTTCATGTTTGTTCTCCGTTGTTTTTTTTTGATGATATGATAACAGAAGAACTCCCACTTGACAAGTAGAATATTCACTACACGTCTAAAGATACAGAATTGAGGGATATTGGGTCTTGATTAGAGATAGCAGGAAGCTTATCGCTTCCACCAGAAGAGGATGTCTTTTTGTTCCCTGATCTCCCTGCCGTGAGGGATATGAATTGGCTTACCGGTCTCAAAATCAAGTCCTGTATAGTACATGCAGGTGCTGATGGTCATGGGTGTGGGGGTAAATTCCTGAACCTGTTCGATGCGGATCCGGTTCTTTCGGAGCCATTCAGACATTCTTCGCGCGTCCTCAGCTTCCGTTCCCGGATGTCCGATGATCAGATAGGGGATGACCTGACGTTTGATCCCAGCCTTGTCAGTTTCTTCATAAAACTCGACGCAGAATTTCTCATAGAGGGCGATCGGTGGCTTACCCATCAGGCGCAGGACTTTGTCCGAGACGTGTTCAGGAGCGAGTTTGAGCCTTCCTCCGGTATAATGGGTCGCCAGCTTGGCAATGTAGTTCCGGTCCGATAGAGCCATGTCGTGCCTGATCCCTGAGGAGATGAACACGTGTTTCACTCCGTCAACCCGCTCTACTGCTTCTAGGAGTTTTAGCTGCAGTTTGTGATCAAAGCTCAGATTGGCGCAGATATTGGGGAAGATGCAGCTGCGACGCCGGCAGGAATCAGGATAGTTTTGTCTGCAATAGCTGCCATACATGTTCGCGGTTGGTCCCCCAAGGTCGGATATCGTTCCATGGAAGCGATAGGTCTGCCCGGATGGATGCGTGGTTCGTTTCGCAGTCAAGCCCTTAACCTCCTTGAGAATGGAGCTTTGGGAGCGGGACTGGATCTCCCTGCCCTGATGCGCGTGAATGGCACAGAAATTACAACCGCCATAGCAACCTCTGTGAGTAGTGATGGAATCCCTGATCTGCTCCCAGGCAGGTATTGACTGAGTTCCATAGCTTGGGTGCGGAGCATTCTCGAACTTTAGAGAATAGACATGATCCAGTTCTGCCCCGGTCAGAGGTTCAGCCGGAGGATTATGCCTGATATAGCGCCCTCCGTTGAGTTGATAAAGAGTCCGGGATTGGAACTCATGATAGAACTGACGGTACATTTCATGATAGGTTCTTTTTTCTTTCGTGGCATCGGAAGCGGGGAGAATAGCGGTTTCTTCTTCCTGAGACGGGTCATCGAAGACGACTGTTCCCCGGATATCTTTCAGGCTTTTGATCTCCTCGCCATCCTTCAGGCGCTGCAGGATCGTGACCAGAGTTTTCTCAGCCATTCCATAGACGAGGATATCCGCTTTGGTATCGGCAAGCAAGCTGTTCTTGACGGTATCGCTCCAATAGTCATAATGCGATATGCGCCTGAGCGAACCTTCTATCCCACCGATAATTACGGGAACTCCCTTAAACAATCGCTTGATGATATTCGTATAAACTAGAACAGCCCTGTCTGGGCGTTTACCGGCAATGCCTCCGGGTGAGTAAGCATCATCTGAGCGGATCTTGCGCTGGGCAGTGTAGTGATTGACCATGGAATCCATGTTTCCGGATGTGATACCGAAGCCCAGGCGAGGTCTGCCGAATTTGAGAAAATCGGTGTCGCTCTTCCAGTCCGGCTGAGCAATGATCGCGACCGAGAATCCCGCGTCGATAAGACTTTTTCCGATGATCGCCGCGCCAAAGCTGGGGTGATCGACATAGGCATCACCACTGATCAGGATAAAATCGGGCTGAGTTATGCCCAGAGCGGTAAGTTCATTGGGATCGAGTGGAATAAATGACATAATGTTAAAAAAGGGGGATGCTATGGCAAGCCTACCCCCTTGAAAGATCGTCTCCGCCGGAGATTATTGGTTCACGCGGATGATGTTGATCGCTTGAACGCCTTTTTCTGTCTCCATCAGGTCAAAGGTCACGTACTCATCCTGTTCCAGAACTTTAAGCTCACGTGGGGAATTGGTCACGATCGACTTCCAGTGAACAAAATACTCTTTGCTGTCATCGGTAATAATAAAGCCATAGCCTTTATTTTTGTTGAACCACTTAACTTTACCGTTCATTAAGAACCTCACTTATTTATTGATTGCCAAGGTATTTGTAAGCATTAAATCAGTCAATACAAAATATCGCTATATTGACCCCTGCCTGTTCACAATAATCAACGGCAATGTTTGTATATATGATAGGTGATTATAAGGGAAAGGCAAATGCCGGCTTGGAAGCTGGTTGGAGTTAGCCTTGTTGTTCCAGGATTGAATCCTGTCTCGCTTCTATATACTGGGAAAAAATTATCATCTCATCCGGCTTAATTTCCCCATATCTCTCCTCTTGCTTGTCCCTACCCTAACCGTATGCCTCCCGTATGGTGACCGTACGATATCCGTATGGATATTCGGTCAGCGTAGCGGGAGGATTCTGGAGAGATTTAACGGGAATCGTGGATGGCAAAGAGGATGGAATAGGGAAATCTAGACTATGCCTTGCTTGATGAGCGCGGTCAATGCCTCGGAGCTCTCCGCGTGATTGATCTGACGGCGCAGTTCCGCCCCACCGATCAAGCCTTTGGTATAGTGGCAGATCTGCGAGCGCATTTCCCGTACAACGACGTGTTCAGGCTTATGTTCCAATGCATAAGTAATATGCCTGAGCACCGCTTCCAGCAGTATGTCATGCGTGATGGAGCCATATTCGCCTGTAGCCATCAGCTCTTTGGTATGTCGGAAGATCCAGGGATGTCCCAAGGCTCCGCGTCCGATCATCACGCTATCGCAGCCCGTTTCCTCATACATTTTGAGGGCAGATTCCGGAGACGTCACATCACCATTGCCGATCAGCGGAATGCTGACAGCCCGTTTCAATTCAGCGATATGCGACCAGTCTGAGAGACCGGAGAACATCTGCTTGGTCGTGCGGGGATGCAGGCAGATAAAATCCGCTCCGCTGTCCTGCATGAGCATGCCAAAATCCAGATAGTTAAGGCTTTGGGAATCCCATCCGGAGCGGAATTTAACGGAGAGGGGAACGGCTCCGGCAAGGGCTGATCTCGTTTCCCGAACGATTGCTGCGGCTCTTGAGGGGTCTTTCATCAGGGCTGAGCCAGCCCCTCGTTTGATCACTTTTTTGACCGGGCAACCCATGTTCAGATCGATAAAATCTGGATGATAATCAAGGCAGAAAACCGCGGCTTTGGCGATCGTAAGTGGATCAGTCCCAAAGAGCTGGATCCCGCAAGGGTGTTCTCCCGAGGTAAATTTGATATATTCGACTGTCCTGCGGGAATCACGGATCAATCCGTCCGAGGAGACCATCTCGCTGACCAGGACGTCTGCGCCAAAGTCCTTTGCCAAGCGGCGAAAACCCTGATCAGTGAAACCTGCCAGGGGGGCAAGCCAGAGCTTGTGGTCGGTAAGAGGGTTTCGATCCAATAGTCAGGACTGCTGTTTGTGGTAAAGTGCTTTGAGAGAGGCGATATCGACTTCGTCTATGTAGATCGGGTCCATGAACTTCTTGGCGAAATCGAGGTATAAACCGGAATCGAGGAAGAAATCAACCAGATCAGCATCCAGATCACCGTCTTTGACGCAGAATGCCAGGATTCGTAGTGATTCGTTCAAGGTCTTGGCTTTCTTGTAAGGACGGTCAGCAGAAGTCAGAGCTTCGAATATGTCCGCAACGGCTATGATCCGGGATTGGATGGGCAGATCGTCGGCAGTCAAGCCTCTGGGGTAGCCCCGTCCATTGAGCTTCTCGTGGTGTGTGGCAGCATAGAAGGCGACGTTTTTATACTTCTTGGGGAAGGTTAGCTGGGAGAGCATATCCCAGGTGACAGAAACATGCGCGCTCATCTGCTTGATCTCGTCGGAAGTGAGGGTTCCGCGCCTGATCTGCAGGTTGGCTTTTTCATCTTCGCTGATGAGATAGTACTCTTTGCCGGCATATTGGATCCTGATCTTAGCAAGTTGTTCAATGCGCTCGATATCGGCATCGGGAACGAATTCACCGCCCACATTCAGCTTTTGGATGAAGAGGAATTGTTCGATCAACCAGGGGATTATCTGGTCGGGAGTCTGATCGTCCCCGAAATTAGTCTTCACGAAGTAACCGAATTCGTGCTTCGGCAGAGTGGAAGCCAGGAGATTAAGGAGCAGTTCGACCTTTTCGAAGCGAAGTTTGATCAGATTGATACGGTCCATGATGGTTTCCAGCTTGGTGCTTTTATCCATAATGAATTCGGGAGTAATGATCTTACCGACGTCGTGCATCCATCCCGCCATAGAGAGCTCTTTCAGCTCCTCATCGGTGAAATGCCTGCCATTTAGCACCTTGCCCTCGGCAGCGTTGATCTTGGCGGCGATCATATCGGTCAATTGGGCAACCCGCATGATATGATCGGAGGAGTACTTTGATTTGCGTTCGATGCCTGTGGCAATGGAGCGCATGAACTGCATCAACAAGCTTTCCAAGCCTTCGATCAGGTTGCGGTTGGATAGCGCGATCGCGGCTTGGGACGCCAGGGAATTGAGCATGGTTAGGTGTTCTTCGTCGAACTTGGTGACATTATGTTTGCTGTCCATGGCATTGATGATCTGGATCACCCCGAGAACTTCATCTTCATGGTTCTTCAAGGGGATTGTCAGCATCGATCGGGAACGATAGTTATGATCCGCGTCAGCTTTTCGGGTGCCGGAGATGTCATACTCAGTGGTCTCATAAACGTCCTCAAAAACGAGGCTGCGCTTGAGGTGAAAGACGTTGGTCACGATGTTTTGCAGGCGAGGATTTCCCTGTTCATCGTACAGGGGAATGGAAGGCCAGCCGACTGGACCTCTGGCACCTCCGAGACGTAAGCCCATGGTGCCGTTGAAGAGAACCTCGAAATCAAGGTATTTCTTATCTTCTGAGACCTGGTATATCGTAGCGCCATCGGCATTGGTAAACGCGATAGCTTCCTCGAGGATCATATCAAATATCTGATGCAGATCAGTGACTGAAGACAACGCGACCCCGATCTTGGTGAGTCTGCGAATATGCTGGACCTGGCTTTCCGCAAGGGTTGTGATGCTTTTCACCACCCGGTTGAGCATTTGGTTGATTTCCTGATTCTCGCTAAACTGATACATCTAATGACTCCTTATCCGGGTCTATACTCTTTTGTACATCATATAGTAAGGTGAATAACCGAGCTGTTTCTGCTCCCGTTCGAACCAAGTGACAATATGTTCGTCCAGAATGGGCTGTTCCTGCATGGGATTGTCATAGATCGATTCGAAGAAAGGATTGGCTAGGAACTCCTCAACGATCCAGTTGGCATATTCCTGATGATCAGTTGAAACTTGCAGAAGTGCTCCGGGCTTGAGGATCGTAGCCAGGGAGTTCAGCAGGTCTTGCTGGATTAGCCGGCGGCGAAAGTGCCGTTTCTTTGGCCAGGGATCAGGGTGCTGGATATAAGCCCCGGAAATGCTTTCGGGAAGCAGGATCTTGCTGATATTGGCATCTACCTTTACTTCGGCGAGGCGGACATTGGGGTTTACGACCGGATCGAGTTTCTTCAGGCAGTTGCGGATGCGTTTACCACGAACTTCAAAGCCAATGAAATTCCAGTCCGGATGAAAAACAGGATAACCGGAGATGAACTCGCCTTTACCGCTGCCGATCTCAATATAGACGGGATTGCAGTTCCCAAAGACAGATGGTAGATCAAGAGGTTCTTCTGATGGTACGATCATGAAATAATCCGCGTCAGAGATCATCGTCGTCCTCATCGATCTCATCGTTCAGAATCGCTTCCCGACGCTCTGCCTGCAGCTTCTTTACTTCTCTGTGAGTAATAAACATATCAGCGATGGATATACCCAGTGCAATGAAGATATAGAGCAGGAGGGAATTAACGAAGCGGTTCACCCAGAATCCTGCTTCAGGAGGGACTTTCATAAAGAGGTACTGAATGCGAAAATACAGAGTCAATGAAGCTCCCGCGTAAAGGGAAAAGAGGATCGTGCGGAATCTGAGCAATGCCGGAAGATAGAATATATACTTCAAGCCCAGAAAGATCATCAGCGTGAAGAGAAAGATCGGAGGATAGAGCATGAAAAGAGAGATCTTCTCGGGAGTCAGGGTGACGATCAGCAACGAGAATATCAATGGCATGATCACAACGGTCATCAACGCCGGGTAGATCCACCGCAGATAAACAAATAGAGCTATGATCGCGGTGACGATCCCTGTCGCCAGGTATATCTGGCTCTGTCCGATACCATTCCTGGGAGCGTCCAGCGGATTACCGCTGCCCTGGGTCAATCCCAGCAGGCTGCAGAGCACCGGCAGGATCAGGATCAAAAGCTGTTCTGGCTTAAATGTGCGTTTATCCATCATTATCCTCATAGATTTCTATTGACTAAAATACGTATAACAAAAATATCCGACATCGACATCATGTCAATAATAATCACGTGACGGAGAGAGATTGATGCTGAGTATTGTGCGTTCCTTGCGGCAAAAACTTGCCAAGACCAAAAGCGGATTCCTGGGCAAAATTGCCGAAGCTATCAGCTTGCGGGGGAAAGTCGATGAAGAACTGATGGAAGAGATCGAGGACATCCTTCTGCGTAGTGATACGGGCTTTGAAATGAGCCAGTTGATCGTCGAGCAACTCCGGGAAAAGATCCGCTTTGAGAAAGTCACGGAGGTGAGCAGGGTTCAGGAGATACTCCAGGAGATCATGCAGGAGATCCTCCTGAAAGACAATAATGAAACCGAGAATATACTTGAAGAGATAGACGCAAAGCCCTATATCATGGCTTTTGTGGGAGTGAATGGAGTGGGGAAGACCACCTCGATCGGAAAGATCGCGCATAAACTCGTACAACAGGGTAAGAAAGTCATGATCGTCGCGGGAGATACATGGCGCGCGGCAGCGATCGAGCAGCTGGAGATCTGGGCACAGAGATCCGGAGCCATAATGGTCAAAAGCCAGACAGGCGGTGATCCTGCTTCGGTGATCTACGACGGGATCAGTTCAGCCCTGGCTAAGGGAATTGATGTGGTTCTGATCGATACCGCTGGAAGGCAGCACACCAAGGACAGCTTGATGAAAGAGCTCAGCAAGATTGACAGAACCATCAAAAAGCTTATCCCCGAAGCTCCTCATCAGGTGCTTCTGGTGGTAGATTCTACGACAGGTCAGAACGCTATCTCGCAGGCACAGCATTTTAACGAAGTGATCCCTCTGAGCGGCTTGGTATTGAGCAAATTCGACGGTACAGCCAAAGGCGGGATCATATTCAATCTGAAGCACAACCTGAATCTACCTGTGAAGCTGATAGGTGTGGGTGAAGGTATAGATGACCTCGAGGTATTTAATATACATGAGTTTATCACAGCATTCTTTACTACAAATAAGGAGACAGACGATGAAAATCAAGCTCTTGAAGATCATTAATCCTATCATGGCAATACTCTTCCTGATCATGATCACTACTCTTATTCTCATGAAACTTGAGAAGAATGTCTATGAACTGCACGAGACCTGCGGAATCGCTTTCCTGATCCTCGGATTGGTGCATATCTACCTGAATTGGAACTGGATCAAGGCTAACATATTCGGAATCAAGAAAAGTAAATGACCAAGGCTGAGGCTTTCTATGACAGACTAGTGGAACTGACCGCGGATTCTGGCGGCACGGTTTCACGTATGATATCCTTGCGGCAGATCCTGGAGGCAGTTTACAAGGATATGAGTGCGGACAGCAAAACTGCTTTTACCGGTCTATTCGCCAGGATGCAGTATGTCCACGAGCGTCTGGATCTGACTTCCCAGATGGTCTCTCAGGCAAATGAACTAAGGATCCTATGTAACAAGATCGCCCATGAGGAAATGAACGAAGTCCCCGAAAGTCTGTTCTCATCCGGGCTGTTGGTACTGAGCAGGTTGTTGGAGCTATTCTATGAGGAACATGCACCGCAGGCTCTTACGGACTGGTTGAATGCAAATTCCGCTGCTCTTTTTCTCCCAAGAGCCAACAGCAAGAAGCATAGCTTCAATGCGGTTGTGGACAGCTGGATGGTCACAAAGGACGAAAGAAGCGAGACAGGCTTGAAGCTGTGCGTCTGTGGCGAAGATGGACAAATGTGTTCGATCGTTCTTTACAATGATCTGACCATGAACAACGAGGGAAGACGCTGGAGCCTGCTTGGCAGGTGCATCTGGAAGAACGCGGTGCTAAGCTGCCTGAATCTTTCGCAGTCCTCCTCCGGGGAAAACCTGTATATCTCCAATCCTAACACCCTGATCGTTCTGGAGCCGGATTTCCTGCTCGACGCTTCTTCCTTATCAGAGGCTTTTTCCAATAACAAGTCCAATCCTGAATCTTATGTTCTTAGCCGCTTGTTCAGAGAGCCAAGTTCTGATAAGATGTTGCTGGGTCAAACTGTGAATCACATCTTCGATGAGATGATCAGCGATCCTGAAGCCGAATATAACGATCTCTTCCGGAGTAGCCTTGCCACGAACTCGATTAGCATGGTAGCCTTGCAGCTTGATACGGCATTGAATGTTTACAAGACGATTGAGAAAGATCATCTGCCCCAGTTAAAGAGCTTCATCAAGAATCTTGGCAGTCCCGAGATCATGCTGGAGCCATCTTTCATCTGTCCGCAGTATGGCTTACAGGGACGTCTGGATCTTCTGTACAAGCAAAAAGACAAGTATTGGGTGGTCGAACTCAAGAGCGGTAAGCCACCGGCGATCAATACCTGGAAACCACAACAGATGCAGGTTATCGCCTACAATATGATCATACGCAATTGTTTCGGGAGAGCTAATCTTGGGGGGAGCGCGATATTCTATTCTGCTTCCCAGGAGAATCCTGCCAGATTCGTCGAGAATTATATTGCCTTAGAACAAGACCTGATCATGTGCCGCAATAGGATCGTAGGGATCATGCGCCAACTTTCTCAAGACCCGCGTCCATTTTTCGACTATCTTCGGACGGGTCCGGATCTGAGCGACAATCCCATTCAAAAGAAGAAGATGCAGGACTTTACTGCTTTCACGCTCCAGCTGGAGGATCACGAATATGAGTGGTTCCTGGAGCAGGTCAAGAGGATCATTCTTGAGGCCTGGTATGTCAAAACAGGATCCAACCGCGACAGAGACGACAGCATATATGGGCATAACGCCCTGTGGCAGGAAAGTAAGCAGCAAAAGCAAAACAGCTATAAGATCATTACAGATCTAACGATCCAGAGTTGTGCAGGTAACTTGATCAGACTCCTTAGAACCGGCACAGGATACGTGGACGATTTCCGCTTGGGCGATATCATAGTCATGTATCGTCAGTCAAAACCTATCGAGAATCAACAGATCTTCCGGGGCGTGATCAATTCCCTGGAGGAAGATAGCCTAACCGTGACGATCCGTGGCGGAGTGAAGAATACAAGTAGTATGCTCGGGAAAGATCTGTGGTGTCTGGAGCATGATGTTCTGGAGACCATGCTTTTCACCCCACTGGCATCGATCGTGACCTTCCTCAGCGGTAGCAGAGAGATCCGCTCTACCTTCCTGGGGGTTAACAGACCCCGCTTTACTGCATTGCATGATGCCCGGGACTGCAGTATCGAGGCTTTAATCGAAAGGATAAAATCTGCGAAAGACTATTTCGTGATCCAGGGTCCTCCGGGAACTGGGAAGACTTCAGGACTCCTCAAAGGCTACATCAGTGATCTGTATTCTCATACGAACAAGAATCTCCTGATCCTGAGTTTTACTAACCGAGCCGTTGATGAGATCTGCAACCATCTCAGTCAGGCTGGCATCCCTTTCATACGTACGGGAGCTTCACAAAGCGTAGAGATTGAGCTACTGAGTCAGCGGATCAAGGGGAAGTCTTATGAAGAGATCAACTCGGTGATCAGAACCAACCGTATCTGGCTTTCCACGGTGCAGAGCTGCAACAGCTGGATCACCGATTTTCTCCAGATAACCCACTTTGATGAGTTGATCATCGACGAAGCTTCTCAGATCATCGAGCCCAGCATCCTGGGCATAATCGCCAAAGCCGGGAAGACCATCCTGATCGGTGACCAGAACCAGCTCCCTCCGATCACTGCCCAATCCGCGAACAGCTATCACTTTATTTCTCCTGTCCTGGAGAAACTCTGCTACACAACCTTCAACCAATCCCTTATGGAAAGACTCTATCGCTTGTGTATCGTCAATGGCTGGACAGAAGCGGTCAGCATGCTTTCTCTTCATTATAGAATGCACGAGGATATCGCAGAATTGGTCAATGAATACTACGATAACCGTTTGATCTGCGCCTCTGATCGCCAGAAGCAAGCAGTTGCTCCCGGGAGAGGGTCTCTGCTGAGCCACAGGGTCATCTGGATAGACTGCCCTGTCACTTCCCAGAATCACTATGATCTATTACACGCTAAGGCAATTCTGGCAATTCTGGAACACCTTGAAACGACTGGTTCGCTACAAGATGTTGGTAAGGAAGTGGGAATAATCGCCCCCTACCGTGCCATGATCCACTGTTTATGGCAGGAACTTCCATCCAAGTTTAAAGATATAACGATCGATACCGTGGAACGTTTTCAAGGATCAGAACGCAAGGTCATGATCCTGACCCTACCCCTGAAGAGCAGCACCGATCTGAGAACTGTGGAATCTTTATCATCGGATGGCGCGATAGACCGCAAGCTCAATGTCGCTGTCAGCCGCTCAAGGGAACAGCTTATCATCATCGGTAATGCGGACTTATGTTCTGTTTCTCTGCATTATCGGAATGTCATTGACAAAATACGCAGGCAAGGGATTTGTATCCACATCGACAAGCTCGACGCAGCTCTTGCCGAATAGTAACTAAGATCCACTTTATTAAGGAGTATATATGTCTCAGCAACCACCTCAAAACCAGATCAACATCAAGATCGACGAGAAAGTAGGAGAAGGCACCTATTCGAACTTCTTCCTGATCACGAATTCTCCTTCGGAGTTCATTATCGATTTTGGTCGCATCCTCCCAGGCATCCCCGATGCCAAGATCTACACGAGAGTCGTAACGACACCCCAGCATGCCAAGCAGTTCCTGCAGGCGTTGGAAAAGAATATCGACGGTTTTGAAAGCCAGTTTGGAGAGATCAAAGTCCAGGGTCAGCAGGAGAATCGTCCTGTAGGTTTCAAGCCGGATAATCCGACTCCGGGGAAGTGATAGCAACCCGAACTCTGAATCTGTCCGTAAGCTAAGCGGTCAATAAAAGACTTGACGAAAGAGCCCCCTCCAGAGTTTTGGTGAGGGTAATCATTATTTTAGATATAAAGAAATTAGTATAAGGGAGCAATAGCCCATGAAGAAGTTTTCCTGGCGCGGTTTATCAATAGCCTTATTTGTATGCGTAACTGCATTTTATCTGGCTCCACTGGCAATCCCCAATCTCCCGGATTGGTGGGCTTCTAAAAAGCTTAAGCTGGGTCTGGATCTCAAAGGCGGAATGCAAATTCTCCTGGAGATCGACAATTCCCAGAACAAGCTTACTCAAGAGGAAGTCAAGAGTGCCCTCGATCAGAATATTATGATCATCCGTGATCGTATTGACCAGTTCGGTGTTGCCGAACCTATAATTCAGAAAATGGGTAACGACCGGATCATGGTCCAGTTGCCCGGCGTCAGCAATTTCGAAGCAGCCGAGAAACTGATCCGTCAATCCGCCATTCTGGAATTCAAGCTTGTCGCGACAGACGAGAATGCCACTCAAGTCCTGCAAGCCATCGATGGCGCGGTCACTCAGAATCTCAATCGCTTCCCAGCTCTTGCCAAGCTCGCCAAGGAAGATCAAAAGGCTCTTGCCAAAGCTGACAGCACAAAAGCTGACAGCCTGAAGCAGTCCAAGGGCGTGTTTGCCAGTTTGATCCACCAATCCGATGGTGGCTATAAAGTCCAATACGACTCAGTGGATATGCTGCAGAAAGTTCTTGCGGACAGCACCTTCAAGGCTTTGATGCCCGCCGGATTCCAGATCTCTTTGGGCAAGCCTGATTCTCAGAATCCCAAAGATGACAGAGATATCTATGTCCTGCTTTCCGAAGCTGAACTTACCGGTGCCGATCTAGCCAAAGCCAAAGTGGAGATAGGTTCTTCCAGCTCTACCGATATCAAGATCGCCAACAAACCATATATCTCCATGTCGCTCAAGCGTTCCGGAGCTCAGAAGTTTGAGACTGTCACGGGTGACAACATCCAGCGCCGTCTCGCGATCGTGATGGACTCCATGGTCTATTCCGCCCCCATGATCCAGGATAGGATCAGCGGTGGCAACGCTCAGATCACCGGTTCATTCACCCAGCAGGAAGCTCAGGATCTGGTCATCGTTCTCAATACAGGTAATCTTGTCGCTCCGATCAAACCGATCAATACTGTGATCGTCGGCGCAACCCTCGGAGAAGACAGCATCGCTTCCGGTAAGCTTGCCGGTATCGTTGGTATCCTCCTGGTTGCCTTCTTCATGATCCTCTATTATAAGGTTTCCGGTCTGCTCGCCGATGTCGCTTTGATCTTCAACGTTGGATTCATTCTGGCGATGCTGACTGCGCTTGGCGCGACCCTTACCCTTCCCGGTATTGCTGGTATCATCCTTACCATCGGTATGGCCGTCGATGCCAACGTGCTGATCTTCGAGCGCATCAGGGAAGAACTGCTGATCGGCAAAACTCCCCGCAGCGCACATGATGCCGGTTACAAACGTGCCGCAGTGACTATCTGGGACTCCCAGATCACGACTCTGATCGCCGCGGCTGTTCTGTACAATTTTGGTAGCGGCCCCATCCGTGGATTTGCCGTCACCCTTGCTCTGGGTATCGTTGGTTCGATATTCTGCGCGATCGTTTTTGTCCGTTGGATGACTGATACCTTCATCCTTACGGGCGTTAAAAAGAACCTGAGCATTTGAGGAGCGAGAAATGAGATTATTTGCACATACTAACATACAGTTCGTTAAAAGCCGCTACTATGCATATGCTTTCTCCTTGGTGTTCATCCTTGCCGGATTGGTCGGGATAATCGTCAATGGTTTGAATTGGAGCATCGATTTCTCCAGTGGTGTCGCCGCCACAGTCAATCTTAAAAGCGCCGACCCCCAAGTTCCGGCTCTGGATATTGATCATCTGCGTACAATTCTCAAGGAGAAGGGATTTGCAGACGCGGAGATCCAGAATATTGGAGATATGGAGAACGGCATCTTCCAGATCAAGATCAAGAGCCGTGACTCCAAGAAAGATACATCCACAGAGACCAAGAATCTCCTGATCTCCACGATCAAGGCATCGCTGCCCGAATACGTCAAGGGTCGCGACATGAATAAGGATGTTATCCAGGAAATTTACGTGGTTGGACCCAAAGTCGGAGGAGAACTTCGCACCCAAGCCCTGCTTGCTGTGCTGATCTCTCTTGCGCTGATGATCATCTACGTGTGGTTCAGATTCGAGCTGACATTCGGTATTATGGCAATTCTTGCCTTGTTCCACGATGTCTTTATCATTCTGGGCATCTTCGCGATCACCGGAAAGGAGATCACGATTCAGATCATAGCTGTGTTGCTGACTATCGTGGGTTACTCGATCAATGACACTATCGTGGTGTTCGATCGTATCCGTGAAGATCTGAAAGCCAACCGAAAAGATGATTATCATGTCGTTTTCAATAAAGCTATCAACTCCACTCTTAGCCGAACTGTGATCACTGCTCTGACAACTCTGTTCACCGCTGCTTCCCTATATTTCTTCGGCGGAAGCGTGATCCATGACTTTGCTCTTGCCATGTGCCTGGGTCTTTTCTTCGGTACCTACTCCTCGATCTTCGTTGCCAGCAACCTGGTCGTCGAGACATACCAGCTCACACATAAAGAAAAGACGTCCTTGCAACACCTGACCAAAAAGAAATAACTCGTATTAATCAAGCCCTATACTAAAAGAGCCGTCTCCGGACGGCTCTTTCTTATATTGGTGTGAACTACCCGGTCAGGAGCTCACATTTCTTCTATTCCTATGAATCTGAGGAGAGCGCGCGTCTCATTTTTGCTGATCACATATCTGCTAATGTCCTCAACCGGAATCTGTCTCTTCCCTTTCGTTACGATATGTCATAGTTGTATCCATCCTGAACTCATTCTGTA